>Ga0316217_10007842_pt1 | contig 10047 bp, 1 predicted proteins | sample 1anoAmetaG_FD_203633 | JGI IMG/M metagenome (GOLD analysis project Ga0316217, IMG submission 203633) | Freshwater microbial communities from Trout Bog Lake, Wisconsin, USA - 1anoA | ecosystem: Environmental > Aquatic > Freshwater > Lake > Hypolimnion/Profundal zone | place: USA: Wisconsin... | reverse complement strand
ATCACCCTTATCCAGCGGAGCGACTATGCGTTAATATCCAAGGCAAGAGCCCGGTGCGGTAATTCCGCTCGCCGGGATCCGTGCGGGGGGCGTCGGGTAACCGACGTCCCTACCGCGACCAGATATTAAGGAGGGAAATGAAGATAATGGAAATTTGCGCAGCGTGCGAAGAAATTGATGGATTGTGGCACAAATTGCGGCGGTGGATACTGGCGGGTGTACTGGCCTGTTGCTGCAACCAAACGGCTCGGGCGGGAGACGAAATTGCCGCGGGGCTGCGGTGGGAACTGCGGACCGGGGAAAAGTTCTTTCGGGTTGATGGCCCGCCGGCGTTCGTGCTGGGGCGCAACCCCGCCGGTATGAACCCGGATGCGTACGCCGAGCATTTCCGTCATGCCGCCGCTGCCGGCGAGCGATTGGTACGCATCCATTTCACTTATATTCCCCCTGGCGAGAAGGCCGGGGAGATTGATGCCGGGATGTTGCATTCCTGGGATCAGATTCTGGATGCCGCCGAAAAGCAGGGGTTGGCCGTGCTGCCAGTGCTGGGTGTCTGGGCGGATTGGAACGATGGCAGCAACCAGGAGACCTGGCACCGTTGGGACAAGAATCCCTGCAACGTCGCCTGTGGCGGCCCGGCGCAGCGCCCCGCGGAGCTCTTCGACGATACCCTCTGCCGGAAACTCTGGATTCAGCGATTGGAGATGTTTGTCCGGCACTGGGCGGGCCGCCGTGCCATCGTTGGCTGGGAGATCTTCTCCGAGTTGGACCTGGTGACCGGGGCGACCGAGGAGCGGGCGGTCACGTTGGCAGAACACGCGGCCGCGGTGATCCGTGCCGCGGATCCGTGGAAGCGCCCCATCACCGCTTCCCAGGGTGGCATTAATGAGTGGCCCAAGCTGCTGCACAGCCCGGCGCTCGATTTCATCGAGCTCCACCCCTATACCGATGGGGCGTTGGGCGGACGGCTGGACGAGGTGATCATCGCCACCGTCCGGCAGCGGCTGGGCAAATACGGCAAGCCGGTGCTCCTGGGCGAATGTGGCCTGAGTTCCGCCCCGCCGCGCGGGACGTTGGATGTTGCAGCACGGGCCCCGGTCGGCATCCGCCACGCCATTTGGGCCGCGGTGGTCAGCGGGGCGATGAATGGCCGCATGCTGTGGTGGCAGGATGGCTACGACCAGTTTGAAAAGGTGGATCTTTGCCGCCAGTACCAGGAGGCCGCCGCCCCGGCCGCCGCATTTGTGCGTGGCGTGGACTACACGGGTTTCGTGCCGGTAGCATGCGATCTGCCCGTCGGCTTGAAAGGGGCGGTGATCGGCAACGACCACCTGCGGCTCGGCTGGTTCCGCGATGCCCGCTGTGCGCCGCCGGCTTGGCCGATAGCGCCGCTGGCGAACCAGGAAGTGGCGCTCCCGGCCGTAGGCAAGTCTTGGCAAGTCGAATTCTTCGAGCCGGCCACCGGCCAAAGCATTGGCAAGACGGCGGTAGCGCCGCACGAGCAACGTCTTCGAATTATGCTCCCCGCCTTCAACGGGTCCATAGCGATGAAGGTACGGCAGGTTACGCTTTGCGTTTCCCGCGCCGTGCCAGCAATCCCAACGCTCCCAATCCAAGCAATCCTAAACTCGTCGGTTCGGGGATGACGGCAAATGTGCCGTTGTGATCCAACACCGCCCAAGCCGTGCCCGTATGACCATCCAGGTTGAATGTAAAGCCGTAATCACCCAAGCCGGTCAGGGCGCTGGTCCAAGCCGTGTTGGCAAACAACGCGGGGTGGTTGCCACTGCCATTGAAGTCCACGGCCCGCTGCCACACACCCAAGGCGGTCTCCTGCCCCAGGAATGGATTGTTGGTCAGGCCGGTGGTGTCGAAGGTCATCTCCAGCACAAACGTATCGCTGGTCATGCCCGAGAGAATCAGAATGTCGCTGAAAACGATGTTCGTATCGGCCGTGCTCTGGGCCACCCATTGCATCCCCACCGACGTGGCGGCCTGCGTGTTGGTGCCGTAGACAATGTTGGCGGTGGTTCCGGTGGTCGTATCGGTAATGGCGGTGGTACCCTTCGGGGCGCTAAGAGTGCCGTAAGTGTCGCCATTGGCTACCGCCCGGGTGATCATCGGGGCGCCTGCAAGGGTACCGTCGACACGGGCAAAGGTATCGGCCACCCGGCTCACGTGAACCTGCACATGGTCCGCGCCATTGTTGACCAGACTGCCGGTAACCGCCAACGTGCCGTCGGTCACGATGGTGCCGCCGGTGTAGGTGTTGGATCCGGCCAGTGCCAGGGTGCCACTGCCCGTCTTGGCGAGGCTGAAATTGGTCGCCGCCCCGGTGCCGCCCAGCGAACCGTCGAACGTGTTGGTGCCGGAGGCAATGTTCACCGTCAGCACTCCCGTGCCGCTGCTGGGTCCGCCCGCAAGGTTGCTGCTGATAACCTGGTTGACGGTGGTGCCACTGCTGTTGGTCGACAGGCCGTTGAGGATTTGCGTGTATCCCGCCAGGTCATACGTGTTGGTGCCCGAGGTCTCGCCGTGGCCCAGGGTCAGGGTCGTATTGGTGCTCACAAAGGCGGTATTGATATCGGGCAGGGCGTCGTTAACGCCGTTGATCAGGGTGCCACCGCCGTAAACCACCGTCGGGCCATTATAGGTATTGGCGCTGCTTAAGGTCGTTGTGCCGCCGGAGATCCACAGATCCGAGTTGGCACTCACGCCACCGATAATCCCCTTCACATTGACGTTGCCGCTCAAGGTCAGCGTGGTGCCGTCCTTGGTGACATTGCCGGTGAGGGTCAGCAGGCCGCTGCCGCCGTTAATGGTGGAACTGCTCACCGCGGTAATGGCCCCGGCAAAGGTGCTGTTGCCGCTGTTGAGCAGGGCGCCACTGCCCAGGCCCGTGCCGTTGATCTGCAAGGCCTCGGTGGTGGCATAGTTGACCCCGGCCAATTGCAGGGCCGCGTTGTTGGCGACAGTTGTGCCGCCGGCGGTGGTGCCCAAGGCCTGGTCGGCGGTCACCTGGAGAATGCCGTTCTGGATCGTGGTCGTGCCGGTGTAGGTGTTGGCGCCGGAGAGATTCAAGGTGCCGCCGCCGGTCTTGGTCAGGGCCACGCTGCCGGCAATCGTTCCGCCATAGGTGGTGCCGGTGGCGGCGGTGACGGCCAGGACGCTGCCGGCGCTGCCGGTGATCTGGCCACTGGTCCCGGACAGATTGCCGATGGCGGCGGCATAGCCGTTGAGGCTGAGCGTGCCGCCGGTGAAGGTTACCGCGGGGGTGTTGGCCAGGCTGCCGCCGGCATCGAGCACCAGGGTGCCGCCGTTGATATTGAGCGTGGATCCGGTGATCTGGCCGTAGAGGTTGGTCGTGCCGGAGCTCACCGTTACCGTGCCGGTGCTGCCCAGGTTGGCGTTGGTGTTAATGGTGCCGCCATTGAGGGCATAGGTCGCGGCGGTGAGCGTTTGCACGCCGCCGTTGCCGTCCAGGGTGCCGCCGCCCAGGGTGAAGCTCGCGACGGTTTCGGCCCCGCCCAGGAGCAACGCGCCGCTGTTGATGGCCAGGGGGTTGGTACCGCTGCTTAAGCGGCCGGCCGAACCCAGGGCGGTGGTGCCGCCGGCCACGGTAATCGTTCCGGGGCCCAGGAGGCTCTGCACCGCTCCGCCGTTGAGGTAGTAGTTCGGGGCGGTGAGCGTGGCGGTGGTGGCCGGACCCAGGGTACCGCCGCCCAGGGTAAAGCTGGCGACGGTATTGGCGCCGCCGAGGGACAATGTGCCGTTGGCGCCCACCGTCACCGGCGTGGTGGCGCTCAATCCGCTGGTGGCTACCGCGAGGGTTCCGCAATTGACCTGGACCCCGCCGGTAGTGCTTATCGGATTGCCCAGTGCGACCGTACCGGTATAGCCGGTGGTGCCGACGGTAAGGGCCTGGTTGTTGGTGGTCAAGGTGTTCAACTGCACCGTGCCGCCGGCGGCCGCTACCAGGGTTACCGGCTCGTTGAGGGTGATGGCCCCGGTGAACGTTGCGGTATCGGCGGTGCTGCCGCCAATCGTGTAGGTGCCACTGGTGGCCTGCCCGGCCACGGTAAGCGGATTGGCGACGGTGAACGGACCGCCGATCAAGAGTGCCGGGCTGGCGTTGGCGGCGGTGGTAGCGGCATCGCCCAGGGTCACCAGGCCCGTGGTGCCATTGGTGGCGCCAAAGGCGCCGCTGGCCGAGCCGACATTCGAGACGCCCGCCACCAGCGTGCCGGAACTCAGGACGGTTCCGCCGGTATAGGTATTATTGCCCGAGAGGACCAGGCTGTTGCCGGCGGTGCTGCCGGTGATGTACAGCGCCACGTGTGAGGTGTGATCGCTGCTGGATACGGCATCTTGAATAAGCCCGGCATAGGCGCTGCCGCTGGTGGTGTCCACCGTCAGGGTTGCCAGGTTCCCGCCGCTGTTGCCGATGACCGGGGTGCTACCCGCGGCGCTATACGCGCCGAAGCTCCAAGTGCCGTTGCTGATCGTCGCCTGATTATTGGATCCCAAAGTGCCGGTGAAAGTGCTGGACAATTGCACATAGAGACCCGAGATGCTCTTGATGGTCGTTCCGCTCGGGTAGCCCGGCGCGTTGAAGGTCTGGCCCACCAGTAAGCCGCTGGGCAGTATGGGCTGGTTGCTGCTGTTGAACAACTCGATGACATCGCCACCAGCCGCCTGAGTCGGGTGGAAACCGGTGGTGGCCGCCGTATAATTCCAGCCCTCCACCACAATATGGTCAAGCGTCAGCGGCACCACCGCATTGGCGGTCGCCGTACCGGTAAGTGAACTGAGGGACAAACTATGCCCGCCCAGATCCAGCGTGGGATTGGCGCTATCCGTGGCGTTGTTGGCCGGACTCATGGTTAGGGGTTGGTTGGCCGGCAAGGCAGTGGCCGAACCGAGCACCACCGTCCCGGTTTGAATGGTGGTCCCGCCGCTGTAGGTGTTAGTTCCGCTCAGGGTCAACGTACCGTTGCCGAACTTGACCAGGGCCAGTGTGCCCGTGCCCGAGTCGGTGATACTGCCGCCGAAAGTTCCGCCGAACGTGCTGCCCACTGCGCCCAGCGCCAGCATTCCATTAACGGCGCTGCTGGTCACCGTGCCGCTGCCACCGAGGCTGTTGAGGGTATTAACGTGGCCATTGAGATCCAAAGTTGCACCGCCGGACACCTGCACATTGCCGACGCTGTTGGACCCCGAAAGCCGGGATTGGGCAAAGGTGGTCAAACTCGGCAGGGCTTCGCTGGCGCCCAATTGCAGTTTTCCGCCGCTGATGGTGGTGCCGCCGCTCCAGAGGCCCGGGTATTTGACATAGGCATCGTCAATGCCGGCCCCAAGGATCCACGTGCCGCCGCCGGCCTTGACCAGGGATACCGCCGCCGCCGTGCCCGTATCACTGAGCTTGAGGCCCAGGGTGTTAGCCGATGAGCCGTCACCGGCCAGGGTCAGGGTGGTCGGACCCGACGGCTTGCCGATGGCGTCACTGGCGGAGCTCGCCGGGGTGAAATTCAGTGCGCCGCCGCCGGTGGACGTGATCGTCACCGCCCCGCCGCCGGTCTGGTTGAGGCTGAAGGTGCGCTGCGTCACCACATCCGTGCCAGTGTAATTGAGGGTGCCGCCATTGAGGACCAGGGCGCCGTTAAAGGTGTTGGATCCCCCCAGGGAATCAGTGGCGCCCGCCAGGTTGCTGACGCTTAACGTGCCGCTGTTGAGGGTGGTGATGCCGGTGTAGCTGTTGGATCCGGTCAGAACCAGATTGCCGCTGCCGGATTGGGTCAGGGCTCCGCTACCGCTGATGGTGCCGAAATCGGTGCCTTGCGTGATAGTGTTGCTGCGATTGAAGATCAGGGTGCCGTTGTTGGTCACCGGCCCGGTGCCCGGCGTGCCGGTGGTGCCACCGTTGCCCACTTGCACCGTGCCGCCGGAATTGATGATCGTACCGCCGGTGTAGGTATTGCTGCCCGTGAGGAACAGCGTGCCGCCGCCGGCTTGGATAAGACTGCCGGCGCCGCTGATGGTGACAAAATCGGTGCCTTGGGTCAAGTTATCGCTGCGGTTGAACGTCAGGTTGCCGTTATCGGTGATGCTGCTGGTGGAGGAGATCGAACCGGCGGTTAAACCCGCGCCGATTTGCAGGGAACCGGCCGTGATTGTGGTGCCGCCGGTGTAGGTGTTGGAGCCGGAAAGGATCTGGGTGCCCGTGCCGTTGACGACCAGGCCCAGCGTGCCGCCGGCGCCGTTCTGCAATACCCCCATAAATTGTGTGCTGCCGCTGGGGGCAACGGTAAGGATACCGGTGCCGCCGGTGCTCTGGACCAGCCCGCTGCCGATGGAATCCGTCAGGCTGCCGATGGTGGCGGCGTAGCCGTAGAGGTCCAGTGTGCCGCCGGAGAATGTGACGGCGGGAGTGCCGGTCAGGAGGTTGCCGGCGCCCATTTGCAAGGTGCCGCCGCTAAGGTTGATCGCCGCACTGGCCGAGACGGCGTTAAGGATGTTGGTGCCGCTAATGGCCGCGAGCGTGCCGCCGCCCAAGGCGGTGGTAACCGTGCTGCCGCTGCTGATGTTGTAGCTCCCGGCTGTCAGGATGCCCGTACCGCCCAGGGTGCCGCCGCTGAGATTGAAGGTTCCAACCGTGTTATTGCCGGCCAGGGTCAGAAGCCCTCCGGTCACCGTGACGGCTGCCAGGGGATCCAGTTCGTTGGCGGCACTGGTCGTGAGGGTGCCGCCGCTGACGTTCACGATGGGCGAGCCGAGGATGGAGCCGGTGATGGCCAGTTTACCGGTGGTGACGCTGGTGCTGCCGGTGTAGGTGTTGGCGTTCGAGAGCACCCAGGTGCCCGGGCCGGTCTTGTTTACCGCCGTGGTGCCACTGGTAGTGGGATTACCGATGAGCGCGGCCAGCGTGTTCAAACCCGTGTTCGTGCCGGTAAGGTTGAGCGTGCGGCTGGTGGTGGTGTCGTTGGCAAAGCCCATGGCACCGGTGTTGGTCAGGTTCAGGGCGCCAGTACCCGAGGCATCCAGGGCGCTGCCGGCAACATTGCCGAGTTGGAAGAGGCGATCGGTGCTGACCGCCGATCCAATGTAACGCAAGGTTCCACCGTTGATAATGAGGTTGGTGGCGGCGTTGGTGGCAATACCGAGGCTGCTGGTCGAACCGATGTTTGCGGCGGTGTTTGCCCCGGCGGTTACGCCGGTGCCGCTGCTAAGGGTCAGCGTGGTGCCGACAATGTTGCTGATGGTCGTGCCTGCCGGAATGTAGGCCGACGAGATGGTCATGCCGATGGCCAATCCCGTGGCGCTGCTAACCGTGGCGGTGGCGCTGCCGGCAGTGGTGGTGATCGTGGGCGCCTGGCCGCCATTGGTAAGCGTCGTGACGGCCAGCGTCCCGGTGTTGATCGTGGTCGGGCTGCCGTAGGCATTGGCGCCCGCCAGCGTCCAGGTTCCTGTAGAACCGCCCGGAGCCCCAACGATGTCGTTTTTCTGCACGCCGGCCGACAGGTTACCCCCGCTGGTGCTGGCATCGTAAATGACGCCGTTGATCAGACCATTGCCATCGCCGCAGAGAACTAGATTGCGTCCCGCCGCGCTGGGGGTGAAATTACCGTTGAACGTAAAGAGCGTACCGCTGGCGTAATTGGTCAGCACGGTGCCGCCGCCGCCGGAGGTCAGAGTGAAATTGCCATTAATGGTGTTGTTGCCCGAGTAGCTGATAATTGTTCCCTTGACGCCATTATAAAGGCCCACACCATTGGACGTATTGCTGGTGGTGTAGCTGATGCTAGAGCCTAGGGTGATGCCGCCGCCGGCGCCGGGATCGAGAATCAACTGCGGGTTGCCATTAGTGCCCGCACTAGCGGTATACGTCTTGGTGCCGATACCCAGGTTGTTGTTGTTATTGGTCAGGACCAGGTCGCCGGCGTTATTGGTAATCCCGCCGGTGAAGGTGTTGCTGCCGGAAAGAATGACCACACCGCCATTGTTCTGCGGCGTGGCGTTCGCACCGATCGTCAAGCCCCCGGTGGTCGTACCGATAGCGCTGTTAAGGGTCAGGGTGCCGACGCCGAGTTTGGTAAGGCCAAAGGTGGCGCCGGTGAGGCTTCCGCCCACCGTCAGGTTGCCCCCGTTGACGGTAACCGAGCAGGCGGCACTGAGCGTTACTGCGCCGGTGCCCAGATTCAGGTCATGGGTGCCGGCGAAGGCAAAGTTGGCGTTCCAGTTCTGGAGATTATTGTTGGCGTTAACGATGGCGCCGGTGCTGGTGTTGTCCAGCGTGCCGCCGGCCAGGGTCAGGGCGCCCGTGCTCAGGGCCTGGGTACTGTTGATCGCCAGGGTGCCGGCGCTCAGGCTCGTGCCGCCGGTGTAGGTATTGAGGCCATTGAGCACCAGAATGCCGGTGCCGGCTTGTTTCACCGCGCCGGTGCCGCCGATGACGGTGGCAAAGTCGGTCCCTTGCGTGATGGTGTTGGTGCGATTAAAGCTCAGAATGCTGTTGTCGGTGATCGCGCTATTGAGCGAAAGCGCACCGGTCAGGCTGCCGCCACCAAGTTGCAGCGTGCCGGCGCTGATGGTGGTGCCGCCGGTGTAGGTGTTGGATCCGGAAAGGGTCTGGATACCGGTGCCGATCTTGACCAATGCCAGGTTGCCGGCGGTGTTCTGGACGATGCCGCTGAAGGTCTGGGTGGCGTTATTGCCGCCCACGGTCAGGATCGGACTGCCGCTGACGCCATCGAGTGTGCCCGTGCCAGACAGGGCGCCGATAGCCTGGTTAAAGCCTTGCATCTTGAATGTGCCGTTCAGGTACACGTTGCCGGTTCCGGTGCCGGAGGGAAGCTGGTTGGCGGCGTTGGTTTGCAAAACACCCTTAGCGGTGACATACGTGTCGCCGGTGTAGTTGTTGTTGGCCGAGGCGTTGTTCAGGATAACGGTCGAGACGGCACTGGCGCTGGCACCGACGATAAAGCTGGCGCCGGTGCCAATGACGGTGCCGCCGCCGAGGTTGCCGCCGTTATTGCCCGTGATCGTTCCGGTGAATGTGCCCGAGCCGGTCAGCTGGCCGGTCACCGTCAGCGTGTTGGCGCTGGCATAGCTCCCGTACGAAATGGCGGACAAGTAGGCTGTCTGAATCCCGTTGAATGTGGCGCCGGTGTCCAAACGCACGCCGCCGACGACGTCCGTGCCCAGTACGCTATTGTAGGTGATGGGGTTGTTGATCGTGAGGGCGCCAGTCACGTAGATCTGGCTGTTATCCGCTGTCGCCCTGCCGATGTAGATGGGACCGGTGCCGAAGATGCCCGAGGTCAAGGCGGCGCCGACGCCGTTGCCGACGGTCACGGCGCCGGTGGAATAACGGGCGGAGAGGGTGCCCTCACCCAAGTAGGTCCCGCCCGAGTACGTGTTGGCAGCGTTCGAGAATAGCGCGTTGCTGCCGTTGGTGTTGGCATACTGGAACCCGGCGCTGCCGGTAACCAACGCGGCGATTGCAGTTGTCGTGCTCCCCGTGATCTTCAGGATCCCGCCACTGCCGGCGGCGGAAGAGTCCGTGATCGTGCCGGTGCTGGCCGCAAGCGTCGCGATTGAAATATTGTTTCCACCCAGATCGAACGTACCAGGGACGGTGACGGTCAGAGTGCCGGTCGTGGCCAGCGGCTGAGTGCTGCCGGCCTTGACCGTACCGCCAATGACGGTAAGGCCCGTGAAGGAGTTCGTGCCCGACAGAACGGTCGTGCCCGTACCGGCGTGGGTAAGGGTGTAGCTGCCGCCGATATTACCGCCAACCGTAAAGAGGCTCGACGAGGTGTTCGTCCACGTCTGGGCCGCATTGAGGGCTATGGGGGTGTTGATCGTCTGGGCATTCGAACTGGCGTTGAAGATACCACCGCCATTGATAGTGAGGGTGTTGCTTCCGCCGACGGTCGCCGAACCCGATCCCGGCAGGAAACTTACGCTGTTGACCGTCAGCCCAGCCGATAGGCTGTTGGTGAGATTGCCGGGCACCGGAGTCGTGGTACTCAAAACAACATCGCTGGT
>Ga0316217_10007841_pt1 | contig 10047 bp, 5 predicted proteins | sample 1anoAmetaG_FD_203633 | JGI IMG/M metagenome (GOLD analysis project Ga0316217, IMG submission 203633) | Freshwater microbial communities from Trout Bog Lake, Wisconsin, USA - 1anoA | ecosystem: Environmental > Aquatic > Freshwater > Lake > Hypolimnion/Profundal zone | place: USA: Wisconsin... | reverse complement strand
ATCAAACCATGAAATCCCTCACGAAATCGCTGCGGGCGATTGTATTGATCGCGATTCTGGCCACCGCCACTAGCGCCACCTTTGCCAAGGAGTCCGCCCTAAACTTCCTCAAGCCCGGCAAGCCCGCCGCCAGTGAAATCCTGGCCCCGCCGCCGCTGCCGGATTCGCCCGAACAGGCCGCCGACATGGACGAAGTCAAAACTGTTTATCACGCCGCCAGCGACATGGACAAGCTGGCCGCCTACGACGAGAAGAAATTTTCTGTCTTCAATTTCACCGGCGCGGTCGGCGCGTATTTCTTGGAAACCAATCTGCCCAAGACTGCGATCTTCTTTGAAAAAGTGCAGAAGGACGCCGAGACCGTGACGGACGGCGGCAAAGATTTTTTCCATCGCCCGCGGCCGTTCACCACCGATCCCAGCCTCGCCAACGGCAAGCTGGAAAAATCCTTCAGCTATCCCAGTGGCCACTCCACCGAGTCCATGGTGCTGGCGCTGGTGCTGGCGGATTTGCTGCCGGAACAGCGCGAGGCCATCCTCGCCCACGCCCGTTTGATGGGCTGGCATCGCGTCCAGATTGCGCGCCATTATCCGACGGACATTTTCGCCGGCCGTATGCTGGCGCAGGCCATTGTGAAACAGTTCAAGAAGAGCGACGCGTTCAATCAGGATTTTGCGGCGGCCAAGGCGGAAATCGAGGCGGCGCGGGCGGCGGCGAAAAACTGACTGGCGTCACGGGATTTTTTCCACCTGAATCCGGGCGGGATCGCATTCGCCTAATTGCAGCAGCGTGGCGGTGCTGTAAAGCTTCATGTTCGCCGGCCACGCCGGCACGTCAACGGCTTGGCGTTCCCGCGCGAGTTCCTTCAACGCGAGGGTGTCCAGCGCCACCGGATCGCGGCTGAACCAGAGCTGGTTCACCACACTGGAAAATTGCAGGTAGCCGGCCGGGCCGCCTTGATACTGGCCGAGCAGCGCGTCGGTGACGGACAGCACCACGCGGTCGCCAACGGCGGGCAGCGCGTAAATTTCCGGCAGCGCCAGCGCGAGCCGGTCCGGGCTGCTCTCAAACCGCCGCGTGTTGTCCACGCTGCCGAGCGCGACGCTGAACAGGTGGCCGCACACGCCGGCGTCACTTGCATTCAGCAGCGGCGCGACGGAAATTATTTTTGTCAGGCGGCGGCTGACGAGGTTCGCCACAAAGGATTTTTTTCCGACGGCGGCATTGGTGTTGCCAAATTCGCGGTCGCCCCAGACGAGCGCGCCCACGACGGGCGAATCCGGCAGGTAAAAAGTATTTTCGTCATAGCCGCTTTCCGCCGCGCCCACGACGGAAACGCCGAGCGTTTCGCCAAGCTGGAAAAATCCCGCAAGCCGCAAATCATCCGCGTGCCGGTCCCAGATGATGATTTGGCGCGCAGGAATTCCCGCTGCCAGCAGGCCGCGCGCAATGGCCGCCACCACGGCGGGCCGCGAACCGGACAACGGTCCCGGCTCGGAAAAAACCTTGATGCCCACGGTGTCATTCGTCGCCACAAGGCTGCGCCAGGCAGCGGTCACGTCGGCGGTGCGCGTGAAATTCGTCAGCCCGTGATTGAACGCGGCGGCCACGCGGTCGTCGTTCGGCAGGAAGGCGTTCAGCAAATTATCGCCCTGCACGACGACGACGCGGGCGACGGCGTTGGTCGTGGGCAGCGGCAAAAAGTCGGTGGCCCCGGCGGGAAACAGCCCGCCGAGCAGCGCGAACAAAACAAATTGGAGCCGTGCGTTTCTTGACACTTTCAAGCGCGAATGTTACCACCTCGGCGGATGTCGGCAAAAATAAATTCCATTCGTGGCGCAATTATATTTGTTGCGCTAGCGCTCGGCTTGGCTGGCTGCACGCCGGCCGGACCGGGCACGTTGCTCAAAGGCAAAAAATATCTGGACCGGGGCGATCTTACGGACGCCGTGGCGCAGTTCAAACGCGCCACCACGCTGCTCCCGACGAACGCGGCGGCATGGAATTATTACGGCGTGGCGCTGCAACGCGCCGGCCAGCCGGATGCGGCGGCCACGGCCTACAAGCAGGCGCTGGAACTCAACCGCGATCTGGTGGAAACGCATTTCAATCTCGGCAGCCTGTGGCTGGAGCAGAACAAGCCGGCCGATGCGAAAACCGAATTCACCGCCTACACATTGCACCGGCCCAACGAAACGGCGGGCTGGCTCAAGCTGGGTTTCGCGCAGTTGCGGCTTGGTGAAATTGTCCCGGCGGAACGCAGCTTCAGCACCGTGCTGGCCTTGAAACCGGGCGACGTGGAAGCTTACAACGGCATCGGCCTCGCCTTTGTTCAGAGCGGCAAGCCGCGCGACGCCGCCCAGTATTTTGCCGCCGCCGTGCAGTCGCGCCCGGACTTCGGCCCGGCGCTGCTGAACCTCGCCACCACGACGCACGAGTATTTGCACGACGAGCCGGCGGCGCTGAAAAATTACCGCGCCTGGCTCGCGCTCGCGCCACGCCCGGCCAATTGGGACGAAGTCAACACGCTCGCCAACAATCTGGAACAATCGCTCGCCGCGACCGCGCCAGCACCGGCAGCCGTGGCCAAACCAATTCCGCCCGCGCCCGCGCCGGAACCGCCGAAGCCGCAGCCGAAAATTGTCATCGCCGCCGCGCATCCGACTCCCAAACCGCAGCCGGCGGAAGCATTGCCGGAGCCGGAAGTGAAACCCACTGCCGCCCGCCAGTCGGCAACGCGGGTGACCAACCTCGCCGCCAACTCCGCACCCGCGCAAGTCACGCAGGTGCCGCCAGAGCCGAAAATTGTGACCACCCCGGCGATGGCTGCCCACGCGCCGGTGGCCGTCACGCCCGCAAAACCCGCCGATGGCGACGTGACGCCGGTGGAAGAGCTGCCCGTGCCGGAACCAGAAAAGAAACCTGGTTTCTGGCACAAGCTCTTTGGCTCCGATCATTCCGCGAGCGCGCCCCAACCGCAGCCGCTTGAACAACGCCCTACGCCCCTGCCCGCCGCCGACGAACCGCAAACCAAACCGGCCCCAAAACCGCCGGAACCCGCGCCGGTGAGTTTTTCGCATTACAGCTATCTCGCGCCAGGCAAACCGGCGGCGGGCAACCGGCCGGCCGCCAGTGGCGCTTTCACCAAGGCGCGGCTGGCGGAGCAGGACGAGAAATGGGTGGACGCCCTGCAGTGGTATCAGACGGCGGCACAACTCGACCCGGCGTGGTTCGAGGCGCAATACAACACCGGCGTGCTGGCGCACCGGCTGCGGAATTATCCGCTGGCCCTGCCCAGCTACGAAAACGCGCTGGCCATCCAGCCCGACTCCGCCGACGCGCGCTACAACTTCGCGCTGGCGCTCAAGGCGGCCGGCCATGTGCCGGACGCGGCGGACGAGTTCAAAAAAATTCTCGCAGCCAATCCCGACGAAGTCCGCGCGCATCTGGCGCTGGCAAACCTTTGCGCGCAGACCCTGCACGACTCCGCGCAGGCGCGGCAGCATTACCTGAAAGTGCTGGAGTTGGAGCCGCAAAATCCACAGGCTTCGGACATCCGCTTCTGGCTCTCGGCGAATTCGCCGTGAGCCGTTCCGCAGGTTGCCGGAGGGAAAAATCATCCTTTCGGCCAGCTGTCGGCCGAGGATGTGTTTTGCCTTGCCCGCAGTTTTTTATTCCATAATGAACTGCGTTCGCTTAGTGGCGACAACAGAAGTCCAATGCCCATTAAGTTGGGCATTCCCAGTCCGATTAACTTTCTATTCCAGCTCTCGTTACCCTTGACATGCGCCAATGCCCGACTGAGCCAGTGACCGGAAAACGATGCGTGCTGATTTCAGTTGAACCACGCCTGACTCTTTAATCGTTTGACGAGGGGTTACCAAGTTTTGTCTCAACCGCAGCAATCACACCTTGCAATTGCTGCGCCAACTCGTCCACGGCGGGCCGGGTGTAAAGTCCGATGTGGTTGGTGGGAATGGCAATGACCGTCGAGTCTTTCGCGTAACGGCGCATCAAGAGCCGCCGGTCTTCTCCGGGTGGTTTGCCGTCGGTGCTGATGAAAATGGTGAAGGTTCCCGGATACGGTTTGGGCTTATAGAACCGGTTGGCGAGAAAATTCATGTCCGCGACAAAACGGCGATACCCAAGCAACCAGCGCCGGCTACGCCCTAGCCTGCTGCCGCGTAAAATCCCCCAACGCAAGATCCGGAGCGCGTCGCGCACGGTGTCGCGCGCCGGGCAATAAAACTTTTCCTTCCAGCCGGGTTGCTGCCAGCGTTGCACCCGGTGCGACGTGTCCATCAAGGCGAGCAAGCCGACTGGCCGGTTCTGCTGCACCAGCAGTTGCGCCAGTTCCAAGGCGATCATTCCGCCCATGCACGCCCCGGCCAGCAAGTAAGGTCCGGTCGGATCCTGGGCGATAATTTCCGGCAGATAGCGGCGGGCCATCGCGGACACGCTCATCAACGGCCAGCTCTCGCCCTGCAATCCGATGGATTGCAGTCCGTAAATCGGACGACCTGGCAGCCGCCGCGCCAGCAGGCTATACGCCGTAATGTCGCCTTGGCCGGTGTGGATGAAAAACAGTGGGCGTCCGCCGGTGCCCTCACGCAATTTCACCAGCGGATTCGGCGATGGCACGACGGCATGATCCACCAACAATGCCGCCAGTTTTTCAATGGTGCTATGTTCCACCAAAGTTGAAGGCGGCAACGAAACCCCGAAGGTTTCCTCGATATGCAGCAGCACCTCCACGGATTGCAACGACGTTCCGCCCAGCTCAAAAAAATCGTCGTTGCGGCCCACGGGCGAATATTCCAAGGTGGATTCCCAGATCCGGCTTAACCGTCTTTCCACCACATCGCGCGGTCTTTGTTTGCGATTCAAGCCGGCGCGGTTTTCCGGGGCCGGTGGCAACGGCAGCGCGCGCCGGTCTGTCTTGCCCGCCGCCGTTTGGGGCAGTTTTTCCAGCACCACAAAATCGCCGGGAATCATGTGCGCCGGCAATTGCCGATGCAACTCGCGCCGCAAATTCTGCGGTGACACATCCGCGCCCGCGCGCGGAACGACATACGCCGCCAGCCGCTTCTCGCCCGCGTCATCTTCCCGCGCCAACACCACCACTTCCCGGGCCAGTTCCGTCGCCAGCAAAGCCGCTTCCACTTCGCTCAAGTCCACGCGCTGGCCGCGGATTTTCACCAGCTGATCCGCGCGGCCGAGATGCTCCAGCATGCCGTCCGGCAGAAACCTGCCCAGATCGTTCGAAATGAAAATCCGGGCTTCCGAATGGGATTCGTCGGCCAGGAATTTTTCCACCGTCAATTCCGGCTGCCGCCAGTAGCCCTGCCGCAATCGCGTGCTGCGGACGGCAATTTTCCCCTCGCCGCTGTTTTTCAGCGGTTGATTATTTTCATCCAATAAAAATATTTCCACGCCGCGAACGGCGCGGCCGGCCGGCACGCGCAAACTTGGCAGCGCGGTTTGCTTGTCCATCGTAAACGTGCTGATCATTCCCGTTTCGGTGGAACTCAACGATTGCACGAATTGGCAGTGGTCCGGGCAATGTTGCCGGTAAATTTCCACATCGCCGCGCAAAACCGGTTCACCGCCGAGCCGGACCAGCCGGACCGATGCCAGCGATTTTTTCCCATTCGCCGCGCGAGCCAGATGTCGAAAAACCGTCGGCACGGCATGAAAAATCGTGATTTGCTCCTGACTCAACCAGTCCGCCAGCCGCTCGGTGCCTTGCGAGCGCAGGTGAAACGGGCAGAGCGTCGCGCCGTTGAACAGCGTGGCAAAGAGCGTTGCGCCCGAGGCTGCCAAGCCACCGGAAGCCAGCAGCGATAGACGGTCTTCCGGCACGATGCCGACCAGTTCCGCGTAAATGTCCGCTTCATGCACAATGCCCCGGTGATTTTGCCAGACGCCTTTGGGCGCGCTGGTCGAGCCGGAGGTGAACATCAGCCACGCGGCCGCGTCGCCGGAAATTTCCGGGAAACTTGCCGGCAGCAAACCGTCGGGAAAATTCTCGGCCGCCGGAACAATTTTCAAATGCCCGGCTGCCAGTGCCTTGGCCAAACCCAGATTGGTTTTGTCTGCCAGCAACAATTTGGCTTGGGAACTGGCCAGCATTGCGGTCAACTGCTCCGCCGGGTGAGCCGAGTCCAGCACGAGATAAATCTTGTTCGCTTTGAGGGTGCCAAAAATGGCGGCGATCAGCGGCGCGTCATGTTCCATGAGCAGCGCCACCGGTTCGGCAGCTGCACCGAGCTGCGCCAAAATCTGCGCCGTGACAAAGTCCGAACGCCGGTCCAGCTCCGCATAAGTCCATTGCCCAGCGGGCGCGCTGACGGCCGTGCGCGCGGCAAATCGCGCCACCGCTTGCGCGAAACGATTGGGGATGGATTCGGAGTTCACGCCACGTTTGATTTGTTCAGCGGGAGATAAGCGCGACGCGGGCGCGCAACTGATTTTCTGATTCGGTCATAATTTTGGTGAACCACTGGCCGCCCCATAAACCGCCTGCATTCGCGTGTAAAAAAGCCGGTCGGCTTCGCCGTGTTCCGGCGGGCCAAGCCCCGACATTTTCCAGCCGCCGAACGGCAGCGAAATATCCACGCCGGCGGTCGCGGAATTGATTTTCAACATACCTGCCTGCGCCTCCGCCAGAAATTTTTCCTGCAACTTGGGCGAATCGCTGAACAGCGCGGCCACGAGGCCGTGGCGGACACCGTTGCACAATTTCAAAGCCTGCTCAAAATTCTCCGCGTGCTGCACGACCAGCAGCGGGCTCATCGTTTCTTCCTGCACGAGCGGATGGTTTGAATCATCACAGCAAACAATCACCGGTTGCGCGTAAGCTCCGGTCTTCACCCATGATTCTTTTGCGCGTGTTGCAAAGAGAAATTCCACGCGCCGCGCCGCGCCGGATTTTTGCGCGGCGGCAACCAACGCCGTTTGTTCCTCGCGTTTGCCGGCATGAATCACCGGGCCGATGTCCGTGGCGGTTGCCAGCGGATCGCCCCAGGTTAATTTCTCGGCGGCGATTTTCAGTTCGCGCCAGAATTTTTCAAACCGGTGTGCGCTCACGATCACGCGCCGGTTGGCCGTGCAGCGCTGGCCAGCAAAACCAAAGGCACCCCACACGATTTGTTTGGCTGCTGCCGCCAGGTCCGCATCGTTCCAGACAATCGCCGCGTTGTTGCCGCTCAATTCCGCCTGCAACGGCAGGAAACGGCGCGCGCAAATTTCCTGGATCGCCAAGCCGGCCGACGCCGAGCTGGTGAGGGTGACGGCATTGATGCTTTCGTTCGCCGCTAGCTTTTGCGCCGTCGTGTGATCGCCGGTCAATATTTGAACCGCGCCCGCCGGCACGCCGGATTGGCGCAGCAGTTTTAGCATGGCTTCCGAAATCTTCGTCGCCGCCGGCGCGGGTTTCCAGACGACGGTGTTGCCGTAAATCAATGCCGGCGCGATTTTGCCAACGGGGATTGCCACCGGATTATTCCACGGCGAAATAAGCGCCACGACGCCAAGCGGCTGATGACGGATTATTCCGGCAGGCTCGATTTTTTGAAATTCAAATGCGGCGGCGCGGTGGATCACGTCGCGGATGTTGCCCGCCGCGCGGCGGACTTCTTCCAGCCCATGCGAAACCGGCTTGCCGATTTCAACGGCCATTTGTCTGGCCAGAACCGGCGCGGCGGCTTCCAATCGCGCGGCAGCTTTTTCCAGAATTTTGCAGCGCGAATTCAAACTGTTTTTTCGCCATATTTTCCAAGCCTTTTGTGCAGCCGCAGAAGTGGCGGCGATTTTGTCTGCGCCGGCGACAGGAATTTCAAACAGGATTTTTTTTGTTTCACGCGGTGACCGGTGGAACAATTTCGCCGGCGCGTTTCCATCCAGCCGCGAGAGAATTTCGGCGGTGGCAATAAATTCAACGCTGCGTTCCGCCAGCCAGCGGCGCGTGGCGGCGGCGTGAACCGGGTCGTTGCTGGCCACGGCATCCTCGGCAATGAAAACGCGCAGCCCACGTTCCAGGCTTTCCACCGCCGCCGTGCGGACGCAGACGTGCAAATGCACGCCAGCCAGAATGACGGTGTCGCATTTTATTTTTTGGAGCGCGGTGTCCAATGTGCCGCTGGCAAAACCATTGAAGCCACTTTTGTGGACGGTGATTTCATTTTTCAGCGGCTGAAGCTGCGTGGGCGGTTCGTGTCCGGCGGTGCCGGCAACGCAATGCCAGCGGTTCGTTTTTTTCCAGTGTGGCAGCCGCCGGTCATTGTTTCGGTGAACGGTGGTCCAGATGTGGATGACCGGGACTTGGCGTGCGCGGCAGGCGGCCAGCAACGCTGAAGCGCGGTTGACGGGAACGTCTGCGGCGAAGTGCGGCGGAAGTGTGGCCAGATGGTCGCCTTGAAAATCCACCAGCAGCAGCGCGGGTTTCATGCGGATGATGTTCGTCATACCCATTCTCGGCTGGAATGTTATTTTACAACGATGTGAGGGCAACACAAAACGGTTAGTTACTATTCCGTTGACACCCGGCGGCGTAAAAAAATAATGTGCCGACATGAAATCGGCGCGAACCGACAAGCCCACGCAGTATTCCGTTGCGACGTCCTGGAGCGAGGGGTTGCTGGATGGTTTGGTCTCGCTCAATCAACTGCACCCCACGGCGTGTTTTTCCGAAATTTACGGCGCGCACCGCACCAGTGTCACCGGACACGGGCGCCCGGCGTATCGGCTGCCGCAAGTTGAGCCGGATATTTTTGAATCGCATGTGCGCCGCGCGCTAAAACTCGGCCTACGTTTCAACTACGTCATGAATGCGCCGAATTTCGGCGGGCGGGAAAAGGATGCCGCGTGGCTGAAAGAAGTTTCGAGCCTGCTGGAATCCTTGGCGCGTTGCGGTGTCAGCGGCGTCACGATTTCGCATCCGGCTTTGTTGCAGTTCGTCAAACGGGAATTTCCGAGTTTCCGAATCAACGTTTCCGTGATCGCCGGTGTGGACACGGTGGACGCGGCGCGAAAGTTCGAGGACATGGCGGTGACGGTCATCAACCTGAATCCGTTCACCATCAACCGGGATTTTGACGCGCTCCACGCTATCCGCCAGGCCGTGCGCTGCGAACTGGAACTCTACGCCAACATTCCCTGTCTCGATCATTGTCCGCGGCGGGACGCGCATTATCAGTATTCCGGGCGCGCGTCGCAGACAAAGGACACAGCGAAGGTCAATCAGGATCCTTTCCTGATGAGTTGCTCGCACACGTTTTTGTCGGAGCCGATGGAATTTCTCCGCAGCCCGTTCATCCGGCCGGAAGACGTTTCCGCCTATCGCGAAGTGGGGATTGATGTCATCAAACTTTCGGACCGCACCGAAGCCACGGAATTTCTTTTGAAGACGGCGCGGGCCTACGCCGAAGGGCGTTTTGATGGCAACTTGTTCAACTTAATTTTCCGGGACGGAAGAAAAATCCGCGCCGGACTGGGCTTCGTCCAACCGGGTATCCCGGTTCAGGAGATTCCCGTCATCATCAAAAATGCGGTTTTGGACGAACTGGGTTTTATCCAGCAAATCAAAAAACTTCGCGGCGAAGAGCTGGTCAATTTCTACCGAAGCGCCGCCGCGCGGGCGGTGGTTTACACCAATCCGGCGGCCATTGACGAATGGCGGGACGTGCTGCAAGCCCGGATTGCGGCGTAAGTCTGGCCGCGCCAGTTAGCCGGGCTGGCTTGATTCCGCCGCGCGGAGCACTTGTTCCGCCACTTTGTCCGCCATCGCCTTGGTGCCGAGAATCTGGCAGCCGGTTTCGGCGAGGTCGGCGGTGCGCCAGCCCGCGCGCCAGGTTTGGGCGAGGGACTTTTCAATGAGCGTGGCGGCTTCTTCCAGCCCGAAACTTTCCCGCAGCAGCATGGCGAGTGAAAGGATTTGCCCGCCGGGATTGGCGATGTCCGTGCCGGCGAGATCGTGGGCGCAACCGTGGTTGGTCTGGTAAACGCCGTGGCCGTGCGGATCAAAATTGCCGGAGAAGGTCACGCCGC
>Ga0316217_10007840_pt1 | contig 10047 bp, 4 predicted proteins | sample 1anoAmetaG_FD_203633 | JGI IMG/M metagenome (GOLD analysis project Ga0316217, IMG submission 203633) | Freshwater microbial communities from Trout Bog Lake, Wisconsin, USA - 1anoA | ecosystem: Environmental > Aquatic > Freshwater > Lake > Hypolimnion/Profundal zone | place: USA: Wisconsin... | reverse complement strand
TATACAGCAACGGGGTACTGCCAACTGGAATTACACCTTAACTGATACCGGTAATGCTATTATTACCAGCGGCACATTAAATCAAAGCCAGCAGGTAACAGTAGGTGTAGCTGCGGGAACTTACACGCTTACCTTAATTGATACCAACAGCTACACGGTAACCAAAACGATACTTGTAAATGGCCCTGAAATGGTAACAGCGGCATTTCAGGCAACAAGCCAGACAGTGCAGACTGGCCAGGCTGTAACCTTAACCGCCAGTGCAGGCAGCGCAGGCAGCTACCAATGGAACCTGGGTAACGGAACAGATGCAACCGGTGCAGTTACTACTGTAACCTATACACAGCCGGGTGCTTATACCGTAAGCCTGGTAGTAACCAGCCAGGCAGGTTGCATTGCCACCCAAACACAAACCATTACAGTTAATGCCGCCAATACCACCGGCTTTAATAATTTAAGCGGTGTGGCAGACCTTAAAATATGGAGCCACAGCAACATGGTTTACGTAGACTTTACAGAACAGCAACTGGAAGACGCTTCTGTAATTATTTACGATATCCTTGGCCAGGAAATTAGCAACGAAAAGGTAGTGAACAATGTGATTTACAGGAAAGAGATAGATAACATTGAAGCTGCCTACATGATTGTTATGGTGCGCAACAATAATGAGGTTACTACCAAAAAGGTGCTGATAACGAACATAAGGTAAGGCCGGGCAATTACCTGCTTTGAACAGAATTTAAACGGACGTGGAGCAATCTGCGTCCGTTTTTTATTGCCGGCATGGTAAAAAATCAAAAAGGCCGGGGTGTTGAGCAAACAATAAACAATGCGGTTGCTCCAAATTCATAATTTCGCGGGGGTATTACAGTATTCATAAATCATGCAGCTTTGAACTACAAAGAAACACTTGACTATCTGCTTGAGCAATTACCTATGTTTCAGAGAACCGGTGCTTCGGCTTACCGGAAAGACCTGCACAACATCATTAAGCTTTGCGATATACTTGGCAACCCTCAAAATGACCTTCGCTTTATACACGTGGCCGGCACCAACGGCAAAGGTTCGGTAACCCATATCATAGCCTCTGTTTTACAGGAGCAGGGTTATAAAGTAGGCGTATTTGTTTCGCCGCATTATACCGATTACCGCGAGCGTATTAAAATAAACGGCAAACTGATAGGCAAAAAGTTTGTTACCGGTTTTGTAAGCAGCAACATTGAGAAGTTTAAAGCTATAAACGCTTCTTTTTTCGAAATAACCAATGCCATGGCCTTTGCTTATTTTAAAGAGCAAAAGACCGATTTTGTAGTGCTTGAAACCGGCATGGGCGGCCGGCTCGACTCCACCAATATTGTAACCCCGCTGGTTTCTGTTATTACCAATATCAGCTTCGACCATCAACAGTTTTTAGGCAACACGTTGCCTCTTATAGCCGCAGAAAAAGCCGGCATTATTAAACCCGGCATACCCGTGGTTATTGGCGAAACACAAAAGGAGACAAAACCCGTTTTCATTAAAAAAGCGAAGGATACAAAATCGCGTATAGTTTTTGCCGATGCAAAAAATCGCGGTTCAGGTTTAAAAACAGATCTGCACGGGCACTATCAAAAAAAGAATATCAATACCTCATTAGCGGTTATTGAATTATTGCAGGCACTGCAAATAAATATCTCTGCCCGGGCCATAACACAGGGCCTGAAACATGTGGTGCGCAATACCTCATTTATTGGCAGGTGGATGATAATGAGCCAAAAGCCGCTTGTAATTTTTGACAGCGCACATAACGAAGGCGGGCTCAGGGAATTAAAACAAGGGCTGGCTGCATTAAAATATAATAAGCTTCATTTTGTGTATGGCACAGTTGGCGATAAGGATATTTCAACCAATCTTTCATTACTACCTGAAAAAGCAGCCTACTATTTTTGCAATGCGGATTTGCCCCGCGCACTGGATGCAAAAAAACTACAGGAGCAGGCTGCAACTTATAACCTGCATGGCAACTACTACCCTACCGTGCGCAAAGCGTTGAAGGCGGCCAAAAAGCAAGCAGGCAAAAACGACCTGGTGCTGGTGGCCGGAAGTGTATTTATTGTTGCGGAGGTATTGCAAAAAACAAAAAGCTAAGCCAAAACCTACCTTAAAGCGCAGCGGATATTAATAACTGAAGCCTTGCAGTTACTGCCAAGACCCAAGCCAGAACAGCTGAATAAATATGTTATACCAGCATTTTTTTCATGTGCCGCTAAATCCTAAAACGAGAAAGCCACTGCCAAACTTGGTAGTATAGGCAACTGGTTAACACGATTATAAGTAACCGGGTTGAAATAGAAAATATTTTCGCGGTTGTAAGCGTTGGAAACACTTGCATTTATTTCCAGTTTCAGTCTCTTCTTAAAGCTGAATATTTTCTTGATTTCAAGATCTAGGCGGTTGTATGCAGGCAAACGGCCACCATCTATCTGCGACGCATAAAGTATACCCAGCTTGCCATTGGTAGTGGTATAATTGGTGCTTATACCGGCAGCAAACGGATTGCTCTCGTAAAAGGCCTGTGTTTGGGTAAAAGGGAAACCGCTACCAAAGTTCCAGCGGGCACTTACTTCCCAACTGCGTTTTTTACCAAAATCGTAGGCGGCAACCAGGTTTACGTTATGGCGCCGATCGTAATAAGGGCTGTAAGTTTGCTGAAAGTCATTTACCTGATTGTAGGCCAATGAATAAGTGCCATACAGGAACAAGCCCTTATATTGCCATTTCATTAAGATATCAAGCCCGTACGACGCACCTCTTTGAATCAGGAAATCAGATTGATCGGCTGTAACTTTGTAAATATTGAGGTCGAATAAATGCCAGAAATATTTGTAGTAAGGCTCAATGTTAAGCGTAATGTTTTTAGGCAGGTCAACTTCCACACCAAAAATAGCGTCGTAGCTGCGCTGCATATTGTGTATGGCATTATGTAATACACCGTTACCATCCTGTGCCGATTCGTTCGGTGCATCCAGGAAACCGGTAAACAGGTCAACTACATCCTGGTTGTTCTTGGTGCTCATCAGGGTTTGAGAGTATAAACCTGTAGCCATTTTAAAGCGCAGCCTGTCGGTAACATTATACTTCATGTTCAAACGGGGCTCGGGCGATACCGCAGTAATTACACCATAGTATTGAAAGCGTGCGCCGATATCCAATACAAACTTCTTGTAATACTTGTGATACATCAGGTAGGCGCTCAGATCGGTGCTTGTCTGGGCAAATGAAAAGTCTTGCTGAAAATCATTTACAAAAGCAAAGTTGGTGTTGTTACTTTCAATATTTAAGCCGTAACGTAATTCGCCGTTATTGATGTAGTTGGTAAAATCCATACCAATATCCAACGCACCAATACCACTGCTGCGCGGCAGGTTGTTTTCATTGAATGAAATATCGTATTTAGAATAGCTGATGTGGGTATTAAAATAAATGTTGGCGTTTTTAGGCACCGCCAGGAAGTTGGCTCCTACACCATAATTATTCCATTGATAAACTGCGCCGGTAAAATCGGCATTATCGCGGAAATTAAAACCGCTTACGCTGAATTTATTACCGGTGCCGGTGTTTAAAGTAAACTTGCCGTATGCATCATAAAACGAATAAGGCAGGCTGCCGTTGTTGGCGTAAGGATAGAATATTTTTGAACTCTGGTCCAGATACGAATCTTTAGTGCTTAGTATTAAAGAAGCATCAGTACCACCTGCTTCTTTCAGCTTTACAATCGGAATTTCTAGCAAGGCATGGGCGGTAAACGGAGTTACGCCTATATCGCCGCTGAAATCTTTCATATTGCCATCGCGGGTTGATACATCAACAACAGCACCGGTGCGCGACCCGTATTGAGCAGGGAACCCGCCGGTGTAAACGTCGACGTTTTTAATAACATCTGTTTCAAATACCGAGAACAAGCCAATGGAGTGAAACGGGTTGTAAATAGGAATGCCATCTAACAAAAACAGGGTTTGGGTGGGTGTTGCACCACGTATAATGATCTGGCCGCCCTGATCGCCGGTAGACACTACACCCGGTATTATCTGTAAATACTGGGCAATATCTGCCTCACCACCTACGCTTGGCATTCTTTTCATTTCAACCGGTGTTATTGAAGTAACAGAAACCCGCGACTCGGTAAGCTCTTTCTGGCGGGCACCGTTAATTTCAACGTCCTTTAACTCAACAGTTTTTGCCACCATAAAGAACTTGATATTAACGGCCTGATTCTTCTTTATCTCCACGGTTATGGTTTGGGTTTCAAAGCCGAGATAAGAAGCAATTATTTTATAATTACCGGGTACCAGACTGGGAATGGTGAAGAATCCCTTATCATCGGTGTTAGCTCCCAGGTCTGAACTATCTACATTAATAGTCGCAAAAGGCACCGGCTCACCGCTGGCTTTATCGTATACAAATCCTTTTACGCTTCCCTTTTGTGCAAAAAGGCCTGCGGAAACAAGTATAAATAATAGAAGGAAAAAATTCTTCATCCCTATGGTAATTTAAGTTCTTCAATAAACCTCAATTGCTATTATTAACAATTAAGAGGCGCGCAAGTTATGAAAAAACTGCTGTGTAAGGTGTTAATCGTGCAACAGGATTTAGTAAAATAGGTAAACGGGCCTGTACGTGTCTTTTTAACGCCACCAGGCCATGCTTTTAATCCGTTAAAAAGTAGCCGATGTGCCTGTGTTTTTAACCAAAACGCCTTGCATGGCAACGACGCGGCCCAACTGCATATTGTTTATGACTTAGCGGCAGAATTTCTCTACTTTGGCTGTTGATAACATTCAGGTTACGGCAATCTTATCCAAATTGAAAAATGATATTTTTGCGCTCGAAACGAAATTTTCGCTCATGAAGAATTTTTTCTTGCTGCTGTTGATATTTGCGGGATTATCTGATCTGTATGGTCAAAATGTTAATGGTGTTGTAACTGATGAAAAGGGCACACCAATGTTTGGGGTTACTGTTTTAATAAAAGGAACAACCACCGGTACGCAAACAGATACTGCGGGTAAGTATACCCTGCCTTTTGAAACCGGAACGCATTACGTCGACTTCTCTTACCTTGGCTATTCTCCGCACAGTATACTGGTTACCATACTTGACAAAAGCGACAAGAAGCTTGATGTGCAAATGACCGATAGCACCAAAGACCTTGACATTGTTGTTGTTACAGGTTCGAAATACGAGAAAAAGTTTGGCGAGCAGATCGTTTCGATGGAGGTAGTTAAAGCCACCGCCATACAGCAAAACAACGAAAAAATGGATGAGGCCATGAATAAAGTGCCGGGCGTTAACATGATGGGCCGCACTATATCCATACGCGGCGGTAGCAGTTACAGCGATGCCACCAGTAACCGGGTAATGGCTTTACAGGATGATGTGCCTATTATAAGCCCTGAAAACGGAAGTATTATCTGGGATATGGTGCCTATTGAAGAACTGGAGCAGGTTGAGGTGCTTAAAGGCTCATCATCAGCAGTATACGGCTCGTCGGCGCTTGATGGGGTATTGAACATGGTAACGGTTAACCCAACCCCGCAAATGGAAAACAGGGTTATTTTAAACTATGGTTTTTACGACCAGCCCGATAACCGCGATTGGGATGCCTGGTGGAACAAGAAAATACAAAAGAAGGATGGCAAAATTGTTGACCGTGTGCAGCTGCCTATGTTTGGCGGTGGCTCGTTTTTGCATCGCAAGCAGTACGGCGATGTTGGTGTAGTATTGTCGGGCGCATATTCGCAGAACCAGAACTACCTGCAGGATGCCGACTACAGTATGGTGCGCCTGGGTGCCAAAGTGCGTTACACACCCAAAAAATACCCGCACTTAACCCTGGGCTTAAACACTAATTTCTTCCATAAAAACTATAAAGACTTTTTTGCTGCGCTTGATGCCGATTCGGGCGCATATAAACCGGTAACCGGTGCAGGCACCAACCCGATTGTAAGACAGCGCACGTTTAACATTGACCCTTACATGAACTACTATGATAACAATGATAACCGCCATAGTTTCAGGTTTCAGGTGTTCAACGTTCTTTATAACTCAACCACCGGCGATAGTACCGCATCAACCAAATACTATTTCAATTACACTTTACTGCACAACTTTAAAAAGAGCGATGTAATACTCACCGCAGGTGTTGAAGGTTTCTATTCGCTTATACGCGGCAAAACGTTTGGACAACCTGTGGTAAACCCAAGCGAAATTTTGTATTTCAGTACCCGCGATGAAATGAATTATGCCGCGTTTGCACAGTTTGAAAAGAAATTCTTTCATAAGCTTACGCTGGCCGGTGGGGTTAGAATGGAGTATGCCCAGCTATCGGGCCAAACAGTAATGAACCAGCTGCCTTTAATTAACCTGTTAAGTAAGGCCGGCGGTGGTAAAAAAGAAATTAACTCGCCGGTTACGCCGTTGGGCAGAATTGGCCTTAACTACCAGGTTAGCGAAGGAACATTTTTAAGAGGTTCGTTTGGCCAGGGATTCAGATACCCTTCAATGGCTGAAAAATATGTATTTACAAACCGCAGCGGAGCCACTGTTTTTCCGAATGATACGCTGAGACCGGAAAACGGCTGGATGGCTGAGGTAGGTATTAAACAAGGGGTTAAAATAAGCAAGTGGATAGCTTATTTTGATGCCAGCATGTATATTACCCGCTACCATGACCTGATAGAGTTTGAGTCGTATAACGCTCCTGATTCGTTTATTTTAGGTGGCCACATTGGTATTCCTTTTCAGGCGCAGAATATAGATAATGCCCGTATATGGGGCGCTGAGTTTTCGGCCGTGGCCAATGGTAAAATATTTGGCGTGCCGCTTAATTTCCTGATAGGATACACCTATGTTGACCCGCAGAATTTAGATTATAATCCTAAAGTGATAGGCTCAACACCTATCCTTAAATACAGGGTGCAACACAGCGCTAAAGCCGATGCCCAATCTATTTATAAGGGCATTACGGTAGGGCTTACGGCCTTTTACGGCAGCTTTGTAAAATATATAGACAACGGCACTACCGGTGCACTAGAAGTTTTACAGGCTTTCAGGGCTACGCATGATAAAGGTGAGTTTGTGCTCGACATAAGAGCGGGATATACCTATAAAGAGAAAGCTTCGTTCATGTTTATCTGCAAGAACGTTGCCAATACCGAGTATATGCTGCAGCCCGGTGTAATTGATGCACCCAGAAACTACGGTTTTCAGGTAGGTTATAATTTCTAAACGGCGGCACTGCCTTTTTTACTGCTACAAAATAAGTACTTCATTGGTTTAAATGCAATACTTGCTTTAGAAAAGTAAGTGGCCGTTTGCAATGAGTAAAGGCTTGAACAGGCCACTTAGGGAAACGCCCAAAAATGCGGCTATCGTGCTAACCAAATACGGAGTTAACAGACACCCTATACAAACCGATTAAATGCATTTACACAATCCCGCAAAGTAGTTTGATAAAGATGCAGGGCAAAAAGGGCTACAATAAAAAAGCCCGCAAGGCCGTGTCACCTTGCGGGCTATGCCTGCATTTTAATTTATACTTAGTTTGATTTTACGATCTTTCTGACCGTTTCGCTTTTACCATCCGTCATACGCAGCAAATAAACACCGGCAGCATATTTTGTAAGGTCTAAAGTGTAAGCAATGGTGGGCTGCATGTAGCCTATGTCTTGTAACAACTGGCCGGCCTCATTATAAAGCTTGCCTGTTACATTATTTACGCTGTTATTATCCATATAAACATAAACAAACGCCGCTGTAGGGTTAGGCACAATTCTGAAAGATATTTCAGGGTCAACTGCGCTTATACCGGTTGCTACCGTATCAACATAAACGGTGGTAGGTACGGTAATGGTATTGTGTCCGCTGGTTCCCGGAGGGCCGCCGCCATCTGTATTGCCTGATTGCACCACACCGTAATAGCTACCGGCACTGGTATAAGGATAAGCCGGGGCCAAGGTACTATCCAATGTCATAAAATAGGCATAGGTGCCATTCGGGTATTCGGGTGTTACGCACCATCTGCCGTTGGCTGAGTCAAGATCGCCAAGTCCGGGCACATATTCCCAATCCCAAAGTAAACTGCCCATAGGCACAGTATCTGATACCGCCGGGCCGGCATAAGTTGCTGTATTACCCCAGGGGTCGGTGGTGCGGCTTTGGTCGGCGCGTAAGCGGTATGATGATCTCATTCTTTTAATACTGCCGGTGCCGTTGGTATCGGCATACCCGTAGGCACCGTAAACCGGAAAGCCATCAAACATATAACCGATAATAGGGGAATGATGTGTGCTGTCAGTTTGATCGTATAAGCACTTCGGACTTACATGGTGATGATACTCGCCCTGTTGCTGCGGGTGGCCTATGCAGTTATCAAAACTGGGAAACTCGAAAAAGTATCCGTTGCGCGACCAAACGTGATTTAAAAACTGTGCATCGTTAGCATTGAATATACTAACCCCGTTGGTTAGCACCCCGATATGGCCCAGGCCAATAGCGGTAGGTGTGCCGGTATTTTTTACCGGGTTAAGGGTAATCTTATAAACGAAATTCTGGTTCTCGGCCACATTCGGGTTGTTCCATGGGCCTATGCTGTAACCCGGTATGCAAAAACAGCTTACATACACATCGGTAGTTGAATACTGAATTTTAATGCAGTTAGATGGAATATTACCATACCCGCGGTTGGCCGCCAGGCTGGTGTCGGGGTTCTGTATCCAGGACGTAATTGCCGGGCTTAACTGCGCCTGGGCAAACAGCGCATAGCAGAGTAAAAATAGTATCAGGGTTTTTCTCATAGTTAAATGGGCTTATCGGTTAATAATTATCTTTTGCTGAATTGTTTTACCAGCAGTTTGTATTTGGACGATATAAACCCCGTTAACCTGCGCTGCCATTGAAATTTCTGATAATTTATTTTGTAAGGCCCCGGCAAGCACCCTTTGCCCCAGCATATCATATACCTGGTAAGAGGAAGGGCCCGATGTAAGCGGCAGGGCTATCATAACTCTGTCGGTTGCAGGATTGGGATAGACAGCTACGCCAATTGGCTCGTAAAGTGAGTTAATGCCCGTAGTGGTGGCGGTATCTGTGCTATCGCATGCTGTAAATATTGGATTGGCTTCAAGATGGCCCATAGGTGTAAGCGACCGGCCGGTAAAAGCCGGATACGCAGGCGCATATTGGGTACACCTGAAAACTGAATTGTTAGGTACGGCACTACCCTGCGCCACAATGGTATCGGCGTTTACAGGGTTAATGTAACGCCAAACCACATTTTTGCCGGTGTCTATTTCAAAGAAATTTCCGGTAGTGGCCGCACATATAACTACGTTGCCATTGGGTAACATCTGGCCGCTACCCATAACCGAGCTGTAAAAGCTGGCCGGTGTTGATGCCTGATAGGTCCAGGCCAAGCCTGCCGGGCCATACGGGTGAACAGAGTCTATCGGATAATTTCCGTTCGAGTCGACCGGTGGGGTAAAAATATCTACTGATGATGCGTTTCCACCGGGTCTGCCGGTGCCGTTATTAAATACCATAATGCTGCCTGCATAAGGATATCCATCAGGAATCCAGTACGAACTATGCTGCGTATAAAAAACCTCATCGGCAGCAGTACCCCGGTTATAAGCCTGCGGATTGCCCCAGCGGTAAAGTAAGTCTCCTCCCCTGTTATGTGCGCCGCCGCTGTGGGTGGTGGCCTGGGCTGTGGTAGTGCTGTGGTCAATGACCCATACTTCGCTTGTATTGTGCATGCTGTATATTACCTGGTTAAGGGCTGCATTATAGGATATGGCGTTGGGGTGCAGCCAATCTTTGGTAACAAGATTTACGCCTACGTAATTAATATTAACCAGCTCAGGATGATCGGCTACAACGCCGTAGTTACTTTTAGTTGAATCGTAATCCTGTATCAGGTGGTCCCACAAACGCCATTGCCATACTATATTGGCCTGGTTTGTACCAACAGGTTGCAGCTCTTCAATTTTAGCCGAAAACAATGTTGTT
>Ga0316217_10007838_pt1 | contig 10048 bp, 5 predicted proteins | sample 1anoAmetaG_FD_203633 | JGI IMG/M metagenome (GOLD analysis project Ga0316217, IMG submission 203633) | Freshwater microbial communities from Trout Bog Lake, Wisconsin, USA - 1anoA | ecosystem: Environmental > Aquatic > Freshwater > Lake > Hypolimnion/Profundal zone | place: USA: Wisconsin... | reverse complement strand
GGTCGAGTTAGCTCTCCAAGCGGCCAAAATGAAACTCCAGGCGGCAAAGGAGGCGGCAAAGGCCGCCTCAAAGTGACGGTGAACCTGTCACTCTCCAGTATAACAGGCTTTGAGCGAATGGACAGCAAAGAGCGCAAAACGGAAGGCGTTTTCTTTTCCGGCTTCACGCCGGCTTAACGTCGGCGGGTTTATCCTTCAACCATGAATAGAAGCCTGATGTTAGCGGGACTGCTGGCGGCGGCCGGATGCGCCGCTGGCGAACCTCCGACGACGAAAGACCCCGCGGCGGTCCATCCGGACCGCGTGACCGGCCCGCATCGCGTCGCGCTGAATTATCGGAGCGACCCCTTGGACCTCGTCCTCGATTACCTGAGCCAGAACGGGGGGTTCATTATCAACAAGGAAACGGACGGACCCGCCCTGGTGGATCTCGGCGGCCAGGATCTCGTTGGTTGGGAGCGGGCCCTTGAGTCGCTCACCGCCGATCTCAAGAAAAGCGGGCGCGCCCTGATTCGCGAGGGCCGCATTCTGACGTTGACCAGCCTGGAGCGGGGTAAGACGTCCGACCTCGATTTCTTCAGCGGCAACAATCCCGACGCGATGTCCAAGTCGGCGGAAGTGATCACTCAGCTCATCCCGGTGCGATACGCCAGCGCCAGCCAGTTAGTCAACAATCTCCAGACCTTGTTGCCCGCCAACACCTCGCTTTCCGTCAACGAGAGCGCCAACACCATTCTCCTGGTAGCCTCCAAGACCGACGTCCGCCGCGCGATGAAAATCGTCGCCGCTCTCGATTCGGCATTGGCCCGGGTTTCCTCGATCCAGGTCATCCGTCTGCATTACGCGGATGCCAAGCAGTTGGCCGCCTTGGCGCAGCAGCTCTTCGCATCGCAGACCACGGGCGCGAACGCCGCGGACTCGAACCCGAACTCGCCGGGCATGAGCGGTCCGGGCGGGGGCTTTGGGCCTCCTGGCGCTCCTGGAGGAGCGGGGTCGGACACCGTGACCCAAAGCGGCGGGAACAGCTCCGGGCGCGGCCAGGTAATCGCCACCGCGGACGAGGAGTCCAACGCCCTGATCGTGAGCGCCCCGGAGGGCGTTATCTCGACGGTCGCTAGCCTGGCCCAGCAATTAGACCGGCCAGTGTCGGACGTCACCGAACTGAGGATCTTCCGGCTTCGCAACGCGGATCCCTCCGAATTGGCGGAGCAGTTGCTCCAGCTCTTTCCCGACGGGCAGAGCAATTCCGGGCAGGACCAATCCGCCTCGCGCTTCGGCGGGATGTCCGGTCCGCCCGACATGCAGGACAATGACTCCTCCGGCGGCAGCGCCTCGACGCTGAAGAAAGACCGGCTGCTGGCGGCGCCCGACCCCCGCACCTCCTCGTTGCTGGTGAGCGCGCCGGCGACCCGCATGCCCGTGATTGCGCGGCTCATCGCGGAACTGGATGCCAGCTCCGCCAGGAAGGAAGTGGTCAAGACTTGGGAATTGCGCAACGCCGACCCTCACAACGTGAACCAGGCGCTCCAGGACCTGTTCAACCGCGCGAGCGGTTCGCGGAGCAACAATAGCCAGAATCGCAATTCCCTGCTCGGGGATAATAACCCGCTCGTCGCTCGCGCCACGAAGCAACAAAGCGCGAGCAGTTCCAGCGGGTTCGGCAGCTCGGGGAGCGGCGGCGGCGCCGGCGGAGCGGGCGGTTCCGGCGGAGCGGGAAGCTCGCCGCCCTGAGTCATCGGCGCAGTGATGAGCCGGGTTGCTTTTTTCCTGTTCTCTGCTAACTAAAGAGGCGTGACTGAGCCCAGCCTGTTGCTCCTGGTTCCCGCTTATAACGAAGAGCGCCGGATAGAACCGGTGCTGCGGGACTATGCCCGTTATTTCCAGGAGCATTACCGCGGGAAGTTTCAGTTGGTGGTGGTGCTCAATGGCTGTCGCGACAACACCTATAGCGTTGTCCAGCGGGTGGCGGCCGACTACCCGGCCATCAGCGCGAAAGAATTCTCCGACCCGATCGGCAAAGGAGGGGCGCTGATTGAGGGGCTCAAACTCGCCCCGCTCGCCGACCTCATCGGGTATGTGGATGCCGACGGCGCCACGCCGCCTCATGCCTTCCACGACCTGGTGAAACGCGCCGGCGAGGCCGATTGCGTCATCGGCTCCCGATGGTTGCCCGGGGCGGTCCTCCATGTCGAGCAGAGCGGCAACCGCCGGTTTGCCAGCCGGGTTTTCCACCTTATCGTCGAGATTTTGTTCCGGATGCATATCCGGGACACGCAGTGCGGCGCCAAAGTGATGAGCCGCCAGGCCGTGGATCGGGTCCATTCCACCTTGCGCATCGCCGATATGGCGTTCGACATCAACCTCCTCTACTCGCTGAAGCGCGCCGGGTTTAAGATCATCGAGGTCCCCACGGAATGGACGGACAAGATCGGCTCGAAGGTCACCCTCTTCCGGACCTCCCTGGTGATGTTTCTTTCCGTCTTCCGGATTTGGCTGATCTATCAGCCCTTCTACCCGCTGCTCCGCCCCTTGCGGCCGCTGGAGGGTTGGATTTATCGCAAGTTGAGCGCCCCCCCGCCCCTGCCGGGCCCCTCCCGAAGAAAGACCCCGTCATCCCCCGCGGAGGATCTAGCGCCAAAGGGACCGGCCGTCGGCGGTTGATGGGGACTCAGGACTCCTGAAACCGTGGAAATCAGGTGACACCGCGATTCCCCTCACCCCAGCCCTCTCCCAAGGGAGAGGGAGCAGGATCGTCCGCCCGGAGAGGTCCACCGGCTTTCCAGGTCTGCGAGTTTCTGTGCGGCGGGATCAGGAATCCTGAGGCTTACGCCGTCGTTCGGACAGAGTCGGCGCCGCCGACCGGTTTGCCGGAGCCCCAAGTAAACCAGGCGCTCACGCCCAAGACCAGGAGGTTGCAGAGGGTCATCACCTGGAGCACCATTACCAGGCTGCTGTGGAAGCGGACCAGCCCGAAAACATAGACTACCGACATCAAACAGAGCACCGGGACGACCTTGAACGCGGAGCGCGCCAGCAGGCTGTTTAAGAGCACGTTAGCCAGGGCCAGCGGCACCATGGCGCCGGCGTACCAGGGAAGGACTTGACTGGCGACGGCGACGTAGCCCGGCTGTTTATAGACCAGGCTCACCACCCAGGGCCCGAGCAGCGCTAAACCGACCGCCCCGACCACCGCCAGGATGGCGGTCCCGATCAACACCAACCCCATCAAGTTGGATTTCTCCGCTTTGGCCGTGCTCCGGACGATCCGCGGGAACATGACGCTCACCATGGGGCCGATCAGCCAGAGGAGGGCGCGAGAAAGGGTGCCGGCGCTGCCGTAAGCGCCGGTCTCGTCCGGGGTGAAATAGGTTTTGACGAACATCGTGTCCGACGTGAACAGGAACTGCATCGCGGTAAAACCCAGCATCAGGGGCACCGCCTGGCGCAACAATTCGCGCCAATCGAAGGACTTAGGCGCCAGGCTCCATAAGGAGCGCGATTGCCAAACCGCCACCCCGGTGGCGACCACCAACCCACCCAGCACCCCCGCCATCATCCCGCCCGCCTGGCCGTGGAGGGCCAGCACCGCCACCGCCGCCACCAGCAGCCGCAACACGCCGTTGCTCAACAGGCTCCAGCCGAGCCACATAAAATTCTGCTGCCCCTGCAACAGCCCGTGGAACAGCGGCATCCACATCGCGAACAGCAGCGCCGGGATGGCCACCCAGAGCCCGAGCGGATTGGTGATTTGCCAACGTTCCAACAGGGTCTTTTGAAAGACCAGCATGACCAGCGCGGCGGCCAGCCAGAGAGCCAGGGTGCCCAACCAGACCAGCCGGAACATGCCGGAGACCTCTCGCTCGCGATGGGTGACCGCCCCCTGAGCGGTTTGCTGAGCCATCACCATTTGCAGCGGGCCGGTGGGGACGCACATCACCATGGACAGATAGACGACGAATTCCCCGTACGCCCCCGGCGGGATGCTCTTGGACCGGGCCAGGAGATGCACGGCGTACATGAAGAACCCGCCGGCCACGGTGGCGATCATCAGCCAGCCGCTTTGGCGGAAAAAGCTGGCGCGGTGCTCGGCCTCGGTCTTAGCGGGATGCTCTGATTTGACTGCGATCATGTGATGAGTTGGACTTCCCCTCTCCCGTTCGGTTCAAGGAAGAGACTTTAAAAAGCGGCTTAGCCCGGCGCGGGCGCGTTCGAGGGAATCCAGCGCGATCCACTCGTCGGCGGTGTGCGCCTGGGCGATGTCGCCGGGACCGAAAACCACGCTGGGGATGCCGCCGCGGGCCAGCACCGAGGCATCGCAGAAGAACTGCGCGCCGGCCGGGCCCTGCCGGCCTACGCTTCGAACGAGTTGGGCCACCAGCGGCAAATTGGGGTCGGTTTCCAACGGGAAGCAGGGGGCGGAGCGGCCCTCCACGAACTTCGCCGCCAGTTTTTCGCGACGCAGCAGCCCTCGGAGCTCGGCGCAAACGCCGGCTTCTGTCTCGCCCGGAAGCGTGCGGCGATCGATCAAAATACCGCAACGGTCCGGCACGATGTTCGGTTGCGTCCCGCCCTGGATCGTGCCCACGCTCACCGTGGCGCAGCCGAGCAAGGGATGCCGGCGGGCGGCCAACTGAGCGGCGTAGTCCGTCTCCAGCCAGTCCACAATCCGGGCCATTTGGTGGATCGCGTTGCGCCCCAGTTCGGGGCGGGAACCGTGGGCGGCCTTGCCGCGCGTTTCCAGGCCGAGCCAAAGACTCCCCTTGTGCGCCGTGACCACCCGCAGGCGCGTCGCCTCCCCGACGATGGCCAGATCGGCCAAGAAACCGCTGGCTACCAGCGCCCGCGAGCCGGCCTGGTTATTCTCCTCGTCGATCAACCCGGCAAAGACCAATTCCGTCTCGGCGGGCCGGGGGCCCGTAAGGGCCAGCTCCCGCAAGGCGTCAAACATCGCGGCGACCGACCCCTTGGTGTCGCAGGCGCCCCGGCCATACAGGCGTCCGCCCCGCCGGCGGGGGGTGAATTGGCTCGCCTCCGCATTGACGGTGTCCAGGTGGGGCGCGAGCAGAATCCGCCGCCGGGTCTTGCCCGTCGGCGACAGCCGCGCCAGCACGTTGGGCCGACCCGGGAAGACTTCCCGAAGTTCAACCTCCAAGCCGGCCTGAGCGGCTGTGGCGGCGAGAAACTCGGCCACCCGCTGTTCCCCCGCCCAGGGCGAGCCCGCTTCCGCCAGGGCTGGATTCACGCTCGGCAACGCTATTAATTCCCGGAGTAACTGTTCGGTTTTCGTCATAGGAGCGCGGCTGGGCTTAGGGCGCCACCGCCTTTTCGTGGGCCTGGAGGATCTTGCGTTCCATGGCGGCGCGCAGCGGCGGGAGGAGGTCCTCCAACTCCTGGTAAACGTTGATGGCGGAAGGCCAGAGGCGCAAATCCTCCGCCAGGCGGGCGGCCTCGAGTCCGGCCTTCTTGAGCCAGAACGGGTCCGGCGGCTCGCCGGCGGCGAGGTTCTTTCGAAAAAAGACGTGCAGGTATTTCTCGAGCGCCTGGTTGAGCAGGGTCTGGCGCTCTGGATCGGGCTTTTGTCGGGCTTGCTCCTCGAGAATCGAACCCCAGCCGATCTCGGCCATGCTCCGAACCTTGGTGTCCGCGCCCGGGAAGGCGATCGCATTACTGTAAGAATTGATGGCGTTGGTGAGTTGATCGATTTGGCCGCTGAGCTGAGCCAACTGCCGGTAACAATTCGCCCTCTCGCCCAGGGCGGCCGCCGCCAGTCGGTTGGTCGGTTGGGCGTCCTTGATCGCGGTGAACACGGAGATGGCCGTCGAAAAGTCTTCCAGTCGGTTCGTCGACTGCTGGCTTACCAGGGTGTTGGCATAGTCGAACATAGCCTCGACCCAGATGGGGCGAGGGCATTTGACATTGCTGGTGAGGTTGGTGAAATGGTTAATGGCGGTGGACCAGTCTTGAAGCCTGACCGCGGACCGCCCTGCCATCAACACCGCCAGGTAGGTCAGATCCGAGGGCGGGAGATTCGTGTTTTGGGAGATTTCCTTGTATTTCCTTTCCGCGGCGAGGGTATCGGTATCGTTCTTGTAGTAGTAATCCGCCATCCACCACTGGGCCAGCGGGGTGAGCGGGTCGGCGGGGTAGCGGGCGACAAAGTTGGTCATCAGCCCAAGGGCGTTGGTGGTGTTGCCCGCCAGGTACTGGCTCATCGCCAGGTAAAACTCGGCCTGCGGTCGGGCCGAGTTGGTCGGGAAGCGCTCCAGCCAGCGACCGTATTCAGCGGTGGCCTCGGAGGGGTTGTTCTCCTGCTCGTACGTGCGCGCGATGGCGAGGCCGATTTGCGGCGACAACGGAGAGTCCGGCGCCCGCTGAAGGGTCTCGGCGAACATCCGCCGCGCGCCCGCCGGGTCTCCGCGCCGGGCGATCTCCTGGCCGACCAGCAGGACCGCGCGCTCGGTGTGAAAGCCGTTGGGATACCCGGCCAGGATCTTGGCCAAGGCATTAGTTACGGCGGGCAGGTCGCCGCCGGCCAACCCGGCGCGCATCGCCTGGTACAATGCCGACTCGAACAAGTTGGTCTTGACCTGGGGCAAATCGCCGTAGTCGTCAATGACGGCATTATACTGAGTGACGGCGCCCCGGTAGTTTTTTTGTTCGAACAGCGCGTCCGCCAACTTGAACCGCGCCGTCGCTTGTTCGGGAGAAATGGGTAAACGTTCGACGGCGGCTTGGCAGGCGGCCTGGCACTCCGGCCATTTTCCTTGCAGCCAGTAGCACCACCCGAGATCGAGTTCCGCCCGCCCCAGCAAGGGGCTATTGGTGAAGGTTTGGGCCATTTGGCTTAGCGCCGCGGCGGCTTTCTCGAGGGCGTTGGTGGCCGCTGGGGCATTGGTCGTCGCGCCCGCCGGCTTGTTCGCCGCCGGATCGACCGCCAGCTTGAGCCGCAACTCGCCCAAGAGCACGAGGGCCAGGTCCGTGGGCGGGGTATTGGTCAAGCGCGCCGAAAAATCCTCCAATCGCGAGACGGCCTGGGGCAGTCGGTCGGCGTTGATCAACAATTCCGTGACCTTCCGCAGGGCTTGGGCCTGTCGTTCGGCTGGCATGCCCGCGGCCAAATTATTAGTATAGGCGTTGATGGCCTCCTCGGTTCGGCCCAACCGCTCGAATAACCCGCCCACGAAAGCGTAACTCTCGGCCAATTGGCCCGCGTCTCCCGCGCTCGCCGCGGCGGCGAGAAGATTGGAAGTGGTTCCCAGCGCCTCTTCCGGATGTCCCTGAGCCACCCGCAAGCGTGAAACCAGATAGTGCCATTGCCAGGGCCAAGTCGCCCCTGGATTAGGCCGCAAGGCTGCCAGAGGTTTGACCGCGGCCTCCGCTCCGGCATAATCTTGTCGGGCAAACTGCGCCTCGCCCAACAGCAACCAACCGCTCACCACCGCCTCGCCCGAGGCGTTGGTGCGGACGGCGTTTTGGAACGTCCCTTGCGGCTTTTGCAGCAGATCGATGACTCGCGCCCAGTCCCCGAGCTTGGCCAGCGCCCGAGCCTCCTCCACGCCCGCTTCCAGGCATAGCCCCGAGGCGGGAAACTGCTGGATCAACTTGGCGAACCCCTCCGCCGCGCCGGCGCTATCCCCTTTAGCCTGCAAGGCCTTGGCCCGCCAAAAGAAGTAATCTTCCGCCCATTTGCCCGCTTGACCCTGGCGGTTGGAAAGCAGCTCGATCGTCCCCGCATAGTTCGTCTGATGAAACCGCGCGACGGCTTGACACAAAAACACTTCCGGCAATTTGGTCGATTCCGGGTATTTCTTGGCGAACTCGCCAAAATCCGCCTCGGCTTGCTTCCAGAAACCAGCCGTGTACTCTTTGGCTGCCGCGTCGAAATTCCCCGCTTCGGTCCCTTCCACCGCTTTCAGTCGGAAGCCGGCGCCCAGGAGAAGCGCCAGGAGCAAAGACCCCGCCCACGCGCGGAGCGGCGCCAAAGGACTGACCCCATGCCGCACCTGCGGGCCGGGAATCGCGTCGCGTCGCGCTCCCCGGACACGGGGCAGCGTTGGCGGACGCGCCTCCAGGAGCGCCCCGCGCAAGCAACCGGGACCAGGGTAGCCAAGCTCGGCCATAATCCGGTAAGCCTAACCCGGTCCGCACCCTTACGAAAAGCCCGAAATCGGAAACTTGCCAGGCCGCTTACCCCTTCAAAGCGGCCGTTGGTACCCAATCGCGGCAAAGTCGGCGGGTTGTGTATTATTAATAACGACCTTAATGAATGCTGAAGCTACGCCCGCCCGGAAGAAGTACGTGCGCGCCGTGGGACCACGGTTGCGCCTGCTGCTGGCGTGCCTGCTGGGCTTGACCGCCATCCTGGCCGCCAACTCGGTTTACCTGGGCGCGATCACTTTTCTCGAATGGCTCAAGGGCGATCCGAACACCACCTACCAAAATTGGTTCTACATGGTGATGTTCGGCGCTCATCTGGGGCTGGGATTGCTGCTCATCACGCCGGTGCTGATTTTTGGCGCGCTGCATATCCGGAACTCGTACGCGCGGCCCAATCGCCGGGCGGTCAATGCCGGGTACCTTTTGTTCGGCATCATCCTGACGGTGCTGGCGACGGGGTTGTTGCTGATGCGCGCGGACGTGTTCCAGTTCAAAAACCTGGGGCTGAAAGACCCGCGGCTGCGATCGCTCGCCTATTGGGCGCACGTCATCACGCCGTTTCTGGCGGTCTGGCTCTATATCCTGCACCGGCTGGCCGGGCCGCGGATCCAGTGGCGGGTCGGCCTGCGTTGGAGCGCGGCCATCGGGGTGAGCGTGGCGGGCATGGTGCTGCTGCATTCGGCGCATCCGCGCAAGAACCAGGCGGGCTCGGCGGAGGGCAAGGCCTACTTCGAGCCGTCGCTGGCGCGCACCGCGTCCGGGAAGTTCATTCCCGCGCGCACGATGATGATGGACGACTATTGCCAGAAGTGCCATGAGGATGGCTACAAGACGTGGTTTCACAGCGCGCACCATTTCAGTTCGTTCAACAATCCGCCCTACCTGTTCAGCGTGCGGGAGACGCGCCAGGTGGCGCTCAAGCGGGATGGCAACGTGAAGGCGGCGCGCTGGTGCGCCGGTTGCCACGACTCCGTGCCCTTTTTCAGCGGCGCGTTTGACGATCCTCAATTCGATGACGCGCATCATCCCACCTCCCAGGCGGGCCTCACCTGCTCCGCGTGCCATGCCATCACCCACGTCAATAGCACCAAAGGGAACGCCGATTATACCATCGATGAACCGATCCACTATCCGTTCGCCTACAGCACGAACGCGTTCCTGCAATACGTCAATCAGCAGTTGGTCAAAGCCAAACCAGAATTCCATAAGAAGACGTTCCTCAAGCCCTTCATGCGGGGCGCCGAGTTTTGCTCCACTTGCCACAAGGTCAGCATCCCGGGGCAACTCAACCAGTACAAGGAGTTCCTGCGCGGCCAGAACCACTACGACAGCTTCCTCCTCAGCGGGGTTTCGGGTCATGGGGCCCGGAGTTTCTATTACCCGGAGAAGGCGGTCCCGAATTGCGCTGGCTGCCATATGCCGCTGGTGGCCTCCCAGGATTTTGGCGCGAACTTCTTCAATCCGACCAACGCCTCCGACCGGTTCATCCACAGCCACTTATTCCCGGCGGCGAATACGGGGTTGGCCGCTCTCCGGGATCAGCCCGAGGTCGCCCAGGCGGAGGCGGACTTTCTCAAAGGCTCCTTGAGGATCGATATTTTTGGGCTTCGAGAGGGCGGGACGATCGATGGAGTTCTTACCGCGCCTCTGCGACCCCAGGTGCCCCGGTTGAAACCCGGTCGGACTTACCTGCTGGAGGTAGTGCTGCGCACGGTGAAAGTGGGTCATCAATTCACCCAGGGCACCGTGGATTCCAATGAAGTCTGGGTGGACGCCAAAGTCAGCGACGGAGAGCGCGAAATCGCGCGCAACGGCGGCTTGAAGGCTTTCAACGAGGTGGATCCTTGGGCTGATTTCGTCACCGTCTATATGCTCGACCGGGACGGGAACC
>Ga0316217_10007837_pt1 | contig 10050 bp, 7 predicted proteins | sample 1anoAmetaG_FD_203633 | JGI IMG/M metagenome (GOLD analysis project Ga0316217, IMG submission 203633) | Freshwater microbial communities from Trout Bog Lake, Wisconsin, USA - 1anoA | ecosystem: Environmental > Aquatic > Freshwater > Lake > Hypolimnion/Profundal zone | place: USA: Wisconsin... | reverse complement strand
CCGATTACCGGGTCAGCGATTTGACGTTCGATTATGGCAGTTTCGCCCCGATCGGTCTGCGCATGGGCGGCAAGCATGCCGTGCGGTTTCAATTCGCGAGCGATATCGAAGTTGCGAATTGCATTTTCTATTGTCGCGGTGCGGAAGACGCAGTCGCGGGCATTGGCGTCGCCAACATGCTTGTGCAGGGCAACCGGGCGTACGAGTTTCGCAACTGCGCCTATGATTTTTGGGGCGGTTCGACGAATGTTCGGATCCTCGAAAACTATGCCGAAACCGAGAAATCCGCGCAGGTGATCAATTTCAACCCGGATCTTGGCGGAAAGAACGACCGTAAGGTTCCACTGGAGGCAAAAGGCCTTACTGTGATCGGAAACACGTTCATTGTCACCGGTCCAGGGGCGTGCGGCAGCATCATCTCCCCTCTGGGCCTCGACCCCGGCTCATCGGTTAGGGACGTCTTGATCGCCAATAACACATTGACCAATAACTACCTCGTGCTACGCGGCGACGTTCAGCATGCGGTTGTCACCGGCAACACGTTCTCCGATCTTGGCGTCGGGCCTGCTTCTCGTCCAAACAGCAACCCATCCGTGCTGACCGCCTATCCGAACACGGGTGGAACCGGCGATTCGATTATCTTCTCTTACAATAGGATTGTCAATCCGCACACGCAAACTCTCGATGTGGCCGTACTTCGTCTGAATGCGACCAACTCGTTCGTGATCGGCAATACCATCAGCGGTGCGACCTACACTGCCGCCCCCATCAGCACGCAGGATTGTGGGAAGTTCAATGTGACGGTGGACCAAAACATCGTAACCGGGAGATAGATATGAGATTGAATATTCACGTAATTTGCCTCGCCGCGGCGCTCTTGATCGCCGGGTCCTCCGGACCGGCAGGCGCTAAGATCGTTCTCGCGCCGCTGTTTACGGACAATGCCGTGCTGCAGCAAAAGCAGGCGGACCCAGTTTGGGGCACAGCCGATCCCAACGAGACTGTTAACTTAACCATAAACGGCCAATCCGTCAAGACGGTGGCGGGAGCCGATGGCAAATGGTCCGTGCGCCTCAAGCCCATGAATGCCGGTGGGCCGTTCACTCTGGCCGTTACAGGTTCGCCCGGTGATGCAGTTACCCTCAATAACATTCTTATTGGAGAGGTTTGGATCTGCGGCGGTCAGTCCAACATGGAGTTCAGTATCTATGCGATCGTATGGGATCCGGACCCCAAGAAATGTGTATCGCCGAATGTGACGCTCGATAACTGCGCTGATCCGCTTCTGCATTTCGCGATGGTGAAGAACAACGTGGGATTGGCCCCGCTATCGACAGCCGACGCGCAGTGGAAGGAAGTAAGACCCGACACAGCCGGATGGCTCAGCGCAACCGGGTATTTCTTCGGACGCGAACTCAGAAAGACGCTGAACGTGCCCGTCGGAATCATCAACGACAACTGGGGCGGCACTCCCGCGCAGGCATGGATGAGCCGCGGCGCGCTGGAAGCCAACCCGGATTTCAAGCACTATCTCGATGAGGAAGCCGCTTACGCTGAAAGCTATCCCAGGATGCTTGACAATTTCAATGCGAAACAGGCCAGTTACCTGGCTTCCAAGGCAGCAGGAACCGTCGGGACCGCGCCGGCAAAGCCGGATGAGCCGGCTAAATGGAAGGCTGGCGCGGCCCACCTGTACAACGGCATGATAGCGCCCGTCATACCCTACGGCATCAAAGGAGCGATCTGGTACCAGGGAGAATCCAATGCCGGCCGCGCATTCGAATATCGGACTCTGTTTCCGGCATTGATTGCAGACTGGCGCAAGAACTGGGGCGAGGGCGAGTTTCCGTTCCTTTATGTCCAGCTTGCCCCGACGTATGCGATCAGCCCGAAACCGGTCGATGGCAGCGGCTGGGCGGAGATACGCGAAGCTCAGCGGTTGACCCTGGCCACTGTGCCTAATACTGCCATGGCTGTCATCACCGATGTGGGCGACCAGAACACGGTCCATCCCAAGCGTAAGGAGCCGGTCGGCCACAGGCTGGCCCTGGCTGCGCGTGCGCTTGTCTACATGGAAAATACCGAATGCACGGGACCGGTTTTGCGCGGCGCGAGTGTCGATGGCTCGAAAATCCGCGTGAGTTTCACGCATGCGCAGGGCCTTCATGCCATCGAGGTGCACGATGTAGCCGATAACGGGCCGATGTTAGCGGGCGCGGATAAACTGGCCGGATTTGAAATCGCCGGCGCGGATCGCAAGTACCACGCGGCGGACGCTGCGATCGACGGGACGAGCGTGGTGGTCTCCTCTCCGGACGTGCCCACACCTGTCGCGGTGCGGTACGCATGGGCCAATTACCCTGTCGCAAATCTGAGCAACGGCGCGGGGCTGCCGGCCTCGCCATTCAAGACCGACGATTGGCCGTGGAGCACTCAGCCCAAGCCGTAACGAGAGTCACGAAAACGCCTTGGCGAGTAGAAATGCCGCCAGGGCGGCCAGGCCGCCAATCGAGACTGTCTGCACGGCGCTACGTTGCGCCTTGACCCCGACGACGGTCCCTTTAACATAGCCAAAAACGGCCAGGGCGATAATGGTGAATGCCACCGACCAGAGAAGCGCGGTTCGCGACTGGTGGATGAAGAAATAAGGAGCAAGTGGAATAACCCCCCCTACGATATACGATGCTGCTATTGTCAAGGCGCTGACCGGCGCGCGCCTGGGATCTGGCTCCTCTAGTCCCAGCTCGAAACGCATCATGAAGTCGACCCAGGATTTCGGGTTTCTTTGCAGGGCTCTTACAACCAGGCCGCTCTCTTCAGGTTCCAAACCGTAAGTCTGCAGGATGTTCTCGACCTCTTTCGCCTCGACCTCGGGAACTGTTTCGACCTCTGTTTCTTCGCGGATTCGCTCGCTCTCGTAATGTTCAAAATCGCCTCTTGCCGCAAGATAGCCGCCAAGACCCATCGCGATCGACCCGGCGGCTATTTCAGCCATGCCGGCGGCAATGATGATATGCGATGTCGAGACAGCTCCGGTTAGACCGGCAGCCAGTGCAAAGGGCACGGTCAGCCCGTCGGACATCCCGATGACGATGTCGCGAACTGCATCCGTCGCCGTAAAGTGCTTTTCATGATGGTGCGCGTGTCGAGGCTTTTTGTCTTCTGTCATGAGATTGGATATACCCTGCCTAACTGATAACCCTTTGCGGGTCGGAATAATTCCTAACGGGTGGTCCTAACGCTTCCACAAGGCTCACCGGTTTGCTTTACCCTTTAGATGGGAATAGTATATGACACGCACTCTGCCGGATCGCGTGGCGGCTAGACTCTTATATTATGTGGTTGTAATTGCAACAATCGATATACTGCGTCTTGCTGATAGTCTGGCAGGAAGTAGGCTAAATGAAAAACTCACTACAAGTACGGCTGTCGGGGCTGCTACTGTCGGTCATCGGCGCGATCGTTGCCGCTGGCCCATTGCGGGCGGCTACGATTACTGTGTCCAGCTTGGCTGACGATGGCGGCGCGGGAGAACTGCGACAGGCTATCGGCACTGCCAATGGCGCGTCGGGTTCGACCATCGTGTTCAAGAGCGGTCTGACCGGCACAATCAAACTCAGTGCGACGCTTCAGGCGCTTCCTGTGATCCTGGTAAGCACGACGATCGACGGGGCAGGAATCACGATTGACGGTGACGGCACTTACCGACCATTCAATATCAACGCCCCCAGCAACACCGTTACGATGTCGGGCCTAACGATTCAGCACGGTCAGGACGCGGGTGGCACAGGCGGCGCGGCTATTCTCGTGCAGTCCGGCGACCTGGTGCTCACGAGTTGCATGTTGAAGAACAACACTGCGACCGGTGACGGCGGCGCTATCTGCAATTTCGGTACTGTGACGCTAACTGGCTGCACGGTGTCGGGCAACATCGCCTATAGCGGCGGAGGCCTTTACAACTACACCTATGGCGGAACATTAGGCGTATCCACGCTCACTGACTGCACATTGTCGGGAAATAGCGCAACCATCAACGGCGGCGGTATCTGCAACTACAGCTATTCCGGCACCGGCGGCACATCCGCACTCACGGACTGCACGCTGACCGGAAACAGTACAGGCGCTAACGGCGGCGGCATCTACGACTACTGCTATTCCGCCGCTGGCGGTACAGCCGCGCTCACAAACTGCACGTTGTTGCTAAACAGCGGCGCCTACGGCGGCGGCATTTACAACTACACGTATTCCGGCTCGGGTGGCACAGCCGCGCTTTTCAATTGCACGCTCACCGATAACACCGGGACATTCGGCGGCGCTATGTACAACGGCAATGGCGGCGGCGCCGGCGGTAAAGCCTTGCTCACGAACTGCATACTTTACGCCGATACCGGTGGCGAAGTGATTACATCCGGCGGACCGGTGCTTGCAACTTACTGCGACATCCAGGGCGGCGTCGCCGGGGCCGGCAATATCAATGTCAACCCCTCGCTCGGTTCGCTCGCCGGTAACGGCGGCGCGACGCAGACATTAGCTCTGGAGAAGGGTTCGCCGTGTTATATGGTGGGCACACCGACTGGCGCTCCGTCTGCGGACCAGCGCGGCTATGCTCGTCCGGTTCAGCCGAGCATGGGCGCATTCGATGGCGGCGACACGTATGTGCTTTGGAACAAGGCGGGGCAGGCATCGTTGTGGAATGTGACGCTAGCCGGTAAGGTCAGCGATACGACCTTTGGTCCCTACAACGGTTGGACTCCGGCGGGTCTGGCTTCGGATGCGAGCGGAAACGCGTTCATTCTCTGGACGAACACAAACGGTGAAGCTTCGATATTTCAGGTTTCACGTTCGTTTAATCTGACGACGTCGCAGACGTTCGGACCGTACAAGGGCTGGACGGCAACATCTATCGCGTCACCTCCAGTCGGCAACGTACACGTCATGTGGAACGGGCCGAGCAACGCGGTATCTATCTTCAACATCGCGCTCGGGGCGACGTATACATCTGAGGCTTACGGGCCATATCCAGGATGGCAGGCGCAGCAGATCGCGGTGGATTCCAATAACAACACACGCGTTCTGTGGAGCGACAATTCGGCAGGCGAAGGCAGTCTTTGGAACATTGCCGGCAGCGGCGCTGTAACAAACCAGGCCCTTGGTCCGTACCCGAACTGGCAAGCGCGATACCTTGCTGTGAGCCCCGACAACCTGGCGCAGATACTGTGGAACTATACGCTCAGTGACGAGACATCGCTGTTCAAGATCGCATCGAATGGCTCCATTACAGCGGAAGCGCTTGGTCCGCATCCTGGCTGGACGGCCGTTGGTTTGGCTGTCAACGATGACATGGATTCGAATGTCATTTGGAACAACGCATCCAGTGAACTCGCCCTCTATGATGTCGGGTCCGTGGGAACTGTCACATTCAACTCGTACGGCCCATACAGCTCCAGCGGCTGGAAGCCCATCGCCGTGGCAGCCGGACCGTAGTCGGCGGATTATCGCACATGACGCGGAGCTAAGGAGCGCGAACAATCGGTTCGTGCTCCTTAGTTTGTCTGTCGGGTAGAATGCTCAGTAGTATTCTGTCGCTAGCATTGCGACCGGAAAGTGTCTCCTTGGCTGTCTGTATTCAAGCGCCCCCGATATCGCGTCCTGCTTCAGGCGAATCGGCCCGCGGTCATCTGGCATATCTTGATGGCCTGAGGGCAATCGCTGCCCTTTGGGTGGTGCTGTCGCATATCTGGATTTCGCAATTCGGTATGCTTGCTCACACGGGAGTTTGCGGGCTGGCAACCAATTGGGTGCTTTACAGTCATCTGGCGGTGGACATCTTTATCGTGCTTTCGGGGTTTTGCCTGATTCTTCCCGTCGTGCGCGCCGGAGGGCTTCCCGGCACTGTTCTGACGTTCTACCTGCGTCGCGCACGCCGAATACTACCGCCGTTCTACGCGGCGCTCGCATTCTCGCTTCTTGCCACGCTCTTGCTGCAGCACTGCAACTATCAGGCCATTGGACTTGCGCCGCGCGCGGTGTTGATAAATGCGGCGCTGCTTCAGGATGTCTATCTCGATCAGAATATCTTTAACGGGCCATTCTGGAGCATCGCGGTGGAGTGGCGGATCTATTTTCTCTTTCCTCTCGTTGTCTGGAGCCTGGTGCGCTTCGGGTGCCTGAGCACTCTCGCTTGGACCGCGGCGCTGGGTTACGCACTAACCGGCGCCATTGTGCATTGGCAGCCGCAGATGTATCTGGCGTGCCCATGGTATTTGTTCTTGTTCGCCATGGGGGCCTCGGCCGGATGGGTCGCGTTTGCACCGTCGGATCTGACTCGGCCCTGTCGCATCAAATGGGGCTGGCCGTCTGCCCTTTTCGGTGCAGCGCTTGCCTTTGTTCTCCACTTGTTTCCGGTAACTGCATCGCCAAACCCTCCGTTTGGCGCCTACATGCCGCTGATCGATGCGATAGGCGGCGCGGCCGTGGCATCGTGCCTGATCGTTCTCGCTCAGGCGAGATCCGATGCAAGCCGCAAGGCTCGAGCCATTCTCGGGTCACGTTTATGTGCAGGGCTTGGCACATTTGCCTACTCTCTCTATCTGGTCCACATGCCCTGCGTCCGCCTTCTGAGTCGGCTACTAAGCGTTTGGAGCATAACGCCGATCACGCGGGTGCTGCTGCTGGCGGGCATTGGCGTGCCTTTGATTATCGGCTTTGCGTACCTTTTTTTCCTTGTCTGCGAGCGTCCATTTCTGAATTTGCAGAGCACAAAGGTGCGCTGATCGGAGCCGGAGGGAGCCCGGATCGCGTAGGATGGCAGTGAAGGTTGCCTCTTCGAGGCCCCCCGGCTTCGCTACGCGACGCCACCCCCAAAAATTCTGGGGGTTATGATATGCGGCTACCGTTTAGCTGGCCGGGTTCGAGACTGGGAGGCGCGATTGATCGGGCTTCGGATTCGATGCGTGCGAGCACGGCTTGCAGGTTGCGAATAATCTCCGCGTTCCGTATCCGCAGTACTCTGTATCCGTACAACTCCAGACAAGCGTCGCGAGCAGCATCGTTGTCGCTTTTTGAATTGTGAATATCTCCGTCTACTTCAACAACCAGGCGGATGGACAGGCAGCAAAAGTCGACAATGAATTTGCCAATTGGATGTTGGCGCCGAAACTTGAGACCGTTCAACCTTTTTGCGCGCAATGCCTGCCAAAGCCGCAGTTCGGACGGTGTCATGTTCTTTCGCAGTTCCTTTGCGGCATCTTGCACAGCTAATGAACTCCATCCGATTCTTCGAGCTTTCCAAGTTACTTCAGTCATCTTAGCCTCCAATGTTATCCTTAATAAGACACTCAATTTAACTGTCCAATTCCGGCAACACTTCACTTTCGAATAGGTAGCCGGATATGGAAACTCGGAACCGGAAATCATAACCCCCAGAATTTTTGGGGGTGGCGAGCCTAGGGCGAGCCGGGGGGCCTCGAAGAGGCCGCCACTCCGAGACATCGCAATCCTCTCCAATGGTATGATATGTTCAATGAAACCAATTTGCCCCTTAACACCAATCTGCGTCGCCATTCTGCTTGCGGCAGTGCTCGGTGCGGCGGTCGCGGATACGCTTGGGCCAACCAACTTTTGGGGGATTAATCCGGCGGAGCCGGCGTCTGTGCAACGCGGCATCGATGCGGCATACAATTCGGGTGCGTCCAGCGTCGTCATTCCGCCGGGGCGATATGTGATCGACCAATCCGACAACCCCAAAGCGCTGCTTGGCTTCTCGAGCATGAACAACTTTGACATCGAGGCGAACGATGTGACCCTCGTCTTTCCCGACAGGTTCAAGCGCGCGATCGTTTTCGACGACTGCGCGAATGTCAAACTGGCCGGCGCGACCATTACTCGCGGAATCATGGTGACCTCGCAGGGTACGCTCGTTGGTGTCGCGCCTGACCGGACTTCCCTGGATATTCGTATCCACGCCGGCTATCCGACGAATGTGGCGGACCAGCGCTGGTTTGGCGACCGGGCCAAGGTTTTGACCTTCTATGAACCCGCCAGTCGCCAGATCCTGGCAGGCACATATGATGTCGCCTACTTAAATCCTTTGCAATTGGGGCCGGACCTGCTCAGGTTTCCTCTGTCTCGCCCGATGCCAGTGTCGACGCCGATTGCTGTTGGACAGTACGTGGCGTGGCGGGGAACCGTGCTCGACGATGTCCTTCTGTCGCACTGCAAGCACATGCGATTCGAAAAGATCGTGCTATTGGGCGGAACGGGATTTGGCATCCATGAGAGCGGCGGCGATGGCGGCAATTACTATCAGTACGATGTCAGGTATCCGCCGATGCCCCCTGGTGCGACAGTCGCCCCTCTGTTGTCTACCAATGCGGACGCATTTCACAGCAATGGCGTTCGCAACGGGCCGACCCTGGAGAACTGCCATTTCGAGGGGATGCATGACGATGGCATACCGATCCACGGAGCGTATTCGTTGGTCATGGAATCGTCGGGCGATTCTGTGGTCATTAACCTGCCATCACCTTCCATGGAGTTTCGAGCCTGCGATCATCTGTTGTTCTACGGCCCGGATGAAACTCGAGTCGCCGAGGCGACCGTCGTAAGCATCGAGAAGGCCAAAGGCTATCCGCACCGGTTTCTGGAAACATCCAAGGTCTTTGACGAGCGTGTCGGATCGCCGCTTAATTATCGGCTCATCAAGCTCGACCATCCGGTCAGCTTGCAGTTCGGCGATATGGTGTCAGATGCCGATGCTTGCGCGTCAGGCTTCGTGATACGGGGCTGCACCGTCCGCAATGCCAGGGCGCGCGGGCTTTTGATTATGGCGTCGAAAGGCCTGATCGAGAACTGCACTATCGAAGGAACCACATCCGGCGGTATGGTCTTTTCGCCGGAGATGGCACAGATAAACGATTTCAACGATGCCGATTTTTCGCAGGATATCGTCATCCGAAACAATACGATCCGGCGTTGCGGGCTCTACATGCAAAACGGCAACTGGGAAAACAGCGCGCTTACGGTTGCCGCCACCCACGCAAAGCAATTTGTGGCGCCGCCCGGCCACGCAAGATTCCTGATTGAGCACAACACGTTCGTCGATAACCCCGGTTGCAATGTGCTTATCACATCGGCGTCGGATGTGACCGTGAAGGACAACGAATTCGTCAGCCCGATGACGGCCTGGAACCGAAAGTCAGGGGGAGTGACGTCCTACGGCGTCGACCACAGCGCGCTCATTAACGCGACATTGGTCAATGGGCTAACGTTCTCCGGCAATACCGTGGTGTCTCCCGGAAGCTTCATGAAGACCCTCGAAGCCACCGGCCCCGGCGTGGTTCAGACGGGCATGCCCGGTGGAATCGTGGTGCATTGAACTGGGCGACGACCACACCAATGCGCTAAGCCGCCGTCATCACCTCGAGTTCGGTGCTCGTGTACGTGAGAAGTATACCGACTTGGGCGGCTTCCACGCCTAAATGTGCGCGAAGAACCTTGCGAATCAACTGCTGCCGCTCAACGTCATCGCTGCCTTCAAATCCATCCCATACAATGCTTCCTGCAAACAAGCCCCCCGGCAGTTGTTCGACTGTAACGATGGCGTTGGCAAACTCAGATTCAATTATCTCCTTCACTTTCGTGTCCATTTTGCTTCTCCTAGCTTTAAGACGGTGTAGGCATGCACAAGTAGCGTGCGCGCGAGATTTTTCCAACGGGACGTCAATACCCGCAGCTTGCTGCGTTACCTTGTCCTCTGATCACTTGGGTGCTCAATCGATAGAGTCGTTTCAGCGGATATTACGAAGCCGGCGGCGTTGGCGACCCATCCGGCGAGCTAAGCTTGGTTCTTGCCGTAGGCTCAGCATAACCGCTCGCCACCTTCCCGCAACGGGAAGAAAATTCTATTGGTTTTGCACAGTAACCATCGTAATTAACCCTAAACTTCTCTTCACGCTTCGGGAAGGTGGATCGCGCGGTTATGCTGAGCGCCTCGATTATAACAAAACGTCAGCGAGACGGATGGGTCTTAACGCCTCCGGGTGGGGGCGG
>Ga0316217_10007834_pt1 | contig 10051 bp, 14 predicted proteins | sample 1anoAmetaG_FD_203633 | JGI IMG/M metagenome (GOLD analysis project Ga0316217, IMG submission 203633) | Freshwater microbial communities from Trout Bog Lake, Wisconsin, USA - 1anoA | ecosystem: Environmental > Aquatic > Freshwater > Lake > Hypolimnion/Profundal zone | place: USA: Wisconsin... | reverse complement strand
TTGGCAAAACGGGAAGAACAAAAAGAAGGAAGAAGAGTTTTCGCCGTGGAAGAGGAAGAAAATCAGCCGAAAGAAAACGGATTTTCAAACCGCCACGTTTCCACCACTTTCATCCCGCCCCTGACAAAAGTTGCATTCGATTGTCTTTTTGTTCGTTCAAACTGATTTCGTTACTGTTGCTTCGGCCACTTCGTGAAATGAGCGACATCGGTGTACGTCATGCCGTAGGCCATCCATTTGTCGGAAGGGTAAGCCACCGAGTAGCACACAAAATAGCCGTTGCGTTCGTACAGGGAGATGTCCGTGTATTCTTTGGCTCCGGCGAGTGTGACCTTCATGCCGTAAACTCCACCCTGCTGAGGTGCCGCTACGAAGCGCATTTGGGAGTGAACCGCTATGCTATCGTCCTTGCTGAGCACCCGGTTCTTGATGACTTCGAATTCCTTCATGAACGACCGGCTGGGATCGCTGGATGGGCCACCGTTCAACAGCGTCGGTCCATGTGCATCCTTGGGTGCCGGGTAAACTTTGACAATCACCCGCTGCCCATCAGGATAGAGGTAATAGAAACTGAAATTTTGGGCCTTGTCTAAACCCTCATCTATGGGGCCAAGCGTAAACTGCTCAATTCTCTCAGGGAAGGTGATGCCGGATGGAATGTTGACTAGATCCCCAGCCCAGGTGCTGAAGGCCACGAGCAATCCCATAAAGGTCGATCCCACAATTGCTTTCACGCGAGGATTTTTGCATCAGTTCAGTTTTCCCGTCAAGCCAAAACATAACACATGCGTTATGGCTTTTTTGCCAAGGTTTGCGGGTGAAAAAGAGCCTGGATCGTCAACTGGCCGAATTCCTGCGTAAACAGCGCGGTGAACTCAGCTATGCCCAGTTCGCCAAAAAGGCCGGAATATCGCACATGACGCTGTTCCGGGTTGAGAAGGGCGAACACCACCTGACCCTGGACAAGCTCGAAACGGTGCTGCGGAGGCTCAAACTCCGGCTCTCAGATGTATTCCCGGATCATTATTGAGAGTTCCTCCCCTGCATCAGTGGTGTAGTTCTTGGTCAACTCCCTCCCCCTCCCCCTTCCGTAAAGTCTTGTCAATCAGGGTATAATATATTGAACCCGGATCATGGGTTTTTGCGCATGATCCAGATTCAGGGCCGGAGGGGTGTTTGTTGGTGGCTATGGCCGCTGATGAACATCCTTCCCGCCCACCCCCACGATCCTCTTTTGATCCCGGGGGTCTTTAGCTATTTCACACCCTCAACCTCAACAATAACCAAAGAAAGGAAAAACTATGATCACACTCGAAACAAACTACAGCAAGAAAATTGGTTTGCCGGGCTACAGCTCGCATCAATACAGCGTGACCTTGAGAGCCGAAATCGCAGACGTATCGCAAGTTCAGCAAGAGAGTGCCAGACTCTACCAAGTGTTGCAGAACTCCGTGGACAGCAACATTCAGCAAGTGGGGTTCCTGCCGGGTCAGAACGGCACTACGAACAGCAATGGCGCCGGTACAGGGAACGGCAATGGCAATGACAACGGTCACCACGGCGCACAGGATGACAAATGGTCCTGCAGTGACAAGCAGCGGGACTTGATTCTCAAGGTCATCACGGAGAACAAACTGGACAAGATTAACGTCGAACATCTGGCCCAGGAACGATTTGGCAAAGGTGTCCGCCAGTTGAACAAGCTCCAGGCCTCCGGTCTCATTGCAGAATTGCTTGAACAGACCGGTCAAAGCCAACCCCGTAATCAGCGCTTCGTGAAAGGTGGTGCGCGATGATTGCCATGATCGACAATGGACATTCGCCTCAAGTAGAACCCCGGCCCATAGACATGTTGAAGAAGACGGTATCGGCATCCAGATTGAACAGCTGGCTGCAATGCCGGTTAAAATTCTTCTTCCGGTACGTCTTGAAAATCACCAAACCCAAGACTCCGGCTCTACACTATGGTTCTGTCCTTCACCTGGTATTGCAACAGTGGAATCTGAACCGCTGGCGCAAAGTCCCATTTGATCCGGCCCAATTACGCCAGGTATTCGACGCCGGCTGGGCAGATCAGAGCGACATTGAATGGGACGGCGAGGAAGAAGAGCAGAAAACATCAGCATGGAGTGTCTTAGAGAGGTACTTCGCTGACACCCCCATTAAATCAGACGAATTGCCTGAAGCCGTCGAGGTCCCAGTTGAAGCCGATCTTGCCAAACACGGTCTGCCAGTATTGATCGGAATTCTGGATCTCGTGCGGTCCGGCGGAAGGATTGTGGACTTTAAATCCACCGGTAAGACTCCGGATATGGCCAACGAACGCAGGAAGGTCAAATTGGGGTTGCAGGCCCTTTCTTTGGCTTCCGCATGATCATCCATTAGCGGAGCGGCGTGAAAGATGTTCTGCAAAATCCAGTCCAATACCTGACACCATTCTTTGAAGTCGTGCCGCATTTCGTTGGTCCGGGGCTTGCCTTGTTCATGCCAGGCGTTTATCACCGTCAAAACCGCCCCATACCACACCTGCTGCAACTTAAAGATGCTCTCCAGCATGTCCTTGCCGTTGTGAATGCGATACTGATAGTTCTCCCGGCGCTTGATCCGGATGATGGAAGCTCGGTTGGTCAGGTCCCTCGTGGCCTCGAAACCGTTGCTGGAGATGAAGATGATGAACTTTGCGGGATCCACTTTGATCAGCGGACTGTAGGGGACGCGGACGGTAAAAATCTGCCCGGATGTCAAAAAGGACTCAAGCAACTGGCTGTCGAGCTTTCCCCGCACATTGTCAAATTGAATAAATGCCAGCCCTTTGACCAGATGATCGGCAAACGTCTCCTCCATACCCCCAACGCCCGAACCCTTCTTCGTAACCACCGCTAAATTCTGGTTGTACAAGGCCGCCACCATCTTCTGCCGGTACGTCTTGCCGGATTGACTCGCATTGGCCTCAGCCACATCTACCGGCACATGGCCCTTGATCAAACCGCTCAACTTCAACGCCGGGGTCAACAGCGAAGCAATGGCCCGCGAGCGATCTCCCGGGGTTAAAAAGTCGAATTCGTCCAGCAAGCCCGTGAGGAGTTCAACGGCATCCTCCACGGTCATTTCCTCGGGTTCCACGGCAGATTCGACATAAAAGCCAGTTTCCTCGTCGTAGCCGTTCGCCAGCAGCCGCAGATCATCGCCATGCTCCACGACCAACGGGAAATGAATGATCCCGTTGAGCTTGGGCAGGTATTCCCGGCACTCTTCGCTGCTCAAATACATTTCGGCCAGGGTCTTGTTGATCGTAGTTCTGGTGGCAACCTGCTCGGTGGTTCGGCCAGCACGATAAAATTCCACGTACTTTTCGAACCTGGACTGGGCGGCGGCAGGTCTCAGCACTTCGACGGAATGACCGTTGCCTTCGTTTACCAGTTCGACCACCGCACCGCCGCGATAAAACAACTGCTTCTTGGCGGCGATGGCCTCGAAAAGGCTCTTGGAGGACTCGGAATTGGAGATCCTCCCGCCCGGCACCAACACAATGGGCTTGGCCGTTGGCAAAGGCGTACGGTCTGGATGAGCCAGGTATTGGGCTGCTGCTTGTTGTGCTGGCGACTGAGTGTTCGTTGGCATGGCCCAAGATTAAGATTCCCGATTCCCGATGCAACCCAATTTAAGGAGATCACTGCATACTACATCACCCCAAGAGCCCGAAGTCTTGCAGTGGATTTTTGGCTCTATTCCTTTATGTCAACAGAACTCAAACGCAGTCCCATCAAGTACCGCAATCACTTCCGTTGGCGCATCATGCCTCCGGAACATGCATCCGAACAGGGCTTTCATGATCGTTCCTTCGAGAACAAGCAGGAAGCCCTCAAATATCAGAAACGAGTCAAAGCCCAGTTTCCCAATGATCCGTGCGCCCTGATCGACACTGGCCGCTGGTATGACTCCTTCGGCCGCATCATCCGTTAACCACCCGCACAGAACTATGAAAGAGGAAAAACAACAATTCTTGAACTTGCTGGGTCAATTGCCTGCCCGACTGACTGTTGAGCAGGTGTCGTGGCTCATCGGTTGTGGCGAAGATGATGTCCCTATAATCGTTGCGGCCAAACTTTTAAAACCGCTCGGCAATCCAGCGCCAAATGCCATCAAATACTATGCCACCGTGGAGTTGCTGGAATTAACCAAGGACCGCAACTGGTTGTCCCGTGCAACCCTGGTCATCAGTCAGTACTGGAAGCGACGCCACGCAGCCAGAATCAGCCGGGAATCCCAATCGGCAGCAAGTTCACCTAAGCAAACAACCGACTCCAACCAAGCAAAATAAACGCTGCCAACGCGTTTCAACCATCAACCATCAACAAAAAGGAAAAATAAACATGCAAACACTCGAACAACAGAAACTTGAAAACATCACCCTGTACTATAGAGAAGGCACATCCGACAAGGTTTACCAGTGCCAAATTGAACCTGCCGGTGAGCGTTTTGTCGTCAACTTCAGCTATGGGCGCCGGGGATCCACACTAAACACCGGCACCAAAACCAATGTGCCGGTAGATTATGATTCAGCAAAGCGCATCTACGATAAACTGGTGAAGGAGAAGAAGTCCAATGGCTATACCGAAGGTGAATCCGGCACCCCATACCAGCACAGCGACAAGCAACCTTCCGGAATTGTGCCCCAGCTGCTCAATGGCATCAACGAAGAGCAGGTCCTGGACTTTATGAACGACGACGATTGGCTGGCACAAGAGAAGTTTGATGGCCGCCGTATGCTCGTCCAAAAGCATGCCCAGAACATCATCGGCATCAACAAGAAGGGTAATACCATCGGTCTGCCACTGCCGGTATTCGATGTCGTCCGAAGTTTTGATGCTGATGTGATCATTGACGGCGAATGCATCAACGACACCCTGCATGCCTTTGATCTGCTGGAGCTCGATGGCATTGACATTCGCAGCTGGCCCTATCGCGAACGTCTAGCGGCCCTCATGAACCTGCTCTTCAGTGTGCAGCAGACGACCATCAAGCTCGTGGAAACGGCCTTCACAACTGCGCAAAAGCTGGAATTGCTCAACAAACTGCGTGCTGGCAAACGTGAGGGTATCGTGTTTAAGAGTGCGATTGCCGCCTACACTCCCGGTAGGCCTAACGTTGGGGGCTCGCAATTGAAGCACAAGTTCGTCGCCACCTTGAGCGCCGTCGTTACCAAGGTGAATCAAAAGCGTAGTGTCGAGATCAGTCTGCTGGGTAAAAATGGCTGGCAGACCGCAGGCAATGTCACCATCCCCGCAAATCACAGCATTCCCAGTGTAGGCGAGGTGGTTGAGATCCGCTACCTGTATGCCTTCCCGGAGAGCAACGTCTTGTACCAGCCCGTGTACCTGGGCCGGCGGGATGATGTCGACCGCTCGGAATGCAACGTGGGCCAGCTCAAATACAAGCCCCAAGACGAAGATTAATCCTCACCAATTGGAGAGGATTTCACTTACCGCCAGTCATCTCATGGGTGGCTGGCGGCATCTTTAACACATCAACCAAAGGAAAAATCAATGAATACCGAAATTGTACTCCCTGTACCTGAACTCAAAACCGCATTGTCCGGCCTCAACAAGATGGTCGGCAAGAGAACCACCCTGCCAATCCTGTCGCACGTTAAAATCAGCCGTCAACTTAATGGCAACGTCAGTCTCCAAGCCACGGATTTGGATGCTCATGCCACGTATACCCTGGAAAATGCCCAGCCCGGTGAAGAAGTCAACGTCCTGGTACCGCTGGACAACCTCAACAAAGCCCTCAAGTGCAGCCAGAATAGTGAATCCGTGGCCCTGATCTGCGAAGACAAGATCACGAAGCTCAGGTACTACATCGGTGGCAGTCCCATCCAGCAATCCATCAATACCCTGCCGGTTGATGAATGGCCGCAATGTCCTGAAATCACAGTTCAAAGCACGCCTCTGCAATCCGGCTTTGGCGCAGCGGTCAAAGAAGCCATGCAGTGTTGCAGCCAAGATCAGTCCCGCTACATCTTGCGTGGTGCCTGTCTGGATGGCCGTAACGAGAAGGCCCACTACATTGTCGGCACCAATGGCAAGTTCCTGTATTCGGCCAATTCGTTCATCTTCCCGTTCAAGGATGACATCGTTCTGCCGGATTCGAAGTTCATCAACGGTTCCAGTTTGCTCGACAATGAACCGTGCTTTATGGCGATCCAACCCGTACCCGTTAAAAAGGTGGACGGCGATGAAAAGACCCAAAAGTCTGATAAACCCGAGGAGCCGCCCAAGTACATCTGCCTGCAAAGCAAACAATGGCAGTTCGTAACCAAGGAGATCGAAGGCCAGTAGAAATTATGGCAAAAGCACTGACCAAATCACAAATCGCCGCTGAAATCGCCGAGAAGAACAGCATCACCAAAAAGCAGGCCGTCGAAATCCTGGAATACATCGCGGAACTGGCCTACAAGAACGCCAAAAACAGCTTCACCATTCCTGGACTGGGCAAGCTCGTCCTAGTTGATCGCAAAGCTCGTATTGGCCGCAACCCCGCTACTGGTGAAACGATCAAGATCAAGGCCAAGAAAGTCGTGAAGTTCCGGGTCGCCAAGGCCGCCAAAGACGCGATCCTGGGCGTGAAGAAGTGATTTTTTAATTGAAGCCGAAGGCACTCTGTTTAGCCGCAGGGTGCCTTTTTCATTTCGTGGATGGGAGGTTGATCTGGTGAGACGTTCAGTTGGCCAGATCAATTCTTCTGCGATTCATCCAGACCATCGACCAGCAGCATCACCGTCGCCCGGGCTTCATCCAATTCAGCCAACGCGCGCTTGATGTCCGGGTTTGGCTGGCTCAATTCCGCGACGGCCATGCTCAGTATCGCATCAAGATCCAGTAGTTCAGCTTTCATTTCGTTAACCCCGCCAATAGACAAGAAAATTGGATCTGTGTCTAGTGGCGCTGCCTGCAATTCAAGAAATCTACTTGAACGAGGCCAGTTGTTTTGGGATGGTTTAGAGCATGAGTCGCCCGTGGACAGAAGCGGAAATTCAGCTGCTCGGAACCCAACCCGACTTCGATATTGGCCGGCTGATTGGCAGACCGGGGAAAGCTGTTTGGGCAAAGCGTCAATCCCTTGGCATTGGAGCCCCAGCCACAATGCTTCGCCGATGGACCGCTGAAGAAGACCGCGTAGTGCTCTCCAAGCCCGTGTCCGAGAGCGCGAAGCTGCTGAATAGAACCGAAACTGCCATCGGCCTCCGGCGAAATAAGCTGCTGAAGCGATTGACGCCAGGCTCCCTGATTCAACCCCCGAGTCCTGACTCCGTCCAATTGCCAATCCAGGTTCCTCGCTATGATTCGCCTGAACAGGAAGAGAAAGTTCAGTTCGTTGGCGGCCCATACACTACTCCAACGGTGCCGGTGGGAGGATGGCTGCAATGTGAAGTGCGAGGCCTATTGCAAGTTGGCGGCTATTCCAATGCATTAATCCCGTGGCCAACCGCAGCGAGGAACCGGAAGCAGCTGATAGTATGTGGAGACCTGTTGAAGGCATTGAAAACAGAATCTCGTTTAGCCGTAGCCTTTCATTTCGGAATATCGACGCAGATGGTTTCTGGATTCAGACGCGCGTTGGGGATTGAAAGATTAACAGCAGGCAGCACCCGGCTCTTTTGGCGGAACGTGAGACTAGCGGGTTCGGACGAAGCCAGGGCCAAGATGTCGCGCCAGAGAGAGGGCCGCGAGGATTTGATGACCCCGGAGGATCGTGCTCGACTGCGTGAAATTCAAAGTCGGCCGAAATCAGAAGCATGGAAGGAAAGGGCTGCTGAAAGGTGGCAGCGGCGCTATTTGTTGTCCGGCAAACCAGATCCTTGGACAGATGAGGATTTAAAACTGATTGGCACCCTCCCTGACCGTGAAGTGGCCAAGTTGTTGAATCGATCTTTGCATGCGGTCAAAGCCAAGAAATTTCAGTTGCGGAAAGAAAATCCGGGATGAACTATTTATTGGAACCAGGATGGAGGTCAGGATCATCACGTGCTCTCCATCGTCAACCTCGCCAATAGACCAGAGAACCGGTTCTGGGTCTTGTTGTTTTCGACCGCCATAGCCAGTGCTTTCCGCTGCCCAATCAACACCCACCGGTTTAGTCGTAAAGAAGGGTTCAAAAATTCGCGCCAGTGTTTTGGCATCCATGCCGTGACCGGTGTCGGTCACCGTCAGCCGGGCATACTGGATGACCTGAAATTCCGGGTGTGCCGCCATAAACTGCTCATCCGGCAGAAACGAATCCAAGGGCAAAGTGAGCAGGCCTCCATGGTCCTCCATGGCGTGCAGCGCGTTGGTGGCAAGATTCAAAACCACCTGATAAATTTGCGTGGGGTCTGCAAGCACTGCGGGCGCTGCCTCACTAAATTCAATGTCGAACAGGATGTTCGCCGGCATCGAGGCCCGGAGAAATTTCATCGTTTCCTTGATCACCGTGCCCAAGTGGATGGTTACGGGCATCGAGTTCTTTGGCAGCGGCCGCAACGGCCTTCCGATATAACTCAAGACGGTTACGGGGATCGAGTTCTTTGGCAACGGCCGCAACGGCCTTCCGACAGAACTCAAGATCGTCTTGAAATTCGTTTTCGAGTTCGGGATGCAGTTTGAGGAGGTTCTCAAGCAATCCGAGGGCTCGCGGGTCAGCTGCGTTGGCCTGGGTGGCCGCGACGAACGCCCGGGCCGCCTCAACATATTGTCCCTGTCTCTCAAGGGCTATGCCGAGATTCTTGTGGGCGTTGGGCTGGAGGGGGTCGATCTGAATCGCCTTGCGGCAATATCGCTCGCCTTCCGCGAAGTGCCCCAACATGTTTAGTGAAAAGCCTAAGTTGTTGTGGATGAAATACCAATTAAGCGTGCTGGCCAGTTCAAGAGCGACGGCTTCCTTGTAGCAGCTAATCGCAGCGGCATAGTCGCCCACCTGCTCCATCGCCTCACCCATCATATAAGCGCAGTCGGTCTTGTCATCGGGGTTTGGCAGCAACGCAATGAGCTCGCGCAGACGTTCCAACGCCTTCTCGTGCTGTTTGTTAACCTTGTAGAACTGGACCAGTTCCCAAAGGTCATTTAATAGATTTGCTCCGGCTTCATTTACTTTTGTAATGAGGATCTTTTCAGCCTCTGCGGGCGATAATTCGATTAGTTGCCCACTCGCTGGTTTCTGAATCTCGATGCTGGATTCCAAGGGTTTGTCCATGGACATCAAAATCCACGTTCTGCTTCAGAAATCAAGCAAATCCGGCAATCACGCCCCATCGAATACCACCCAATCCGAGAATGGTATCGACAGGGCAAGCCGCGCACCAACGAAATGCCCTCCTTGGTAGTGGGGGCCGTGCTGTTGTTCAATCCGGGCAATTCTGGGCTGGAGGGATGATGGACACAAGTGGCAGTTGCAGGAATGGGGTGGCAGTGACGCTATTGGCCCATTAAAATGCGCGGCAGATGGAACGCGATTTTGTTTTTTACCAATTCAGCCGCTCGAAGGTGGAGCGGGGTGATTTCAAGCATTTCCTGAGCTTGTATGCCCTGGACAAATTGCCGGAAGGCAGGCCATTGCGGGACATGATGAACAGCTTCGCGTTTGCCATTGATGGCTGGGACGATGATGAGCGGGAAATCCACACCATCCCCGAAATCCGACGGTTCTACACAGCGTTCCATGATGCCTGGCCGTACTGGCTGTATTTCTGCAATCTGGACACCGATATTCTCCGGTCAATGATGCTGTGTTGCCTTCCCGCCATCACTTCGTTGAAGGTGGAAGGCCAGGTGGAAGTGGCGGTCAGTTGTGATCCTCTGGCTATGCTGGGTTTCCTGAAGCGAGATTTGATGCCGATGAACCAAATGTGCGAGCAGGCCGGGATGTTTGAGGACCGGATTTACGACCTGTCAGGGGCGGGATGAAAGTGGTGGAAACGTGGCGGTTTGAAAATCCGTTTTCTTTCGGCTGATTTTCTTCCTCTTCCACGGCGAAAACTCTTCTTCCTTCTTTTTGTTCTTCCCGTTTTGCCAAG
>Ga0316217_10007833_pt1 | contig 10051 bp, 7 predicted proteins | sample 1anoAmetaG_FD_203633 | JGI IMG/M metagenome (GOLD analysis project Ga0316217, IMG submission 203633) | Freshwater microbial communities from Trout Bog Lake, Wisconsin, USA - 1anoA | ecosystem: Environmental > Aquatic > Freshwater > Lake > Hypolimnion/Profundal zone | place: USA: Wisconsin... | reverse complement strand
CCCAAACTTTTGAACGCGTCGCTGATTAGGCTGAAAATTTCAGAACCCTAGAGGGTGCCCGATTTGTCTGTGTCGTATTTACTGAAGATGGCGTCAATGGCCTGGCGCAGCTGATCGTCAGATGGTTTGGTACTCATACTTATATAATTTATGTTGATATTTAATATATTAGTAATATCGAACCGCAAATGTTTCCCTTTTTTAAAGCACCCTGACACAAGCAGTTGAAGATTGATTGCTCTTTTTTGAGCAAACTGGAGAAATATAAGGTAAGAGAATTTTGGTGATATGTTTGAACCCTTTTTGGGTAATGATAATTTGCCATGGAGTTAGTAATTGTACAATAAATCCGTCTTTGAGATTGGTCGTATAAATCCATTTTATAATTAGCTGTTATATGCCGCAACAAAATAAAACCAGGCATAGCCACCAAATAATCTATTCAACCCCTAAAACCCCCTTTTTTGACTCAAAACGCACTTCAGGCATAGATGGCCCTTTGGAGTTGTAAAACAATGTAAATCGAATGCGACTGTTTTACTTTTGGCTAGATTCGAAGATTAATGAATGCTGGGTATCATGAACTAAGCAGCTTGCTCAAAACCTACAGCAGCTCCTCCTTGGAAATCTTGTTGTCTTTGTTCTTATCAAAGGCCTTGACGAACTGGCTCACTTCTGCCTCAGTCACATCTTGTGTGCGTCCCAAGCTTTTGAAGGCATCGTTTATGAACCCACTGATCTCCTTTCCTTAGAGGGTTCCTGAGTTATTTTGGTCATATTTTTGGAAAATTGCGTCTGCTGCGTGCTTGAGCTGTTCAGGGGTGAGCTTTGAAGTCATCCGCCGTCTTCAATAATATATCTAATTCAACTTCCGCCCAATAAATTTTAATTCAAGCCGCCCCAGCCGAGACAGTAAGAGCATTTTCGAAGCGACAAATAATCTAGTATTTTGATTCTCTCAGCTAGAACCTAAAAACTAGCATATCTTGCCTCCATCTGTTTTATGGGTTTGACAGCTGAGTGCCAATCCCAATAATGGAGATCTGGCTTCTGTGCTGAATGGGACACTACTTCAGAATCATTCTCGAACTTCTGAGATTTCTCAGAGCATCTAAACACAATAGCAACCTTATATTCTTTTTCAGTGATAAAGTTCGCACAAACATTAGGGATAGATTACCAGTAACATGACGCATGATAGCCATCGCAACCCTCTCAGAATCTGTGCGAGTGGACAATAAAAAAAGACATTCCGCGTAAATTGTTTGTAATATCAAATATATGTTATTTCGTGATCCTTAATCGCCAAGCCACCCAAATACAGAATGCGCTCTCGAAGCAAAGAGGCTAAATTAAATACATGGGATCATTTGCTATGCACTCACTGAAGAGGCAGCATTTTGAGACTGCCAGTCGAAGGGTTGTAGCAGCATGGCTTCAAGTTGCCTACCTACCCCGATCTCATCTTGATTGCTAGCTAGGCTGCCGAGATTCTTCGCACTGAGAAATGGCCGGGAGTCGGCTGATCTTGAACTTTACTAGCATTTGAAGAATCCTACGAACTCGTGCTGGCAAAGCTGTTGCGCATACCTAATACTGGTAAAATTTATAACCACATAAAGTCAGCGTGGGTCGTTAATTTTTGATTCAGCGCATATAAGCCCAATCATTACTACCCCCGATGTTTCTCTCCTGTTGAGCTACCAAGAATTGGAATCTGTCGACCCAACTCTATAGTTGGAGTTTCAGTTGATCCGGCCATAAATTTGGCAGCATTCAAAGGCAATTTATAATTTGTGCTATATACTTTGATTGGCGGCAATGGAATCCTCCAAACGCAAAAAAGCAGATGACGCCCACTTCAAGCCCAAATACAGCAAAACTATTAAAAACTCAATGGAGAGATCCCTTTCCCACTCCTTCCACTCTGAACGAGAATCGCTCTAGACAAAAAGGCTGATCAATGAGTTATAGCAGGAGTATATCAAACGTTTCAACATTCTAGTCCGGAATAAGAGGATCTTTAACTAGATTATAGAGAGGTATGCCGGTTTTGATTTAGTTTGGCCACTGAACTTGATTCACGGGGAATCACTAAGGAGAGTTTGAGCTAGTTTTATACTAAGGTCAAGTCTTTTGAAACTTTCGATGAAAAGACCCAAGCTGAATGATCACATAAGGATTCATTGATGGCTTTATTAGCTTGAATGGACTTAATTAGCTATATTTGCAAGAGAATTGCCTTTTGAAGCCCATATTTGTTTGTAAAACCATTTTTGAACTTCGATATCCCCTATCCATAATACCCCAAATAATACTAGGCAATAGTCCTAATTACAGTAAAATAGATAAGAATCAAGCGATGGTTTCCTCAGTCTCCACTTTATCAACTGAAAGCGAGTTCTCTTAAGTCGGTTCATCGTCCACAATCGAGTTATTCTCCCTCTCTTCCTAATCCCCATCACTGTTCTTGCCCAGCAACCTGTTCTTCAACTTCGATTTCGATTTCGACTTCTTGTTTGCTTTGTGCTTCGACTTGCTTTACTTCACTGCAAACACATCTTTGAAGTTGGGCTGCGGAGTCTCAGGCTCCACCTACTAGGGTAAAACTTGCTCTTCTTTTGTAAGTACGTCATTCTTCTGAACCAGCTATTCAGGGTATGCTTCGATATAAGCTCTTTCATGCTCTAGACCTTTGCTTTTGGGGGTGAATAGCTCATCCGTCTCTATCTTCTACCGCAATTCGTTTCTGGCATTTTCTCTTCGATAACGCACCCGGTAGATCCAATCTCCAATCTTACCTCCTAAGACTCTTATATTCTGGTAATTATTCTTCCTCTCACACAATAGCAGAAAGAGTAGCACCGCAAAAGCAGCTGCAAGCAGGATACTGGCTATGTTGTCACTCCAAAAGTTGGATTATTATATTGTGCTATCGTTGGCTTGTACCATTTAAAGGAGAGTGAGTACTCCCATCGCTAAATGTCTTCGCATTTAAATATAATGAGTCTAGATGATTTGGTATCACTATAAAAGGAGGAATACCCAAATTATATGGCACTTATAGATAATCATTATGTGCGGAAACGGGGATCAAATCAATTTTAATGTATGATTTTCGCTGAGTTCTTATCAGGCTTTAAGACTCATTACTGTTATGAGATAGTACGTATCTGACTGCAGTTGCATGATAGCCCAATTCTGTACATAGGAATTCCAATTCAGAAAAGTAGGCTATCCATTTGCCAATCTATGCCTCTAGCAATAAGATTACAGCTAGGGAGAAATCTGAGATAACAGCTAGATGCTAGATTTTTCAAGATTCACTGATTTTCTATGTCGATTCCTATATCTTGGGCTATCTTGGGTGTAAACTCCCCCATAGGGAATACAACCACTGTAAGAATCGTTAAACTTTCTCCTCAATTGCGTTTCTCTGATTATCGAAGCAAATCTGTTTTTTACGTGAGTTTGAAGAAAGGTAGCCATTATTGGCCCCCACTGCTTGATACTTCGGATCGTTTGAAGATGACATTCAAGCTAGCTAAGAATCATCCCTACCTTTTTAACTACACAGGCAAGATCTTAAGAAAGGGTAGAAATTGTGTTTGAGTTATTGTTCAGTGATAGAAATATAAGCAAGAACAAATTTGTAGGGGTAAGCAGCCCGTCTAGCTCAGTTGGTAGAGCGTTAGGCTCTTAACTTAATGGTCGTGGGTTCAAGCCCCACGGTGGGCGTTTTTGTTACAACCAAATCTATACTAAAAACACGCATCAACTACCAATCCCTAACATTCAACTCTTTTGATAATTCAATCTAGCTTACTCCACCTTAGTTTATCTCACCTAAAACTCAGACTCAAGTTTGGCATCTGGGATGATGATGGAGTCAGTATTGGGGCAAGGTGAATTACGCACATAAAAAAGGTTTTTGGGCCATTCGTGATGCAAAGTAGCGTCTGAGCATCCAGAAGCGACATAAATAGAACATAAAACAGAGACTACTTCCAAGCATTCACAATAAAATTGTAGGCAACCCATCGAACCCCACAAATGAGCCTTCCAGGAATCATATTCAACATTTTTTATAAAGATTCTCGAGGTTGAATTTGTATTGTTAGCAGGTCTGCCCATTTTTTCATCTCAGAAAGTAACAGATTCCACTTCGAAAATCTGGTTACTTTATTTTTTCCTTCCTTTTCAATTTCTAAAAAAGCCTAACGCATTAGATCCGTATGAACACCCCTAATATTCTGAACCAAGTACATTCGAGCTGATAAAAATTGTTCTTTAAACCAAAATAAGGTAGATTAATAACTTAATATTTCCGGCGATAAAGATATGCTTTCTGAACCACTGGTAGAACAATCAGCAATAAAAGTACCCTAATCTGCCCTCCCCAAAGAGACGGCCCCCAAAAATACCACGGGTGATAGTAATTCTTAGCCTACGCAGACAAAATAGCTTTGTTGGTAGATGTTGATACCAAAAGCAGAGCCGATAGCAAGAACCCATATAGGGAGAGTCTGCAAATAGAAAACAAAAGGGATAAGAATGGCCTAATACGCCAGAATTCCGAAAATAGAAAGACGCCAGCCAAATAAAAGGACGGCCCATCCGCCCAAAGTGGCAAGACCAGATACAAAAGCAAAGCTAGCAGCATCTTCATTGGGATAATAATCTCACTTTCGGGACTCAACTTTGGCTATGCCCTTTCTGCCTGCTCTGTTATCGACTTATACCAAGTCATGAACATCTACGGCATTGAGCTTACTTAGCCTGCAGCTCACTCTTTGCTCATCGGGCTGCTGCCTGCAGGAGGTATCGTGGGGGCGGCCTTGAACCAGCTTTTCATCAAGTATCTCAGCAGAAAGTATTCAGTATTTGTGATGTGTGCGATCCTTTGGGTGGGGATAGCTTTGATGCTCGTCCATAACCCTTACACCATTTGTGTGGGAAGATTCATCTAAGGAATCGCAGTAGGCCTCTATCTCTGCCTCAGTCCGATGCACCTGAAGGAAGTAACGCCAAAGGAACTCAGATCTGTGGTCACAACGCTCTACGGCCTAGGCAAATCATTTGGGGTGGTAATCGCCTACGCGCTCCAGAACATTTTCATCGCGGCAGGCTACACAAGCACTTCCTACATAGTCCTGCTCAGCTTCAACGGCTATATTGCCATCATCCAAGTCGTCCTCTATATCTTTTTTGTACCTCATAGTCCATTGTAATTAGTCTCAAGGAATCGGATTGATGACGCAAGGACCGCAATACTAGATATTTATAATGAGGAATGCTTAGAGGAGGTTTTGGGTGAGTATATGAAAGATCACGCTTCAGAATCGGCGAAACAAGAAAAAAAGTAGATGGACCCTGTGCAGATGTAGAAATATGAAAGAAAGGCGAAAATAGCTTTCCTTATGGGTGCCCATGTCATCCTGGTCAGACAGTTTATGGGCGCCAACTGCGTCACCACCTTCGCAGGACAAATCATCGCAGTCTTCGCCCCTGGAATCGCCACCTACATGGCACTAATGTTAAACGCCTTTCAGTTCCTGTTCAACCTGATCTCAGTGCTGTTTTTTGTGAACAGGTTTGGGAGGAGACCTATCCTGATGTTCGGAGTGTTCTTCATGACGCTATTCAGCTACGCTATCGCCATCTCTCTGATCGAGCAATCAGAGCCTCCCATCTTACTCTTTATGTCCCTCTATATGTCTATAAACGGGGCTTGCATCTACACCATCGGCTTTAGCTACCCTTCAGAAGTTCTAGCCCCTTAGTTGGCATATTTCCCCAACATCGTGGGTTGGATAGGCTTGACAATAGTAACAAGTGTCCCTCCTTTAGTTGTAGGAGTAATGCCGGGAAATAATGCCTATCCCTTGTTTTTATTTTTCGGGACCTATGGCGTCTTCGCCTTTCTAGTTCTTTACCAATACATGAACGAAACTAAAGGACTGACCTACAAACAAATAATCGAAAGTTTTTGATCTATTTGCCCATCAATCATAGAATTTTAATCACCCCTTGTATTAAATCTGAGTAAACTTGCTATCGATATCACAACAGCTCTTACTTCCAACCACTGAGGGGCTCACAGTTCTGCTTCTTGGTATTTAGGGAAATACAGATAGTATTGAACACGGGTTATTTTATTGGGCGGAATCCTTTCAAGAATTTTGCCTCTTATAAGACGTACATATTTTGCCCTGAATTATGAACTCAGCTCCATCTATATACACAATGCGCAGGATTTTCTTCAATCAATTGCTGGTCTTCACATCTTGGCCTAACCCGATTTTAAAAGAATAAAGCCACAAACCTACAAAATACAAACAGTATTTGTTTTCGTTAGTAATTTAAGTAAAACTAAACAAAGGTCTAAAATGAAGCTGATCTATAATGAAGCTGCAATTAGAAGTATCATTAGGTTGAGCCATTCCAGCCTTAGCCTATCTCATCACATACTTAATTAATCTTAATCATACTGCTTAAATACACAAAACAGTCAGGAATTCTAACACAACGAGAAGATCGAATATAGTAGCGATATGCATTCAGCCATGTTTCTAGCGGAAGTACTTCTCCCAGATTCAATGAGATACCAGCATGGCGAATAAGAAATTAAGAAGCACAACATATTTATGATAGTTGAGCTTCCCGAGGCTCATCCGTAGAAGGGAAAGCAAAAGCAATCAACCTAAGAATTTGGATGATGAGGTATTTCAATAGTTACATAATAAAAAAACTACAGGTATTATAAATCTAGGAATGAGTCTAAAATGTTATATATATCAAAAATAGCCTACTGTTAAGCTAAGTCCAATTTCGAAAAACAATCAGAAAGTGAGGGGAGTTACTTTTCCATTCTTCCTCCTCAACAACGACACATTTTTAGACCTGACGCCTCTCAGCTGATAGTTTTCTTTGAGAAAGTAGCATCTCACCATACAACCCAAAGCGCATCCCCAAACAATACTCATACTCGCAACTATACTAATTTCCTGCGACTTTTAAGCTGCCCCCCTGCAGCTGATGACCACTGCGATGATTACTACTGGCAGGATAATCAAGAGACAGATGAGGAGAACAAATCTGGTGTCCAGGTCGCAGTAGTTTTTATAGAGATTATCGCAGATTATATCCCTCAAAGAGTGGCATTCATAGCTTCTAGAAACGTCCAACTGGATTTATTACTTGCATATTTCGCATTACTTCGTGCCCCTCGCCATCTCCTCATGCGTAGCAGTGCGGCTCAGCCATTAGAGGAGGCATCTCAGATGTATGCTCTGAAGATGCCCCCTGCAGGCGCACAGCTAGAGATGCTCTCCCGCTACCTCCATCAGGCAAATTCTGCACTAGTTTCTTGTGGTGGTCTGAGCGGAGTCGAGATCGGCCAGACTCTATTCGTTGAAGATTAGGTTCATTCTATTTTATATTACAACTTATCGCTAATTTTAAATGCTATAGAATGACTAACTGTTTGACCCCGGCTGGGATGCGGCAATGACAACTGATTATCTTGGTGCAAATTATATTTTGATGACCAACACTAATCAAATGACCATTTCAGCCATCATCTGTGAGGTCCATATTCTTTGGTTTGTTATGTCTTTTTGTGGCTTTGGATCCTCTTCTAATTGATCTATAAACTAGCTGAGTTGTCTTAATTCTAATCGCTAACAAACCCAGCTAAATAGCTACTGGCAGCCCTCAACACCACAACCACACAAGCCAACCCATTCCAAAATAATGACCAACATCCTCCAATCTTTAACCCTACAAGATCTTATTATTTCTTATAATCATGACCACTCAGAATACAATAGTAAACTTGCTTTTGCTGTTCTTCTTGCTCAAAAGCATTACTGCACAGCAACTCAACAACCTTACCGCAGTTTTCGTCACCTTCAACTCCACCACCGATATTATCACTTACAACCAGCCCAACTCCACCTTCATCCAGAGTGATGATCTCCTGGACTGCTCCCTCTCGCCACTGTTCACCTACAACCAAACCGACGCACAATACGATACTAACACTGCCTACTCCATCACAGTCAGTGGAATCGCAGTCCAAACCTCTTTCACATTCTCAACAATCCACGGCAACTTCAACCTCAGCTACCATCCCACGACCTGCTCTTCCAACTGCCAGATCGTCATCCAAAACAACTGTCCTAGTTCCATCAACTTCCTCAACTACTTCGACCGGGTCGTCCTCAACATCTCCGGCTATCCTCAACTCCTCACATACTATGTCAAGTGTAGGCATTAATACCTCAGCAACACCTTCGAATGGGGGCTGGTGATCGAAACAGTGTTCATTACCGGGTTGATAGCCATCGTGGCGCTGTACTCTCGCGCGTGGTCTTTGGGAGGTCGCGGCATCAATGTCAACATCTGGATCATCCTCGCCTTCAATCTAGTCATCATAATCGGCGGGCTGATCGGCTATTTCTCATCCGAAGGGATCACCATCTGCCTAGAGGTGCTCACCTTTTTCTTCGGCATCTTAGGAGTAGCAATCTGCATCAACTAGCTGCTATTCCTCCTCAGACTCAAATTTCTAGCCACCATCATCTTCAAAGTAAGAACATTCGAATTCCGCATCCTATAACTAATCAGCCTGATTCTAGGTAGTGGTCTACTGGTGGGCTGGTGGTACAGCGACAACAATATAATCATCAATGATGTGATCTGCATCTGCGTGATAGTCGCTTGCATAAAGATACTAAAGTTCACTTCGTTGCTGGCTGCCACACTTGGCTTTGCGATAACTATGGGGATATTGATCATCATCGCGGTATTCATATTTTTCGAGACTGGGGCCTCCTACAACAATCTGTTCATCAATAAGTTTAACTACCCTTTCCAACTTCAGATCCCCACTATAAACCCTGTGTATTACCAAAAATGTGCTTGGCTGCCGCTCAACTCCATCATTTACCCAGGGATGCTGCTCTCATTCTTGAGGCGATTCGACTCTTCCCGCAACACCACGCTCTATGTGATCCTGGCTACCATCACCTTCTTCATCGGAGGAATCGCATGGATGTTCATCACGATCGCCAGTCCTGTCAGCTTTCCCTTCGGCCTTGTCTCATAGCCCTGCATGGTCGGCCTCGTCTGCATATTTGCCTATCGACGAAGATAGCTCGGGGTGCTATGGCAAGGGAAATTTTACGATGAGTAGTTCGGAAACAGATAGGACTTGAAGACAACAATGGAAATGGTATAAAGATAGAGTGGACGCAACAGCACTCTGAGCCCATAGCTCTTAGTTAGCACAAAAAAGGTCATGAGTCAAAGAGAAAGCTAGATGTCGGAAGGCGCAGATGGAATTCGCAGCAAATTTGTAAAGTAGGTCGAATTATGAATGAGACCTTGAACTTGTTTATGGAATCTTAGTGCTTGGCATATCATCAATTCATTATCATTGAAGTATCTAATAGTAAGTTTGATAGAATGGCTATGTTTGTGATATCTTAGGATCAGAGACAATCAAAGTTGAAACTCAGCCAAATATCAGCTAGCTTTACAACTACGCGTGATTCTCAGTCTACCATCCTTTTAAAGAACGGTCTGACATCCTGACTCCTTTTTTTATCACTCGTTTCTACTTCTTAGACATAGAAATGGATTTAAAGTGAACTTTCTTCTTTGATTCGCTACTAACTGTGATCAGTTTTTGAAGCCTTTTAGCTTAGCGCAGGGCAGGATCCACTTTTTATTTTTTTTCTGCTGAAGGTTAGAGTTTTTTTGGCTGTTAGATTTTTATCATGGGAGCTTCTTGTGAAACTTGGGAGATTTTGGGCTTTTAGAATTTTATATTAGGCAGAAATTTTTTGCGAATGAGCAGAGATTTATGAGCCTCCAAGGCATAATCGACCTATTTAACAATTGTCTTAAGCTTCTGATCCTCTGTCTAAGCCAGCTCATACACTTGGAGAGCCACCTTTGGATTCTTGGTCTCTTTCAAGCCCTCCATTTTTTTATGATATCCGTCTTGAAAAGTGCGAAGAGAGCTGCTCCTTGGTTTCATAGG
>Ga0316217_10007832_pt1 | contig 10055 bp, 4 predicted proteins | sample 1anoAmetaG_FD_203633 | JGI IMG/M metagenome (GOLD analysis project Ga0316217, IMG submission 203633) | Freshwater microbial communities from Trout Bog Lake, Wisconsin, USA - 1anoA | ecosystem: Environmental > Aquatic > Freshwater > Lake > Hypolimnion/Profundal zone | place: USA: Wisconsin... | reverse complement strand
AATGCCAAAGATAGCGGGCTGAACTCCAATGTTATATCCGCAGCAGCCATTGATAATCAAAATAATAAATGGTTCTGTGGCTATACCAATTTTGGCGGATTGGGTGGAGGTGTTTGCGAGTATAATGGCAGTTGGCGATTTTATAATGATTCAAACAGCATAGTCGACTTTTCTTATATTCCCCTGAATTGCATAAAGAGCGATCGTACAAACAACATATGGCTTGGTAGCGAAAATATTGTTTACAAATTTGATGGTACAAATTGGTTTACCTTTCCGCTTGCCCTTTCATTACACGCATTAAACGGTCTCCAGTTCTCCGGTATCGGTGTTGATTCAAATAATAATATATGGTTCAGTAGTTTCGGAGGGGTGGTGGAGTATTTAAATGGAACAAACTGGGCTCTCTTTGATACTAGCAACAGCGATTTGCCCGACAACAATATTCTCGCAGTTGGTGTTGATGCGCAAAATCATGAATGGTTCGGAACACAAAGCCATGGAGTATGTGAATTTGATGGAATTCACTTTACAAACTTTAATCCCTCAAATTCCGGACTAACGGACACAAGCGTACAGGCAGTCGCGATTGACCAACACAATAACAAATGGTTCGGCACATCACAAAAAGGATTGTTTAAATTCGATGGATTCAATTGGGTTAACTTTAACACGAATAATAGCGGAATACAAGGAGATGGTGTAAGACTGCTTTACATTGACGAACAAAATAATGTATGGGCGGCTATTACATCTTCTTCCGACATTCCAATAGGTGTTTCAAAATTTGATGGAACTAACTGGACCAACTATACTACTTCCAATAGCGGACTAACCGATAAAGAAATTACCTGCATTTTTTCGGATAACCTCACTAACATATGGTTCGGAACTGAAAACATGGGCGTATGCGAACTGGTTGGAGGCGTAACAGCGGTCCCGGAAATTAGCTCCACTCAGTTCTCCGTCTACCCCAACCCCTCCGTCGGCACCTTCACCATCCAACTACCGGTCAACCAAGGCAGTTATCCAACCGAAGTCTATAATATGATGGGTCAAAAAATTGAGCAGCTTACTTTAAGTCCCGGGCAAAACACCATCGACCTAAGCAGTCCGCCAGCCGGTATGTATTTCGTGAATGTACAAACCGGGGGTGCTAAAATTGGGGTAAAAGTTGTGGTTACAAAATAGATTTCACGCTCCCACAGTAACAGCCCTTTTTTAAACAAACCGCTTAACTCGGCTTCTTCATCTGTCTTTTTTGTGTAAGTTTTACCTGCTTGTGCTCAGCAATTTCGCGGAGAATAATTTTGCTGATTTCTTCTTCTTCCCAGCCGGGTCTCTCTTTTGGCTCTGCAATAGGGGACCCGGCATTCTATAAGCACCAACTATCGCGGATTGCTCAAATTATCTTCCATCATTTCTCTTTCCAGCCCAGTTAGTGCAACTACGAAAAGCTACGTCTCTGGCAGATGATAAATCAGGTAAACAAATCAGCAATCATGCAAAACTACAACCCAAAAGTATCGCCCAACTCGCGCCGGTTCTTTTTGGTAGGGCGTCCCTGTTTGCTCTGCCTCTTACCGGTATATTCAATAAATGCTGAGCTCGATTTTTTGACATTCTCTTCTTCCGGAGTCAAGTCTATGTAAAAATTAATGGCCTCGGCATACTGAACGCGGGCGGGCAATAAACCTGTTACCTCAATCACCCATTTACGTGCTTCGGTTTTAATTTCATACCGGTCGCCAATGCCTACAGGTTTGCTGGGTTTAATATCAACACCATTGTTTTTTACTTTTCCGGCGTTAATGGCATCGGCTGCCTGGGTGCGGGTTTTAAAAATGCGGATGGCCCACAGGTATTTATCAAGGCGCAGTTTTTCACTACTCATTTGGCCACAGGCACCCCATTGGTATAATCAAAGAGGCGTTTTTGTTTAACAATATCGGCTACCGTATCGGGCACCATTTGCTCCCACCCCGGTTCGCCCGATTTTATCATTTGTATTACCTTGGGCGAAAATATTTGTAGCACATCTTTATTGTAGCCCTTTAAATCAACCAAAAATCCGTTTTTACACAGGTGGATTAACAGATGTTTGAGGCTTTCGGGCACCTGCAGGTTATCGGTGGTAATTACCGGCTTGCTTTTTTCGGGCTGATAAGGATAAACCAGCATACGCGCGTTGCGCGAAAATATTTCGCCAAAATACAGCAACAACTCTCCGGCTGCGTTTTTATAATACTTCTCGTTAAACAACTCTACAATATTCAAAATACCCAGTATAATGCCGATGCTTTGGGGTTTGCAGCGGTCCAGGTAATTAACCAAAACATCGTGCTTATGGCAGTTTGAAACCATTACAGTATAGCCCAGGCTGCATAAAATATCGGCCCGGTCTAAAAAGTCTTTGGTATCAAAATCACCATCTCCGGCCAGGTTGTTCAGGGTTATTTCCGACAGCAAAACCAGGTTGTCTGTATTATGATGTTCCTGTTTAAAATATTCCAGGGCGCAGCTCATCATATCCTCGTTTACTTTGGTTACGGGTCTGAACCTTCCGCGCAAACACAAAATATTCTTCTTATACAAAATATCTTTGGGCTGATATACCTCTTTATCGGCGCCAAAAATGGTTCCATCGGTATATCTTTTCTTCACCAGTTGCAGTGCCAGTAAACGGTTATCTACCTTTGCAAAATCGGGCCCCTTAACCCGTATCATATCAATCTCCACCTGGTCAGTATCCAGGTTGTCCATAATGGAGTCCACAAAATCTTCCATTTGGTCGGCGTACCAATAGCAGGCAAATAACAGGTTGGTACCTATGCCCCCCAGGGTGCGTTGCTGGTATAAACTATCGGTGCCCTTTAACCGGGCATGTATCATTACTTCGTTAGCGGGTCCTCCGGGGGTTAATTGAAACCGAACACCCATCCAGCCGTGCGGGTCGTTGTTTTTAAGGTAATTGAGGGTGGTGCTGGTATTGCTAAAAACGAAAAAGCGCTTTTTGCGGTATTTTTCATCTACCAAACGCTCCTGTAACAATTCATACTCATGGTTCAACATCTTACGAAGCCTCGATTCGCTGACATACCTGCCCGAGTTTTCGGCCCCATAAATGGCATCCGAAAAAGTCATATCATAGGCACTCATAGCCTTAGCCACCGTACCTGATGCCCCTCCAACCTGGAAGAAGTTTCTAACCACCTCCTGCCCGGCCCCTATCTCGGCAAAAGTGCCGTAAATAGTATCGTCCAGGTTAATACGTAAAGCCTTCCTTTTAATTGATAATATTTCCCTATCCATAAAGCGAAATTACAAAAGTACGGTTGCGTATACGTTTTCTTTAGGTTAATAGTTAAAAAATTAAGCGAAAAAATTTACTTTTGCGCCCGTTCTATTGACCCGGTAGCTCAGCTGGATAGAGCAACAGTTTTCTAAACTGTCGGTCACTGGTTCGAATCCAGTCCGGGTCACTATTAAAATAGCCTCAAACGCAGTACAAAAGTTTTGAGGCTATTTTTTTATGGATACAAAGAGCATGGCTACCAATAAGCCAACCTACCAATAATCAAAAAAGTAAATAGTTAAAACCGCCGAACCGCCCGAACACTATAACCGTTGCTCTTTAAAGTGTTTGCCGGCGTACTGCCGAAATTGAAGAACATGGCCCAGGCGTAAATGCTGGTATACTCTGTAGAACACCAATAGTAAACGGCATTTCCGCCGGTAACAAACTGAAAGCCATTGGCATCTCCCAGGTTGCGGTTTACTACAGCTGCAACCTGCGCACATTCTGCCAGCTCCCAGGCAGCGGGCAGGTACCAGTCGGTATAGCCGCCACCTCTGTAAGCACTACACAGAAAAGCAGCCCCCGAAGTGGCCCCGCTTTGGCTTAACATAGCTGCAGTATTACCTTTTCCGTTGTCAGGGCTTTGGGCTGTAGCGCCTATCAGCGTTCCTGTTACATTGCTCCATTTTGAGGAGGTACTTAAATCGACCAACGAAGCTATTAAACCATGTTGAACACCCGACGAATCCCAAACGTTTACGATAATACCCCCTCCATATAAGTCCCCAATCTGGTGGGCAACTGACGGAACACCTGTGCCGGTGGTATTCCATAGCATACCAGAGGACAACCCCGCCAGGGAAGTATTGTTTATGCCTACTACCGTAGTCGACAGGCCAGGAGCAGTGCTGGTTACGTCACCCGTTAACAAACCCGGAGTGTTAAGAACACCAGAGCTTACTGTAACAATTCCAGTACCTGAAGGTGCAGGCCCTGTGGCTCCGGTTGCGCCATTGGCTCCGTTATTTCCTGTTGCCCCAGTTGTGCCATTAGTTCCATTGTTACCCGCGGTTCCTGTAGCCCCTGTTAATCCATTGGTTCCGTTGTTGCCGGTTGCGCCATTAGTGCCTGTTGCTCCGGTTGCACCAGTTACGCCATTGGTGCCATTCGTTCCAGTGGCGCCCGTTGCGCCGTTTAATCCATTACTGCCCGTTGCACCGGTAACTCCATTTACGCCATTTGTTCCGTTATTACCCGTAGCGCCGGTTGTCCCGGTTATCCCATTGCTGCCTGTCGCGCCGGTAGCTCCGGTTACACCATTTAGTCCATTGTTGCCTGTTAAACCTGTAGCACCTGTTAAACCATTGCTGCCACTGCTGCCTGTTGCCCCGGTTGACCCATTATTGCCAGTTACACCCGTAGCGCCGGTTAATCCGGTAGCGCCATTGCCCCCTGTAGCTCCGGTAACTCCGGTAGCACCATTCATTCCGTTATTACCATTCGCTCCGGTTGCCCCGGTTACCCCATTCATTCCATCACTTCCTGATGCACCTGTAACACCCGTAGTTCCATTGCTACCAGTTGCACCGGTAGCGCCGGTGACTCCGGCAGGTCCATTGCCACCGGTTGAACCTGTTGCGCCGTTTAAGCCATTAGTTCCATCATTTCCACTGGCGCCGGTAGCCCCGGTTACACCATTTATTCCATCACTTCCTGATGCACCTGTAGTTCCGTTAGCTCCGGCGCTACCGGTTGCTCCCGTTGGCCCCGTAGGGCCAGTTGCACCTCCGCCCGCACCGGTTGTGCCAGTTACGCCGGTTGAGCCATTGGCCCCGGTACTGCCCGTTAAGCCGGTCGCACCGGTTGGGCCTGTTGCGCCGGTAGTACCATTTGTTCCGTCATTTCCGCTGAGGCCCGTTGCCCCGGTTATACCATTTGTTCCGTCACTTCCTGTTGAACCTGTAGCGCCTGTTATACCATTGGCGCCATCATTACCAGATGCTCCGGTAAGCCCGGTCGGCCCTGTTGCACCTCCGCCGGCCCCAGTGGAACCAGTAGCGCCTGTTATGCCATTCATTCCATTATTCCCGGCCGCGCCGGTAGCACCAGTTGCCCCCGTAGCACCGGTAACGCCCGCTGTTCCATCATTTCCACTGGTGCCAGTTGCACCAGTTAAACCGCTCGCTCCATCATTTCCAGATGCACCTGTAGCACCTGTTATACCATTGGCGCCATCATTGCCGGATGCTCCGGTAAGCCCGGTTGGGCCTGTGGCACCTCCTCCGGCACCCGTAGCACCGGTTAAACCATTGGTTCCATTATTGCCAGTCGCGCCCGTTGCTCCTGTCACACCATTTGTTCCATCGATTCCGGTTGCACCGGTAGCTCCTGTTAAACCGTCAACTCCATCATTGCCCGGTGCGCCTGTAGGCCCGGTCGGTCCGGTGGCACCTACTCCTACCCCAGTCGCGCCCGTTGCTCCTGCCACACCATTTGTTCCATCGATTCCGGATGCACCAGTGGCTCCCGTTACGCCATTCATTCCATTATTTCCTGTAGCACCGGTAGGTCCTGTGGCCCCCCCGCCTGCGCCCGTATCACCAGTTGCGCCCGTTGTTCCGTTGTTTCCCGTTGCGCCTGTTACACCTGTAACACCGTTGTTGCCCGAGGCCCCCGCAGCACCGTTATTGCCGGCTGCACCAGTAGCGCCTGTTACACCAGTTGCTCCGTTATTGCCCCTGGCACCTGAAAGCCCGGTAGGGCCTGTAGCACCGGTTGCTCCCGGGGTTGAAGTGCCGCCCGATGTCTCGGCATAAAGCGCATAAGGAACACTCACCAATTGCGTTTCACCCATACTTAAATAATTAGTACCGCCATTGGGGTCGTATTCAACCAACAAATGCTTATTGCCTGTTGACCATGTTATGCCTGAAAAAGTACCCGACACTACAGTGCCCGTGCCTATTTTCACCGTAAATAAGCCAAATTGGTTAGTGGCGGCAGTTTGGATTTCCTGGTATACCGGACTTGCCCCATCCTGAATGGTAAAGCGTAGTGAGATATTTCTGTTTTGTATAGCATTGCCCGAACCATCCCTGGCAATGGCCTGATAATTCATGGCCTGGGGTGCCTGTGAAAAAGCAATTCCATATGTTGCCAGCATCATTGCCAGGAATAAAAAAAATTTCATATCAGGCTTTAACAGTGTGAATGGTAAATATAATAAAACCTGATATTCGAGAAGACGTAATGCGTTTATCGAATTATTAAGGCAAAATATGTCAATTAGCACTTCGCTATTACCGCCCCTCTTATTTTGCACTGAACATGGTACATCACTTTTAACAATTCAAAAGAGGCAACCTATTAATTTCAATTTCTCAAACGTTAAGAAACCATGAAGAAATTAATTTACCCCCTCATCCTGTGTATCTTGTATTTTAACGGCTCAGCCCAATATGCCAATGGCAAAATAAAAGTGTATTTCGACCGTGGCGTTGATAATGCCGTTGAAAGCAACTACCCCGCCGTACAATTATATGGAACCTGGGGCGATACCCTGGCCGCTTATATCAATCGCGCCAATATATCGGTAGACGTAGCCTGCTATGATTTTACCACAAGCACCGGCAATCCGTCCATTAATAATATAGCCACCGCCATTAATGCGGCATACAGTCGCGGTGTTGTGGTTCGCTGGATTTATAATGGCAGTTCATCTAACACCGGTCTCACCCAACTCAACAGTGGTATTAAAACCCTGGCAAGCCCTACCGGCAGCGGGTATAATATTATGCACGATAAATTTGTAATTATTGACGCCAGCTCAACCAATCCCGATGTGCCCATTGTATGGACCGGCTCACCCGATTGGTCGCAGGAAATGCTCGATTCAGATTACAATAACATTATCATCTTTCAGGACTCGGCCCTGGCCAAAGCCTATACGGCTCAGTTTAACCAAATGTGGGGCGGCACAGGTGCATCGCCCGTTACGGCCAACGAAAAATTCGGCTCGCATAAAGCTGATTTAGGACCGCACATTTTCACCATCGGCGGCTCGGAAGTAGAACTCTATTTCAGTCCGGCAGATAGCACTAACAACCATATCCTGGACGTAATAAACAGTGCCAACGAGCAACTGTTTTTTGCAGTTTATACCTTTACGGAAAGTAACGACGCCACGGCCATAGTAGCCCGAAAAAATGCGGGAGTATACACGGCCGGCGTGGTGGATAGTTATAGTTCCACTTATTCCTCATGGACTACGCTTACTAATGGCCTGGGAAACATGGTTAAAGAGTATGTAGAACCCACTTCCCAGCCTTATTGCCTGTATCACAATAAATACGTTATTGCCGACCCCTGCGACCTGACCAGTGACCCGCAGGTATTAACGGGCTCGCACAACTGGACCGCCAGTGCCGATGATGAGAATGATGAAAACACGGTAATTATTCACAATGCTGATGTAGCCAATATTTACTACCAGGCTTTTACGCACGACTTTGACAATATTGGAACCAACAACCAGCTTACACCTTGCACCATCTCAAACCCATGTAATATTACTGCAAGCGCAACCGTTAATACTAACGTTTTATGCGCAGGGCAAAGTACCGGCAAGGCAACTGTAAATGCCCACGGAACTCACGGACCATTTACTTACAGTTGGAGTTCTGTCCCGGCGCAAACCGACAGCGTTTTAAATAATGTAGCAGCCGGCAGTTATACAGTTACTGTAACGGATGCTAACTCGTGCACTGCAACAGCCTCAGTAACTATCACGCAACCTTCAGCAATCAGTATCAATAGTTCGGTTACCGATGTTTCATGTTTGAATGGAGATAATGGAAGTATTGCAGCTACCGCCAGTGGCGGCTCGGGTAGTTACCAGTATTTGTGGAATACTACTCCACAACAAACAACGGCTACTGCTTCAAATCTAAGCGCAGGTAGTTATACCATAACAGTAACCGACGGACATAACTGCACTGCAACAGGCACATTTAGTGTAACGCAGCCAAATTCAGGAATAACGCTTTCGGCTTCAGCAAGTAATGCAAGTTGTGGTACCAACAATGGCTCAGTCTCGGTTAGCGTCCTTACTGGTACAGGTCCATTTACTTATCAATGGACCGGGGGAGGAACTACAGCTACGGTTAGCAACCTGGCAGCGGGCAGCTACACAGTTACAGTTTCTAACACCGGTGGATGTTCGGCTACTGCATCAACTGCGGTTAATTCGTCCGGTGGGCCTTCCGTGGTGGCCAGTTCAACCAATACCACTTGCGGTGGAGCAAACGGCACTGCAAACGTGGCGGTTAGTGGGGGTAGCAGTCCATACACATACGACTGGAGCAATGGTGCCACCACTGCCTCTATTTCAAATCTTGGAGCAGGTACCTACACCATTACCGTGCAGGATAATAACCACTGCGCCTCTATAGCCAGTACTACCGTAAATGCATCCAACGGATTGGTACTAAACACCAGTTCAACGGCAACAACGTGTGGCGCTGATAATGGTTCCGCAACTGTTTCAGTTACCAACGGGTCAAATCCGGTTTATAATTGGAGCAATGGCGGCACTACAGCCACTATTAACAACATTGCCGCCGGAAACTATAATGTTACCGTAACCGACGGAGGAAGTTGTTCCGCCTCTGCCAGCGTAACAGTAGGTGGCAGTTCGGGCTCGGGCAGCTTTTCTATTACAGCCGATAAAACGACCCTGTGCTATGGCGACAGCGCCAATCTTTGCGCCATTAGCGGATACACAACCTACAGCTGGAGCAATAGTGCCAGCGGCACCTGCATTTATGTAAATCAAAGCGGAAGTTACACTGTAACGGCCAGTAACAACGGTGGATGCTCAGCCACTTCAACGCCAACGGTTATAACAGTGTATCCCCAGTTAAATATAACCTTTGGCGCAACCGGCGATACGCTTATTGCTACTTCAGCGGTAACATATCAATGGCAACTCAACGGCGCAATCATTAATGGCGCGACAAACGAAACTTATATCGCCACTCAATCGGGCAATTACAGCGTAGTAGGCACTGATGCCAATAATTGTTCAGCTACCAGTAGTCAAAAGTTTGTAAGCGTTACCGGTATAAGCAACGTGGTCAACAATGAATTTGTGAATGTTTACCCCAATCCTTTATCAGGAGGAAACTGGCAGGTTGAAGTAAGTAATGATTGGATAGGAAGTGCGATTGAAATATATGACGCCAGCGGAAAACTCGTATTCAAATCGGAAGTAAGAAGCCTGAAATCAGAAATTGCACCGACTATAGAACAAGGTATCTACATGATGAGGATTACCTCAAACGACAGAAGCCTGGTGAAGAAACTGATTAAGTTGTAGCAACATTCGGGGTAAGTTAAGCTTTCAATTAAATAAGGCAATTACAATATCTGTAATTGCCTTATTTTTGTACCATGAAATGGATGCCCTCAGTAGAGTTTCTGGGTGTTGTGGCCATTATAGCAATAGCTGTTTTAATTGTGCTCAATATTGGCCCTCCAGCACAAGACGCAGAATTTCATGTTGTCAAGCCAAAAGAAACAATTACAACCAAACCCTCTATACAAAACCAGCGCCTGGCCGAAGGACGAAGCCTGTTTAAAAGCAATTGCGCGGCTTGTCACAACCCTGTTACCGATGGCACAGGGCCGGCATTAAGAGAGGCTACAGCCAGATGGAAAACGGCAGGCAGTTACCAGGGAAAGACCGGTGAACAATGGA
>Ga0316217_10007831_pt1 | contig 10055 bp, 5 predicted proteins | sample 1anoAmetaG_FD_203633 | JGI IMG/M metagenome (GOLD analysis project Ga0316217, IMG submission 203633) | Freshwater microbial communities from Trout Bog Lake, Wisconsin, USA - 1anoA | ecosystem: Environmental > Aquatic > Freshwater > Lake > Hypolimnion/Profundal zone | place: USA: Wisconsin... | reverse complement strand
TTTTAAGTTTTTTGGGGGGCAAAGAAGTTTAATAGAGCTAAGGCTGAGTCGAATGGTAATTAATAACATGAAGCGACTCATTTTGTGCTCCATTACTTTATAAGATTCGTTCAGCTGCAAAAACTTTACCTTTTTGTTCGACTTAGCCTAAGTTTGCAACCGCACATTCTTGTGTATGCTAAATCACTTCAGTCACTGTTTAGTGGTCGCAAAACTTTTCTTTGAGCGAGAGAAATAACTAGACTATGAAGATATAGATAAAAATTCCTAAAAAGAGCGTTGCTATTATTCCAACTATTTGAATTGATTTCTACTTGTTGCTCAATCTTTAAATGAGATAGTAAATGAAGGTGCTTAGAAACACCACCAAAAGTAAAAATTTGTAAAGTAAGAGCTTGTTTTTTTTGGCACCATCTGGGTTTTTATTAGTTGCGATGGTTTATACAAAAAACAAAATGGCAACTAAGATAAAGAAAAAGAAAGAGAACTTTACAGTGATAAGCAACAACGCAGGAGCTAAAGCTTTAAGTAAGATACAAACACATTGAGATGTCTTATTTCTGAAGAAGGCAAGAGGATATTTGCAAATATTGATGAAATATAAGAGAAAAATGAGTATATAAACTGCTAAAAAGATATATCCGATTTCTCCCTAGCTATCCATGGAATAGAGTAAACTCATGCTGATTACCAGTGAGGCTTATTGAATGATGAACAAAAATGTAGTATTTAAGATAACTGTTACTTTTTCAAGCAGCCAATCTGGCACTAAAGAATGCTCTCCTTTAGCCAAATTTTTCCTACATATTTTGAAGATGGGAATACCAATTAAAAGAATAGTTATCGCGAGGATTATCGGCCCTATAATATTCAAATTTTGCTTTATATCAGCGGTTTTTAGATAGAAAATAGCTTTAAAAGTCGATTTTTGTGAGAAATTATTGTCTAAAGATTTCAAAGGGTAAGTTATATAAGAAAGAACCATAAGATAAGTGAAAGATTGCAGTAAATAGTCAAGAGGAATAATCCAGTATGCTTAAATGAAGTAAAGTAGCCCTAAAGTTTGAAAAATAACTGCAAAATAGCAGATATTTTAATTCGGAACCAGCACACATGCGATTATAACTAGCATCAACAACCCTATACCGAGTAGATTGACCTGATTGTCAATGACATCAGCACATGTACCTGTCTCAGCATTTTGCTGTGAAGTGATCTACAAAGACACTGATTGATTGTTCGGACATGAAAGGCAAGCATAATAAGACTGTTAGGTGCATTAAGCGCAAGAATAGTGGCATAAGCTTGCTCCTTCGTTTAAGAGTAAAAAAGATATTAAAACAAACAATAGAGTTGTTCTGTTTGCCATATCTTCTAAGTTTACTTGTTTATTATAATTATATTAGCGGATCCTAAAAGCTGGTATTCTACAACTTTTTTAAGCTGCCTAGAAAAATGAATAATTTGTTGACTTAAAAAAGTGGTGTTTGATTATTAGTAAGTGTATATTGCACGTGTTTATAACATTAATCAAAATGTCAACTAAAAAAGGATCATCGAGTGCCAAATATTTCTCAGAGGAAAGCACTGGATTCAGGATAGCACCCAAAACTGTACTGATAATGAGTCTCATTTACATCGGAATTGTAGTTTTACTCCATATCTACGCTAAATTAGGAAGCACGAAGTCTATCAAAGTCGATGACATTGTCGAAAAGCCTAAACCTGAAACACCAATTCCTGAGAACGTTTAGCCAGAGGCCCAGTAAGCCACAGGTGACCTCTGAATGATTGTTGTATATGCTTAGTATTGAAACTAGGTTTTTCAGATATAAATAACTTTTTCAAGTGACGACATTCTTTCTGAGGCAGTATCATGGCACATGGTAAAAAGATAAGAAGCTTATTCTAAAATCATCTCAAAGTAAAAATGCATGATTGTGAGCAAAAAGACTTTGCCCTTCAAATTAAGCAAATCTATCTTTAAGTTTTTAATTTTGGCAACCTCAGCAGCTATTCGTTAAATATGGTTTATTCCATATGGAAACAGCAAAGGAGGAAAAAAGCGTAGTCTATCTAGCCTAAAATACAATAGAAATGGAGATTCAAGAATTTCCCAACCTCTGGATCTGATCATCACACTCAGAAATCGATTCAATCAAATGTAAGTGCTTACGATACTTTTCAAATTTTTTACATTCTCAAAATTTGAGTTTTTAATCTCACTCATCTTTAAAAATACTTTGATAAAGATATCTTAACCTTTATTAAATGGCATAGAACAATCATCGTTATATTTATTTAAGTGTTTATTCCTTTTAATGACGAATTTTTTAAGTTTTAGCTCAAATGTTATTTTTTAGTTACATTCATAAGGAAAGAATAGAAATCTAACTCTATTGCTGAATAGCATTATATTATTATGAAGGATTAAAACTTTCTTCAAGAAAAGACTTTTACTATTTAAAAAGAAGGACACCAGAAACCAATACACAGTTTTTATAACTACAGAATGGCGCAACTAAAAAGCAAAGTATCATTTTACGAAGGTCAGCTTGACCCGTTATACAATGACAACACAGCTTTGCGATAGCATCTCAACCTATTGTTTAAGTCAGTTTCAAGTACTAAAAGCATCATTTAGTTAGTTCCGACATCTTGAGAAAGCTTTTACCCACTCATAATGACCCAAATAAAAGGCTTAAATTGGACTTGGCTAATCTTTAGGAAATCGCAGAGATGATTGCCTAAGATTGGGAGCAACTTGAGCTAACGATTAAAAGGCAAAAGTTACTGATTTAAAACCTGAATAATAAAATCGGGGAAACTTTAAATAAATGTCAGCAGGACATTTTATTAAAAGAGCTAGAGTTTAAAAATATATTGGAAAAATAAGAATCAATAAAAAATGGCTTAATTTCCAAACTATAAGCACTACAAAAGTAGCTAAAGATCAGCTAGTACTTAAGCAACAAGAAGGTTGACGAATTGTAAGAAAAGCTTAGCTTGAAGCAACATTAGTTTTAAAGTATTTCTCGGGAAATGTAAAGATTGAAGTACTAAACTTAGGAGAGATAATCTTCATTTTAGAAGAGAATAGCACACTTGGCTGATCAAATTTAGACAAAGTACAAAGAGATCGAGGATGCAAAGATAGCAGTTAGAGCCATTTGCGATCGATTTATGAATGAAAAGTTAGCAGAGCAAGCTTAAATCTATGAGTATATGCTAAAAACTAAAGAACAATAAAAGATGGCACTAGCTTTAAGCAAATAGGAATCTTAGTAGCTATTAAATAGAAAAATCCAGGTCAAATAGCTCTAATATCAAAAGTTAAGTAAGCTAAATGAATGCCACAGGCTTTAAATTGATCAACTAAACAACAAAGTCTACTCAATGAATGACTAATTAACGACAGCGAAGAGAGTAAATACTGAACTTTAAGCTTAAAACAGAAAAGCTACCTAAACAAACAATTCTTTGAACAAGCAACTGAAGATGAAAGAGCAATAAATTAGCTAAGAAAAAAACGCTCTTCAAAACAAAATTGCTAAATTAACTGCTGACTTGCAAAGTATTAAGGAAGAACATTTGAAAGAGATTTAATTTATTGAACAAAAACACAAATAGTTAGAGGCTGAACTCTTAGAAAAGCAGCTCAAGTTACGTTAGTTTTAGGCCATTTCTAAATAATTTTAAAAGATATGGACAGCTAAAATCTAAAAGTTAAAAGAAGAATGGAAGAGCAATTAATAAAAGCTAAAAAAATAAATTTTGCTAAAAAATAACGAAATTTAGAGTCAAAAAGAAGCTTTGAATCAAATAAAATATCAATATGAAAAGTAAATTTTGGACATGAAAGAACAAAACAGATAAACTCTTGAAGGTCTCTAAACCAAATACAAGAAGGCTACTGAGAGTCTCATCAAATAACATAATCAAACTTTAAAAAACCTAAAAGAAGAACTTTAGGAAGATTTGATCAAAGATAGATTACAATATGAAAAAAAGATTGCTTCATTACAAAATTAGTACTAGAATTAAAAAGTAAAGATGACACAGGAGTTTAAGCAAAAGTTTGAAGAGCAGAAAAAAACTTTTCTTTCGCAACAATCTTAACTTTAAAATAAAATGAAAAATATTTAGCTTTAAGCTTAACTGACAAAGAAAAAGTTATTAAAAGCTTAGAACAAGATCAAATAATATGACAAATAAATTGAGAAAATAAACGCTTAGAATTATAAAAAACTAAAAAGCCTTTAATAAAAAAGTGAAGAATAAAAACGAAAATTAAATGAAAGATTGTAACAACAGTTATTAGACTTTCAGAGATAGCTTTAAGAGCAAATATCTTCCATGTGTGCTATGAAGAATGAATTATAGCATCAAGTGGTTAGCTTGAAAGAATAGAAAGGAGTAACCATTATTTAGTAAAATAATAGAAAGGAGATAGAAGAACTTAAGCAAAAATTCAGCTCTGATTTGAAGTAAATTGAAGAGAGTTACTACAAAAAGTTCAATGATTTCAGAGACAGTCATTATAGAGAAATCGATCAAATCAAAAAAGCTTCACAGATTGAGCTCTAAAACATACAAAACCAGCACAAAGTAGAGATATAAATGATAAATCTTGGTTTTCACAAAGATTTGATCGGAATTACTTAGTTAACAGAAAATAAACTCACGTGTATTAATGACAGATTGATTTTCGGGATACATACTGATGATTTGCTAAAAGTGGAAAAATCATTACTTATCAACTACGTGGTGAATGGTGTTTAAAAGCTAAAATAAATCATCAGTGGCAAAGAAAATGAAATAGTTTAGCTTTAGTTGGCTCTACAGAAGAAATAAAAGTAAATAGAAGCTTACGAGAAATGTATGTAGTAAAAAGTTAAAGCCAAAAAGTAAGAATATGATGCTCTGAAATAAAAGATAATGAAATAAATGGAAATAGTCCAATCAAATTGTAAATCTGAGCTTTTAAAAGCTCAAAAATAAAAAATAGAATATACTCAGAAAATTTATGAGTAGTTTTGTGTTCTAAAAACTGAACATCAGAAGAAGTACTAAGCACTAATCTCTAAGTATATGTAATTGTAAAGGCTATTTGATAGCAGGCCTAGCCGAGTCGAAGATGTCACTAAAATCAAAGAGTTAATCAGTCAAAAAGATAAGATGAATTACTAAATGCAGAGCTATCAAAAAAAAGTGGACACTGCTAACTAAATCGTCAGGTATCTGAACTTTGAGCTCGAAAATTACAAATCAACTTATGATATTTTCGGGCCCAACCCAAATTCAATGAGTCCAAATGTATCTCCTAGCAAAACCATAAGCTTCAAAGAATAGGTGTCAGTAGCTTAGTCCTTTAAAATGAACAAATTGTAAAAAATGAAAGATTAGTATAGATCTTTGATAAGAGAAGTAAGTTTGGCTCGCCGATAAACTGAATCTCCACTTCTCAAAGAATTAAAGGTCTTTTAAGAGCCAAACGGTCAATAAACTTTATTCCTTTAATCCAAGGAATCATAATAACTAAGGCATAGAAAATTAAGTTTAATAAGTTAAAAGGGATCGATGAGAAAAGAAAGGATTAAAACTGAAAAGGTTTAAGGAGGGTAAATCATAACTCATGCATAGAATTTCATCAAAATAATAAATGACACAAAGAAAGAAGGTTTCATAAGCTTACAAGAGGTCTAAAAGTCCAACATTGACCCTAAAAGGAAGACCTACAGAAAAAGAAAGCTTTCTAAAAAAATCGCAACTCAAGGATCTGAGCATTATTTTTGATATAATATATCAACTATTAGAGATATGTGAGACTACTAATAATCACTTTTCCTCTTTTTTCTTATCTTTAAGAGCTTTTATATTGATGATGTCCTGCATATGGTTTAATTGCTGGTTGATGTCCCCGACCTCAGTGTCAATCATTTTGGTCAGCTTTTAAATCTCATTGTCCTTGTCCTCTGCCTAATCTTCCTCCAATTTCTTTTTGTTCTCCAAGTGAAAAGACCGGTTGATTGGAAACCAATTGAGTTTTCCATTTTTGAACTGATCGTAAACATACCTCTCTATTCCAGTCAAACTACCTAGTTTGCTTTACTTGATATGAATCAAAAATTCCATGTAGTTCCATATCACATGGTATTATTCTTTGTGCTTCTAAAATCCATCTTACTCCCTGTCCAAGATATTTCTTTATATTCCGCATATAAAGCACACTGAATTTTCGTCTTACTCAAGGCTTTACTTCTATTCTCTTATTTGTGCGAATTTGTCAACAATAATAGCCCCAATTACTTGGTCCATGATGACTTTTATTATGAAAAGATAGGAAAAGTTCACAAGCACATCCCAAAAGCTTACTGACGCAAAGTTATTACTAAAATAATTAGAATCGTATTCTCCCACGAATCCTGCGTCAGTCTTGAAGCCTATGCTGAGAGCAAAAGCAAAACAATAGTATAAAGTCCCACAATTCGCTTGGTAGTCTAATCTACTGCCATAGTAGAAATACAAGATAGAAGCCAAAATGTAAGTCAAGATTAGGTTGATTAAGAGCACAACGCAAAGTTGATCCATAGTTTCCTTAATTGCTTTGAAGATAATGAAAAATGTCTAACTTCTTCTGAAAAGCTACAAAATGAGGACTAAGGAGTCAAAAAGAGGGTTGAATATGCCGAAAATAGCTAAAATCATCACATAGAAATAGTGCAAATAATCTAGATTCTCCAGGAATAAAGCTCCAATTACTTTGAACTTTTCAAAAGATTTTGCATCAGACTTCATGATTTTTTCGATGGTTTCTCTCATGTAAACAGCCCCTTTTATTTAAAGCACCAAAAATATAGCACTGAAAACTACTACTGCAAACAGTATGACAGCTCTTACTCTTTCTTTAAGCACATCGACTCCATAAGTAAAGAAGATACTATAGAATTGAAAGTTTTTTACAAACGACAACACATCTGTACCATAAATCAGCAAATCCATAAAGATAAGAAGAATTGTAAGAAAGAATACTATGTAACCGTAGGGAAAATCTGACTGTCTGTTTTGAATTTAGGCATTTTGAAGGTCTCTCAACTTGCTATTGATTGAAGTTCTATCGGCTGACTACAAGAATTCTACTTTAAAGGCTTCAGAAATCTAAGTTTAAATTTTAGGGAACACAACAATAGTCAAGTTCTGATGTAAAACTTAGACGATTCGGCTGTTTTACTTGAAAAATTATAGACCTGGAGTTGACTTTTCAAGTACTTTTTTGGGATAATATTGTAAAACTTCGTAAATTTTGAATCCTAGAGGGAGAACTACTTAATTTTCTTAGACAAATTAAAGATTTTATCTTTTGTAATCTAGCTTAAGCTACTGGTAACGTTTATAAACTTTATCAAGCTCTTTTTTCAGCAGCTAGTGAGGAATGGTGAGTAGTTAACTTATCGATTTTTAATTCACATTTTAGGACATTAAAGAACTTATTAAGCTTATGCAACGATATTTCACTTGTGAAGGCATCCAATCCCTTGTGATTTTGTCTTGGTTTAAATAAACTCTTAACTATTCAGATACTTTTTTAGATACGTTGGAAATCTAAGTTAACTATTCCTCTAACTATTACTAAAGCTAAAGGTTAGACTACTTGCATTAGTATTGTAGGTATTGTAATACGGTGATAAAAAAGTCTCTTTTCAAAAATTAGTTTTGATTTTCAACACAAGGTCCTTCTACAAATTCTCGAATAGTACTCAAACACTGAGTGATTCTGTAGTAGTTTTCTACATTGACAAGTGAGTTTTTGTATTTTTGGCTTTGGTTCTTCAAAATTTACCAAATGCCTCTTGTAATGTTAAAGTTAGAATTTGTGGATAACTTTCCTAGGTATGTTTGATTGGGTGTGAAATTACCTTTACAAAGGTTGATGAAAAAATTCAAAATAATGAAAACTGGCTCTTTTTGCCCACTGACTCCATTATAAAATGATTCAATGCCGTCCGCTAATCTACGACACTTATATTGAGCTGCCTGTTGAATATTGATTTAGTTGAGAATTTGCTTTATCTTCATAAAGAAGTCAATGGAATCGGTTTTATTTGTAAAGTAGCTGTTAAAAATCGTTTGAATCGCTCTATTTCCATCATCTCCAAGTAGCTAATTGATGAAGACTAAGCAAGTAAGAAACAGCTTTCTGTTAGGTACGTCTAAGCTAGCAGTCTAGTAATAGTTAAGGATAGGAAAGACAAGTTCACTTTTGCCTATAAGCTGACGAATTTCATTAGCTTTATCTGATTTTTCGGAACTAATGAAAAGAGCAAGGATTCCAAAAAACCTCCTTAAGGTAAAGTTGATAGTTTAGGTACTATCCTGAGGCAATTTTTAAAAAGCATCTTACAAAAACTAAGAAATCTTGCGATAAAACAAAAACTGTTTAAGATTGATTTCTTCAAGAAGCTTTTTTAATACAGCCACTGATTTCATTTTGTTCTCTAATATTTTTTTATAAACTACTTCACTGTATGTCAGTTCAAGAATTACACTCATGAAATACTTCTTTCTAATGAACTCAAGATTGTTTTTAGGGTTACTTGGCTTGAAGTTTAGTTGATTGGGGATAGGGTAAAAAACTTTTTCTTTCTTTAGCTTTGAAGCAGTGTGGAGGATTTAGAACATCTCTAGAACTTGCTACATGACTGTTTCAGCCAAAATATGGTAATTTTTACAGCTTTAGTTTTTTTTGACACTTTCAGTAAACTTCAAAATGCTTTGCAAATGAATTTAAATGAGTTTTACTTCTCCGAAAGTTACAGTAAATAGCTCAGTTAATCTATAATCATATGGTGCATCAAGCTCTTGCTTAGCGTCCTTCAAAATGATGGTTTTCCTATAGTCGTCCGTTTCCTGCCTTACAATAGACTCTTAAATGAACATATTTAGCATGTTTCTATACTTTTGAAGCTACTTTGTAATTAAATCGCTTCCATCTTGAACAAAAAACTTCTAGACTAATCTGAGAATCCTTGATTTGAATAAAATTTGAACCTTTACTAAAGCTTTTATCGAATTCTATTTTGTAAAGTAATCTTAAGCATTCAATAGGCTAAAAAGATATTAAATCGTGAAGCATTTCTTGATATGGTTTTTCAAAGTGCTGACTGATTCTCCAAGGTTATCGTACAAATAAAGGATAGAATCAATTGCATTGATATGGTAAAAGTAGGGTTCTTGATCAATCTAGAGAAGAAGTTTCAGATTTAGTTGGAATTCTTTGCCATCTTTCAGCCAAAGAAACTCTTTAAATGAATTTAGATCAAAGATGTTGATGAAAAACTTTTTGAGGTTGGCTTGTATTGGCTCATTATTGTATTTTAGTAAAGTGAAAAGCAGTTTGGAGTAAGCTTCTGAGTATTTGTTGAATTTGTTCAAGGTTTAGTTATACTTGCTGTAAAAATCAGTGCATTGCTCGAAGTTATCTTTTAAGTACTCTATCAAAAATCTGGATTGTCCTAGTTCAATTGAAGCAAATTTTAAAAAGTACTCACTAACTGAAACTTATTGCAAATGTTCAGACATTTTTTACTTGTTTTCAGGGCAGGAATAAATGAAAGTGTACAAAAAGAGGAGGCAATATTTTATTAATCTGAGGAATAAATAATTAGTTTTTGTCACAGCTTTGATTGCTATGAGGTAATGTCTGTAATTTTTCAAAATGTTCATAATTTGTTACTAACAGTCAATATTGCTGAGGATTATTTGTCTTTAGAGATTGATGTCTGACTCCAACCCTGCAATGCAGTCAAAAGGTACCCATCTTTCTTCTCTGAAATTGGGGACAACTAGCTTCAAGGCCGATTTTATTCTGTCTATGAAATACAAAATAACAGAGTTGTATTGATAGTTGGTTGATTAGTAATTTTGGTTTAACCAGACTTAGCTCGTTTATGCCAAGAGCCTAATTTCCTTGTAAATGGCATTTATTTTTTAGTATTTTTCCTGCTATTCTTTTTCAGTGATGAAAATAAGCTTTGCTAAAGACTAAACAATCTTAT
>Ga0316217_10007829_pt1 | contig 10056 bp, 8 predicted proteins | sample 1anoAmetaG_FD_203633 | JGI IMG/M metagenome (GOLD analysis project Ga0316217, IMG submission 203633) | Freshwater microbial communities from Trout Bog Lake, Wisconsin, USA - 1anoA | ecosystem: Environmental > Aquatic > Freshwater > Lake > Hypolimnion/Profundal zone | place: USA: Wisconsin... | reverse complement strand
TGGCTTACGGCTTCATGGGACCGCTGGCCACCAACATGGAATTCGTCGGCGAATCGGAACTGGATTTCACCCGCTGTATCGCCGCCTGTGTCACCGGCTTCGCCAACGGCATGGCGCCCGTCACCGCTGTGGAACTGGGGCGGCGCGGCTTAAGCCGCGAGTTCCGCCCCTCGGCCGAGGAACTCGAACAGATGTTCAAAGCCATGAAGGCGGGCAAATGACCTTCCCCCATGGCCAGAAAAAAACATGAGCACCACGGTGGTTCCTGGAAGGTGGCCTATGCGGACTTCGTCACCGCCATGATGGCGCTGTTCCTGTGCCTCTGGCTGACCTCGCAGGATCAGAAAATCAAGGACGCCGTTGAACGGGCCTTTCGCAATCCGTTCTCGTCGGTCACCAAAGAGTCCGTGGGCATCATTCCCAACAAGGACGCCTCGAGCACCTACAAGCAGCAGGGCCGGTTCACCTCCATCTCCGCCATTGAAGTCGAGGCCATGCACCATTTGAGCGAGGATCTGGCCAAGCTGTTCAAGGACCAGGACGCCGCCATGAGCACGGTGAAAATTGACGTGACCTCGGAAGGCTTGAGCATCAACGTGTTTGACCGCTCGCAGCGGCCCATCTTCAATCCCGGCAGCGCGGTGTTCACCGATTATGGCGGCTGGGTCTTCAGCACCCTGGCTTGGGAAATCGCCCGGTACACCCATTTTCGCATCGAATTGGAGGGGCACACCGAGACCATGACCAATACCATGCCGGAGGCGTTGAAAAAGTGGGAGCTCTCCACCGAGCGCGCCAACGCCGCGCGCCGCAAAATCTCCGACGGCGGCGTCGGCGAGCGCCAGATTTGCAAGGTTTCGGGTTTTGCCGACACCATGCCCATGCCCGACACCGAGCCAACCAGCGAGGTCAATCGCCGGGTCACCGTGCTGGTGAAAATCAAGGACTCCATCAACAACCTGCCGGAAGCCATCTCCTCCGATATCACCCAATGAAACCGCCCGAATCCTTTGTCCCGCTCACGGCCAACCCCGTGACCCCGGCGGCGCGCGAGTTTCGCGTCAACGTTCTCAACGGCGCCCATGCCGCCGGTGGCAATTGCGACGGCCAGGGCGTCGTCAAGGCGGAGGGCTTCCAATCGCTGGAAGGGCAACGGCCCGTTGCGTCTGGGAAGGGCGCCGAGAAAAAAATCGGCGAACCGCGCGTGACCGTCCAGCGGGAGGGCGACCGGGTGACCCATCTGCGCATTCAATGCAGTTGCGGCCAGATCCTCGACCTCGCCTGTGTCTATGATCCGGCCACCCCGTCCGGATCTGCCAAGTAAATTGCAATTCGCGATTCTCACCGTCTTTGCGCCTGCGGGTGCGTTCCAACGGGGCCTCCTCAGGGTCGGGACCGGATGCCAGGCAGGCTTGCGCCAGGCGCGCATTTTTCCGACAATGTCAATATGAACGAAGTCTCGATTGGGAAAACCACCAAGTGGCCATTTTTGCTGGCAAACGCGCTGTTGCTCATCGTGCCCGGCGCGGTCGTCGTGCGGGCCGAACATCCGATTTCACCGGTGGCAATGCTGGCGGCGGTTGGTTGCGTGGCGCTGGGGGCGCTGCTGGGCTGCCTCCCGTTTTTCCTGGATTACCTGGCCGCCAGCCAAGGGATCGAAATCCACGCGGTGGGCGCGGTGGCCGAACAGTTGCAGGACTTGAAAAATTATTCCGCGCAAATCGCCACCGCCACCGAACGCTGGGCGCTGGTCCAGGATCACACCAAGGGCCACACCGACAAAACCGTGGCGGCCGCCAAGGACATTGCCGACCGCATTGCGGCCGAAATCCGCGATTTCAATGAATTTCAGTTGAAGCTCAACGATACGGAGAAGGGCGCGCTGCGGTTGGAGGTCGAAAAGCTCCGTCGCGCCGAAGGGGAATGGCTGCAGGTGGTCGCGCGCATTCTGGATCATATCTTCGCGTTGCACAACGCCGCCGTGCGCTCCGGCAATGCGGACTTGGCCGAGCAGATCGGCGGTTTCCAGACCGCCTGCCGCGATGCGGCGCGCCGGGTGGGACTGGTGCTCTTTAACGCCGCGCCGGACGAACCGTTTGATGCTCAAAAACATCGGGCGCACGGCGTGGAGACGCCCGCCGCAGAAGCCCGCGTGGCCGAAACCCTCTCGCCTGGCGTGACGTTTCAAGGCCGGTTGATTCGCCCGGCACTGGTGCAACTTCAGGAGGCGGCTGCGGACAAAGTTTCGGCGGAACCTCAAGTGCCACTCGTGCTGGAGGAGGGCTAACTCACCCGTCCGCGTCTTCGCCCAGTTCCACGTTCCAGTAGGCCATATCCACGAAGTGACGCCAACTGTCGTGACGGTGGAGGGTAAAGTTGACTTGAACAAACGGCCGCCATTTCGGGCGCTTGGGCTTGCGGACCAAATTCATGCCGGCTTCCAAGGGCGTGCGGTTGGACTTGTGGGTGTTGCAGGCAATGCAGGAGCAGACGATGTTCTCCCAAGTCGTTGGACCACCGCGGTCGCGCGGCACCACGTGATCGAGATTCAACTCGCTGCGGTCAAACACCTTGCCGCAATACTGGCAGGTGTTTTTGTCGCGCTCAAATATGTTGTACCGGGTAAACTTGACTTCCTTCTTGGGCATCCGGTCGTACAGGAAGAGCAGGATGATTCTCGGCACGCGAATCCGGAAGGAGATGGCATGGATGGACTCCTCGCGGGGCGCATCGGCGGAAACATCACGCCATTCCTGAAAGCTGAAGGTGCGAAAGGAACCATCGGGATTGTCCATCACCACTTGGGCCTGGCCTTGAAAGAGCAAAGTCAGGGCCCGGCGGGCGGTGCAGACATTGACTGCCTGCCAGAGCCGGTTCAACACTAGAACGTGCTGGCTTAACGCGGATTTCATGGCGCGACGGTCGGACATTAGCAAATCAGCCTGCCGCGGTCAATGGTTGTCGCTTCCTGCGGAAACCTTCGGTGTCTTTTTTCAATGAGTCAACGGGCGGCCAGCGATTTCGGGTTGGGCCGCACGCTCGTGCCATGCCTGGGCATCCCCGCCCTCCCGTTGCAGCACCCGCTGGATTTGCCGGGCGGCCACGGCGATTTATGCCCACAAACTCTTTGACCGGGGGGCGCGGCTCTGTTCTTATTTGACTAAACGACCACACCGACGAAATGGCCTATATCACCTTGATTCTCAGTTATCCGAATACGCTGGTCGGCTTCTGTCTCCTGGTCGTGATCGGGTTGTATTTTCGAAATAATCCCCTGTGCTATGAGCGCTGGTTCGTGCTGCGCCGCTTCATTAACTGGTTTCCGCTCGGCATGACTTACGCTTTTTTGTACATGGGACGCTACAATTTGAACGTTTCCAAGAACGCGCTCGGCGATTTGATGACCAAGCAGGATTTGGGGACAATTTTCGCCGCGGGCACGGTGACGTACGCGGTTTCGTTTCTCGTCAATGGCCCGCTGGTGGACAAAATCGGCGGCAAGAATGGCATTATGATTGCCGCCATCGGGGCTTCGATCGCCAACCTGCTGCTCGGCGTGCTGACCTATCTCACCGTGATGGGCCGGCTGCACATGAACCTGGTCCTGGCGTTCTCGATTTTCTACTCGCTCAACATGTATTTCCAAAGCTACGGCGCGGTTTCCATCATCAAAGTCAAAGCTTATTGGTTTCATGTTCGCGAACGCGGCAACTTTGGCGCCATTTTCGGGGCGCTCATCTCCATCGGCGCCTATTTTGCGTTCGACTGGGGCCAGGTCATCATCAATTTAACCAAGGCGCATTCGACCGGCGGCTGGTTCCATGATTTGCTCCAGCGAATTTTCGTCTCCAGCGTCAAACCCGTGGATGCCACGTGGGCGGTGTTTTTCATTCCCGCCGCCATTCTGCTTTTTTGGGTGCTCCTCGACTGGTGGCTGATCCAGGACACGCCGGAAGGCGCGGGGTTTCCCCACCTGGACACCGCCGACGCCTCTTCCGGGGTGATGCACATCGAGTTGACGACGCTGGATCTCCTGAAAAAAGTTTTCACCAGCAAGCTGATGCTGTTAATCGCGGCGATCGGGCTGACCTCGGGCATCTTCCGCAATGGCATCTCGCAATGGTATTTTGTCTTTGCCGCCGAGGTAAAGCAGCCGGGGGCGGAATTCTACTTGAACCACTGGGGTTTGCTGCTGTGCATCTTCGGCATCATCGGCGGCTTTGCCGGCGGGATGGCCTCCGACAACCTGTTCCAATCCCGGCGCGGCCCCCCGGCGTTGTTTTTATGTCTGTTGGTCCTGCTGATGACGCTGGTGATGGCCGTGTTTTTGTTTTCGGCCCCGCTTATTCTGGGTCTCGCTGCGGTGCTGATCGTAATGTCGTCCGTGGGCATTACGTCGCTGATGGCGGGCACGGCGGCGACGGATTTTGGCGGGCGCAAGGCGACGGCGACGTGCGCCGGCATTGTGGACGGATGCACTTATCTGGGCAGTGGCATTCAGTCCTTCAGCCTCGGCTATCTGACGACGTGGAACTGGCATTCGTGGCCGTTCTTCTTGATGCCTTTCGCGGTGATCGGCGCCGGAATCGCCTTTTGGATCTGGCATGAATTGCCGGCCGCAACGCATAAATACATTGCCGAAGTCGAACGGAAAAAGGCACTTTTGCCGGGTGCGGCGTAGCCGCCCATCCAGCGGCCGTTTATGGATCAACTCCTGAGCGATCTCCAGGCACAAGTCGCCTGCCCATCTTCCGCGCGGCAGCCGCGGGCCATCGGCCAAAAGCTTGACCGCGGTCAAATCACGCCGCCCAATCGTCATTTCAAGTGAAACAAAATCCCATTGGCCCGCGATGGCGTTGATGTTATTATGTTGTAGCAAGGAATATTGCGAATTGCCATGGACGAAGCCGCCGCCATCAAAATGATCGTCGAACATTTAAAGGGACTTTTTCCGAAAACCTGCCCCAACTGCCAGCGTCAATTTGTCTCGCTTCGGGATTTTTACCTGAATACCACCCCCGTGGGAGAACCGATCTCCTACGATTTGGCCTCGGGCGATGTGCGGCCAGCGCAGCCAATGGGGGCCGTGGCGGTCTCCGCCTGTCCCTGCGGCGCGTCCATCGCGCTGACCTCGGATGGCATGCCGTTGTTTCGCTACTGGTCATTGCTGCTTTGGATCAAAAACGAAGCCATTCAACGGGGTCAAACCACGGCGAAACTGCTTAACTCGCTGCGCAAACTGGTTCGTGAACAGGTGATTTCGGAATCCGGCGCATTGGAGGCTATTCGCGGCGCGGCAGGATTGAGCCCGCAAGCGCATCGTGGAAAGCAAACAGGCCAGCCAGAAGTTTCAGGACCTGATTGAAACCGTGTCACTCTAATGCCTAATGTTGACACGACATGATGCTGATCTTGACAACCGCCTGAATGCGGTTGAAAGTAAAGGCTCAGTTGAACTTAATCGAAGAAGCCATGAGAAACTCCATTGTTTTCAGTTGCCTTGTGTTCGCTTTGCTGTCGGCGACCGCAGTGCGGGCGACGCCGGTCACAACCAATTCCCCCGCCGGCACGGCCTTGCACACCTCCACCCGCACGGTGGGCAATATGGTGTGGGTATCGGCGCTCATTCCGGCAGGAACCAACCAAGTGACCTTGCAAACGATCACTTCGGGCGGCGGCGCCTGGGTGCCGCGCCTGGTGCAACGCGTGAGCGGCAAGGCCCGGATCTTGACGTTTAAGGTCCCCAAGTCAAGAACGCCCGAAACCTTTCGCATTTCGGTGCAAAAACAGCCCCTGCCTAACGCCTTCTATGCGGGCCAAAACGCTTTCGGACCGCTCACGGGGACTTCCAGCGATCTGGCCACCCTCGTCGGCGCTGCCAGCACCTTGGCGGCGCCAGCCGACGGTACGTCCACCAGCGGTTCCAGCACGCCGGTGACGCAGGCCGACATCTGGCAAATCGCCGGCAACCGTCTTTACTTTTTCAACCAATATCGCGGTTTGCAAGTGATTGACATCACGCAACCCGATGCCCCAAGGCTGTTGGGCCAACTGGACCTGCCGGCGGCGGGCGAACAGATGTATTGGCTGGATGCCAATCACCTCCTGCTTCTGGCGCAAGATTGCGCGAACGACAACGGTCAGACGGATGTGGATGTGATCAATGTGGCCACGGACACTCCCGTGATTTCGGCCTCGCTGTCCGTTTCAGGGTATCTCGATGACAGTCGCTTGGTTGGCTCCGCCCTTTATATGGCGTGCGACACCTGGGAGGGCAGCGACACCAATGCGGTGTGGGGCACGCAGGTCAGCTCGTTTGATTGTTCCAACCCCGACGCGCCGATTGCCCGCGCTTCGCTGTGGCTGCCGGGCTATGGCAATGTCGTGACGGCAACCGCCACGGACTTTTTCGTGGCGGTGCAGGATCCCACCAATTGGTGGCAGTCCGATGTGAACTGCATTGACATCTCGGCGGGCGACGGCACGATGAACAATGCCGTGGTCATTCAAACGGCCGGACAAATCAATGACCCTTCGGATATTAATCTCACCAACGGCGTGCTCACCGCCATTTCGCAAGTGGAGAATCAAACGAACTACACGGAAACCGTGACGGTTGAAACGTTCTCGCTGGCCGATCCCGGTTCCCCGGTGGCTTTGGGCGCTTTGCAGTTGAATCCCGGCCAAGGGCTTTCGGCGGCCTGCTTTGATGGGAATCTGGTCTTTGTCAGCACCTACGATCCAACGGCCCCGCTATTCGCGGTGGATTTGTCCAACCCGGCGGCACCGAATCTGGCGGGGCAGATCAACCTGCCTGGGTCGCAGAATTTCATGTATCCGCTCGGCTCCCGGCTGGTCACCATCGGCCTCGGCAATTGGACCAACTGGCAAACCACCGTGTCGCTTTTTGACGTCAGCAACCCGGCCAATCCGCTGCTGTTAAGCCAGGTGGGCGTGGGCGATGCTAATTCCTGGAGCGAAGCCAGTTACGATCCGCAGGCCTTCACGATTTTGCCGGACGCGGGCTTGATTCTGGTGCCGTTTCAGAGTTGGTCCGGCAACAACGACGCCTCCGGCGTGCAAATCATTGATCTGGCTCCCGGGACTTTGACCGCGCGCGGCATCATCAGCCAGGCGCAGGCGCGGCGCGCGACGTTGTTCCAGAATCGCGTGTTGTCCATCTCGGGCCTGGATTATTTGAGCGTGGACATATCCAACCAAGATAGTCCCACAGTCACCGGGGCGTTGACCTTGGCCTGGCCGGTGGATACGGTCATCGTCGCGGGCCAATACCTGCTGGAAATTGGCGGCGCCAATTTTGATGAGCCGGACACCGTTGTCCGAGTGGCGCAGACCGCCACGCCTGGCGTGCTGGTGTCGCAATGGCCCTTGACCAACGGCCCCGTCTTGGGCGCGGTTTTGCAAAGTAACTTGCTCTATGTCCTGGAGGGCAACGGCCCGGATTCGTCGGTGATTGTGGATCCGATTTTTGGTCCCATCGTGGCGCACCCGCTGACGCGGGCCAACGCCCGAAATGCCCGCTCCTTGATTGCAACGGCGCCGACGAACGCAACGATGACGTTGAGCGTCATTGACACGAGTCAGTTGCCAAACCTCGTCCTCTTGGGGCAGACGGTGATCAACGTACCCAACTTGCCTGCGGCCAATCTGCAGGCGGTTTGGCCGCAGCCAAACGAACTGGTCTGGGTTGGCTCCCTGCAGCAAACTTGGTTCGCACCGCTGATGGGGGGCCTGGCGAACGGAGGCGGATTGGTGGTTTATCCGGGATCCTGGTTTTGGAATTCGGGCGGGATCCAAATGTGGACTTTCGATGTGAGCAACAGCGGCGCCCCCGCATTGGCGTCGGCGCTGACGGTGGCTCCCAACGGCTGGAGCAATGGCGGCGTGGTCGTGGCAACCAATGGCTTGGTCTATTTGAGCCATTCACTTTGGAACTTCGGAACGCTTCCAGTGCTGCCGCCCCTCGCCGCATCCCCGGCGCCAACGGGTGTGAGCCGGACCTCCGTCCGGCAAAGCCACAGCGCCGGTTCATTGCCGACGGTGATTCCAGCCACTTTTTCCTGGAGCCAAAGCAACTATCTGGATGTGGTGGATGTGAGCACTCCCGCGGCGCCCACGGTGCGCCCCGCAGTCAGCATTCCCGGAGCTCTGGCCGGGGTGTCGCGCGGGGGCAATGTCCTTTACACGATTTCCAGTTCCTGGCAGACCGGCCAAAACCTCGTGGCACTGGCCTACGATGGCGCGACGGCGTATCAGGTGGCGTCGCTGCCGTTGGGCGGAGCCTGGAATGCCGCTCCCATGGTGTATCATGAAACCCTCTTCACCGCCCAGACCGACAGCACTGGCGCCACCAATTGGCTGGGGGCATGGACTTTGACCGACCAGGCCGCATTTGCCGAGCTTGGCGAAGCCACCCTCGGCTCGCCGATCAACACGCTGGCAACCTTCAATGCCTTGCTGGGCGTGCAGACTGGAGCGACGGTGTTTCTTTTCAACGCTGCCCAGCCGACGGCGTTACAAAGCATCGGCAGCGGCTCCGCGCCGAGTTGTTTGTGGCCATCGCTGACCGGGGCCGATGGCGGACTGAACACGGGCCTGTGGAGTCCGCTGGGCGATTACGGGGTCTTTAATATTGGCGTCAGCCCGTAGAACCGGGGAAGTTAGGCTAACGATCCCAAGCAGGGGTTTGGCCCAATACGGCACTTCCTGCGGCCAAGCCGTTGCGGGAGGGTTGAGTCGGATCGGGCAGATTTTAAGCGCGGGTCTAAACATCATGGCGGCTGTCGAACGCGGTAGAACCGGTTGCCCCCATTGGTCGCCGGGTTGTCTTGGAACGAAAACGAATGGTTTGAAGCGTAATTGGTGCTGACCACATTCCAGGTGGTGAGGTTGGTCGAAGCTTCCACAAAATTGGTCGTGCCAGTCAGGACCCCGGTGATGTGCAGGTAGATCGTGCCGTTGGTGTTCAGGCCGACGGATTGGATCGTCAACCGCATGAACAGGTCACTCAGGTCGGTGGCGTTGGCGGCGTCCCCCAGCCACGGGACCACGCCAAAAATTTCCTGCAGCGTCCGCAGCAAGGAACTGTGCGTGTAATGAATCGTATTGCTGTAGCCGCCGCCACGCGCCAACGGCGAGAGCAGGATTAGCCCGATTGGCCCATCGCCGCCCCCTTCGCCTTCATCCCAGGTGATGAACACGGCGCCGCTATTGGAAAAGGCCGCCGAAGTCAAGATTGCCGGCACCGCCCCGGCCAGCCAGTCATCAATCTGCCGGATGGAATCGTTTTGCGGCGCACACGTGTCGTGTCCGTCATCGCACAGGTTGGGCGTGATGAAATTGTAACGGGCGGCGCTATTACTGGCGAGGTCGGCGCTGAGCTCCGTGAGGGGACGGATGTGGGCGAGGCCATAGGAATCAAGTGGATTGTTGGTGCCGGTCACGTCGTCGAAGAAAACGAAAGGATCATGTCTTGGCACATACTCGTTGGTGGCCGTTAGCGGCACCACGTCACCGGCGATGTCCTCCTGATAGGTTTTCCACGAAATTCCAGCGGAGCGCAATTGCGCGGTCAGATGGCAGGGGGTGTTCTGGTGGTTGATGGCGGGATCATTGTCGTCAAGAATGCCAAAATTGGTACCGGCCTCCAGCCAGAGATAATTCGGCTCGCTGGGATGCAAGCCGGGCGGATTGCAGTACTGTTCGCAATGCGACCCCAACGGGAGCAGCGTCTCGTTAATGAACGGCGCGTCGGCGTTGTCTGCGAAATCGGCCCAGTTGTGGTTTTCCAGCAGAATGACGAAGACGGTTTGCACCGGCGGCAAAGTTCCTGCGGCTGCCGCCGCCGCCAAAAACAGCGCGATGCAAACGGATCGAAGTGCCTTCATGAACAACATCAAACTACGACACAACGGGAAAAGATCAAGGCGTGCAAATACACGACTCGGCATAAGCCGCCTCCTCGGTCTGGCTGCGGCAGACCCCGCTCCAACGAAATAAATCCGGGCCATAGCCCACATACAGGCGGTCGTCCTC
>Ga0316217_10007826_pt1 | contig 10058 bp, 7 predicted proteins | sample 1anoAmetaG_FD_203633 | JGI IMG/M metagenome (GOLD analysis project Ga0316217, IMG submission 203633) | Freshwater microbial communities from Trout Bog Lake, Wisconsin, USA - 1anoA | ecosystem: Environmental > Aquatic > Freshwater > Lake > Hypolimnion/Profundal zone | place: USA: Wisconsin... | reverse complement strand
GAGAATGATGAAGGAACTGATGAGGGATGAAAAGGTGTACGTTCACTGCAGTGCGGGGATTTACCGTTCTCCGCAGATGATTGCTCTCTATTTGACCCTTTGTGAGCAGTTCCCAGTGGAAAAGGCCATCCAAATGGTGAAGGAAAATCACCCCTATGCGAAACCCAACGCTGAAGTTATCAAAGAAGCTTTAGGATCTGTTAATGTTAAAAATGTGTAATTATCTGCTTCCCATTGAATTGATTCTTCATCTTTTACTAGTTGTTCAAATTTTTTATTGTAACTTTCAAGATATTTTTATGCACGCAGATCTTGAGCTATCATTTTTATTGATAAGTGGCTCATTTTCGATTTTTTCTTCTCTTGTCAGACAAATTACAAATGAAAGCAAGCATCGATCTTATTAATAGCCGCTTATTTTTGTTGTATAGTTCATTTTTCAGAAGTTAGAATGCCCAAAAATAGTTCTAAAGATTAGTAACCTTTAAAATAGTTGCTTTTTTTGATCTTTACTTGATTAACCGATGCTTTCGAGGAACAATTTCTTGATTTTGCTTGATGAATTGTAGAAATTTTCTGCCTCAATAAAGATGTATTAAGCATCATATCCTCCAAAGAATAAAATTGTCATCTGTAATTAAAAAAAAACTGAATTTTATTCAGAAAACAGTAGCAAAAGAAATCTACTAATAATGGTAAAGGCTTTCAAATTATTGTAAATTCTAAAAATTCGAACCTTTGTTTAACTTTAATCCAACTTTATTGTAATTACTATCATTATAATTCATGTTGATCCTCAAATTCATCAAACGAGTCATCGGAAAAATGGATTTGTTTTCATCCATGCAACTTTTGAGGTTTGATGGAGACGCAGAAACTAAAACCTTTACAGGTGGTCTTTTCTCACTTGCAGTCATCATTTATCTGGTCTCAACATTCTCGAGCATGATCTTCGATACTTTTGACAAACTTATCATCACTTCCTCAGTAGATACAGTCCAAGACGATGAGCCTTAGCCCATTTACTTACTCACCACTGACAATGCCTCACATTTCATGCTAGGAGTAGAGGTTTGGCATTTTGATTTGAATACTGGCCCTCGCTACTTTGATGTAAAGCTCAGAAACAGCTTCATGTCTGATGGTATACCCGGAAATGATTCAATTTTATACACCTTGTAGCCTTGCAGAAAGGATCATTGGGCTTCAATCCCAAATGCCAGTCATATTTATGATAAGGTAGGAATGTAAAATTGGCAATGCATGCCATTGAACATAACGCCTATACTGTCGGGAAAGTACTATTCGGATCTACAAACCACTCTAGATATCATTATCAGTAAGTGTAACAATGATACTGATCCTAACAGACCTTGTGCTCCCCAGGAAGACATTGACTCTTACCTTCTGGAAAACGGGCCGATTTATTTTACACCTTTTTTTCTGAATCCACTCATAAATCCTCAGAGTAAAGATTACTTGAAATTATATCTTGAAGATAAGTACTATACTATGTTTGGAATTGACTATGGAATGGAAATGTATATCTATAACGCGGCTTACCAAATTACAACAGATTAAAGCATTTTACCTTTTTCCTCAAGTCATTACGAAAATGGGTCGATGGTGACTTCTGTTTCAACGAATGCTTATAGTATGGGAAACTCTACTGAGGTTTACGGATTTGTTAGCTTTTTCAGAGACCCTGCGACGGTTGTCATCGCTCGTAGCTATCAGAAAGTTATTGATGCTTTTTCATACGTAGGAGGACTTCTTGGCTCTTTTCTTTTGGTGCTGATGTTTGTGAACTTTTACAACGAATGTTCTTATGAAATGAGATTCGCTTCCATGTATAAAATAGAAAAATAATGTCCCACCACTCCGAAAAAGTTCAACATTGGCTATTATTTTCTCCAATCGGTTTATAGTATGCTGAAAACCGTCAAAGTGAATTGTGCGAAATGGAATACAGTGAAGTTCTTCCATGAAACGAGAGAAGAAATGCAGAGGCAGCTTGACGTTAAATATCTCTTCAAAAAATTGCACATTCTCTAGAACGCAATAATGTTGCTACTAACTTCATCTCAGCTCAAAGGTCTTATGCTTCAACATTAAATGACTGTTTCTGAAGCAAAGAAAATGAGAAAAATTTATAGTCTAAAGAGTAAAGTCAAAAAGCTTATAAAATAAAAGATAAAGAAGATTGAAGAATAAAAATCAAAAAAATAAGAATCTACCTTCAAGACAACCACAGAAATGTTCCCTCAATTAAACAAAAACTACTAGAATTCTGTAGTAAACTCATTTATCTAAGACAAAGCAAGGTAGGCTGAGAGTCCAATTAAAGAAACATAAGTTCCTCTTAATAGGCTTCAAACAATTTAACTGAGTAGTAGTGAAAGTGAAGAATCTTCAGGATCCTCCTAATAAGAAAACAACTAGGTAAATTAACAGCGAATCATCGAAGATTTGAACTAGCTACGCCTTTAATCCTAAAAAAATAGCATGAGTGCGATTATCCTGAAAAACTTGGACCCTTTAGTCAAGTAATTTCTGTTAACTAATACTGAAACAGAGCTGAAAGATTATAAATAACAAGTTTCAAAAGATTATTTTGCTGTAGTGGAATTACAAAAAACTTGCGAGGCTTTTCCATTTGATAAAAAACATTAAGAGTTTGTGAAGCTAAGGAGAACAAAAATAAAGCCTAAAACTCATGAAAAATAGTAAAAGATTAATTAGTAATAATCCTAAAAGAAATAGCATAACTTTTGTTTTCTCTAAGATTGATTTCTTCAGATTTATTTTAAGAATTGATATTGAAAAACTACATGATAATTGGATTCATAGCAATCTCATAATCTTCATATATAAGATTATGAAAGGGTCAAAGATATCTGACGATGCTGATTCCATATATTATATTTTAGATAAAGACCCAAATTTCAAAAATCAATCATCAGAATGTATGAATTGGAAGTTAAAAATAACTTTATAGCAATATTCCTCAGTCGAATAAAATCGAATGCCTGCTAAATTATTTGATTAAATCGAGATCCTTTATTTTGGAATTGCCCTTATCATGAATTTTTAGCATTATCCTTTACAATAAAACTTTATTTCATGAAACCATCTACTTTGAATAAAGAACCGACCCGAATACCTGCGCACAACTATCAAAGTGAAGCTATATTTAAGAGGCCAAATAAAGTTGTCAGCTCTTTCATTGGTTAGCACCTTCCTTCCATCAACCCTGAAACTCAAGCAAACTAGATCTATGAGTCAATAATCGATCTCAACAAAAACTATCTGGCTGAAAAAGGTATTTCCCTAAAGATTAAGTAAAAGTTAGTGACGTAAAAAAACCGCAAATGTATTAGCACAAGCTGCCGTCAAAAACAGGAATCAGTGAGTACAACAGAAGATACATTGGCAAGAAAAGGTCTATCAGCCTATCTGGCTCTGTACCTTAAAGCAATCGGCAAGGCTACCTCATGAAAATGCCTAATTCTCAGATTAATAGCTTCAAGACAAATTATCAAGCTGACTACTCCATGGGAAAGCCATCATCTCTCCCGGCGGTTTTGGCTTAGAGTCAAGTCAAAAAGCAGGAGAACCTAGGTCGGGACTAAAGACCATTCTATACAGAGACTGCCTATCAAAGAGACTATAACTTTCGAGGAAAGGTTTAGACTCAGCTTTTAAAAAAAGAAGGAAACATAGCTGTAGGAGGGACGTTTATCGGGAAATCAACCTACGAGATGAATTACAAAAACAACAACTACCTCAAAACTATGCCTGCTTAGCTGGTTTTGCCAAGATAGTAATTTTATTGCTTAGTTAGACACAAAATTTTTGTGAAGGTTAATTCTCCTGACTTATCCAACTATCAGTAAAGCTACCTCGAAAAAGATAGAGCGGCCTAAGCATCTTTTAAGCCTCCTAAGAGGTATCCACCTCAATTCAAAACCCTAGTCCTCAAGAGCGAATACAAGAAAGCTTATGAGCAGAAATAGCAAACAAAAAAGAGAGATTTCAATTGCTTGGACGAATAAAAGCTGCGCGAATATGTCTTAAGCATCTCTAACTCCTGATTGACAATTCTAACACCATTATTCTCTGATTTGCCTTATCGAAAGTAAGAATAAAAGATTAGTACTTGAAATTTGCTTATTAGTTAATGTAAATCACTGCTAGAATACGATAAAGGCATTGATTTAATTTGCTTAGCTTTTACAAGAATGTAATGGAACTCATTTTTTTGATATTAAGCTAAGTTTGGCATTCAGTGCCTTCATATATAACTAATCAGCTTCGATGTCCACAACTGTTTTCTTAATCCTTTGAAGCTATAGTCTTTGCTGTGCCTTTTTCTACAGCTGCTAAGAATAATTCTTAAAGCTTTATAATTTGTCCTTATCGAGCTCTGCATAGGCCGAAAATTTGATCTAAGGCAAAGAAGTGCTCCTTTTTTTCTTGAGCTATTCAAGATAGTTCCTGGGTTTTTCTGTTTTAGTTTACTTTTTATCATTCTAAACTACCTTTCTTTCGGAAAGTTGTTCTTTGGAGATTATCTTTTATTTGGACATCTTCAAATTGTTGAGCCCCATTTGCCGAATTTCTTTGGCTTTCTTGCGTTTAACTGGTGTTTTGATTCTCTTCTAAATTTCCTCAATCAACTTATCATCTAACTCAGGTACATGATTTTGTTTAATATACTCTGCATATTTCTTCTGCTTATCTTTTAGCCCTTTTGATGCCTCCTTTTGTTACTGGACTAGCTTCTCTTCATCGAATTTCTATTCATTTATCACGTTTTTGTACCAATGGGATTTATAAAACATGTGATTTGAAGGGCTTTTTTTGTTCACTGAGCTTTCTCGCAATTTGATTTATTATTTAATCTTTTTATATTACTGTACTCGGGACCAATGCTCTTAAAACTAAGTTTTAGACATCGGTTTATGCCCTTCTCGAATCTAACTCAACTTCTTTTTCTTCTCCTGCATCAGACTTTCTTAGAACTATCTGTAATTGTGCTCCAATCGCTACAGCAAAGTTTTCTATTTGATTATTTCTCGAAATTATTTATTTCTTTATCTTAGTTCCTCTTCTTTTCGTTATCTTTCTTCACTTAGCTCTTCCAACCTTCTCTAAATCTATTTCCGTTTGGAGTGCCTTTTCTCGCTCTACTCGAACTCTTTCAGCATTTTTTCCTACTCTTCTCTTTGCCTTTAATTGATTTATCGTATTCTAGCATTTCTTTCTTTTTGCTCATTCAACTATCTTTGCTGCTCCTTGATCTTCTTCAAAAAATTGAGTCTTTACTTGTCAGTAAGGACTGATCCCCTGGATTCTTACTTTAGATTTTTGTCTAAGCTACGTTTCATTTTTTCTAATTCTTGCTTCTGTATGAAAAACTAAATCAACATCTACGTACACTTTTCATTTAGGTGAGCTAATTTTGGAGGTTGTGGCTGGACTTTGAGTAGTTTACTTTTTTGATGTCGTAATGGCCTTCGATTATTTTGTTATGGTAGCCCTAATTAATCTCTTCTATGTAGCCGTGAATATGACTTATACTTTACTTGTGCTTCTGTACTAGCCCTTTGAGATAGTTTAATTGATGCTATTAAGTCTCCAGCTTGGATTTCATTCTAATTATTGTTTGGCTATGATAAATATATTTATAAACAATTTACTCGAAATAGCTATCTTTTTATATCTTTACGCAATAATCAAATAACTAAAGATTTTGTGAGTCCAGAAAATTGTAAAATACAAATCTCGATCCAACTAAGGAATCTTTGAAGGTTTCTCGGTCAGAGAATACATTTCTTTTGCGAATTATGCGATGAAGGGAAATAAAAAGGTTCAAAGACAAATATCAAAAGTTGCAGTGATGTATGATTGAAGTCAGGTTGGCATATAAAAACGATAAATAGTGCCAAATTTAAACTTACAAGACCACAATAACAAGTTTTTTATTAAACGCACCATTCAAATCGCCCTACTTTAACCAAAATTTGATTGTCGTAAAGTTCAAATCTTAAACCAATGGCAAATACTAGTGCAGCAGAGATCGAGGTTTGATTTTAAATGGAGATCAAATTAATTTTGCACACAAACACTCGAAAGATCGAACCAGATTTGTAAAAAAACCCAAGGCTTGACAACAAACACGAACTTCCCACCAAATTACTAAATCTGGCAGAAACCTCAAATATAAAAACAAGGGGAATCAGAAAAATTGCTCTTTTTGGACTTCACTGGGTATTTTTGTTCAAAAGTGAATCGCTGATTTTAATTAAGCATTACTGATCTCAAAATTAAATAAGAAAGAGCTTTATATTTTGGTAGAAATGGAGCCCAATCTCTTGGTAGAAATGCAGAGTTGCCAGTTTCCCTTTGGAATCATTCAAAACATAGACTATGTCAAAACTCAGAAGATTTATGTACAGAAAAAAGTTTAGTATCGCAACGAAAAATAAAAAATTCTGCTGGAAAACAAAATAAGCATCCTTAAGAAACTGTACCATAGAAATATCATTAATGTCAGACATGTTTAGGAGTTGCCTGCAGTCGGCTACCATATTTACTATAACTACGTCCCATTTGCCCTCGAAAAAGCTTTTTAGGAAATTGGCTACGAAACGTTCAAATAGCTGCATCGGCAAATCATACACCTGGCCATTCATTTAGCAAAAAATTACATCCTCACCTCTTTCAACCCCAACCGCTGTGGGGTAGTGTTCATTGATGGGCAATTCATCATCAAGTATTATCTGCCACTCAACGAAATCGTCCTCACTGATAACATCGCAATGCTTTAGAGGTCGGTCCAACTTTTCAAAGTTCAGGCCACCCATGTTTTGGATACTCTTTGCCACAATGATGTTTCGGAATTCAACTGTTCGGCTTCCGAGGAATTTGGGTTAAAGTCTAGCCTCAATACATTAGCTAGGAAGAACCCAATAGATTTGATTGGGCATCGGAATAGAAAATTATCAAATCAGATAATTAAGCCTCAGCGTAGATTTTCGAACACTAAATCCTTAAAATCCTTGATAACGAACGTCAAAAGAGAGAAATCCCAAGACTCTACAAACTACTCCTAGAGCAAAATTTCAGGGTTGAAGCAGACCCTAAAGCTACTAAAATAAAGCTCATAGAGAAAGAGAAACTGGTAGAAATAAAAACAAGAGCTCAAATCAAAAATAACACTACTGCGTTTGCGAAGCAGCTACGCATTGGAAATGTTCAACCTCTACAAGAAGAAAGCTCTCTAGTACATCCAGTTACTGAAGATAGTAGTGCAGCATGAGACTAGACTAAAAATAGTTTGATATAGGGTTATTTAAATCATTCGCTGAAAAATGTCACACTTGAATATTCAGTTACGTCTCAGGTTCATACATAATCAGCTCAAAATACAAAGTTTTGCTTGCGAAAGACGTAGGGAAGACTGTTTTGTGTGTTTGTGAGTCATGGTTGTTTTATTTCCTCCAATCTATCTGCCGGCTGTTCATGTCTATTGTCATTACTATTGTGTCCTCAAGATTCACTCGCCAATCTTTTGAACAAAAAGTACTTTAGCCTTCACTTTGGAAGTTTCCCTAGACCTTAGAAACATAAAGCCTAACAGCATTTTTGCCAAGATTTTTTTGGCTTTAGTTTTGGGCATGAATTCCAAAATGAAAAACTCCTATCGAATAGCTGCTGACTTTTTGAGAGACATATCTTATTTTTAGACTAACTTTGCCTGTCGATGGAAAGGCTTGTTTGGAGATAATCCGGTGAGCTTTTCGTTTTTGAGCTGTGAGCTTGATATTAGCTGAGTCGACTATAAAGCTTTTTGCTTGGAAAAGATCAGTATTCCAGGCTAGTTATAGACTTTTAGAGGCAGGTTATGTGGAACGAATGCCAGGTTTGATTTCAGAAGCACAGCAACCCATATTGTAGATAGATCAAATCAATACGTGAAATTAATATAGAAGGAGTTACAGTTTTTTCAAATACTCTTTCCATCTCAGTAAAAAGAAATTGAAATTTTATTTTCTTTTTTATTTTTTTTGCTTTTATCAAAGAGAAATTAGGCCTTACTTCACCTTCAAATGAAGATTTGGAGTTAAAAAGAAGAATTACTGAATAAATATCCATGAAATTATTCGTATAGAGTTCAAATAATAATTATATTGCGTTTTTTGCTGAAGGTTATGGATATAAACGGCAGTAAAGACGAGTAGAAGGCGATTAACCACCAAAACCACCTAAATTACAACATTACAGTGAAAATACCCGTAAAAACACTTAGGAACTCTTAAAATGGCTTGTAAGTCTCACCTCAAGATTCCCAAGTATCAACGTTGCCTTTGAATAGTGCTAGAGTTGTTACTGTGGGCTCAAAGAAAAGACGCATTAATAGCTAAGCCAAGTTTATCCACGTCGCAGATGATGCTATTAGTTCATCTTTGAGTCAAAACCGCATAAAAAAGATCGTAAGTTTTTATCTAACCCAGAAAAATGTTGTCTTTCGGCCTAAGTTATAGACATTTATCTCCGAAGAAAAGACAAGATTAGCCGCATTGTAATAAACGATGATGTTTCAACGCTAGAGAAGGCTAAACAAATAATAGTGCATAAAAAAAATTCAGCGATTGATGAGTCCCACCACAATCAAAGAACGAAACCAGAAAAAGTTTATCAGAACTTAGGACAAAATAAACGATGAGAACAAAAAATTCAAAAGAATAAAAGATAAATAGTAACCCAGCCAAGAGCAGAAGCTGCTGCAGGCAAAGCTAATTAAAAAATTAAGATAAGAGCAAAAGTTCCAAGGCTTATCCAGGATTGCTGAGCATTTCGAAGAAAGCTACGCCTAAACGATGATCAAGCCCAATCCCTAGTCTTATCCCTCGTCTTAAATTCCTCAAATGTTAAGTCAAAACTCGGGGTAATCGTTTATTGAGTAATAGCCAGCAATTATTATAATATCCGATCCCACCGACCAAAAATGATTGTTTATTCAATAAACTTTGGCTTTTACCCGACCATCCATTTGGAATACACAAGATTAAAAATGAGCGTTAGTTATTGATTAATGATGATTATTACTAAATTAACTTACTTTTGAAATTAAATGGGCAGCCATATTGCTTGTAATTAGTGCCAATAGCCAACCAAAGAAAATTTTGATTACTCCAACCTTACTCCTAAGCATGGTTACAGTTCTAGGGAGATAGTAAATACTAAAAGCCTCAAAAATCCAAAAGATAACGGTTGCTTGGTGTTTCGCTCGATAAAAGTTCAAGGAAGCATTTACTAAATACTCTATAAGGATGGAAGCTGCTACAAAGGTCAAATGCTAAACAATATGAGACATGGTTTAGGAGTTCATTATTTAGATGGGATATAATACGAAGGAATGTGGCATTTTGACAAAGCCCAAGGAAAAGGTAAACTGAAATCAAAGCATTTTGAAGCTGAGGGCCATTTTTAAGGAAACCATATAATCAAAGGAAGGATGAAGGTATTTAGAGGCAAACAAACAGAACTTTATTAAGGTGAATTTGAAGACTTTAAGTATCATGGAAAAGGAATACTTACAATTCTAGGCCAATCTAGGTATTAGGGATAATTTAAACACCACAAAAAGTAAGGAAAAGGAAAAATGGTTTATGAAAACGGTAGTAGTTACTAGGGGTAGTTCAAAAACGGATTGATTTGTGGGCACGGGACTTATAAAAGTATGTAGTTTTAATATTGTGGAGATTTTATTGACAACAAAATTAGCGGAAAAGGAAGTTGCAAAGCCCTAAACGATCCAATTGTGAATCATACAAGATCGGAAACAGAAAAAGCACTCGAGCTATCCGTTTAGACGACAAAGCCAAGGACTGCAACAGAAATGCATAGTTTTACCTTTTCTAAGCCCAAATTAAGGGCTTGAAGAAGCTCAATAGCTGGATCATTTTTGATATCATTCAACTGCTGTAAACAATCTTTTGCTATAGCTTATTCAATCTACTGATATTTCTCATTAAAAATCACGGGGTTGG
>Ga0316217_10007825_pt1 | contig 10059 bp, 5 predicted proteins | sample 1anoAmetaG_FD_203633 | JGI IMG/M metagenome (GOLD analysis project Ga0316217, IMG submission 203633) | Freshwater microbial communities from Trout Bog Lake, Wisconsin, USA - 1anoA | ecosystem: Environmental > Aquatic > Freshwater > Lake > Hypolimnion/Profundal zone | place: USA: Wisconsin... | reverse complement strand
CGTAGCGCCTCCAGCGCGCCCCGCGGCGGCGCTAGCGCGAGGCCGCGGGCCGCCGGGACGGCAGGATGCGGGCGAGGTCGCGGAGCGCGTAGGGCTTCTGGAGCCAGGCGTCGGGCTCGTGCTCGCGCCGTTCGGCGTGGAGGCTGGCGACCTGATAGCCGGTGGCGACGATGACGTGGACCTCCGGCCGACGACGGCGGAGCTCCGCGAGGATCGCCCAGCCGTCCAGGCCGGGCATGCTCAGGTCGAGCAGAACGGAGGCGAACTCCCTGCCGAGCGCATCGAACGTCGCCAGCGCCTCGGCGCCGTCCGCCGCGAAGACGGGCTCGTAGCCGAGGTGACGCACGAGCCGCGCCGAAGCGAGCCGGACGGTCGCCTCGTCGTCGACGATCAGCACGCGACCGGACCCGGGGGTACGGGCAGGCTGGACGACCGCAGCCCGCATCGAGACAGGCGTGAAGCTCCTCGGTGGTGGCAGCCCCGCCGCTCGCGCCGGAGAGACGCTCGCCGGCAGCCGGACGGTCACCGTCGTCCCGCGCCCCGGCTGGCTGGTGGCGGAGATCTCGCCGCCCATCGCGCGGACGATCCCCAGCGCCGCGGGGAGCCCGAGGCCGCGCCCGGTGAACTTCGTGCTGAAGAACGGGTCGAAGATCCGCTCGAGCGTCGCCGCCTCCATCCCGGCGCCGTCGTCGCGGACCTCGAGGATCGCCCAGTCCTCGTCGAGGGGCGGCGCGGCCTCGGGGCCTGCGAGCAGGCGGGTCGAGATGTGGATCGTCCCTCCCGGTTCGCTCATCGCCTCCCAGGCGTTCGTGACCAGGCTCATCACGAGCTGCCGGAACTCGACCGGGTCGATCGTCGACACCGGCGTGTCCGGCGCCACCTGGAGCTCGAGCCGAACGTTCGCCGGCAGCGTCGGCCGGACGAGCGGGACGAGCTGCTCGAGCTCGTCCCCGAGGCTGCGCGGCGCGCGAGCGCCCATGCCGAGGCCGAGGTAGGTGAGCATCATGCCGCTGATGGCCGCCGCGCGCTCGGTCGCCCGGGCGGCCTCGTCCAGCAGCTCCGCCATCGCGGGCGTCGCCTCGTCCCGCGCGAGGAGGACGTTGCCCAGCACGGCCTGCAGGATGTTGTTGAAGTTGTGCGCGATGCCGGCGGCCATGACGCCGAGGCTCTCGTGCTTCTGCGCGACGAGGAGCTTGCGCTCCATCTCGAGCCGCTCCTGCTCCCCGCGCTTCCTCTCGGTGATGTCTCGCGCCGACGAGTAGTTGAGCCTCCGGCCGTCGATCGTCACTCCGCAGGCCGTGACCTCGACGTCGAGGATGCTCCCGTCCTTGCGGCGGTGCCGCGTCTCGAAGACGATGCGGCGGCTGTCGAGGATCTCGCGGACCTTGGCGAGCAGCTCCTCTGGCCGCCACTGGGCGTCCCACGCCGTCACGTCGAGGCGGAGGACCTCCTCGCGGGAGTAGCCGAGCAGCTGCGCGAACGTATCGCTCGCCTCGACGACCTTCCCGTCCTCGTCGAGCACGTGGATCCCCTCGCTGCCGGTCCGGAGGAGGGTCTCGTAGCGGGCCGCGAGACGGCCGAGCCGCTCCTCCGCCTCCCGCGCCGCGCGCTCCGACGCCTTGAGGCGCCTCCGCACGTCGCTCTGGTGCAGCCCGATCTCGACCGTGGCCCCCAGGTTTACCTCCTGGAAGGGCTTGGTCACGTAGCCGACGGGCTCGGTCGCCTTGGCACGGGCGAGGGTGGCGGCGTCGGCGTGCGACGTCAGGAAGACGACCGGCGGCCCCCCCGTGGCCAGAAGCTCCGCCGCCGTCGCGATCCCGTCGCGCGCGCCGGCGAGTCCGATGTCCATGAGCACGAGGTCGGGCGACAGGCTGGCGGCCAGCGCCAGGGCGTCGTCCGCGGTGTCGGCCGTCCCCACGACGTGGTACCCGAGCCGCCGGAGGGCGGCCTGGAGGTGGGCGGAGATGATCCCCTCGTCCTCGACGACCAGGACGCGCGCCGCGGGGCTCACGACGCTGCCCCCTGCGGCTCCGGGAAGTCGATCTCGAAGCGCGTCCCCCCCTGCCGCTCGACGACCACGGCGCCTCGGAGCTGCCGCGCGAGGATGTGGACGAGCTGCAGGCCGAGGGTCGCCGTCCGCGCGGGGTCGAGGCCTTCGGGGAGCCCGACGCCGTCGTCCGCGACGCTGAGGACGAGGCGCCCCTGCCCATCGCCCGAGGTGCTCCGGGTCATCCCCACCACGATCCGCCCCGCCCGCCCTCCGGGGAACGCGTACTTCATCGCGTTCGAGACGAGCTCGCTCAGGATGAGGGCGCCGGGGATCGCCGTGTCCACGGCGAGCATCATGTCACCGATCTGCACGTCGATCACCACGCCCGACCGCCCCCCGAACACCGTCTGCAAGCCCCCGACCAGCGACGTGACGTAGGCCGCGAGGTCGATCCGCGCGAGGTCGTCCGACTGGTAGAGCTGCTCGTGCACGAGCGCCATCGAGCGGAGGCGCTGCTGGCTGTCCAGGAGCGCCGCGGCGGACCGGGGGTCGGTGACCCGGTCCCCTTGCAGGGCGAAGAGGCTGATCATCATCTGGAGGTTGTTCTTCACGCGATGATGGACCTCCTTGAGGAGGGTCTCGCGCTCGACGAGCGCCGCGCGGAGCCGCAACTCCCGGTCGACCCGTTCGGCCTCGAGGCGCCGCTCCTCGGTCAGGTCGCGGATCAGGCTGTGGAGGTAGCGGTCGCCCTCCACCTCGAAGACGCGCGTGCTCACCTCGACCGGGAAGAGGCTCCCGTCGCGGCGCTGCTGAACGGTCTCGAAGTGGAGGCCCCCCTCTCGCACGGTTCGATCCGTATAGGGGGTGACGTCCGCGACGGTCGACGGGTCGCGCACGTCGCGGATGTTGAGGCGCCGCATCTCTTCGCGCGAGTAGCCGTAGGCGGCGAGCGCCCGATCGTTCGCCTCGACGATCGACCCGTCGATGCGCAGGACCAGCTCGATCTCGTTCACGCGGTTCTCGAGCCCTCGCAGGCGCGCGTCCTGCAGCCGCGCCTCCTGCTCGCGGTGCTCGGCGTCGACGTCCGCGACGGTGCCGAGCAGCCGGAGCGGTCGCCCCTGGGCGTCGCGCCCGACCGCGCTGGCGCGGGTTCGCATCCAGATCCAGCGCCCGTCCTTGTGCCGCAATCGGTACTCGGAGTCGTACTCCGGCGTCCGCCCCTCGGCCGCCGCGTCGCGTCGCTCGAACGCCCCCGCCCGGTCCTCCGGGTGGAGCAACCCCTCCCAGGCGGACAGCTTCCCCTCGACCTCGCCTGGCGCGTAGCCGAGGAGCGCCAGGAACCCAGGGCTCCGGTGCACGACGTTCGTGCGGACGTCCCAGTCGAACGTCCCGGTTCGCGCCCCCTCCAGCGCCCCGGCCAGCCGCTGCTCGCTCTCCCGCGCGGCGAGCTCCGCCTCGCGGCGCGCCGTGACGTCGCGGCGGACGACGACGAGCGTCCCCTCGGCCCCCGGGGCGATGTGCGACTCGAAGTGCCGGACCGCCGCCCCGTACGGGACGGCGTACGCGACCACCTGGGCCTCGCCTGTCTTCGCGGCGCGGGCGGTCGCCTCGCGCATCCGGGTCGCCGTCTCGTCCGGCATCAGCGCGAAGGCGCTCTGGCCGAGCAGCTTCTCTCGCGTGTCCGGGAGGGCGTCGCCCGGCGGGCTGTGGACGTCGACGAAGCGTCCCTCGCGGTCGATCACGGCGATGGTGTCGGGGATCGCCTTGAGGAGCCCCGCGTCCCGGTCGCGCTGCGCGCGCAGCTGGGCGCGAGTCCGGCGGAGCCGCGTCGCCATGCCGTTCACGACCCACCCCACGAGGGCGTAGATGGTGGCGAGCACGGTCGTGTTCAGGGCGGCGTAGGCCGCGCCGTCCCGGAGCGCCAGGGCGGTGAAGCAGGTGCCGACCGCCGTGACCCAGGCGGCGACCGCGACGGGCGCCTCGAAGAGCACGGCCGCCCAGGCGAGCGGGGCCCCCAGGACCGCGAAGAAGGCGTCCCCCCGACCGCCGCACGCCACGTACGCGATCCCGCAGCAGAGCGTGGGGGAGACGCCGACCGGGTAGATCCAGTCCCACGTCGTGGGCCGCGGCCGCACGAGCAGCGCGATGGCCCCCGTGACGATCAGGGTCACGACGGCGAGCGCGGGCCTGGGATCGCCCCGGTCGTGCGCCACGATGAGGAGGACCGCGCTGAAGACCGGCCCGACGATGCCGTACAGGAGGAGGACGAGGCGGCGCAGGTGCGCCTGCGTCTCGCCGAAGACCCCCTGCACGTCCCTCGAGCTCACGGCGCGCCTCTCGTCGACCTCGCTCTCGAACGTGGGCCGCGCAGGTCGAGCGCGAACCATCGCCTGCCCGGTAGAACGGCAGGACGGCGCGTGACTGTAGCGGGCCCGAGGCGACCCGTCGCCGTCTCCGTCCCCGCGACTCCCGGCGCGAAGCGCCGTACGCTGGCGCGATGCCCGGCCCCCCTCCCCTCCCCCCGTCCGACGCCTCGGACTTCGCGGCGGTAGAGGTGGAGCTGCGAGCCCTCGTGCGGGGGATCGGGCTGCTCGGCGTGGCGACGCCGAGGGACGCCCACCTCGAGCGCGCCCGGCTCCTCGAGGACTACCGCAACGGGAGGGAGCGCCCCCCCCGCTGGGTCTACGACGCCCCCACCGCCCCGCACGCCCACCGTCTCCGCCGGCTCGACGCGCTCGACGGGCGCCTCCGCGCGCTCGACGGGACGCCGCTCGGCCGGCTCTACCAAGCCCGCGCCGGCGAGCTGCGCGCAGACCTCGAGGCGACGCTCGCCGTGGGGACAGCGGGGTTCGCGCGGCGTGCCCTGGCGCGCTTCCCGCCGAGCGCCGAGGAGGGGCGCGCGAGGGAGCTCGCCGCGCGCTGGTGCCGCGAGCCGCCCCCCCCGACCGCATCGCCCCTCCTCGCCAGCGACGACCGGAGCGCGGCCTCGCTCCTCTCGCGCCTGCGCGCCGAGGTCGCACGCCAGCGGCTCCCGTTCCGGGTCGAGACGAGCCCGTCCATGTCCGCGCTGGCCGCCATCAGCGGTGACACGCTCTGGGTCGCCGAGGGGCGGCTCCTCTCCACGCTCGACGTGGAACGGACCGTCATCCACGAGATCGAGGCGCACGCCCTCCCGCGCGCGCGCGCCGCCCCCCTCCCCTGCGCCCTCTTCGCCATCGGTACGGCCGGGGGGAGCGACGACCAGGAGGGGTACGGCCTCTGGCTCGAGGAGCGGCGCGGCGTCTCCGGCCCCGGACGACGGCGGGAGCTCGGCGCGCGGCACGAGGCGGTGATGCTCATGCAGGCGGGGGGGGATTTCGTCGCCGTGGTCCGCGCGCTCCGGGGCCTCGACGTCCCGCTCGAGGCGGCGCTCCGGGTGACCGAGCGCGCCTTCCGCGGATCGCACGGGGCGAGCCCGGGGCTCGGCCGGGAGCGCGTCTACATCGAGGCGCTCGTCCGCGTCGCCGACCGCCTCGCGAGGTGCCCGGGGGACGAGCGGGTCCTCGCGTCAGGGCAGGTCGCCGTGGACGCCATCGACGCCCTCCGTCCGTGGGCCACCGCTGCGGGCGCGCCGCCCCCGGGGTGACGCGGTCAGGGGGGCGTGCAGACGTACGCGGGGGGCGCGCCGGCCGGGGCGCCCGAGGGCTCGACGAGGGTGCACGCGTAGCCCGTGCGGCACGACGCCGGGACCGTCGGATTGCATACCGCGAGGCAGAAGCCCCCCGACGTGAAGTCGGCGCAGAAGCTCCCGGAGCCCGCGCAGGAGCCCGCGCACTTCGCCGTGCACATCCCGCCCGGGTAGTTGGCCCCTGCCGCGCAGAGGCCGCCAGCGAGCGCGCAGTCGGACGACGCGAGGCACGCGTCGCCCACCTCGGCCGTCGCGGTGCCCCCCTTCGGAGGCGTGTACGAGAGCGCGGCGACGAACTCACCCCAGATGTTCGCGAATAGCGACCCGCCGCTCTGCCCGTCCCCGGCGACCGGATCGTACTGGTAGAGCGCGGCCGTGGAGGCGTCGACGGGCTTCACGGTGACGCCGTCGAGCGTCGTGCCGCTCCGTCCGGGGGCCCAGCCGCCGGCGGTCTGACCCGTCTGGGCGATGGCGTCGAGGCTGGCGCGGAGCGCTCCGGCGTAGCAGGCGAGCTGCACGTCGAGCCCGGCGGCCGACGCCGCGCACGACGTCGCGACGGAGGGCACCGTGCAGCCGCAGCCGAAGACGTAGTCCACGCGCGTGGGGGGCTCGGGCGTGGCGGTCGCGGCGACGAGCCCCGCTTCGGCCTCGAGGGCGACGAGCAGGACGATGGGGCTTATCCGGTAGGTCTCGGCGACGCGCGCGACGGCCGCCGAGAGCGCGAGGCCGTTCGACTGGTAGGTGGCGAGGAAGCTCTTCCCCGCGTACGGGTCCTTCTCGAGGAACGCCTGCACCTGGGCAGCCGTGAGCGCCGAATAGTCCGTGAAGGCCGCGGCCGGGACGATCTCGTCACGGCTCGCCGCGACGTCGCGCGCCGACAGGTCGGCCGTCGGCAGCGGGGAGGTGGGGGCCGAGGCCGCGCCCGAGCCGCACGCCGCGGCGAGCGCCCCCGCGCTGCAGACGACGGCGAAGCGGCTCCGGCTCATCGAGCCTCGATCGTGCCTGAGAGACGGGCGCGGCGCCAGCGGTCGCGGGCGCTCACTGCGCGTTCAGCGGCACCGTCAGCCAGGCCACGCCGCCGCGGTTGTCGTGGAGGACCGCCCACATCGTCCCGCGCTGCGCGGTCGTGACGCTCTGGAGGTCCTCCTGCTCGTACGGGGTGACGCGCCCGGCGCTCGGGTCGAACACCAGGATCGCGTCGTCACGCAGCGACCCCATCGTCGAGTAGTAGTCGACCCAGAGCTGCTCGCCGAGGGGGCCACCGTCGGGGCCCGGGTTCTGCGGGTCGCGCTCCCAGCTCGCGTCCGGGACGTCGACGATGGCGATGTTGTCGGGGCAGCTCTTCGTGTCGGCGGACGTGCACCGCGGGAACGTGACCGGGGCCGCGACGCCGCCGTCGAGCGCCACGGCCTGGCCGCGGAACGTGAAGCTGCTGATGACCGGGTTCCGGTTCGTCAGCGCGTCGTAGGCGAAGATCTCCGAGTAGCCGAGGACGTAGCTGTCGGCCGAGAGCTGCTTGTGCTGCGCGTTGAAGCAGCCGAAGGGGATCTGCTCCGGGGCCTGGCTGGTCGGGTCGAGCGGGATGAGCTCCACGTGCCCGGCGCAGGCGATGTTGAAGGCGATGGCGACGCCGTACGGGGTCGTCCCCTTGCGCGGCGGGTGCGACGAGACGATGTCGCCCGGGAGGTGGAAGACGACCTTCGTCCCCTGGATGAGGAAGGGGGTGAGGTCGACCCCCGTCGGGATGGAGCCGAGCGAGCCGCCGTCGAGCGCCCCCCCCGCCGGCGAGGCCGTCCCCACGCCGGCGTCCGCGCCGCCGTCCCAGCTCGAGATCGCGCCGCTGATGGTCGCGGTCGTCCCCCCTCCGGGGCCGCCCACCCCTCCGTACTGCTGGACGGACGAGGCGTTCTGCTCGAACGGCGCGAAGCAGGCGTAGAAGGCGTCGTTCGGCGGGTTGACGCAGAGGAAGGGGAGCCAGAAGACCCGCATCGGCTCGTTCGCCGCCGCGTCCGGGCGCCCGTCGACGGCGAGCACCTGCGAGTGAACCGTCGCCCCCGGCCGGGCGTAGGGCTGGTCGGACTGCGACGCGAGGATGCGCACCGACTCGATCAGCATGGGCGCGTCGAAGCCCGACGGGCTGCACGCGGCCAGCGCGGGCGCGAGGAGGCAGAGGAGGCGCGCGAGGGGGGGGCGACGTGAACGCATCAGAAGTCCGCTCGGAGCCCGAGGTTGGGGAGGAAGGGGATCCCGGTCACGGTGCTCTGCTGGGTGAAGTTGTAGTTGTAGCCGACCCCCTCGACGTTCCCCCGGTTGTAGACGTTCTGCACGTCGAGGTAGGCGCCGAGCTTCCAGTGCTGGAACCGCCAGGTCTTGTCGACGCGGAGGTCGAGCTGCTCGAACATCGGCAGCCGGGAGCTGTACGGGGGGTAGCTCGGGGCGGCGAGCTGCGAGCCGGCGTTCTCGTCGTAGAAGCCGTAGGTCGACGGCGAGTAGAGGTTGCCCGACACGAGGCGGAAGCGCGCGCCGAACTCCCAGCCGTGGCCGAGCTTGTAGCTGCCGAGCACCGTGAGGATGTGCGTCTGGTCGTACTGGTAGATCGTCTCGACCTGCGACGGCGGGAGGGTCCGCTGGCTGCGCGAGAGCGTGTACGCGAGCCAGCCGAAGAACCGACCGTCGGGCTTCCACCGGATGAGGGTCTCGAGCCCGTACGCGCGCCCGTGCCCCTCGTTGTAGTAGCCAGAGCTGACGAGGTTATCGAGGAGCTTGTAGTACCCCTCGAGCGAGGCCTCGACGTGGCGCGTGACCTCCTGCTCGACCCCGACGTCGTACTGCGTCGCGCGGTTCGACTTCACCCCCGGCTGTCCGAAGACCGCGTCGGTCTCCTGGGGCGCCGGCGGCTGGTAGAAGATCCCCATCCCCCCCTTCAGGGTCGTGCGCGGGAAGCCAGAGGTCAGGTCCTGCCGGGCGACGAGGCGGGGGGCGAGGTCCCAGGCGGCCGAGTTGCTCGAGTAGTCGAGGCGGACGCCCGGCACGAGGCGCCCCCCTCGCCACGGCGTGAGCTCGAGGTCGGCGTAGACGGCCGGGCGGTCGATGGCCCCCGAGGACGAGCTCGCGATGGACGGGCGCGAGAGGAACGGCCCGGTCGAGGGCTGCCCCGGGAGGGGGAGCGGCGGGAACCGGACGTTGACGTCGTAGGGGAGGTACTGCCAGTCGAGCCCGGCGTTGAGCGTCACGTGGCGCGCGAGCTTGCGCGAGACCTCGGAGCGGAGGGTCAGCTCGTAGGTCGAGATGTCGAGGTAGTTGCTGCCGAGGTTGAAGTCGAGGATGTCGCGCCCGAACGCCGGCGTGACGCGGACCTCGGTGTTCTCGTCGATCTTGTTCACGTACCGCGCCTGCAGGCGCCAGAACGCGGTGTGGTCGCCGAGCCCGCCGCTCAGGCCCGGGTCGGCGGCGTCGGCGGTGTTGAGCGTCAGCGCGAAGCGGTCGTCCGAGCCGAAGAACATCAGGCGGAACGACTCCTTCGAGCTCCACTTCTTCTCCACGAGCGCCTGGTAGTCGTAATAGACGGGGGCCGCGGTGAAGTTCGCGCCGATGCTCTCGAGGACGGGGAGGAGCCAGGTGTCGAAGTACGAGCGCCGCCCCGACGCGAGGAACGTCCACCCCCCCGCGATGGGCCCCTCGACCATGGCGCGCACGTCGATGAGGTCGACCTGCGCGAAGCCGTGGAACTGCCCGTCCTGCTTCGGGTCGCGGACGCCGACGTCGACGATGCCCCCCATCGCCCGGCCGTACTGGGCGCTGAAGTTGCCGGGGTAGAAGTCGATCTTGTCGAGCACCTCGGTGGGGACGACCGCCGAGAGCCCGCCGAAGTGGTAGATGATCGGGATCGCGGTCCCGTCGACGAACGTCTGCGTGTCGGTCGGCGCGGAGCCCCGGACGATGAGCAGGCCGAGCATGGCCGGGGGGCGGGCGACGCCGGGGAGGTTCTCGAGCGAGCGGATCGCGTCGCCGTTGGTGCCCGGGATGCGGTTGATCTCCTCCTCGGTCACGGTCTCGCGCGTCACCTCGCGCGGCGGCCTCGCCCCCTTGACCGTCACCTCGTCGCCGGCCTCCGGGAAGATGTGGAAGACGATCTGCGTCGCCTTCCCCGGGTCGACGCTCTCGTCGACCCTGTCGGGCTCGAAGAGGTTGGCCTTGACCTCGATGTGGTACGAGGCCGGCGGCAGGTCGACGAAGGCCCAGGTCCCGTCCGGGGCCGTCTCGGTCTCGACGGTATCGCCGGTCGGGCCGCGCGCGGTGACGCGGGCGCCGGCGACGGGCGTGTTGACGCCGGCCGAGAGCACCTTGCCGCGGAGGTTCTTCGTCGGGACGTGCACCCTCGGCTGCTCGGGGGGCGGCTTCG
>Ga0316217_10007824_pt1 | contig 10059 bp, 3 predicted proteins | sample 1anoAmetaG_FD_203633 | JGI IMG/M metagenome (GOLD analysis project Ga0316217, IMG submission 203633) | Freshwater microbial communities from Trout Bog Lake, Wisconsin, USA - 1anoA | ecosystem: Environmental > Aquatic > Freshwater > Lake > Hypolimnion/Profundal zone | place: USA: Wisconsin... | reverse complement strand
TAAAAATAAAACTCGATACAAAGAAGACTAAATCTGGAGAGCCATGGTTCATATGGCTAAAGGACTACATTCTTTACATGATCGCAAAATACTTCATAGGGATCTTAAGTGTGCCAATGTTTTCATTACTTCAGATAATGTGTACAAACTTGGTGACTTAAATGTGTCCAAAGTCTTAAAGAAGGATATGGCATTAACACAGACTGGAACACCTTATTATGCAAGTCCCGAAGTTTGGAAAGATAAGCCTTATAACTCAAAAAGCGACATGTGGTCTTTAGGCTGTGTACTCTACGAAATGACTGCTCTTAAGCCTCCATTTACTGCAAATGATCTTCAAGGGCTTTACAAAAAAGTGTGTGCTGGCTTTTTTGAGAGAATTCCTGCTTCTTACTCAAATGATTTAGCAAATGTCATCAGTTCACTTTTGAAAGTAGATCCTTAAAAAAGACCAAGTTCAGAACAACTTTTGTCTAACAGTTTAGTTCGAAAATACTACAGTGGTGAAATCCAAGAAGAGATAGCTCATGAGGATTAGTTTGATGATTTGTTAAAAACAATAAAATACAATCCTAAAGATTTAAGAGGACTCAAAAACATTTTGCCAAAAGCCAACTACTAGGAATAAATAAACTAGAGATAAAAGTTGAAATTAGAAGATTTAAAAGGAGGGATTCAAAGTTGCAAAAACGCTAAGAAATAGCCCAACATTAAAGAATAGATAAAAGTCAGCTTATAGCAAAACTAGAGAAGGTTGGCTGAGTTTTTAGAAAAGAAAAGGATTTTAGAAGAAAAAGAAAGACAGAGACAGCTAAAGATGATGTAACAAAAATAGGAACTAGCGAAAAAAAGGTAAAGAGTTTTGTCTGCTTGTGGGATTAGGTCTCCTCCTAATTTATGTACTTTTGCTCTTATTTAGATTAGGCACCAAAGCTAATTATAAGTAAGAAAGAACCAACTAAGTAACAAGCGCCAAAACTATCAATGAAATAGTAAGAAGCCAAAGGTCCTGTTATTAAGCTGCCTCCAAAACCACAAGGTACGCCAAATATCAACTATAAGCTCCCCCCAAAACCTTCTGTAGGCCATGTTGAAGTAGTATATCAATAGCAAAAACAATCTTCAAAGAATATAGCCTAGATGAACAAAAACAAATCTCCACAACTAAATCCTGCTATTAAATCTAATAGATCTAACAGTGTGCAAAGAGTTATTTATCCTTCATGGTGGGGATGATTTGATTGATTTTGCCAATTTTATCATATTAATATTATAAGAGTATGCCTAGAAGAAGAGAAAAGCGAACAGATACATAAAATTCTGACTCTTTTGGAGACGATAAGCCAAGAGAAAAAATTGTCCACTTTGGTACCATAAGGCTTAATCGAATGCTTGCACCTGATCAGGTCGAAGGTGATGACTCATCCAAATATTCAATTTTGGCATGGTCAAACACCTTGCTAGCTCAGAGACTGCTGCCTTGGAACGAAAGAAAGGAGCTTTTCAAAAGGGCTCTTTCATACCTTCCATATTCCTACAAAATATGGCATATGTTCTTGACTTAGCTCACCGATTATTGCTCATCTCGTTCCCTTCAATCCAAATAATGGAGTTAGCTCAATAGTTAGTTTGATTCAGCTTTGAGTAAACTGCCAAAAATGCCAAGAATATGGTTAATGTACGCAGCTGCTTTGTAAAAACAGCAAAAGATCTCCAAAGCTAGAGAAGTTTATAACTGGTCTTTTAGGAATCTACCTTTGACACAACATTAAAAAATTTGGAGAAGATTCGCTGAATGGGCTATGCGTTTGGATAACGCTGCAACTGCTCTAAGAATAGTGCCAAGATATCTAAAGATAAACCCAGATTTCAAGTAGACTTATGCTGAGTATTTGCTGGAAAAGAAACTTTACGACAATGCAGCTGCAGTTTATCAAGCAATCTTAGATGATGAGGGCTATAGTGGAAAGGCTGGAAAGGAGAAAAAAGACTTTTACTTCGAGCTTATTTAGCTATTGACTCAACATCCCGAAAAAATTCAATCCATTGATGGCTATAAATTTATCAGAAACGCTCTAAAACTTTATCCTGAGGAAGCAGGAAAGATTTGGGTCAAAATTAGTGATTATTTTATAAGGTTAGGAGAATTCGACCAGGCAAGAGAAATGCTGGAAGAATCAATTGAGTCAGTCGACAATGCGAAAGACTTTGGGATCATTTTTAGTGCGTATGTGAAATTTTCAGAATAAATGATAACTGCCTTAGCCAATGAAGAAATAAAGAACCAATTTTAAGTAGTTGAATAAGATAACGTTGATTATTAAATAAAGACAAGAATCTAAAGATTGTAGAAGCTACTAAAAAGGCAGCCTTATCTTTTGCTCAACATATCGATTAAAAAGAACCCCAATCAAGTCCAAAATTGGCTCAATTTGATCAATCTTTATGTCAAAGCTGGAGACTTAGAACTAGCAGAGGGAGTCATAGAAAGAGCCATTGCTACGATAGTTCCTGAACAAGCCTAAGGAAAACTATCAGAAATATGGATTCAATATTCCTAGTTGCTCCAAAACTAAGGACAACTAAGAAGATGCAACTAAATTCTTCATCAAGCCTCTCAAGTTTCATTTAAAATGACTGAAGATTATCTCTCTATTTGGAGAAGATGGGCATAAATGCTTATCTAGGAAGGTTATTATGAAGATTCTTTGAGGGTTGTGAAGCAGATTCTGTTTAAAAAAAGGAATCCCGCTTAAACCAAAAACAAAAACACTTAGGAGAGTCTTAAAGTTCACTCCACTGTTTGGCAACTTTACATTGATTTGGAAATTAACTTAGGCAACTTTGAAACAGTAAAGACAGCTTTTGAAAGATGCAAAGAACATAGAAGCCTTACTCCTCTTATGCTCTTAAATTACACCAATTTTCTTTGGGAAAACGCTTACTTTTAATAAACATTCAGAGTCTTTTAATTCGCTTTATCTAACTTTCGATGGCCAAGTCTCAATGAAATTTGGCTTTCTTACATCAACAAGTTTATCACGAGACATGGTAATTCTGCTGCTGGTATTTAACGTGCCAGATCGATATTTTAAAGGTTACTTAGAGAAGTACCAAAGGAAAACGCCAGCATCTTCTATTTTATCTATGCAGAGTTTTAAGAGAACTATGGACTCTATTCACATGCAGTTGAAATCTATGATAGAATGATTAAAGTGGTCCCTACTACTTAAAAGTTTGAAGCCTACTCTATATACATAGCTAAGGTTGCAAAGATGCTTGGAATAACAAAAACTAGACCTGTTTTTGACCATGCCCTCCAAAACTTATCAGAGAGTCAAATCTTGATCATGGGTAGGAAATATACTTAGATGGAGACTAATCTGGGCTAAATATAACGAGCAAGAGGCATTTTTGGACATATAAGTCAATTTACTGACCCCAGAGACGATACTGAACAATTATGGAAAGATTGGGAAAAGTTTTAAGTTGAGTATGGAGACAGAGAAACTTACAAATAGTATCTACGCATCAGAAGATCAGTTGAGGCTAAGTACGCAATGCTTCCCCCCGATTTAGAAAAGATCTAAGCAAATATCAAAAAAGGACTAGTGTGATAGTAAAACAGCATTATTGATCGCATCACAAAAATCACTTTTTGAAAGAAATTTTTTTATTTGCTATCTTTGCTCGCCACTCTTAAGTCACAAAGCAAGGATCTTTCTCTAGCTTGAACAAATCGAAGTTCTACATGAAAGCATTTAGGATTCGTTAATCTTAGTCAAGTTACTAAAACTTTTCCTGGCGCTCATTGATAATGACTTTTTCCTTGTTCTTTTTATTACGCTTTTTCTTTTTTGCCTTGGAGAGCTCACAGTTTTTTTCAATATGAAGCAGTAGCTAAGTGGGTCTATAGCCAAATTTCCAATCCTCTTTGCTCGGGCCATCATAACAGCTGTAAAAGTAGTGCAACTAAACTTCTCTTTCCAAGGAAAAGAGTATTTACTTTTGGATTATCTACGATATTATGAAGAAATTACTTTACTGGTTCTGTAGAAATAGCCGAAGATATCAACCCAAAACTGATCGAGGGACTTTCTCTCCTCACATTCTGGTTTTTTGCAATTGCATTACCATCCAGCGTTATCTTCCATATATTCGATAAAGCGATGGACCTACCCAGATTATTTTTGGATTTTTAAGAAACATTATTTCAATATTTTGTCTAATTTAATTCGGTTTAGCTATTATTGTGGGCTCGGGCGACTGTGGAATTGAACTAGCTACTCAATCTTTTTCTATTATCTCTGTGTAATAAAGTCAGTACCTTGAGTATTTTGAGTAGAGGTTTAGTAACTAGTTCTAAAAACTCCTTTTTATCAAAAGATAAGTGGTCTACTTGCTAGTGACTTTATTGAACTTTTTCCTTTGGAACACTATCATCAAAGAAAGAGAGGATTATCGTTTCGATTTCTTCTGCGTAGGGAATAGGCTAAGCTTCTGGTAAAATCTAACAGAGACGCGTCAGAGAACTGGTTCAATCGGACTTTACATTTAAGAGGGTTGATTTTTCATGGAGGGAAACACTTAAAACATTAAGAATATATTATAGACAGCAATAAATGATAATAGAACTCTCCTGTCCATCAAACCTTGCTTCTTGCAGAAATCATAATCTAAGGCTGCTTAACTTTACAATTTATTATCATTTTGGCTTTCTTGATTCAAATAATTTCTGTAGAGGTTGAGTCTTTATAACTTTGTGTGCTAGACCAAGAGTGATAAGAGTTTGATTACTTGAGTTATTTCTGTGGAATTTGGTTGGCTAAATAAATAAAATCCACATCATTTGTGCATTATAATCTGAATTTTGTTTCGAATTTATATGTCAAACGAAAAGGTACAACTTCCTTCACTCAGCAACTCAAATAATAAATTCATCGCTTGAACTAATAACTGCACAGACTTTAGGAGGAGAAATAAGCTCAGTAGCACTAAAGCAAAAAGGCTCTACTCTAGGTATTCTCAAATTAACCAAGGCAAATGCCAAATTGGATTTCCAAACACGCAAAGCTGAATAGTATGAAGAAAAGTACAAGTAAACTCTTCGCTACAAGAACCAGGAAGAGTCCGTAAAAGAGTTAGACTAAAAGCTGACTTAGAAGTAAAACGAAATCCTCAAATTGATGAGACTAGATCACTAGAAATCACAAGAAATTCAAGAACTACTTGAGGAGACTTAACAGCTGAAAATATAAAACGCAAATCTCTCAAGTGATTTGAACCAGATAAAAGAAGCTGCTCTTAATGCTATTGTAGATAAAGATACAACTATCAGCTAGTTGACTGAGAAGCTCTAGTAGCTTCAAAATTCTTAGAATTTGCATCAGTTGCGAGTCTTAATTGCAGAGCTTGAAGAGAGAAACCACTAACTGTAGGAAAAGTTGGAAAACAACAAAAACGAGTATTTAAACGTTTTAGAAGGCAAAGATGAAGATATCAACTAACTGCAGTAGAAATTTTCTATCCTAAAAGAAAAGCATGAAGAGAAAATCACACGTTTTGAGCAATAAATCGCAGATTACGAAAGGCACATTTAGCAGATGAATGCTGAGAGAGACCATTAGGCTAACTTTTAAGAAAAGTACTATTATACTGAATAAAAACTTAGAAAAGCCTAAAAAAGATTAATAGACTTCGAACAAAAGAGTTTATAAGAAAAAAATGAACTGTTAATTTCCATCCAAAAACTTGAAAACTAGAGTGAAAGCTCAAAAACTTTAACTGATGAGCTAAGAGAGGCAAAGAAAAAAATAGTTAATTTGTAAAACACTACATTTACTTTGAAATCTGAGCTTGATGAGTCCAGAGAAAAGCTGGAGAAAGCCACTTTGGATCAAAATAGAAAAGAAAAACAATTTGAAAGTTAAAAGAAAATCATGACAGACAATCTAACCATCAAGATTCAAGAAATCTAAAGACTAAAATCTTAGATAGATTAGAAGAACCAGAGCAAATAGCCGACTCTAAGCAAGCAAAAGTCAACAAGTAGCTTAGTTTCTCCAGTAAAATCAACTTCTGATGATACTTCAGGCCTCATTTAGAAGCTAAAGAAGCAAAATAAAGATTTGGAAGAGGCAGTAAACTTTTTTTTATTTAGAACGAACTGCTGAAGCGAAAAATCGAGGAGCAGACTAAAGAGCTACAATAATCAAGGCAAAAGTTGCTACAAGCAAGAGGTTCTGAAAGCAATTTGGAGGCTAGCAAATTAATGGTCCAGATTGAAGACCTAACTAGCTATTTGAAGAAAGTTGAAGTAAAAATTGATCTATTCAGAATGAGATGTTGATGAAAAAGATCACCCACGCTTAGGACTAGAACTTTTGGTCAATTAAGTAAAAAAAATACCGAAAGGAAATTGAAGAGTTAAACAAAAAATACAAAAAGTAGAATTCAGAGTTACTGGAAAGGATAGATCGAATGAAGAGATTGATCCCAAAAGACAAAAAAACTGACTATTACCAATCAGGGTTTAAGTGAATTGTTATGCATATATTAGTCATTTTACTATCTTTAGAAAAGTTAAGAGGTAAAAATTATCATCTTCTCACTTCTTTTCGATTTTCGACTAATGGCTGAAGTAATCCTTCGTCAATTATTAGTTTGTATAAATTTATAACTCCTTGAAGGCCGAGGTTTGAATGTCCAACTTATTCGAAATGATCTCCTTTATTTTCACTGTCTTAGTATATAGTATATCTCTGAGATAAATGACCTACAGATAAGTCAGTAAACAGAAGAAAAGGCCTTCTGCGTAGAGCAAGCAGTAGCGTACATTGGCCGTTAATGAGACGCTCAATGTTAACGGTATAGCAACCAGAATAAGTATGATCAAAGCTGAAACTATGGCCACTTTAAGGGCCTTCAAGATTGTGTAGGAAGGAGCATAATTATAGGTTACATCCAAATCCATTTTTACCACTTATTTGCACTAAGTACATTTCAAATCGATTTATTCGTCTTTGAGCTGCGGTTAGTAGGATTAGATGAAACACTTTTGATGGCAGAAATAGTAACATTTGCACAAAGAAATGCACTTCTAGTGGGTAAGACGAACTCCACAGACTTAGCATTTGTGTCCTAACCTTTTGCACCACTTCAAAAGGTCGAACTAAACCTCCCTTCTTGTACATATTCTTTTTGGCATTAGAAAACTTCGATAGAAATTATAGAATAATGTATTGATACAATATAGCCAAAATATAAATTAAAAGTGAAACCTAGGCTATTAGCTCAAATATCACTTATTCATCAGCTAATCCTCAAACTGCTTTTGGAATTTGCGATTTTATAGCTTTGTTTTACTCGTGATCGCCTTGTTTGGTTTCAGTAGCTAGGATCAAAGTGTTTATATCACTTCATTATCTTCCGCTTTTAGGATTTTTATATTTGGCTGACCTCTTGCAGCCTCCAAAAAGCTATTTAGTTTGTCTTTTGTCTCATATTGCCTTGTTTGGCTATATTTCGGATCAGTAGTCGTTTTATGAAAGTACTATTTTCAGTGCCAAAGATTTTGCTATGAAGAACAATCTCTATGAATTTGTTTGAGATTGAGGAAGGCCGTGTTTCCTAATAGAAAAGTTGGTTTATAACTGAAGTTTGTTACTTCAATTGGCTACTTTCGAAAAACATTTGTTACGTTTTCTGGATAAAAATGGTTGTAAAATTCGCAAATACTTGAGTTTTATTTGTCTAGCTTATTAAAAGCTCTTCAATTCATATTTCTGGTATGGTACTAAAAACTTTTCATGATAAGCCATCATATCCTTGAGCTTTATGATGCCATTAATGTCTAAAATAACTTCTTTATTTTTTATGGCAGAGGCCGTCGGCAAGTTTTTACCACTTTTTATGTGCTTTTGCCCTAAAAATGATGCTTCAATCAAGAGGATAGTATTGAACTGAGTCTAGTACACTTGAATTGATATTCGCTAGGTTTGAAGATTCTTATAGCAAGCTTTAATTACCATATTTTTGAGCATAAATGAGCCGAAATAGACTTATGCTATGTTTGATATTCACAAAGGTTTTGGTCGATAAATAAATTTTATTATTACAATAAGCCAAAGATTGTATATTAAAATCATTGATGGTCTACCCCGCAAGTTCTTCATAAATGCTTTTAGAGCTACGTACAAAGTGCTTCCCAGTAGATCTAAGGAAATCGGATTCCTAAGGCAAGCCGGTCACTTTCATAAGTAGCTGAAGAGTACTCATGAGAAATGATAGTCATGCTCATCAAGCTGGTGGTTGAAGACTTTTTGTTCATTGAGCTGTGTGAGGCCATCTCCTTTTTCAGCATCTTGATAATAGGTTGAGGGGAGTTGTCTTTAAGGAAAAGGTTGAGATTGGTTTTGTTGTCGTTGATCAGGCAGCAAAAAGTAGGGATATAGACCTACCTGAGATAGGAATCCATGATGTATTGGACAGGCAAATTGAAAATTTCCTCCAGAAGGCCGATTTCATATGCTTTCTTTTGAATAAAAGGGTCTTCTAATGCCAGATAAGCTAAAAGAATGATGATTTCATTAAGGAGCACCTTTGCTTGGTTATTGTCGTTGTATTACTCCATTTCATGCTTACAGTACTTAACGACAGTATAGCAAGAACTCAAAAAGCCAGTAATCAAATGCTCATTTTTAAACTCAACTAATGACTTCCTCAGCCAAGTAAGAGCAGCTTCAAAGCAGCCATTGGCTATCTTGATTGTTAGTAACATGGCACTCTAGATAACGGTGGGATAGCTCTCAGGAACCTGGTTATTATCAGATGACTCTGTTTCTTTGAGCTGGATGAAGTAGGAAAAACAAAACTGCACAAGAAACTAAGCAAGTTTTAGAAGGTGAGTCTGATGGCCCAAAGGCTCTTTGTTATTCTAAGCCAGGTGAAAGTATTAAGGCTCAATTTTAGGCATAGCCGACCTCAGTACAAAAAAGGTGAATCTGAGCAGCTATATTGGCGTTTCAGATTAGATGATGGTATCCTCTTGCTGAGGCTGTTCAAGAAGTGCGTTTTTTATTTTTTTGAAGGTAGGGGAGCAAAGTATGAGCTGTATGGTGGTCTATATAATGTTGTTTGTATCTTGCTCTGAATAGAGGGTGAGATACCTTTGGACTTATGCAGAAGAAGAGTGTTAATCGTTTTGAATGTGTAGTACTGGATGGCGCTGAAGTAGTTCTGAGGCTTTTTTTACTACCTGCCTAAAGTCCAGCTCCCGAAAGATATCAGCCCATTCAACCGGTTGGTCAGAATCAGGTACTCTCGGTTCACCGAAACCGATGAAAACACGTAAAGGATCTTGACACCTGAGTAGTACTATGATTACATAGCTCAAGTGCCCGCAGAACCTGGCTGAGCTCGGCTTTGTGGAGACTTGGTATTTTTATCAGCAATTCAAAGAGGGCAGGAACGAACCTGGACTGCCTCAGCAGCTGCAGATCCAACTCTCGCTTCGTCTCCATGATCTTCATAATCTCCCTGCAGACCATCTCCATCGCCTCGTAGTCCCTGTTCTGTACCTTGATCTGCTTCTCCAAGTCTAGAGCTAACTTCATGATGCGCTGCTTCTTGGTACTGGTGAAGTCCTTGATGACCACGCATTTGTCGTCATGCTGGAAGCCGATGCTGCTGAGCTTCTGTTTGAGCTTTCTGTATTTCAGCTTGGTTTCTTATCTTTTGGCTTCTTCTTCGAAGAGCACTTCTTCCCGAGTCTAGTGGTCTGAAGCGTTTTCTGGGGCCAATTAGGAACTAGCTTCTGTGCAGGTCTGGTTGTCTTCCTTGAGTTCGCTGGAGAATATTGTTATCATGGGCTACATCATGATATATTTCACAATCGAATTTGAATTGAGGGTTATGATGCAGCACACTGTCATTTTTAATACCATAAGACCGATCAACTGTTCTCACCATTAACTGGCTTTGGATCACAACTACTTCAAGAAATGTTGCCAGCTATACAAAGATGGAGCTATATCAAATTAAATAAAGGCAATAAGAATA
>Ga0316217_10007823_pt1 | contig 10061 bp, 7 predicted proteins | sample 1anoAmetaG_FD_203633 | JGI IMG/M metagenome (GOLD analysis project Ga0316217, IMG submission 203633) | Freshwater microbial communities from Trout Bog Lake, Wisconsin, USA - 1anoA | ecosystem: Environmental > Aquatic > Freshwater > Lake > Hypolimnion/Profundal zone | place: USA: Wisconsin... | reverse complement strand
TTACGGTGGAAGCAATGCCTACATTCCTTACAAAGAGGCATATTTAAAACAAGTGTTTCACCTGCACGGGCAACCACAAGCGTCTGTTGCATTCTTTGAGATTGATGATATCGGTGCGTATCTATCTCGGCGGAAGAGCGGCGCCGGATTCACGCAAGGGCAATCATCCCAGCCAGGAACATTGAAATATCCTCCTGCGGGCATTAAATAGGCTTTAATGATGTGCAGGTCTCATATTCTTCGGATTCATGAACGGAGCTGTTTTCAGTAGCAGTTGTGCGTTGCACTGAGATGAAATCGCGACTGATAATCACGTCGATCCAGCTTGCTTCTGAATGTTGCTGTCGATGGTCTCGTTGATGCTACTCCCCCATTGCGAAGTATCGTAAAACTGCCGAGAGTCTGTGAACTGTCGGTTCAAGCCCGTCGGGTGGGCCAAACGAGACTGACGCGAAGCGGCAGCACATCACAGGGCGGGAAGACGGGCGCCGGCAAAAAACAGGGGCCTGCCTCAGCAGACCCCAAGATTCAAAGTTCATGAATTGACGCTATGCTGCTTTTGCCTTCTTCGGGGCTGCGGCGCGAGGCTGGATTGGCTTCGCTTTGTTCGTCGCCTTCCGGGTGGTTTGCGCTTTTTCCTTGGCGGCGAACTCCTGCTTGACCTTAGCCGTGATCGCGGCCACGTCCACCTTGTAGAACTCGGCGGCTTCTCGCAGTGCTTTCGCGGATTCATTGGGGCTTTGCGCCGCTTGCAAAATGGTGATTGCCACCAAAACGCGGCCAATTGTGCTCTCGTCGGCTTTGCGAAGAAAGGGCGCAAGCACCTTGGCTGGGGCGTCTCCGGCAACGTTGGCTTTACCGATGCCGTGAAGGCGAAAGATGACCGCCAGACGGCGCTCGTCCAAGACGGCGGCAAGGCGCTCGGTGACAAAAAGCAGGTCGCGCTTCATCAACCGAACGGGAACCGCGTCGCTGGTTGCTTTCAGGACGCGAAGGCCGGTTGCCTGGGCAATGGCTTCCTCGCGGCGGCGCTTCTCCTGTTCTGCCTTAAATACCGTATCCGTCGCGGGCTTCTGTTTGCGGGCGTGATGGATCGCGCATTCAGGATTGGCACAGATGGTGCGGATTTCGCCTTTCTCTGTGCCTTCGGTGACAATGGCCTCGGTAGTGAACTTGCAGGTTTTGTACTCCGGCCAGTCGCGCTGCTTTTCGTTCGTCGGTTTCTCCGCCCGAATCTCCACGTACTTGTTGCGCGGCAGGGCGGCGCTGCCTTCGCTCGCCGTGCCGTAGGCAGATGAGATTTGGACCAGCTTCGGCTTGGCGGCGATGGACTGTTTCACAAAGCCGTCCACTTTGGCCTGATAGCAAGCTGGATCGGTGCAAGCGTCCTGCGCGATGTCGGCAAAGAGCAGCGCGTTTGCGCCGGTGCGCTTCGGGCAGTCGTCGCAACTTCCGGCGGCGGGGTTGAGGGTGGCGTCGGACTTCGAGAATGGCGCATCTTTGAGAATGAGCAGGATGTTCTGCTCAATCCACTCTTTCAGGTGGCGAACGGGGAGCAGGATGCGGCGGGCTTTGCTCTGGTTGCCGTTCCAATCGCTGCGGAAGCAAGCGGCGAGGGCCTGTTCCTGCTCGGCGGGTTGCAACTTGGCCAAAAGCAGCGCGTGGCCGATGCCGATTTCATCCTTGGCAAATGCTTCGGTGACGGCGGCGGCAAGCTCGGTCAACTTGACCCGCTGGAGGCAATAGGCCGGTGATTTGCCAGTTTTGGCGGCAATCTGCTCAATGGAGTATTTCGGCTCTTCGAGCATGAGCAGGGCGCGAAATCCCTGCGCCTCTTCGAGCGGGTGAACGTCGCGGCGCTGGAGGTTTTCGATCAATTGCGCCTCAAGTGCCTGAGCGTCGGTCAGCGGAACGATGCGGACGGGGATGGTTTCTGCCTCGGCCAAGAGCGCGGCGCGATAGCGGCGCGCTCCAGCTACGATCTCGAAGCGGTGTTCGGCGATAGGCCGGACGAGCAGGGGCGACAATACGCCTTGGCTGCGGATTGACTCTGCCAGTTCCTTGAGGGCGGCTTCGTCAAAAACGCGGCGGGGGTTGGTCTTGGATTCTTCGAGCACAGTGAGCGGCACATTGCGGTATTCGGTGGCAGCTTGATTCGTCATGGTAGCTCTCCTTGTGAGCGGTTGAGGTACGGTGAGGGCAAGCGGGCGGCGCGTTCGGCGCTGCCCGCCGAAATCCTGCGGAGCAGAGGCGGCTCAGGCCGCCGCCTCGATGGGTTGAGTGCTGATTTCTTCTGTCTCCTCGACGGCCAAAGCGCCAAGGATCACGGCAGAGGTACGCTGGATAACTTCGAGGCTTTCAGTGAGAAGGGCGGCGTTTCCTGCGTACATTTGGATGTAATCGCTCGATGCGGTTCCCATCTCCAAGCCGATAGCCTGTCCAACGATGAAGGCCACGGCCTCGGCTTCCGTCTCGCGCACGGTGGCGGTGGTCATGGTGCGTCGCTCGGTCTTGTGTAAAAGTTCGTGCGCACATTCATGTACCAGCGTGGTGAACTCCTCCGCCTTCGACTGGCCGGGCAGGAGAGCAATCCTTCCGCCGTAGCTGACGCCAAGCGCCGGGGCAATTTTTTCGTTGTATTCGAGCTTGATGTTCTGCTCGTCAAGAAAAGCAATTAGCCGTTCGCGCTGTTCGCCCACTTCGCCCGTAACGCTGTGCTCGAACTCAGGAAGCTCTGTGCCTTCGGTCTGCGAGTGGTCGAAGACATAGACAGCGCGGAAGCCGATCAGCATGGGAGCGGGCTTTGCTTCCTGACTCGTGCTCTGCTCCTCGTCGGCTGCATCCTTCCTGCGGCGGTGGCCAACGATAGGGGCAAGAATCTGAATGCCCTTCTCGCCCTTCTTCACAAACCGGCCAAACTCGTTCCAAGTGCGGATTCCGGCTACGCGGGTAGCGGTCGGGCGCTGCCGTGCGATGGCGAGAATGTTTCCAAAGCTGTAATTGTGAAAACGTGCCATTGCGCCGAGATAAGCGGTCAAGGCTTCGCTCTTGCCTTCCTCAAGCTGCTTGAGCAGGAAGTCAACGGCCTGTTTGATGAGTTGCTGCGCGGGGTTCTCACGTTCGGTAGTGCGCTGCTGATAGGGCGAGTTGCTGCGGTGCGCCGCATTCTTCCTGTGCGGCGCGGTGGTGGCGGCGTTGCTGCTGTTGGTGGTTGCTGCGTAAGTCATGATTCGTCTCCTGTTGGTGTGAATTTGCCGTTTTTAAGCCCTGGGAGGGCTAAAAAAAGACATTCATTTCATGACTGGCGAAACGGGCGTAGAGAGGCGCTGTCAACTCCCGAAGCCCGAAGGGGCGCGGAAGCGAGCACGGCGGTTTCTATGCCGCGCGGAGCTGCACAAGCGGAGTTGACAGAAGGAGCCGAACGGAGCCTAGAGTTCGCCCGGAAATGAATGTCGAGACGGGATGACCAGCCGCAGGCTGCACCTTATAAAGGAAGGGCCGGAGTTGCGGGCAGGAACAGGCCCGCATGGATGGGGAGCGGAGAACGCCGGCTTGATTGGCGGTCGCAGTGAGGGAAGGGCGGAGCATCCTTCCCACGAAAATCAAGGGAAGAAGAATTGGCGAATGAATGCGGAGTTTAGCGTAAAGAAGCGTAAGCCCTTCAACATGAAGTACAAATCTCTCGGTTTCTACAAAACAGTTTGATAGAATCTGCGTCTAGTGAAATGTACAGTTCATAACGAGAGGTGAACGATGTCAGCTCTTCGCGCAGTCGAGATGAGAACCTCGCGGCTCTCCGCAGAAAAGAACAGAGAAGCCGATCCTGTTATTGCTGAAAGCAGCCTGTTAAAACGCTATGGGCCTTTGATGAACCTGGTTGATCTTGCTTCCATGCTGGATCGATCTCCAGACGGACTTCGCGTGACGCTGCGGTCCTCCGGTGAATGGGTATCCGCGGCTAATCTTGATCTGGATGACATCGGAGGCCATCCGCACTGCGAGCCGCGAGCTGGAACTCGGCAAGTCGCTGTCACGATTCATGGCGGAGCTGGGACTCCATGCGACGGGCGGCCACTGGGGCACGATTCCACGTTTCCGCGACCAGATGCAGCGGCTTGTCGGAGCGGCCATCTCTGCGAGTTGGGATTTGGACGCGGAGGGGCACCAAGTCGCAGTCGGCGAGAACCTGCTCCTCGCTGACCGCTTTCAGCTTTGGTGGACTCCGCAGATTCTCCCCTCCGCGCCGCCGCCGACATCCTCCATCACGCTTTCGGCGAACTTCTTCGAGCAGCTCATAGCCGCGCCCGTGCCGCTCGATCTGCGCGCGGTCCGCGTGCTCAAGCAATCACCGCTGGCGCTCGATCTCTATGCCTGGGCTACCCGGCGCGTCAGCTATCTGGAACGGCCCACGCTGATTTCCTGGGAGGCGCTGCGCCGGAGCTTCGGGGCCGGATACGCTGACACGCCGCAAGGCCGCGTCAAGTTTCGTGCAAGGGTTCTGGACGCCTTCGGGCGCGTTTGCCGGGTCTATTCCGCGCTGCGCCTTGAGATTGAAGACAGCGGCGTGCTGCTCTATCCCTCTGCGCCGCACATTCCCAGGCTCATCCGCTGAGCGCCGCAGGCGCCTTTCCCCCGTGAGGGGGCGGAGGTTCTCACCGGTCTTCGGCCAATCCTTTTTCCACAATGCGCGCTGCTACTACAGGCTATCCATATAGGGTTCTCATAGAGGTATATAGGGAGAATCGCATCCATATCAATATCAGTGAGATGCAGCCGCCGGGTAGACAATTTATGCGTAAATGTAGACCAAATATGCGTGGAAGACCGGCGATTGTAGACAAAATATGCGTGAACAGGTAGACCAAATATGCGTGGAAAACAACCACGATGCACACTGGCCTGTGGATCGGCGCAGAAAGTATTGCGCTGTTTCCGGTTATCCGCTCAGCACCACGTTCGCTGTCCATCTTTGGTGACAAAACTGCTTGCGGAAACGAATTCTCATTGACGGCTTCGCAGACTCGGTCGCCTGACAGCTCTCGCCAAGGCGGAATCTCTATACTTCGCCGCTTTTGTGGAGATTCCGGTATCCTCGGAATCCGCGCGCAACAAGCAGCTCAATCATTTCTCCAGCTTCCTTCCGCGCCATCTCTCCATCGCGCAAGGCCTCCTTTAGAATACTGTCCAGATGCTGATTCCAGCCGTGAATGGCCCAGCCGTCCCGGTCCTCTTCAAAGAGCACATGCACCACGCGGATTGCCTCATACGGATACTTTGGAGAAAGTCTATCGAGGGCCTCAACCACAGCGAAATCGGGGCGTAATGACCGGACCCGCTCCAAGATTGGCAGTGCTTGCTCGATGGCCCACTCGTCAGGAAATTTTCCACAAGCCAGCCACCAGCCGAAGGTTGCCAACTCCTCAGCCTCTTCTTTGGAGCCGGTCTTGAGCAACTCCATCCTGTTCTCAAAGAGCTGCATGAACCGTGCCTGCATCTCTTCTGTCAGAGACGCACCTTCCTGGATCAGGTTCCAACCGATGTCGCCAACGGCCTGGGCCCGGAGTTTGATACTTGCCGCGGCGAAAAAGTCTACCAATAACTCGTCGTCGAGTTCAATGACGCCGTACGCGTAGTACTGCATCAGATGACCTGCCAGCGTCCGGTCGTTCTCGCCTACAGTGGTGTCTCCTTTCTGCAATGCCTTGATCGCCATCAGGTAGCGCTTGCGCGTCGCCGGCAGTGTTTCGCCGACCGGCCCACAGTATTGGAGATAGGAGTTCCAGGCGAACCGATCGAGCGTCTTCTCTTCTTTGGTCCCGTCTTTGCCGGGGAACAGCTTCGGGATGACGGACAGAAACCACTCAATGCCCAGCCATGCCACGGTGCGAAATTGCATCCCAAACATCTCCCGGACGGCAGCCGAAGGCTCCTGGGCGGCATCGAGCTTCTGCTCCAGGACCGCGAAGACCGGAGCGAGCCGTGCCGGCGTGAACTCTGCCTCCGGTGTCGCAAGTTTGATCCACCGCCCGTAGCGGATCATGGCTTCTACGCCAACGGGGCGAGGGGTATTCAGGGCAAACGAGCTATACCGGCTGGGTTCCTTCTTATATTCGGCCTCGTCTTCGACGGTCGGCCGCGGCAGGAAGCAGACGGCGCGGACAGCGGGAAACAGTTCATCCGCCCGCGCAAGATCGAGACGCTTCTCTTCAAGAAACAGATCCGATAAAAAGCGCGCCGCCGACATGTGCGCCCAATTCCAGGTGGCCTCCCGGTTCCAACCCTCTCGGTCGACTTCCGTAAGAGCATCGGTATTCTCGGCTACCCACTGCGCCGCTCTGGCTACTGCGTATACGTCGAGCGGCTTCTCGGTTTTGAGAGCGCCCGCAAAGGCATCGAGCAGCGCGGTGATATACGCCGGGTCGAGGTCGGTCGTCAGAAAACCTTCCAACACGCCGCTAGCGTGTTGCGGATTGTCCGCTACCCATGCCCGTAGGGTATTGGCGACCCCCGCGCGCGAAGGCTGTTCAAAGGGCAGGCCCGTGGAAGGCGGTGTCCACTCCTTCAGGTATTTCACCAATTCCTCCGTGGACATTCCCCGGAAGGAGTCAAGATCTGTGGGGCTATGATCCTGCACCTGCCGCACACCCCCACTGCGAAAGCGGGGCTGCGGCGCGTCGTACTTTTCAAGCAGACGATCGAGTTCACGGGCGTGCACCTCATCAAGCACCGCCGCCAGCGGATGCAGCCAGTTCAGTTGCCAGCGTTCAACGATGACGGTCTTTTCCAATTCAACATTTTCGGGACGAACCCGATGCTTCAGATGGTATGCATACGACGCCGGGTCCGGACCCCGGTCGATCCGTTCGAGTATCTCTGCCAACACATTCTTGGGAAGCGCCGGTGCCTGCTTCTTCAAGAGTTCCGTGAATTCAGGGTTCTCTGAGGCGCGCGCATACCTCGACGATTCGTTGAGAAACCGCGCCACCAACTCTGGATCGGAATGGGCCGCATGAAGGAGCGTAAAGGCGCGCACCCGGTCAAAGATCGGCCAGGTGTAGGGTTCGAGCGCGCGCAGGATCTGCTGCGTGTGGTCCGCCGGTTGGCTGCAAAGAAACTTAATAGCTCCGATGAGCGCACTCACCGTCTCATTCAGCGCCTCGTAGTGAGAACTGTGTTCAAGATGCGGGCGCCAGATCGTCGAGTAGTCATCCGACTTGTCCTGTTGATTGCTGCCGTGGATGGTGACGGCGCGATTGAGATTCTCTGCGAGTGCGGTCAGGAAGCCGTCTGCAATTGCCAGCGATAAGGGTTCGGTCACCGTCCTCAGAAATATCTGCGACCAGACCGGTTCCAACTTTGCTTCTGGGTCGGGAGCGGGTTTCCAATCGATGGTACTGCCATCTTCGGCTTCGATCGGCGTGCCCTTCTGTGTGTCTTTGGGCGCGCGGACCTCCAAAATCGCGGACGCGAGTTCGAGCGCAGCTTTCGGCTCTCCCCCTGTTGCCAGGTGTTCCACTAGCGCCGCCGCCTTCTCCGGATACAGCGGAATCAATGAGCCTTGCTGCCGCACCCATGCGGCTTCTTCAAGGGCAAGCTCTTTGGCCAGCGGTGGCGGGAGCTTGCGAGCAGTCTCGACCAGCATCCGATGAACGATATGGTTATCGCTCGCAAAGCATTCAGGCTTGATTGCCGCAGCCACCTCCTGTGGGGCAACATCCGCCATGCGCAACAGATACTCCCCCTCCGGCCAGGGAGGGAAGCGATACATATTGCCGATACGTTCGATACCTGGCGGGTGATCGAAGCGGCCACGCTTGGCGAGCGGCTCGATCCATGCGGGGCTGGCCAGCTTCTCGAAAAGATACTGATAGTTGCCGCCACTCTTTTGAATCAGTTCGAGGGCCTTATTCACCTGTGCGTCAGTCGGCATTTTCGCCCTCCGCTAATAGTGCATCAATCTCGTCCAGATCGCTGACAGGACGCGGTTGCATCCGCCGCAGTAAAATGTCCTCTACGGCAAACAGTTTGCGCACAAACTCATCTCTTTCGGCGCGGCGTCCACTATGTGCCACCGACTTGAAGTATCCATCCGAGTCCATCCAATCGGAGATTTCGTCGGCCACCACATCAGAAGGCAGCGCCGGACCTGGCCCGGCCAGTTGAGTCAAAAGTAGAGCTGTCTTCTTCCGATTCTCTGCCCGATTGTTGTCCGACCAGTCAAAGAAATCGTTGAGTGCTCCGAGCAGGGCGTCCGAGACGCCTGATGGACGGCCGCCTGGATCGGGTGCCAGTTGACTGGTCTTTTTGAAAGCGAAGAACGCACTCTTCACCGGGACGAGGCGCTGCGTCATCCCGTCTCCGAACACAGCCTTTCCGCCGGTCATCCTTAGACAATGGGCGATCAACTCGCGGAAAGCGTGAGCCGCCAGTTGAAAACGATAGGGGCTGGCGTCGTCCGCGAACGCACGCAGGCCGCCGAAATAAATATCGGCAACCATCGAGTCGCGCCGTCCCAACTGGTCGAGAAGTATCCCTTGCTCCTGCCGAAGAAACATGTTACGCCCGTCGCTCAGATAAACAATGCCGAGGCCGATTCACTACGCAGTTGCCTAGGGTCACGTGGCGCTATTATGCTGCCCTCCGTGCCAGAGGAAGTAAAAGTAGCTGGGTCTGCCCACATCAATCATATGCCTGTCAAGCGGTACGCCAACAGTAGTGGGGGAGGCGCCCAAATCGGCTTGCATTCAGGAATCAGTCATTCGCGCAGTGAAGCGCGTGGACAGTGATATCTCACAGGTTGCGAGCGATTGGTCGGACAACCGGAAACTGCACCATTGACGTCCGCTGGCATCCACCATCGCAGCAACCCGCAGTGTGCAACAATTGACCGAACAATAAATGCCCACGCCGGTTGCGTTCCGGCGCGGGCAAGCCCAGCTAATACTCACTGGGCAGGTGGATGACGTTGTTGGCGAAGTAGAGCTTCACTTCGTCCAGCGGGAAATCGGTGAACGGAATCTCCTGCGTGTAAGCGACGTTGCCGTTGCCGTCGTCGCAGAAAACGGTTGCGCTGCGGTCGTGGCGAACCTGCAACTTCCAGACCTGGAACTCTTCCTGAGCAACGCGCGATTCATGTTGCTGGGCGATTGCAATGATGTCGAGCAACCAGTAGGCTCCGCCCTGCTCGGCAAGGAACTGAGCGCCGTCGGTATAGAGCGCGGAGCGATTGATGCCGTGACGATACCAGTTTTCAGAGCCGGTGAACTGCCGGAGTTGCGATTCGGAGAGTGTAGCTGCGTTCGTCATGTTGTGCCTCTTTCGTTGAAGTGTCCCCCGCGGCGGGGGCGAGAGCAGGCACAGTGCAGCCGTGACAAGCGCGGCAGTCATAGCTTTTTGGGGGTACCGTGACTCTGGAGCGGGGGAGCCAAAACAGCGTTATTGACGGCAAGCGACGGCGCTAAAGTGACAGCTCCCCGCCAGCAAAATGGGATACACGAAAGAGGCCACGCCACGAACGTGGCCTTCATCTAGTTACGGCAATTCCCGTTCTCCGATAGTCATCGAACGCTTCAATCGGATTCAAATCCGCTATTAGGCTGAAACTTCAAAGTTCGCCCGTTCTCGGTGACCGTTCGGATAACATGGTCAGGAGTACCGGCTGGCATTTCAGCTTCTATTTCAAGCGTGACAGAGACATTCGCGCCAACAAGTCCAACGAGATGGCTGATGATTTCATCGGCAATTCTCCCAGCGTCACGGCCCACACGGGCTGAATCGAGCTTGACGGTGCCGTGATAACGCTTGGGACGCTTCTGTTCGGCATCGTCCGACGGTGTCGATGCGGGATTGGGTGGCTGCTCATCGGGCTTTTCCCCTGATCCATTCTTCGTTGCGGCAGGCGCTTCCGGTTTTGTCTCGCTTTCAATTTGTAGGCGCGCAGCTTCCGGTTTGACCAGGAGCCCACTATCATCTTGCGTGACTGGAATGATGGCTCCCTGTCGTAGTCCGCGGTAGCGTCCTGCTTCTTCATCAAAGGAGTCAGCGTAGGCAAAAGAGTCCTT
>Ga0316217_10007822_pt1 | contig 10061 bp, 3 predicted proteins | sample 1anoAmetaG_FD_203633 | JGI IMG/M metagenome (GOLD analysis project Ga0316217, IMG submission 203633) | Freshwater microbial communities from Trout Bog Lake, Wisconsin, USA - 1anoA | ecosystem: Environmental > Aquatic > Freshwater > Lake > Hypolimnion/Profundal zone | place: USA: Wisconsin... | reverse complement strand
TGCTGGACGAGGTCATTTGGTTTGCGACGCTGCGTCAGCAGCGGGCTTCATGAACCGCCGTGATACGGAACCGTACGTCCGGTGGTGTGGGAGGACGGCGGGGCTTATTCCCCGCCTCCTACCCGATTGGGGCAGTCTTCATCATCGTCGCGGTCGCCTTTATTGTGTTGATGAACCGTCCGTGGGCCTATCACTGAATCAGCCCGCGCGCGCGCAGCACCGTCTCCATGGCCTTGTCCATCAAGAAATCCGCCAGGGGTTTGGTGGCCTCGTCGAGCGCGCTCACGGCCGCTTGCAACTGCGGGAGATCGCCAGTGCCGCCGTCGGTTTCCGTGGCCAGCGCGGCCGCCACGGTTTGCGCCGCCGCCTCAATGCGGGCGCGATAGTCGCCCTCCAGCTCGGCGCCATGTTCCGCCACGGCCTTGCGCGTGGCCGCCAACGTTTCAGCAGCCTTGAGCCGGGCTTCCACCCAGCGGCGCGCGGCCAGGTCGTCGAACGCGTGCGCCACCGATTCCTCCACCATTTTTTGCACGGCCGCATCCTCCACGTCCACGGCGGATTTCATCTCCACGAGCTTTTCCCGGCCGGTCCGCGTGTCGCGGGCGAGCACGTGCAGGATGCCGTTGGCGTCAATCTCGAACTGCACGCCCACGCGCGCGGCGCCGCGCGGCGCCGACTCGAACTCCAGCGTGAATTTTCCCAGGCTCCAGTTGTCCCGGGCCCGCTCGCGCTCGCCTTGCAGCACGTGGATGAGCATCGAACGCTGGTGATCCACCGCCGTTGTGAACAGTTCCCCCGCCTTCACCGGGATCGTCGAGTTGCGCGGGATGATCACGTTCATCAAGCCGCCGAACGTTTCCAACCCCAGCGACAATGGCGTGACGTCGAGCAGCAACACCTGCCGGAAGCCGCCGGCCAGGATTTCCGCCTGGATCGCCGCGCCCAGCGCGACCGCCTCGTCCGGATTCTGTGAGGTGTTCAATTGCGGCCCGCCGGCGGCGTGAAATTCCGTGCCCAGCCGGACGCCGCCGCGCGTCTCCTCAAATTCCGCGCAGCCGAACAGCCCGGCCACGAAGCGCCGCACCAAGGGCATGCGGGTCTGCCCGCCCACCAGAATGACCTGGTCCAGCTCTTTCGGCTCAATCTTTGCGTCGGCCAGCGCGCGCAGACAATGCGGCCGCGTGCGCGCAATGATGTCGCGCGTCAGGTTTTCCAGTTCCGTCCGCGTCAGCCGGTATTGGAACGAAAACTCCGGGGTGAGAAAGGGCAGGGTCAGGTCCACTTCCGTTTCAGTCGAAAGTTTGATTTTGGCCTGCTCGGCCGCCTCGCGCAAACGGGATAAGCCCACGGCCGCCGCCGCGCCGCCGTCCCGGGCAAGCAGTCTGGGGCCGCCGGCCTGCGCCACCCGCTCCGCCAGGAAGGCGACCAGGCGCTGGTCCAGGTCGTCCCCGCCCAGCCGCGTGTTGCCGTTGGTGGCCAGCACTTGGAAGACCCCTGCGTTCAATTCGAGGATAGACAGATCAAACGTGCCGCCGCCGAGATCATAGACGGCGATTTTTGATTTTTCCTTGAGCCGGTCCAGGCCATAGGCCAGCGCGGCGGCGGTCGGCTCGTTGACCATGCGCTCGACGGTGAAGCCGGCCATTTCGCCGGCGCGCTTGGTGGCCTGGCGCTGGGCGTCGTTGAAATACGCCGGCACCGTGATGACCGCGCGGGTGACCGGCTCGCCAAAGTAGGCCTCCGCCGTGAGCTTCAACTGCTTGAGCACCTCGGCGGAGACGGCCTCCGGCGGCACCGGGCGGCCGTGCAGCGGGATCGTGACCGCCCCGCCGTCCCCGCAACTCAAGGGATAGGCGACGTTTTTTTCCTCGTCGGTAATTTCCGTGCCGCGCCGGCCCATGAAGCGTTTCACCGAATAGACCGTGGTGGCCGGCTGCACCAGGCGCAGGCGGGCGGCCTCGTGGCCGGCTAGGGCCGGGGCGTCCGGCCCCGGATAATGCACCACGGAAGGCAGCAGGCGGCGCCCCTGGGCATCCGCGATGACCAGCGGGATGCCCGAATCCACCGTGGCCACGAGGGAATTCGTGGTGCCCAAATCAATGCCGACAATCTTGCTCATAGCGCGACCGTAAAGTGGACTACCCAGCGCCGGAACACACGAAAAAACACCGGAATGCGGGCTGCCACAAGTGGTTCCCAAACGAGCTATTTCTTTGAGCTCTGAGACAAGGAATTAAGTGGGAAAAGCCGCGCGTCTTTGAATGCAGCCAGACCTTTGTCGAAACTCACCAGTTCCTCTTTGGCGTGGGCGGCGCTCGCCACCAGATACGCGTCGCCAAAGGAGATTTTATTGCGGGTGATGCGCTGCAAGGCGTCCAGGGTGATGCCGCTGTCCTCACACTGGACAAGTCCTGACGAAAGCAACGTCTCCAGGACCTTGGCCGCATCCGGGCGCGGCATCGCGTAAGCCTTGGCGAGAACGTAGAAAACTTCCAAGACAATCACGGGCGATACCATCAACCGCAGCTCCTGCGTCTGTGCCCGCTTAAAAAGCTCCGCAGCGGTCTGTGATTGCTGCGGATCGTCATTGCGGAGAAAGCGCAGAATGATGTTCGCATCGAGGTGGACCCGCCGGCTCATTGGCCTGGCCCTTCGTTGGCGTCATTGGCAATGGCTTGGTGTGCCTTTTCCATCTCGTGCGGGTCTCGTGGCCGACTGCTGCCGGCGATTCCCAAAAGCGACATGGCGTCGGGAACGGGCCTGACAAAAACCGTCCCCTTGGGGCCAGCCTCCCAAATCACCTGTGAAGTGTTCCATTTCTTCCTGAATTGGGAAGGAATTGTCGTTTGCCCTTTACTTGATATGCGAGTCTTTACCATACTATAAAAGTAAAACCAAATACGGCATTTTGTCAAACTTCGTTTGGTTTTACCCTCCGGTTGTCAGGGGTTTGCGCGACTGTAATCCAGCCTATTCAATCCGAATCTGGCGCATCCTCGCCGGTTAGCCTCGCCGCTCCGCAACAATTTGGCAATCCCGTGCGGGCCATGAACCCCGGCTCCTCCATGAGCAACCCGACCGCGAACAGTGTGAAGTTTTTCGTGACGGCTGATTTGCTGGAACAGATCCAAAACCGGAACTGGCTGGTCCGCATGACGACGGCGGTGAACCAGCACTGGCTCAGAAAGAACGCTCGAAAGCAATGTCGGTTGGCAAATGGATCCGAGGGCCGTGACCCTCTGGTCGCGGCGAACATCGAGCCGATGAGTTCAAAGCGGCCCCGCGCGAGAATCGGGGTCAAGTCATCATCACCACCCACAATCCTACGCTTCTTGATTCCTTTGTGGACGACAACGTAATTCGTACACACAATCTGTCCGGTTTGGTGAAATGGAATCAGGAACAAGGGAAGGCTGATTTTGAGGAGTGGTTTGAACGAATTCAAATTGCCGCCCGGCGCCCGAATCTCGGAGCAATACTGGCTGTTTTCGCATAACCCTTTTGGTATCCGTCTTTGTGTCCGGGACTTGAATTTGCTGATGCAGTTGCTCTTTGTGGATAATACACCACGGAAGGCAGCAGGCGGCGGCCCTGGGCATCCGCGATGACCAGCGGGATGCCCGAATCCACCGTGGCCACCAGGTAATTCGTGGTGCCCAAATCAATGCCGACAATCTTGCTCATAGCGCGACCGTAAAGTGGCCTACCAAGCGCCGGAACACACGAAAAAACCCCGGAATGCGGCTGGCATCCGGTGAATGGATGCGAGCCAGAGCCTTTGAAACCCCGCCGCCTCCCCCCCCAGTCTAATCATGACTCCTTTGAGGAGGCCGTTGACCAAGGCCGACGCTGCACCCGATGCCCTTCCGAATTCCCTGCACGCGACCTTTGCCCGCCGAAAAAGGAGCGGTCCAGATCGTGACGCGCTACCCGTCGCACTTCCAGCAGGTTGCCCCGGACATTGGAGTTTTGATCCCCTGAAACCAGGAGGCCCGGCCGGCCGGCATTATTGCTTTGTTTGGAGTTTGCGCAGATCTTCGCTCGCCGGCCGACTGCAGATGGGGACACGAAAAAGCAAGGTGTCAAACCCGATGACATAGCCCGCAGACAGCAGCGACTTGCGCTTCTGCCAGTCGAGGTAGTAGTAAAAAGCGTTGCAACGACGGTCGCTGTCGTTGCTCACCGTGATGCGGGCCGATTTGCGAGAGGGCATCGGCCAATAACAAACAATTGCGGCTGCGGCCAACCGAAGTGACGCGGACCGGCAGCGAATTCAAAACCCGGTCCAGCCCCAGTCCGGAGCCGAAAAAACAACCCATGGTCTCAGGGGACCCCCATTAAGGCTGGGGTCCCCCTCGATCGAACCCGCTATTGGCCGACGGCGCGGTAGAGTTTTTGGCCGGCGTTCAGCGTGGTGTCCGTGAACTGCCAGAAGCCGTTGGCGCCGGCGGCGTTGGTCCGGACCGGCTGCCAGTTGACCGGGGGCGTGAGATTGGTGGCCGCTTGCAGGATGTAGAAATAATTCGGCAAGCCGAAGAATTGCAAACTCACCTGTTGGCTGTTGGTGATGACTGCCGATAGGGGCGACAGGAATAAAGATTGCGACGCCACGGCCAAGGAGTGATAGGCCGCGTCCATGGCGCCTAGCGAGGCGACGGTCAAACCGACTTGGATCGGCGAATGCTGGCCCGCGGTGGTGCCAAGGCCCAATTCGCCGAAGGTGTTGTCGCCCGTGGCCCAGAGGGTGCCGTCGCCCCTCACAAACAGGGAGTGATACGCCCCCGCCGCCACCGCCACGACGTTGCTCGCCACGCTGACGGGAATATTGCTGTTATTAGTCGTGCCGTTGCCCAACTGGCCGTCGTTATTGTCGCCCGTGACCCAGAGGGTGCCGTCGCTCGTCACAAACAGGGAATGATACGCGCCGGCCGCCACCGCCACCACGTTGCTCGCCACATTGAGAGGGACATTGCTGTTACTGGTCGTGCCGTTGCCCAACTGGCCGTCGTTATTGTAGCCCATGGCCCAGAGCGTGCCGTCGCTTTTCGTAAACAGGGAATAATCATTCCCGGCCGACACCGCCACCACGTTGCTCGCCACGCTGACGGGGGAGAGTTGATTCGCGTTGTTGCCATTGCCCAACCCGCCGTAGCCATTGTAGCCCATGGCCCAGAGGGTGCCGTCGCTTTTCACAAACAGGGAATGATACAGCCCGGCCGCCACCGTCACCACGTTGGTCGCCACGCTGATGGGCCGGTTTGTGTTGACGGTGGTGCCGTTGCCCAACTGGCCATTGCCGTTGCCGCCCATGGCCCAGAGGGTGCCGTTGGTCGTCACAAACAGGGAGAAATACTGCCCCGCGGCCACCGCCACGACGTTGGACGCCACGCTGATGGGTAGGTTCGTACTGGCGGTGGTGCCGTTGCCCAACTGGCCATTGCCATTGTCACCCACGGCCCAGAGCGTGCCGCCGCTCGTCACAAACAGGGAGTGATACGCGCCGGCCGCCACCGCCACGACGTTGCTCGCCACATTGATGGGCAGGTTCGTATTGACGGTCGAGCCATTGCCCAACTCGCCGTAGGCGTTGTCGCCCCAGGCCAGTAGCGCGGCGCCGGGCACGCTGAGGCTGAACGGCAGGCTGAGAGCCAGGCCGTAGGCATTGGTCACCACTATCCGGTAACTCCCGCTGTTGGTGAACTGGAAGGCGGCAAAGCTCAGGCTGCTGTTGGTCTGCCCCGCCAGCCACGCGCCGTCCTTGAACCATTGGTAGCCAGCCGCCCCCGCAACCGTCACGCTCACGGAAATGCTTTGGCCGGGATTGACCACCGCCCCCGCGGGTTGGGTGGTGATGCTCGGTGGCGCTGGTAAAATCACAAAGTTGCCGGCCGCCAGGTTGGTCAGCGTGATGTAGTCGGTCGTATCCGTTGGCACGAAATTCGCCGTCACGGCGTAGGTGCCGGCATTGGTCTGGCTGGGCGCGCCGCCTGTCAGGACGTGGGTTGCCGTGCCGGGCACCGAGCTGGATGAAAGCTTCACGGTGGCCGACTTGGCCGTGCCGTCGTAGGTCACGGGCGAATTATTGACCGCCAGCGTGGCCGTGGGGGTGACCGGGGCAATGACCAGGGTGTTGCTGGCGCTGCCGACGTAGCCCAACTGCGTCACCGTGGCGATGACGGAGTAACTGCCCGCGTTGGTGGGCGCGCTGGCGCTGCCGCTGTAGGTCACGGCGGTGGTAATGTTGGCAGGCGAGGTGGTGACCGTCACCGGCTCGGCTGCGCCGTCGTAGGTCTGGGCCAGATTGTTGATTGTCACCGCAACCGGCGACCATGTTAGCGCCACGGCCAAAGAGCCCAATGCCTGGTCCATGGCACCCAGGGAGGCGACGGTCAGAGCCACTTGGACTGGGAGATTTTGCTCTGAGTTGTTGCCAAGGCCCAACTGGCCGAAGTTGTTGTCGCCCATGGCCCAGAGCGTGCCGTTGCTCTTCACAAACAGGGAGTGATACATCCCCGCCGCCACCGCCGCCACGTTGCTCGCCACGCTGGCGGGAGAGTTTTCCTGCGTGCGTTCGCCAGCACCCAGCTGGCCGAAGTTGTTGTCGCCCATGGCCCAGAGCGTGCCGTCGCTCGTTATAAACAGGGAATGCAAATATCCCGCCGCCACTGCCACCACGTTGCTCGCTACGCTGGCGGGAGAGTTTTCCTGCGTGGGTTTGCCAACACCCAACTGGCCGTAGATGTTGTCGCCCATGGCCCAGAGCATGCCGTCGCTCGTCATAAACAGGGAATGCAAATATCCCGCCGCTACCGCCACCACATCGCTTGCTACGCTGGCGGGAGTCGGATGCGGGTTAAAGTCGTTCGTGCCAAGGCCCAACTGGCCATACTTGTTGTCGCCCATGGCCCAGAGCGTGCCATCGCTCTTCACCAACATGGAATGTTCATATCCGGCCGCCACCGCCACCACGTTGCTCGCCACAACTTGAGGAGACAGAACATTGGTGCCAGTCGCATCGCCATTACCCAACTGGCCGAAGTTGTTTTCGCCCATGGCCCGGAGCGTGCCGTCGCTCGTTACAAACAGGGAATGATCCCCTCCCGCCGCCACCGCCACTACGTTGCTCGCCACTTTGAGGGGGATCGTGCTGTTGTTGGTCGTGCCAAGGCCCAACTGGCCGAAGTTGTTGTCGCCCATGGCCCAGAGCGTGCCGTCGCTCGTCACAAATAGGGAGTGCCCCGTTCCGGCCGCTACCGCCACCACGTTGCTTGCCGCGTCGAGGGGGGTGTCGCTGCTGTTGGTGGTGCCATTGCCCAACTCGCCGTAGGCGTTGTCGCCCCAGGCCAGTAGCGGGGCGCCGGGCATGCTCAGGTTGGCCGGCAGGCTGAGGGCCAGACCGTAGGCATTGGTCACCATTACCCGGTAACATCCACTGTTAGTAAACTGGAAGGAGGCAAAGCTCAGGCTGCTGTTGGTTTGCCCCGCCAGCCACATGCCGTCCTTGAACCACTGGTAGCTCAGCGGCGTCGTCCCCGCTGCGGCCGTCACGCTCACGGCCGCGCTTTGGCCGATATTAACCACCGCGCTCACGGGTTGGGTGGTGATACGGGGTGGCGGTTGCGCCACGGCCAAAGAGTGATAGGCCTCATCTGCGGCGCCCAGGGAGGCCACGATCAGAGCCACTTGGACCGGGGAAGTTTGCTCCGTGTTGTTGCCAAGGCCCAACTCGCCGTAGGCGTTATCGCCCATGGCCCAGAGCGTGCCGTCGCTCTTCACGAACAGCGAGTGAAGCTCTCCCGCCGCCACCGCCACCACGTTGCTCGCCACGCTGAGGGGGAGATTGCTGTAATTGGTCTTGCTCTGGTTGATGGCCCCGCCAAGGCCCAACTCGCCGTAGGCGTTATCGCCCATGGCCCAGAGGGTGCCGTCGCTCGTCACAAACAGGGAATGGTGCGCCCCGGCTGCCACCGCCACCACGTTGCTCGCTATATTGATGGGAAGATTCGTATTGACGGTGTTGCCGTTGCCCAACTGGCCGTAGATGTTGTCGCCCATGGCCCAGAGGGTGCCGTCGCTCTTCATGAACAGGGCGTCATTGGCCCCGGCCGCCACCGCCACCACCTGGCTCGCCACGCTGACGGGGGAGGATTGATCTGTGTTGTTGCCATTGCCCAACTGGCCGAAGACGTTGTCGCCCATGGCCCAGAGCGTGCCGTCGCTCGTCACAAACAGGGAGTGATTGGCCCCGGCCGCCACCGCCACCACATTGCTCGCCACGCTGACGGGGGAGGATTGATTCGCGGTGGTGCCATTGCCCAACTGGCCGTAGGCGTTTAAACCGGCGGCCCAAAGCGTGCCGTCGGAAGTCACAACCAGGGAGAAGTCCTGTCCCTCCGCGACCGCCACCACATTGGTGAGCGTCGCTTTGACAGGAGACTTCACGGACGGAAACAGGCCAACTGCACAGAGTTGGCCGTCGTAATTGGCGCCCATGCCCCAGAGGGTGCCATCGCTTTTCACTAACAGAGAATCCTCATATCCCGCCGCCACCGCCACCACGTTGCTCGCCACGTCGAGGGGGATATCGTTGTTATTGGCCGTGCCGTTGCCCAACTGGCCGGCGTCGTTGTCGCCCCAGGCCAGTAGCGCGGCGCCGGGCACGCTCAGGCTGGCCGGCAGGCTGAGGGCCAGGCCGTAGGCATTGGTCACCATCACCCGGTAACTCCCGCTGTTGGTGAACTGGAAGGAGGTAAAGCTCAGGCTGCTGTTGGTCTGCCCCGCCAGCCACACGCCGTCTTTGAACCATTGGCAGCCCGACGGCGCCGCGCCCGAGGCCGACACGCTCACGGACGCGCTTTGGCCGATACTGACCACCGCGCTCATCGGTTCAGCGGTGATAATGGGTGACAGTTGCGCCACGGCCAAAGAGTGTTTGGCCAAGTCCATTGCGCCTAGGGAGGCGACGGTCAGAGCCACTTGGACCGGGGAATTTTGCTCCGTGTTTTCGCCAATGCCCAACTGGCCGTAGGTGTTTTCGCCCATGGCCCAGAGCGTGCCGTCACTCTTCATAAACAGGGAATGAAACGCCCCCGCCGCCACCGCCACCACGTTGCTCGCCACATTGATGGGCAGATTTGTACTGACGGTGTTGCCGTTGCCCAACTGACCGTAGGTGTTTTCGCCCATGGCCCAGAGCGTTCCGTCGCTCTTCGCAAATAGGGAATGAACCCCTCCCGCCGCCACCGCCACCACGTTGCTCGCCACATTGATGGGCAGGTTTGTACTGACGGTGTTGCCGTTGCCCAACTGACCGTAGGTGTTTTCGCCCATGGCCCAGAGCGTGCCGTCACTCTTCACAAACAGGGAATGAAGCGCCCCCGCCGCCACCGCCACCACGTTGCTCGCCACGCTGAGGGGGGTGTCGCTATCATTGCCCGTGCCGTTGCCCAACTGACCGTAGATGTTTTCGCCCATGGCCCAGAGCGTGCCGTCGCTCTTCACGAACAGGGAGTGATTCTCCCCGGCCGCCACCGCCACCACGTTGCTCGCCACAACTTGAGGAGACAAAACATTGTTGCCGGTAGCATCGCCGTTGCCCAACTGGCCGTAGGCGTTGTCGCCCATGGCCCAGAGGGTGCCGTCGCTTTTCACAAACAGGGAGTGACTCGCCCCGGCCGCCACCGCCACCACATCGCTCGCCATGCTGGCGGGAGTCGGATGCGGGTTATAGTCGCTCGTGCCAAGGCCCAACTGGCCGTAAACGTTGTCGCCCATGGCCCAGAGGGTGCCGTCGCTCTTCACAAACAGGGAGTGATTTTCCCCGGCCGCCACCGCCACCACGTTGCTCGCCACGCTGAGGGGCAAGTTTGTACTGGAGGTGGTGCCATTGCCCAACTCGCCGTAGGCGTTTCCGCCCCACGCCAATAGCGGCGTGCCGGGCACGCTCAGGCTGGCCGGCAGGCTGAGGGCCAGGCCGTAGGCATTGGTCACCATTACCCGGTAACTCCCGCTGTTGGTGAACTGGAAGGCGCTAAAGCTCAGGCTGCTGTTGGTTTGCCCCG
>Ga0316217_10007820_pt1 | contig 10062 bp, 7 predicted proteins | sample 1anoAmetaG_FD_203633 | JGI IMG/M metagenome (GOLD analysis project Ga0316217, IMG submission 203633) | Freshwater microbial communities from Trout Bog Lake, Wisconsin, USA - 1anoA | ecosystem: Environmental > Aquatic > Freshwater > Lake > Hypolimnion/Profundal zone | place: USA: Wisconsin... | reverse complement strand
ACCCCTGAACTATCTCAATCATATGATAACCAAGATTTATCGATTTTATAGCTGGAGCTTTAACTGCTGCAAAAGTATAACATAATTATCAACAGCCTAACCTTTAGTCAGGTACTTCTGAAAATAACTTTCTGTAATAAAAAAATAATAAAGTTGTCCTATAATCTATAAGAGATTATAGCTGCATATCGTGCTAATTATCACTTCAGTTGGGTGCTGATTGAAATGAAGGAAATGCACTCTAAGAAGAGGTTTTTTGAAATACAATACTTGAAGTAAAAGGATTACTCTTTCTTTGTTTAAAATATCTTATTTTGAATCTGTCTTTAATACTTACAGACCTTAAGGTTATTTGATAAAAAGCTTTCAATAGAATTCTAAGTGAAACAAGTTTATTTTAAGACGATGCTAGTCAGAAATTTTCAAATTTTATGTATAAGATTCTGTAACCTTTTTCAACCAATCTCTATGGAAATAATATTGACACTTATTATATTCTCCTTAACCATCAGAGATTACATATATCTCACAAAAAAACTTTATCAGCCGATTTTTCAGAAAAAAAATAATAAAGGCGATAGCTTTTTTTTCGATCCTGATGAGCGCTTGATAACAAATAAAAGATGGTTTGTTTATAAAATTATTTATTGTTACATTTGTGCTTATGTAGAGCAAATAATAGCCTGATTCTTTTGACATCATGAAGTTCCTTACCTTGGAAAATATCAGAAGAGACTAAGAAAAATAAGCGTAACTCAGAAAGCAATAAAAGCCAATTGACACCTTAAAACCCAAAAGAATATCCTTCAAAAATAAATACGTCAATAAAGTTAAGTAATCTCTAGGTGGGATTTCCACGTCAATTCGCTTCCATTCACAACCCTAAAGCTAACCTATTATAGACGTTGAGGCCGAAAAAAAGTTCAGAAACAGAGAGGCAGCCAAACAAACTCGATAAAGAAAAAAGGAATACATAAAAATTGTCGAAAAGGAGATCCGAACTTTGTAAGATTAGCTGCAGCAAGTAAATAAAGATCTTGAAGAATGTAAAGCCTAGATAGTAACTGCTAATCAAATCTCCTAACAAAATGTAAATAATGTTTTATTATAGATAGGAGGTTCTCTACTATCTCAAACAGCACCTGTGGTGAAAAAGTTGAAGAAGTTTGTGTAGCAGTAGGAATCTATAGAGCTAAATGCGGATATAAATCTAGCTATCGATAGTATGTGCTATAGATTCGCACTTCTAGGCAGAGAACGGATTAGTAGAACCAATAAAGGATACAACTAGATTCTCAGGTTAGGTATAACCATGCTGCAAAGATACGTGATGTTTTGTGCAAGTGAAGGATGCCATTTGTTTGCGGACTAGAACTCCAACGGATAGCAGGAGCATTGGTTCGCCGAAATGAAATCTATGTTTGGTGATGTATTGCTGAAATAAAAGTAAAAGATACAAGGCATAAGAGGAAGCTTTGTGAAGCAAAAGGTTATTATGGAGGAACTTTAGCAGGCATTGCTAAAAAAAAAGCAGCAGATAAGGTTGCTCTGCGGATAGATTGATGAGCTTCATCAGGACTTTAGAAGAATTTACACTCCCAAACAGCTGGCCAAGTTGCTGATTTTCCACGATGGAGCCACTTACAAATAGTAGCTTAGGTTCATCTAAAAGATTTGCTTCGAAGATGGCGAAGGACCCCAACTAGGAGACCCAGTGAAAAAGACCAAACTCAACTAAGAATGAAGCTTATATTTCACCAATCTTTGATAAATAATGTAGTAATTTAGTAACCACTTATATTCAACATTAACTATCATGGATCTTTCTCTTTTTTAGTTTTTTTGCTAATTGTTTAAAAATAAATTTTATCTGACATAAAGCAAGAAATTTTATAGTATACTATAAAATAGCGCCAACCGTTATGTTTTTAATAATAATTCCATGAACGTCTTTCTATTCTTTCTTCTTGCGGCCTCAGTCTCGTCAGCAGACAACGAACTTCTCACTCTTGCTAAATCCCACTCTTGCCTCAAAGATGTTGTCTTTGATTTTGTAAAGGCATAGAACTGCACACTAATGCTTGATCACCAAAAATACCAGGTAAAACTTGATTAACACAGTTGGCGTATCAAATGACCAAGTGTTTATTTTCAAACCTTAGGAGGGAGCTTCCCCAGACTTGCTCCGATTCTGTTTATAGTTGCAAACTGGAAGGAGATGCATGGCACACCTTTACAGACTTTCAGACTCACATAGACAATCTCTGCCACTTTTACTGGTAGATGCTTCAACAAGAGAGAGCCCAAGCCCTGATTAGTAAACTCAGCTAATCTTCTACCTAAGCATAAAGAGTGATGAGATAGAACACCTTGTCTAGTAAAAGAATTCTATTAGTCCAAGAGCAAATGCACAGCAATTTGAAGGATTCCATCATCCAGCAGAAAGAAATGACAAAATTAATCGAATCCTCAGCTGCTCACATTTCGAATATCACCAGACAAATAGAAAAATTTGCATAAAATATTAGAGAGGACATTAGTTAAAATTATGCCACCATAAATAAAGTTTTGTCCTTGATCAATGGCGGAGTATAGCAAATCCTTTAGCTACAGAGCTATATGAAGGCAGATATCACATCAATAAATGGAATCCTTTTTTTCCTCATCCAATTTCTCGCCATTCTTTTCGTTACTTCTTTTAAAGCATACCAATCCGCCAGGAATAGCATTCTTTTGACCCTTTTACTTCAAATCTTAGTCTAGCTAACTCTTCCCAGCTTCCTTTTCTCTTGGATAGGTGTCAAGATAATCAGAATAACATTTATTGTGGCGATGATTGTTTTGATGGTGAAAAACAGCACAGATGGAAGCTAGTGGCAGAAGGAGATGAAAAACCAACTAAATACTCCCCGTTTAGAGCGATTGATCGCAAAGGCTATACACAATTAGAAACAGTTGTGGAATGAAAGAAATTTTTTGGAAGGGTTCCAATACAAAATATAGAGATAAGTAAGTCAGGATGAAGGCAAAATGATGGTAGCCTAGTGATAGAAATGTGATATAAGCTTTAAATTTCCAAAAAACCTATAAAACTGATTTAGAATAAAATTATTAGTAATTTCTATGGGGATGAAACGACAAGACGACTCTAACTGCGTAAGAAAAAAACTCTAAGACTACTCTTATTTGCTTACTAATAACATCGGCAAAGGCTACTCCAGCCAAGTTTTCAAAGGACGCAACGATCTTACAGGTACTCAGCAATCTATTCAGAATAAACAGTTGCAATCAAAGTCATCGATATGAAAATGATAAAAGGCGAAGTTCACAAGAATCTGCTTGCCTCCGAAATAGAAGTACTCAAAGCTTTGAAGAACAGTTAAAACATAATAGAAGTCTATGACATCTACAATACCAAAAACAATACCTATATAATCACTGAACTTTGCTAAGGAGGCGACTTGGCTAAGCTCATATCCAGCCGAAAAACCATCCCTGAAGTTGAAGCTATCGTACTGATGAACCAAGTTCTTAATGGATACAACAACATCCACTCTCGAGGAATCATCCATCGTGATTTAAAACCAGCCAACATCTTCCTCAGAGACGGTTAAATCAAAATAGCCGATTTCGGATTCGCCATGAAGCAGTCTGAATGCAAAAAATACTCATCGTACAATGTTGGAAGTCCAGTCTACATGCCGCCTGAAGCCTTAAACTAGAACAAATATAGCTTCAAAAGTGACATATGGGCACTTGGTGTGATTTACTACTAGATGCTCACAGGAAAAACTCCTTGGAGAGCCAAAACCGAAAAAGATTTAGCTAAACAGCTGATCTCGATTCCCATTAAGAACATTATGCCCCCATCTATCAGCCATTCTTCAGAAAACTTCCTCATGAGGGCTCTCACTGTTGATATCAATACCAGAATGAGTCCTTAATAGCTCCAAAGATTTAAGCTTGTCGCAGATAAATCTTACATCAACAAACATCTATATTCAACTGAAAACTCCATTTTCGATGGCAGAAACAACAATATTAGAAGAAACGAAGCAAAGCAAGGCTAAAGGCATGACACTTCACTTAATAAAAACTCTATCAATACACCAAATAACATGAAAAGATTAACGTTCATGCAAATTTAAGAAGGCAAGAACAATAATTTCAGCTTACCTAAAACTGCAGCAACTATCTCCTCAAATAAAACTGAACATTTCATTTCAGCTTCTAACCAAACAATTAACAATGCCGAGGCGTTAACCCAAAAAGAGATTAACATCTACCCCTCTTCAGATATACTCAGCTATGACAAAAAACAACTTTCAAAGCAACTGCTCAGTCAAATCCATTTCTGCAGATTTCTTTATAAGCTGATCATTCGGATGAATGAAAAACTTCACTAAGATTTCAACTCAGAGTTGGAAGCCTTGAAAGAATATATGACAAGCCTTATTTTCTAAAAACTCTAAGAAGTAAACAATCTCAAAGCGGTTAATTCAAAATATGTGCAAGATTACAGAAGCTCTTCCGATTATACTAAAATTGCTCAAATCATAGACCAATATCAAGCAAAGTACTCAAAAGATTTGGGTCACATCAAGCCCATGAACAACAATCTTACATATTTAAAAGAACAACTAGCGCAGAATATTTTGACTATTTATAAGCGAGTTGAAGATCAAGCAGAAATCGGAGATTTTAAAGAATAAGTTATTGTATTGGACTACTTAGTGACTTTAAGACAACTAATCGGCCTTCTTCAAAACAATGATTTAGAAGGGTTCCATAACAAATCCAAAATTGAGACTATTGTGGAAGGTGCTCCTTCGAAAGTGATCACCCATGACCACCTTAATGCCATTAAGGCCAAACTTAAAGCCATTAAAATAATATGATCTAATATAATTCTTTAAGCGCGTAGACATTCATAAATATTATTGCCTCAATCACTGCGAGGATTTAGCTATTAAAGAGTGTTTTGGCCTTATTTGACTATTCTTTGCTTTTCAACCTTCTCCAAATCTGTCTTATTCTCTTGTTCTCTTTTTTATTCAGCTACTATTGTTTACTACTTCTAAAGTTTTTACATTTTATTCGGTTTCAATTAAATCTCTGCTAATTTTTAGATGTTTATCTCTACAGGACCTTCTAGTTTTTGATTTCTTTCCTCCTCTGTTTCTTTCTTTTTTGATTCTAGTTTTCCTTAAGAAGTTGATGAAGCTTCGTTGTTTTAAGGAGATAGATATTGCTTGTACTTATATTTGATCTAACGTTGTGTTACGTTAAAATATATTTTTAAGACATTTTTAATACAGTTAGTCTTTTGGTAGGGGTTGCCCACAACAGTCTACCATTTTCCATCAAAGAATTCTTTGGTTGTCTAATTCTTGAGAATAAGATAACTATGAAAAAGCAGCATTATGGCAACAAAAACAAACGCTGGCACACACAGAATGGCAAGGACGATAGAAAAAGGGTATCTACGTAGAGCACTTCCTAGATCTGCATTATTCCCACTCATTATCATGACGCACATTCCAAAAAGTATAGCTAATTCGACCAACAAAGAGAATAGGAAAAGATAAAACTGCTTATAATTCCTCTTTCCAATGCAAGTTCCAACCCAAGGACAATGATGATCCATCTTCTAAATGCAAGCTCCACAAATATCGCAGTGGCTAGCCCTCGAAGGACGATATATATTACAAGTAAGGCAGAATTTTACTCTGTTGACTTTCATTCCATCAGCTACGACATACGATATCTGTATGTGACTCTTGATATGTTCGTTTTTCGGAATGGCGAGCAACTGGCTATCCATTTCGTATTTTTCATTCTAAGTGATTGAAAAATTACTATTTTTTGTATGATGCCGGGGTGGGTAGTTACCATAAATATGAAAGCGTAGAAGTTGATAAACTGGAAGGCAACAAGCATGCCGATGAGCCAGAAGTAATGTTTGGTGCTAAACCAGCTGAGATGCAGTATTTCGTGCAGAATGATGCAGCTCTGGATGAGTGTCAATGTTATGAGAGCCTTTTTCTTTTGCGCCCTTCTTCAAAAGCAACTTTACACTTGATAGAGACGGCCATCACAGCACGAATACTCCTACTAAATTTATCTTATCTCCCTTATCTGCTGGGGGTTCTGGTTCTAGTTCGACTTCTTCATACTTTAATTACCAAACAAATTACAAAAAGGGAATCAGGCTAAACTAGCGAATATATGATCATTCTCTGCAGAGTTACACTCCTACAACCACATTTGCCACGTGTCGGTGATTATTGTCAAGTAGAGGCACATTTGACGTTCCCAATTGTCCCACTTACAGCCATCCGACTCCAACTAGGTCATCTTCAAGTTGGAAAATGTTTTTGTCGAATACTTTGATCTACAGGCTGCTGGCGTTGCGAGCCAATTTGAATGGTTAAGATTTTTCGTTCCATTGAATGAATTCGCTTTTTTCGCTTTCGCAAGATGTGATAGAAAGGCCGTTGTTTTCACTGTCATATTTTAATACTGCGTAAAAATTGTTGGATTTTTTCTCTTGGGTAGGTAAAACATGAGCATAGTACACTTTGAAGTTTATCAGAGTGTGCTTTTCCTCTTTCTTTTGCGTTTATTTGTTTGTTTCTGCTTCATATTAGTGATTTTGTGAATGAATTTCGGAGGGTTGATAGCTCTACTGGATTTTAAGAGAGGAAACCTAAAAGTTAGCTTCAGACTGTTCTCTGTTATTTTAATGATCTTGAATAAGTTTTGAGGTATAGGTAGTTTATTGATTTGCATTCTTATATTCTTTCATTTCACTGGAATTCTCAGAAACCTCCTTTAGGCTGCTACTTTCAAAAGTCGTTGGCAACCCTTGAGGTAATAAGTTTAATTGCTGTTGGTTCAACTTCAGCAGACGTGAGTAAAGCTAGTTAAACTCCTACAACATCTTGTCTATAGTTATCTCAAATCCTTGTCTATTTGGAAAACTTAATTTCGTTTTTAGCTTGTATTTATCGCCGCTGATTAAGTTTTATTCAAAAAGAACAGCTTCTTCTTTTGTGTGCTGTAGTAACCAAGATATCGTTTTTTACATTTTCTTCAGACTTGCACTATCTGACTACCAATGCTCTGCTTGCCTCAAAAATTTCAGAGCTAAGTCGAATTTTCCTTTCTCTAAATGAAATAGCCCTACCATAGATAAAGCTTATTTGTTATTAAACGAATAGTAGACTGCTTTCTCAGCCAAGCTCAAGTTTTTTTACTTATTGGCTACCTTAGCGCAGAGACTGGAAAGACTAAAGCATAGATTCTAAAAGGAAGCTGCAAAATTAGTATTTGTCAAGTGCAAAGAAAACAGGTTAAAATAGGCAATGTGGTTGAGATAATCGATTTATATAGCGCGCTATAGGTCTACCTGTGCTTGAGTAAGATTGGAAAGATGGAAATTGGCAATAGCCCTATTAGAGTAGAGAGTTGGTGAAGTAGGCTAGAGAAGAAGGCAATCATTGATTAGAGCTATGCAGGCTTGGTAGTTATCATTTTTATACATTTCAGTGGATTAAGTGAAAAGATTGAGAAGTCTTGCCTCACTCATCTTACAATTATAAAGTCTAATAATTTCAGAATGATAAATTGAGTTGAAACGGTGGAATCTATTGCCTTTGAAATGTATCGAAATAGGAATTGACAAATTTATCAAGTATTGATAGATATTTTCAGCGAACTTTGATATAAATAAGTTTGTTTATTTAAATTTGACTGTGATGGACCAAGTGGGCTCTTAAAAAAAAAGGTTCTAGGACATGAGGCAAGCACTCTAAATGAAAAACTACTAGATCATAAAGTCGATAGGCAAAGGTGCCTTCGGGGAAGTGGTCCTTGCTCGAAACAGTAATATCCAATCCATTCAGAATCCACAGATGTACACTATGCTGTCAAAATCATCAGTAAAATGCACATCAAGAAGAAGCCTTTTCTGCAAAAGTATATTGACCAAGAAATTGATATAATGAAAAAGCTAAACCACCCCAACATAGTTCGCTACTAATACGAATTCACAAGTAAAAACTTAATAATGCAGCTAATGATTTTATCATCATCGTTATGGAGTACTGCGAAACAGGCAACCTTTTGACTTACCAAGCTAAGTTACCTGGAAAAAATTTTTCCTTAAAACAAGCGATTAGAGTGATCATTTAAGTCATGAAAGGACTCAAATGCATTCATGAAAAAAATTTCATACACAGAGACATCAAATCAGAAAATGTGCTTCTCAAAAAGGAAGGTTCTTAACTTTGCTATAAAATTGCGGATTTCGGCTTCGCACGGTCGATTGGAGGTGTAGGAGCTAAAACACATTGTGGGACTTAGAAATACATGGCACCTTAAATTATTAGTAATTCTTACTATGGCATTTCAGTCGATATTTGGGCCTTAGGAGTTCTGTTTTACTTTATGCTTTTTGCTGAATATCCTTTTAAAGGCCATGATATGAAAGCTGAAATACAAAGAAGATGTAGTAACCCTTCTTTTAGTCTAAATGCAACTGTTAGCAAAAAAGATAAGATCAAATAACAAGGCAACTAATTGTAGGATTTCTTTAAGCGCATTTTTGTGGTGGATAGCAAAAAGAGAATGACTTTTTCAAACATCATTAAACACCCTCTTTTCTGCGATTATTAGAACTAGTTTAAAGAGAATATGGTGTTTTACAATAAGCTTTAAAAAAACTAGTAATACTTCAAAGATGAACCCTAGAAATTTGAATATGGTGTAGATGACAGTGAAATGTAGCCTGAGGACTAATCAAGGGCTCATCTTTTAAAGAAAAAAGGAATCAGTAAAGAGTCTAAGCACATTGAAAGGTAGTTGTAGTAAATCTTTTTTTAAATTTGCAAAGCCCATTACCTCAAGTAATGTGCAACTGAGCTTTTTGATAACTATGCTTCTTACTTGACCTACGCATAAAGACTTGCCGCAAAGTTCTACTTGTTGAAAGCTTACATTTTCTTCTCAGACCCACTCTTAAACAGCTTAAAAGAAGGAAAGATTCCTTAATCTTTGACTGAGATCGATATAGACAACAAACGCTGGAACGAATGTGTCAAATCCGCTGAATATAAAAAGTATGTAAATAAGATGGAGTAGGAGAACATGAAAGCACATTTGATGTTTTAGGATACATATAGTGAGATTACTATAGTTCTTCAAGATATGCCCATTAAGAACTTTGAAAAAGGATACAAACTTAATGTAGATGAAAAGACTTTTGATGACTTGAAGTTTTCCTATCGCTCCACTACCTCCTATATCTTCAAATCTATTCATTAGAACAGCAAAATCGACCCTCATACAAGGAACAAAATCAAAATGAGACTCTTTTGCTGCCATATGATTAACAGAATCTTCATTAGAAAAGAAATTCCCGACCACTTCCCCTTTTTTATAAAGTGGCTGAAGACCAAAAAGATAGAATATCCGCATACTTTTGACTTTATCTACTTCAAGAGGTGGATTCTCTAAGAAACCCAACAAAATCTGGAGCGTAACATCGCACTTCTACACAAAACATTCTTTTGATCTTGTTTACAGCTAAAGCATGTTAATTTGAACCAAAATCTTAACAAATAAATATAAAAGTATCATTTATTTCTGCCTTTTTTCGCTTTCTATCTTCAAAAATCATCAATTCGGCTTGAATCCATATCGCTTTCTTAGCTTATTTGGGTAGAATTTGGATCATTTTAGCCCAAGTTAATTTATTCTGATTTAATTGTTCCGATTTCACTGGTTTAGTCAAAATCCTAGTTGATTATTTATAATGCATGAACGAAATCCCTTCCTACATTTCCCATTTAAAAATCAGAACGTTCTTCATTCAAGATTTGAATCAAAGAATTCCTAGTAAAAGAATTCATCCAAATTGACCTCTTTCTGCCTTCCTGAAGAATTGAGTCGACTTTTTTAAACTTAGTAGAGAGTTTGGCCATTTTTTGAGAAAGGGAAGTTTCAGCTTGCTGAGCTGACTTATCTTAAACGCCAAGCAGGGAAGACATGAAGAAAGAG
>Ga0316217_10007819_pt1 | contig 10064 bp, 5 predicted proteins | sample 1anoAmetaG_FD_203633 | JGI IMG/M metagenome (GOLD analysis project Ga0316217, IMG submission 203633) | Freshwater microbial communities from Trout Bog Lake, Wisconsin, USA - 1anoA | ecosystem: Environmental > Aquatic > Freshwater > Lake > Hypolimnion/Profundal zone | place: USA: Wisconsin... | reverse complement strand
TTCGCTAAGATCCAAACCTAGATTGAGTTCCTTTTTTCCAAATAAATGAAGTATATAATAAAGTTTTTCGTTAATTCATTTAATTTGAATGCTCATAAAAGATCCCTACCTTTAATCCCACAAGAAGGAAGCAGATGTACGATCACAACCACCTTTTATGCAAGTGAACAAATCTTCACTATCTCAGCCCATCTACTCCGAAGTGCCTCGAAACCGTGCATCTTCAGCAGTTGAGATAAACCAGATGCAAGCCAAGGTGAAGGCCTACTAAAAGTAACTAAAAAGCATGGAGCACACCTACGCAAGGCAAGAAGAAGTAGCTCGAAAAATGTTTAACTTCAATAACGTCAACAGAGAATATCACGAGGCCATGAGACTGAGAAACCTCGACCTAAATGTAATTAGCACTTCATTCAGACCAAACTAAATAACGCAGTTTGCGAAATGCAACTTGCCCACCACCGTTCTGAAGAAGATTATATGCGATTTGCCCATGATAAAGATTTGCTCTTTACCAAGTATCAGGAACAGGCAGAGGAGTTACTTCGGTTGAGGAGCAACTTCAATACTTTGCTTTAGCAAAAAACTAGGCTTGAGGAGGAGCTTAGTAATTTGTAAATTATCACTAATATAGAGCCTTTTTGATAGAGAAAGAGAGGCAGCAAAACTAGCTCCAAACTAAGTAGCTTGCTTTTAGGATGTAAAGCATGGATCGTACCTACAAAAACCTGATCACAGCAAAAGATGAGTAATTGAGTCAGCTAGTGAACAGGCTGAGAATCTACTAAGAAGAAAACCGAAAACTGAACGATATAAATAAAACTTTGCAACTGACTAGAGATAGAAATGACAAAATAGACAATTTGAGTCAAATTCACCATCTTTAGTCCAATTTGAAGTCAGGACTCAAGGACAGAGATAAAGAGAATGAGGACTACAATGCCCACAGAAGCCATTTCAAGGACAACCAAGAACTCAAGGAACAAAAAACCATCAACTAGTAGCTGAGGAAGGAGCTGGAAAACATCAAAAAGCAACTAACTGACATACACAAACGCAATACCCAGCTCTAAGGCTAAGCCAAAGAGAGTGACAGGCACAGGTCTAGCTAAGCTTTGAAGATTTAGGCTTCAAAGTGGCAAGGATTCTTAGCTTCTATCATGACTCTGCGCTAGGGAATCAACAAAGAGGTGTTTTAGCTGTTCTTCAAAAGTGTTAGAGACGGCTAAAAGAAAAAGCAAAACAGTTTGGTTATCTTTATCTAGAACTGGAAGTGTCTAGATATGGAAAGACTCTAGCCCTACATAAAATCCTACTTCTAGAACAGGGAAGCTCTGAAACAAATTGCGGCAACTCAGCAGGCAAGGGAGAGTCCCCATTTTGGCAAAATTGAAGAGAGCATTCCTTTGAGAGTGGGAGCCAAACCTGGAAGAAGCAACATCAACCAATGGATACTTTCGACCATACAATTCACAAAAAATCAAAAATAGGCAGGTAGAAAGAGCTTAAACAACTTCCTGTTGTTCCTCTTCAGGCTCCTCACTATCCAATACCGTGTGAGGTACCCTATGCAAGGAAAAAGTTATCACCTGGACTCAGATGTCAAGAATGAACTTGAACACTAAACCATTAAGGCTGTGGAATCGATTTTCAAATATCAGTGATCTTTTTTGTCAGCATTCTGCTTTGAATTCAACTTCCTGTATCAATTGCCAAGGAATGTGAGTAATAGCGTCAAAAGTTAGGAACAAGTAGACGTTTGTTGTTGCTATTGAATGTTTGTAATGAGTGAACATTTGTTATCTTTTGAAATGAATAGGTATTAATGTCTTGAAACGAGTGCTTGTTAGTGGATCTAGTGAGTAGGCATTAAAAAAAGGTCCTACCGAGATTTGAACTCGGATTATTGGATTCAGAGTCCAAGGTGCTAACCATTACACCATAGGACCAGTGCTATCTACTTCACCCTTTTGATTCCTTTATTCTTATCTTATTCGTTTTAGTTCTCAGTTCAACTTCTTCCTTTATGAAGGATTTTCTGAGTAGGGCAATTTAAATGAAGGAAGCTAGGCAAAAGGCAGAATCTTGGAGTTTTGTGTTTGTGGAGGGGTGATTGGAATGCGCTGGATTATACGTGAATAGTTTAATTTTTATTTCAATTAATTAGATATTTCCAATCCTAATGAGCAAAAAAGTTTCAGCTCCAGCCCCCGCAGCCACTGCCAAACAGCAGCCAAAGGCTCCTGAAAAAAAAGTCTTCAAAGCAGAAGACTACGCCACTGTGCTCATCCCAGTTGAGGAAGTCAGAGATATTAAGACTGCTTTCGACATCTTTGACGGAGACGGAAGTGGGATTGTTGACCCTCAAGAATTGAAGAGAGCTTTCGAACAACTAGGCTTCCAGGGAAAGAACAAGTTCATCTATCAAATCCTTGCTGAGCTTGACGATGATCAATCCGGAGGTATTGATTTTCCTGAGTTCTTGAGACTGGCTACTGCCAAACTGGGAGACAAGGACAGCAGAGCTGAAATCGAGAAAGTTTGGGGCTCATTCGACGTCAACAGGTCGGTACAATTCTGCTTATTTAGGGTAAGATCACTGTGCAAGAGCTAAAGAAAGTTGCCCAGGAACTTGGTGAAGATCTGACTGAGGAAGAACTGATCCACATCTTCAGCAAAGCCGACCTGGACGAAGATGGTTTCGTGACAGCTGATGACTTCTATAATATCATGACCCACAAGGTTTACTGGGAACAATGATTCAGAAACCTCTATTTAGCAATCATTACTCACTACAATCATATCATTACCCTCAATACTAAGTAATTAACATTTTTTCATCAAGTCAGTAATTTCGCCCTCTTCAGCAGCTATTTCCCGATTTTGGCATTTGCCACTAACTTTAGGTCATGTAGCACTAGGTTTGAGGCACGCATTTCCTTTCCCTTCAGCTTCGATAACTTTGCTATGTCACTGGAATCAAGGTTTAGGTCAAATTTGAAGCACTCTATCGCCGCCATTAAGCTCTTGATTAGGAAAAATGTACCTGCCTAGTGAAGCTGTCTAGATTGGGGTGGAGTAAAAGTCTAAAGACCATGTTTCCAAAGAAGGGAGGAGTTTTCTCACCTATTAATTCCAGTCTGATGATGATTTGTTTTGCTATTTTCTTAAGCAGCTAAGTGTTGCAGTCTTCGTAGCCTGTATAGAAAACCTCTCTCCAAAGCTTATCGGTTTCTTTCTCTTTGATTTCTGTGATTAACTCAGGATTATACTCGGACATAAACTATTCCTCAAGATGACGAATGTACTCATGAATAAAGTGGCTTCTCAGATAGTTTTGGTTCATCCTTTAGACATTCTCTCTAAACTTGGCACAAAGTATGGCGTACCTGTTCCTCTCCTTAAATCCTTCAGTTTTGAAGATCTTAAAGAGCTCTTAAAGTTTATTTATTTCTTCTGGTTTCAACTTAGATTTCTAGTTGATTATTGCTTATTAGACTTCGTTTTAAAAGTTTTTGAAACCTACAGTTGTAGATTGCTAGAATATGTACTGAGGAATTCCATACTTTTTGGCTAGCAGCTATGCCTTGAATTGCTTTTCGTAAGCTAAGATCAAAGAGTCATCCAAAAAGAGACTGAATTCCATAATTAAATCAATCACAGGCATATCTCTGTTGGCACTCAGTGAGGTCTATTTTAGCTTAAGCGATTGTAAATCTTCCCAAGGCAACTCAGAAATCAAGATAGATGTGAAATCTTCGTAAACATTGAACTTGTTGACTCCTTGAACGATTTCTTACTCCCAACTCTTCAAATATTGCAGTTATTTGATGTTGAATGTTTTGTTTTAAGTGATCTTTTTAAGAAGATGCAGCTTAATGTAGTTACTTTGTGCTCTTCCTCTCTTCAAATTCAAAGCTTTTTAGTAATCCCCATTGGCATAAATGAAATCTTAGTCAAATTGCCTGCTATAAGTGATATTCTTCTTTATCAAGGATTCAAATGCTTAAAGCTACTCTTTCCGGATTTCTAGCATCTTGAATTCTCCATCAAGTAAGGCGTCCTACATATGGTCCAACATCTTAGTTTTTAACTGCTCAGCTGCTTAGATTATAAGATTGTCTACTTCTGAAATCCTTTCATAATAGGTTTTGGAGTTAATGGCACCTTTTTGATAAAGGTTGCGTTGAGCGATTCTCACATTTTTCCTGTGCTCAATCAAACGCTTGATTTTATCTGTTTTGGAGATTTTTGAGAGAATGTATCTAAAATAAGGTGAATCCATGTAAGTCCTTTCATGTAGCTCCTCCAAATAGTTGAAATATTCCAGTGGATCCCGTTTCAGCAGGTATTTCTTCCTCTCTTCTCCCTTCTTATTTAGCTAAAAGATGAACTTAAAGCCAAATATGTAATCCAGAAGCTACTTTGGCTTCAAGGTGGTCTTGAGCTCATGCTTGAAGTTTTGAAGGTTGACAATATAGTCTAATTCCTTTTTTTCCTAAGCAGTCAAGTTCTTTGTAGTTACCTCTTCATTTTGGTCTTTTAGGAGTTTGAACTAAAGCTTTAATCTTTTCACGCGCTCCGAGTGCTTGTATATTGGCAGTAAAACTAGTTTATTGCTTATGTTTGCAGAAAGACGGTTTACAAGGATTTTAGAAAGATCGCTAAGGTTTTCATGATTTATTTCTGCTAAGTGATACTACTTTTCTATCTTTTCTCTCCAGTCATTGTACTCACAATATGAGTTATCGGAATAGTACCTGTAATTAATGAATTCCTCCTAAAAGGATGCTTTTGGTGGCAATTTTTCAGCTTTTAAAGTTTACAAAGTTTGTCTCTAGCCCTTCAGTTTTCCCTGTGACTCAGATAGCTCAGGATACTTCAATTTCTGAGCAATATTGTTAATCAAATCAGGAATCCTACTTTTAACTGACCGTATAAGTGTTTTGATTCCTTAGACATCTATTGAAACCCATTCATTTTAGTTTGGATTAGTTTGCTTTTGAAGAGGATAGTTAATAGACTGGTTGGCAGGAATGGGCTTGGGTATTTTGCTCTGAATATCTATTTCCTTCAAAAGCATAATAAGCTTATTAAGCTATAAAACCTAGAGAAGGAAAGCTACAGAGTTTGTCAATTCCTGTTACTTGCTTTAGAAGTTTGCATAGTTGTGCAAGGTTTTATTGAGCACAATCAGCTTGAATTTAATTTGGTTGGTAATGATAGACTATTTAAAGGCAGGAAGTAGTTTAAGCACTTGGTTTTCTAATTCCGCGAAATGTTTGATCAACTAAGAATCTTCTTCCTAGAATATTTCTGCAAATCTTGCCTCTAGCTCTTGAAAGGGCTTGATTTAGAAAATTTTGCTATTTTGAAAGTTGATATTGAGGAAGGAGTTCACAGAAAATTAGTTTATCTTAATTCCGTTTTTGATCTCAAGTCTAAGGATGAAACTATTGAGGTTTCCACTTCTGAACTCACCATCTAAGGAAGTTTCATCTGAGCTACTAAACAAGAGTGCATTTTGAACTCCATTCTTCACACCAACATTGAGATAAACTTGCATTTTTCGAAGCAAATGCTCCTTATTGCAGAGCTTATAACAAGTTTCCCTCAAAATGGAAAGATAAGGATTTTTTTTGTGTTCATCATTCACAAAAGCGTTTAAATAGTTTAGGTATACTGGGTGGCTTCCGTATTTCTCAGGAATTTAGAGAGCCAATATCTTAAAAGCCTATACTACTAGCTCGTTTTCAGTTTAGCTGGGAGTATAGTAAGTTGCTTTTTCTTCAAGCTTAAGCAGGTAACGATTATAAGTTGTAGCGAAGTTACTGTGATTTCGGTGATTTTGTAGAAGGTAATTCAGAGCATTTATAGAGTACACTAAGTCGTAATTCAGTGAATTCTGCTCTTAAAGTGTGATGTTTTCTTACAATTTACGATAAAGTACTTACTTTAATTGCTAGTTGTTGATAAAAAGTCCGATTTCATTGAATAGGCTGACATAAAAAGCAAAGTTTTAGTGAGAAACTGAATCAAAATCTATTAAATGGTCTTCAGCTTCGAATTCAGCTGCCAGAACAATAGCATTTTATTGAAGCCCCATTCTGCAGAAAGCATCTAAAATAATTACCTTTTCATCAATGCCTGCTTTTTTGTACACTTGCTTGATTTTAGAATCAAAAGTATTGAAAAGTTGCAAAGACTCATTGTAAACCCTTCTGAAAATACGAGACACGTTTAGCTCCTACTTATAATTGAAGCCGGGGGAAGAGTTGACTGGGAATTGTTAGATAAGAGTCTTCTACCATTTGAGGTTGACTAAGCTCCTTCCATCAGCTGTGTGATACACAAATCGATCAAGTGCAGTTAATCTACTGAGAAGGTTTAGCAAAGTTGCAATTTTTTTAGGGTTTGCCTCAGTGCTTTCTTGGTACTCTTGAGCTTAGATGGGAGTTTTATCAACGAACGAAAAGACAGGGTCAAGCTTTTTGATGTTAAGGTACATTAAGAGGATTTCTTAAATTCTTTTTACTTAGTATTCTGCATTTTTCATCTGTACTGCATGGTGGATATCATTCATATCCAGAAGCTTAAGCGCAAGGAGCTTCTCTTAAACTTGCAGCAACCCAAGATTAAGGTTTGGGTTTCTTAGCACTTGCTAATTTGAAGAAAATTCGACCATTTTCAAGTATTCCTTTCTAACGTTGATGATACCTTCCACTATTGATCTAAAATTTTTATTTGTTTCGGCAATTTCATCAATGAGGTGGTTTAGTTCTTCAATATCATACTTTTTGATGCTAGATATCTCCCCTTCTTAGCTTGCAGCCTCTTAGTAGAAGTGCTTTATAAGGCTAATGGCTGTATGCACCTGAGAACTTCTCCTCAAAGACTACAAAGTTTCAGTTTCAGAAGGGTTGTAGTAACCTTTCTTCTAGATTTGGTACTCTCTATCTCCACCCCACCCTGAAAGGATAGAATACTGGTCACCTCCCTCTAAATCACGCTTAATCTGACTATCAAAAGAAGTACATAGAGTATCACCATATTGATCACTTCATAATCGACGTATTAGAGCCTTATAAGGGATTACAAGATTGCTGTCAGATTGCTGAAACTTAGTTTGTTATTTTTGAAAGCATACTTGAATTATTCACTCAGATTGCTAAACTAGGAAGAAAGGAATAAAGAATAGCCTAAGTTGTCCAAAGATCCGCAGTTGTCCCTTTTTGATATTTGGTAGGCTTGGCCTATAGACTCAAAGGTTGCTCGCATGTTGTCCTACCAGTAGTACTTTGAACGCATATGGAAGTAATCTGCAATCGAGCGAGCAGGAGTGGGTGACATTTTGACGAAGTTGTTGAGTCTATTCGTTTATTTTTGTAGTTTTTAGTAATCTTGCAGATGCCTGAAATACAGTTTTTTGAATATGTTTTGCATGGTGACAAACTGGGAGACGTCCTCCTTGAGTATATTGCTCTGTGCTTGCTTGATATAGTCTGAGACCTTCCAGATATGGAGGGGACAGATGTTGCGATTAATGAGCCTCATTTAATTGATAATTAAAATGAGAAGAAATTAAGTTGAAAATCATAACTTTAGTAATTCAGAGGAAAGCGAAAAAGATGCACAATCAAGAAGTTGTGGTTTGGTGCGTTGAATTAGAATTCAGACTATATGGATCTAATTGTTACTGAGAAAAAGATCTCAATCAGAGGGCTTTGATTAAAATGAATGAACAATATGAGTCTTATCATGTAAGGATTACAGATCTTAATACAATAATCAGAGCATTTTCATCTTCTACTTTAGCTTTTCAATTGAAAGAGGAACTAGCTTATTGAGATTGACTTTGACTATTTTAATGTTTTGTTCATCAAAAGGACTTATTTGTAGCTACTAATAATCCTATTCCTTTAAAATCGGGTGTCTCTTCAGAGACTAATACCCTAAATTCTATTTTCGGTGACTTTCGTTAAATCTATTCTTCGTACGCTCAGATTTCAATTGGCTAAATGGTCGTGAGAAGAATTGAGGGGCATCAGGTATTTTCGGATTCCTATGCTCAATCTTTTATAAGAAAAACTTTTCAGTGACTTTTTTCTTGGCAATCTCATGCTAAATTTATCTTTTTTTGTCACACTCCTCTATTTTTTGCATTAGTTTCAAATGATTTTAACGAAAAGTTTTGATGATAGCCTCCAGCTTATTGTCAGCCTAGGGGGAATCTTAGCCCAAAACAAATTTGCTTAGTTTTCTGTGGCTTTACTTAAACATAAATTCCTAATTTCTAAAAAAATATAAACGGGTAGGTTAGCCTGAAATACAAAGTAAAAAACTTAATTATCTCCTCAAACCAAATCAACTTAACTTAAGTTAAAAAGTATTAGTAACTTGTGAAGCGAGACTAGTAAGAACGAAAGGCTAAAGGCCAGGTTATATTTCTTTCTTACAAGCTTTTAGTTTTGCTGTCTTGTACTAGTATAAATTAATTTCAAACTTCAGGCAAAGTAATTAATAGACCATTCAGGCTGAATATGAGAAAGACACAAAAAGCTCGCAAAAATTTTGGCTTACACTAATCAAAAAGAGAGAAGATGTAAGAAGAGGCTCAATAGTTCAGCGTATGTACATTTATATAAAGATCCTAATGTCTGTCAGCCAGAAGGTTCAGTGCCATTATTGCAAAAGAGACATTAGTAAAGCTTGTCGGCTGGTGGGCACCTAAGACTATTGCGTGAGTTGTTTTGCTAACCTTGAAGACTATCCCAAAACTTACCATTCTGTAAATAAACTTGATTTCCCACTTTTCGACCCTAAGTGGTCAGCAGAGGATGAACTGCTTCTTTTTCAGGGCCTTTAAAAGTAATTTCTTCTTCATAAAGGCATGGGTTTGGAAACTGGGAAGAAATAGCCTAATATCTCGGAATTGGGAAAACTCCACAAGAAATCTAATCTCATTACCTGTAAACTTATCTCTAATCATCTAATTTTTTGCCAGTAGCTACTTTTTTATTGTAGAAAGCGGAACCTTTGTCAAAAAGAGATTCCCATGGCATTCTTATTAAGCCAGCTAGATGCTTTTTGAACAAAAAAACGGCAAGAAAGGTTCAAAAAAACAGCACTGCTGCCAACGTTCCTCATATTCGTAAACATTTGAATAAATTTAGAAAAAGGCTCAATTACAATCAATAAAAATCATTCCTAAGTGGATAACTCATCTAAATGTAATATTTATGGTTATCAACCCAAAAGAGGAGACTTCGAGGTTGAATACGAAAACGATGCTGAAGTGCTCTTGGCTTAGCTCTAATTTTATGAAAGTGACAACTAAGAACAAAGGAGAATGAAGTTCAGGATAATACAGATATACAACTAGAAGTTGAGCTAAAGGATTCGTAGAAAAGAGTTCGTTTTAGACAGAAATCTATTGAACATATAATAGCAAATTCGGCTTGATAAGGCCAGACCCAAAGAGGAAAAATATGTTTATGGCTTATTGAAAGCTTATTCGAGGTTTAGCACAGCCTAAGACCATTAGAAAATAGCCCAAGCTATGATGAGATAAAGAGAGTTGAGAAAAAGAATCTAAGATTTGAAAAAACTGAAAGCCTAAAGATAACATACTATTTCAGAGGCAGAAGCTTCAAAACAAGAAACGAAAAGCAAGAAGAGCAGAGAAATGAATGAAGTCAACAATCCTAAAGCAAAGAAAAAACAACAAGCTAAGCATAATCTACTCTCAAAAGACTAAGAAGAGTTCTGCGAAAAGAAGTAAATACCACTCAAAACATACCATCTCGCTAGAGAAGTGCTCATAAGAGAAGCCGATATGTAAGCAGGCGTAATATCGAAAAATGAAGCTTTCTCAATTTTGAAAATTAACCCTAAGTCTCTGGAATCAATTTTGGATTTTTTGCATTATAAGAATGTAATTAGAGTTCAGGATCATTGATTTGAGACCTTTATTACAATTAAAATGAAATCTATTGAATTCTTTATTAATAAGGTTTAGATAAAGTATTTTACTCCTGTTACTACCCGAAAATCTGATATTTCTA
>Ga0316217_10007818_pt1 | contig 10065 bp, 10 predicted proteins | sample 1anoAmetaG_FD_203633 | JGI IMG/M metagenome (GOLD analysis project Ga0316217, IMG submission 203633) | Freshwater microbial communities from Trout Bog Lake, Wisconsin, USA - 1anoA | ecosystem: Environmental > Aquatic > Freshwater > Lake > Hypolimnion/Profundal zone | place: USA: Wisconsin... | reverse complement strand
GCTGAATCCATCAGAAACCAGGAGCAATGAAGGGTTGATCTCTTTCTTGAAATTGAGCCAAATTAATAGCAGAACCAGACCAATGACCGGGCCAGGCAAAAACGGCAGGACGATCTTGGAAATTAATTCTCCCAGGCATTGGAAAAACAATATTTGCACTAACCCTGAAATCATTTTTTACACTCGCGCCTATTAACGGTGCTACCCCCCCACCATGGTCGCCAGCCCCAGTAAAAGCAATAATATCATCCAGAACACCAAAGCACGCCACACCAATCCCACGGTACTTTGCATGAAGTCGACATCGGCCTCATCCCCTATTCCCAGCTCAGGACGATCGAGAGGCAGGCCATCTTGCGGGATCGGCATTCCCAAGCGCACGCCTATTGCCCCGGCACCGCTGGCAAGGACAATACCCGCCTCGGGATCAGGCCAGTTTTGCGCTTGGGTACGCCAGCAATAGGCAGTATCTTCAAAGTCCCCCACGATAGCAAAAGTGCTCGCCGTCAGTCGCATGGGGAGCCACTCCATCCAGTAATAGGCTTGCCGGGCAAATACACCGAACTGACCGAATTCGGCATCATCCTGCTTGCCCCAGCGCGAATTGAGAAACTGTGCCAGACGGTATAACACAGCGCCCGATGGCCCCAAACCGGCCAAGATGGCAATTACAAACCATGCCATCACTCCGAACACATGATGGTGCGATGCCAATAACGCCTCTTCAATGGTCACGCGCGCCACTTCTTCCGCATTCAGCTCATGACAGGGTGTTCCGCGCCATTCAGAAAGCAAGCTGCGCGCCTTGTCCAGTTCGTCGTCGCGCAAGGCCCGTTGGATATCCGTAAAATAATGGCTGGATTGGCGAAATCCCATAGTGAGATACAACACAAGCACGCAGAAAACCCATGCAAACACCGGACTGATCCGAAATAATAGCCAATATATCCCGGTTGCAAGCAGCATGGGCAACAGCACGGCAATCAGCCACGCAATCTTGCCATGTTTGTGTTCGCCTGCATTAAAGTGATGCTGAAAGAAATGAACGTAGCTATTCAGCCATGCATACATCTGCTTGCGCGAGGAAAGCGGATGGAGTTGCTCCAGTAACAATGCGGCAATAAGTGAAAACAGGCTCATGGCATCTCAAAATCAAGTACACGGACAGGTAGACGAAAGATACCACACAACGTTAGTGCCCTCTACAACAGAAATCAAGAAAATATCGGCAGGAATATGCTTAAATATGTCCACAACTCAAATCAGCCTGTGACATGAACACGCCCCCCAAGCCCGGCAGAGCCACTCAACAACTTGAAGCACGGCATCACGTCTCCGGATTAAACAGCCGCTTCAACGGCGATCAATTGGAGTTTGCCGATTATGTACTGCTGAATCGCAAGATGATTGCAGAGGTTCGCCCGGATTTGACTTCGGTCAATCAGGAAAAAATAATTGAGGGCAATGCACCGTTCGAACTTAAGCCAACAGGTAATTACTCAAAAGGCCGGGCAAAACCCTATCAGCGTGGCGTTCTGCTCACCCATGGCTTGACCGATTCGCCCTATTTCATGCGCCCTCTTGGCCACTTTTTTCAGGATAATGGTTTTCGCGTGATGGCCGTGCTATTGCCGGGTCATGGGACGCAACCGGGAGATTTGCTCGATGTACGCTGGCAGGAATGGGCCAAAAGCGTCGCTTATGGTGCCGACAAGCTCGCTGCTGAAGTGGATGAACTTTATCTGGCCGGCTTCTCTGCCGGGGGAGTATTAAGTGTTTATCAAGCGCTACGTGATAAACGTGTGCGCGGCCTGTTTCTGTTTTCCCCGGCTTTTAAAATTTCCCCCAAGGCTGCCTGGGCCCACCTGCACAGGCCATTTAGCTGGTTATTCCCGGCTGCAAAGTGGGTCGGCATCATGCCGGACCGCGATATTTACAAATACGAATCTTTCCCCAAAAATGCAGCCTCCCAGATGCACGCGCTGACCCAGGAAATCAATGAACAGGAGGTTTTACACAAGCTTAATCTTCCCGTGTTTACTGCTGCAAGTACAGACGACACCACGGCCGATACGATAGCAACTTTGAATTTCATGATACGCATCCCCCATCCGTCAAGCAAGCTGGTGCTTTACACAACTGATGAAGGACAGCATGCACTTGGCTTCCCGGAAGAAAAGCTGGAACTGGTTAACAGTGTGATGCCCGAGCAAAGAATATTAAGCGCTTCTCACACCTCGATCATGCTGCCCCCCGATGATGAACACTATGGAGCTGCGGGAGGATACTCCAATTGCACGCACTATTATCCCGATGAAATGGAAAAATATAGCGCGTGCATCAATCATCCTGACCAAGTATTACAAGGTGAAATCACCCCACAGAATCTGGCTGCCGGGACGCTGCGCCGTTTGATGTTCAATCCGTATTTTGCCGGGCTGAAGCGTTCTATGCAGCAGTTTATTGAAAAGCTTTAAGATACTTTAGACGTCAAACCCAATACGCCGTCCGCGTCATGAGCTTTGAGCTGAGTTGCATCGCAAACTTCACCGGTTTCGGCAGTTCTGTCCCCCCGAGTTCCACTGCCATGTCTGAATGTCTGGTTTCATCCACATACATTTGCTCGACCACGGCGCGGCTTTTTTCGTCCTGTTGCGGTAAGCGGGCAAGATGGCTTTGCAGGTGTGCCCCTACCTGACGTTCTGTTTCTGCCAGAAACCCCAGATTCCACTTGTCTCCGAGCAATCCCGCAAAAGCGCCCAAAGCCAGCGAACTTCCGTACAACACCGGATTCAACAGGCTCAAATGCTCGCCCATCTCATGCACTCGCCGCGAGGTCCATGCCAAATGCTCCGTTTCTTCCTGCGCCGCCGCTTGCAATTTTTGCTGCACAACAGGATCACGCGCCGTCAGCGCTTGCCCCTGATACAAAGCCTGCGCACAAATTTCGCCGCTGTGATTCACTCGCATCAGCGCAGCCGAAATCTTTTTCTCTTTCTCGTTTAACGATGCCTCCGGCAGATCTGCATCCGGAAACGGGCGTATGCTCTGCGCTCTGCTAAACAGCGTACGCAAGCCCTTGTCGAACTCTACAATCAGGTTATCAAGACTTAGCATGGTGTTCTTTCTAAAGTAATCGCAATTCAATAAAGGGAACCTCTAAAGTTCGGCCTAAAAGCACGGCATGCCCTATGTTAGAATAAAGACCATCAATCCTAATCAATTTTATTTTAAGAATCCGATGAGCCAAGCATCCCCTAAACTCCCTTCCCGAATTGTAATCGCATCGCGTGAAAGCGCACTGGCCATGTGGCAAGCTGAACATATCCGGGACAGATTGCGTGCATTATATCCGCAAACTCAAGTCAGCATCCTGGGCATGACCACGCAGGGTGACCAGATACTGGATGTCACATTATCCAAAATCGGCGGCAAGGGTTTGTTTGTAAAAGAACTTGAAACGGCTCTGGAAAACGGTAGCGCAGATATTGCCGTGCACTCGTTGAAAGATGTCCCCATGAATTTACCGGACGGATTCATACTGCCCTGCATCGGTGAACGTGAAGACCCCCGCGATGCTTTTGTGTCCAATAATTTTGCCAATCTTGCTGCACTTCCCGCCGGGGCTATTGTGGGGACGTCAAGCCTGCGCCGCGAAAGCCAGTTGCGAGCGCGTTTCCCCCACTTGAAAATCGAACCGCTACGTGGCAATGTACAAACCCGCCTGCGCAAACTGGACGAAGGACAATACTCAGCCATCATTCTCGCCGCTGCCGGATTAAAACGACTGGGCCTGGGTGAACGCATCCGTGATGTGATCTCCAGTGACGACAGCCTCCCCGCTGTCGGGCAAGGAGCGCTCGGAATCGAATGTCGCGCTGACCGCGTCGATCTGATCGAAGTGCTGGCTCCTTTACACCACGCTGACACGGCTGCCTGCGTACTGGCAGAACGCGCCATGAGCCGCGCACTGTCAGGAAGTTGCCAAGTTCCTCTGGGCGGCTTTGCCGAAGTGACCGGTGACACACTCAGGATGCGCGGCTTCGTTGCCACCCCCGACGGTGCAAGACTCATCCGCGCCGAACATATTGGCAGCACAAATAACCCGGAAGCACTCGGTAACGCCGTGGCGCAGGATTTGCTGGCGCAAGGTGCAGGGGAGATTCTTGCTGCACTGGCTCTTTAAAGCGTAGGAATATTTTCTTTTTCGTGATGCCACCTACCCTGCCCCTTGCCGGATTGAAAATCGTGATTACCCGCCCGCGCGAGCAAACTGCGCAGCTGGTTCAACGAATTGAACAAGCAGGCGGTAAAGCTTTGTTGTTTCCACTATTGGAAATCGCTCCTGCTGCCGATCCGCAGAAGTTACGCGCAATCGTCTCTCGCCTAAGTGAATTTGATCTGGCCATTTTTATCAGCCCGAACGCAGTGCGCTACGGCATGGAGGCAATTCGTGCAGAGGGCTCGTTACCCACCCAATTAAAAATCGCAACAATCGGCCAGAGCAGTGCCCAAGCCCTCAGGGATCTGGAAATAGCCAAAATTATCGCTCCGCAAGATCACTTCGACAGTGAAAATCTGCTCGCCTTGCCTGAATTACAAAGTGTGGCTGGCTGGCGCGTCGTCATTTTTCGCGGTAACGGTGGACGTGAATTATTGGGCGAAACCCTCCAATCGCGAGGAGCTGCGGTTGAATATGCGGAATGTTATCAGCGGTCAAAACCACCATTGGACAGTGCAGCATTGATTGAGCAGACTCCGCATGCCATTATAGTAACCAGCAGCGAAGCACTCGGGCACTTGTGGAATCTGTTTGATGAGAAGGGAAAGAGTTGGTTGACCGGCATCCCATTATTCGTTCCCCATAAGCGCATTGCCGAGGCCGCGCACCACTTGGGAGTACGCAATGTAATCGAAACGAAAGAAGGAGATGACGGCTTGCTCACAAGTTTGGTAGCATGGGCGCAAAATCGGAAATCACTATGAACGAGCAAACTCCACCCACAGAACCCAACCTTCCCGATGGAATGGCAAGCCCATCCTCCGGAGAACCTTTGGCCGGGCAACCGAAAGACAATAACCCAAACACTGGCGATGCCAAACAGGCAGTCCCGGTGACGCCTGCAGTTACTCCCCACCATAATCCTGTTGGGAATTTTATCGCACGGATGAGCATTACCCAGATGACTCTGGCCGTGGTTTTTGTACTATTTGTATGGCAATGGTTTGACGCGCACCGCCAGATGGATGCAATGCAACAAGAGTTAGCACGCAGCCTGGCCGAAATGGATGGCAACAATAAAGCCAGCCAGTTGCTGGTCACGCAAAGCCAGGAAGCCACGCGCGAGTTATCCGCCAAAGTTGCCCTTCTGGAAGCGCATTATTCTGAAGCGCAAAACCAGCGGGCCGCCCTTGAAACCTTGTATCAGGAACTCTCCAGCAGTCGCGACGAAACCGTGCTGGCACAGGCCGAGCAAATGCTGCTGATCGCGGGCCAGCAATTGCAACTTTCGTCGAATGTAAAAGCCGCACTGATCGCCATGCAACAGGCCGATGATTATCTCAAACGCATGGATCGGGCGTCGCTGAATAGCTTACGCAAATCAATCTCCCGCGACATGGATAAATTGCGCGCGTTGCCCAATGTCGATGTGCCGGGTATTAATCTCCGCCTTGACAACCTCATTGCGAGCGTGGACACGCTGCCCTTGTCGCAGGATTTTCATCTGTCACAAAAATCAGAAAAGCTCCCCACTTCTGATGACTCGGAATCCGGTTGGCAAAAATTACTGCATGAAATATGGGATGACGCCAAGCATCTGGTGCGTATCGAAAATATGCAGAAAGCAGAACTGCCTTTGCTGTCGCCCACACAAACATTCTTTCTGCGTGAAAATCTGAAACTGCGTCTGCTGTCTGCCCGGTTGGCACTGCTGGCTCGCGATGAATCCAGTTTCAAGCATGATATACAAGAAGCTCAGGAATGGGTGACGCATTACTTTGATACACAGGATGAAAACGGCAAACTTGCCTCCCTCACTTTAAAATCTCTGCGCGCATCTAATATCAACATCGAACTCCCCGATGTAAGCGCCAGCCTGGAAGCGGTACGCAGCTACCGAGTTACCCGCGAGAAACCGGCGCGATGAAATTCCTCCTCTGGTTACTTGGTTTATTTGCGCTGGCAGTCGCGCTCACGCTGGCGGCACACAACCCCGGTTATGTGCTGCTGGTTTACGCCCCTTACCGCATTGAAATGTCGCTCTCACTTTTTGCTGTGGGGTTACTGGCCTTGTTCGTGTTAAGTTATCTGGCGCTGCGACTGTTGGCCGCAGCCTTAAATTTACCTGCATTCGTACGCCAATTCCGTAGCCAACGCGCGCAGGCCAAAGGACGTGCAGCCATGATGGAAGCACTCAATGCCTTCTTCGAGGGCCGTTATGCGACAGCAGAAAAAGCCGCTGCACGCGCGATGGAATTGGGAGAAAACGCCAGCATCAACCCGATCATTGCCGCGCGTGCCGCCCATGAATTGCGCGAATTCAACAAACGCGATGCCTATCTCGCTGCAGCCAAGGAAAGTGCAGAGGGCGACTCCACCCTGTACTTGATGGCTGCCACAAAATTCAACCTCGACCAACACCAACCAGAAGCCGCACTGCAGTCCTTAAAAACGCTGCAAGAGTCCGGCGTACGTGGACATGTCGGCGCCCTTCACCTGGAACTCAAGGCACAGCGTCAGTCCAAAAACTGGGAGGGCGTGCTGAATGTCGTCACCGAATTGGAAAGGCGTGAAGCGATCAATTCCACCTATGCCTCGCAAATGAGGCAACAGGCTTGGCTGGAAAGAATCCGTGCCCAAACGCAGGATATTCAAGCTCTCCGTGCCGTCTGGAAATCGGTTCCTGACGAATTCAAACAACTTACCAAAATTGCTACCGCAGGCGCGCGTGCCTATATTCAATTAGGCGATTATAAAAAAGCACAACTCATTCTTACCTCCAGCCTGAATGCAAACTGGGATACTGACCTGATCAAACTTTACGGCGACTGCCTGTCAGGCGATGTCATCGACCTGATTGAACAGGCCGAGCTCTGGCTGAAAGAACATACCAAAGATGCCGGACTGTTGCTATCTCTGGGTAAGCTGTGCCTGCATCAGGAATTGTGGGGCAAGGCGCAAAACTATCTGGAAGCCAGCATCAGTATTGCGCCCAGCCGTGCCGCCTATTCACTTTTGGGCCAACTGGCCGAAAAATTGCAAAAGCCAAATGACGCTTCTGGATATTTTAAGAAAGCGATCAGTCTTGCAATAGAACTTAAAGCTGGTGAGCGAAGAATTGTGATTGAGGAGTAAGCGGCGAAGTGAATCGAATTATTGACTAACTATCTTAATTTTATCAGCTATTTAATTATCACAACAGTTTGTTGCCCCATAGTTGCCCCCACATCTAGTTCGCCCCCCCTTTTAGTCGGTTTACTGTTGGCAATTCGACGGATTGACCTCCGCACTTATACTTCATATAGTATGAGATTATTGCAGTGAATTACTCAGTACCTAACTCCCCAAGTACTGAGACGATACGGCTGTGGGGTAGGCACAGAGCTAAATGCCATCTTTTCAGGAAGCAGGCGCGGGTGACTTTCCTGCTACGATGTTCATCAATTCTTGGTCGCTCAGCGCGTCGTACTTAGCTCTCACCGCATCAGTCTCGGCGCGTGGCACGACGCTCTTGGCTACAGGAGCCCCGTAAAACCCAACTAGACGGGCCAGTTCAACTGCCCCACATATCAGTTGCCGCCGTCACCCTGCGACTGTGCAAGAGCGATGGCACCAATAATTTGCCCGACAATGACTTCGCGGTCGATCTCAAATTTCTCAGCAGACTCGGCCTGTTTGGCGGCCATATATGACTTAAGGTTAGGGTTGGTTAGTAAGCGGCAACCTGTCACTTTGGCACCATTTTCACTATAGCCGGCTCTTCGAGCAGCGGCCGCCGCATTAAAATCGAGTGGATATTCCTGCGCAAAGCGGATTTGCTTCGGGCTTAGCACGACGTTCTCAGCTTCACGGCAAAGTCAGCCACCCCAACCTTAAACAGAAACTTGGCAGCGGCATCAAGGGTCTTGAATTCCCGCGTTTCGCGCTTGGCTGTTTCAAGCGGAGAACCGTTCGCAACAACCATGTAGCCGTGTGACATGATGGCGTAGTGCACCTGCACATTTTTGAGTGCATTCGCATTGAGGAGGAGTTTGAAATCACGCTCGATCATGATGTCTCCTTACTGCTCGGTATAGCTGCGCTGAACCAATCGCCTTGATCCGACATGACCAACAGATCACTCGGAGTAACATGCAAGAAGTCACACAACTTTGACAACACCTCGCGGTCGAAACTGCTTACTTTATCGTTGTAATAGCGGTCAAGCGTGGCGCGCGCAATGCCGGTACCCCGGCATACGTCAGATACTTTGATACGCTTGGCACCGAGAATTGTAGAGAGACGGCAGCTAATCATAAATTTCTGATAATATTTACTCGTTAGCGAGTAATATATATGATTATTGGAGTAATGTATAGCATGTATTACGGCGAAAAACTTAATGCGTGGACACACCTTGTCGGGACAATCATGGCTATCCCCGCAGTTGTCATTCTTATCGTAGTGGCAGCGCTTGGTGGCGACCCGTGGAAAATTGTCAGCGTTTCAATTTACGGTGCGACGCTCATTCTACTTTACAGCTTTTCCACGCTCTACCACAGCGTGCGCGGACGAGCTAAGGTCATACTGCGCAAGCTGGATCATCACAGTATCTATCTACTCATTGCCGGAAGCTATACACCGTTCTGCTTGGTAACATTGCGTGGGCCTTGGGGCTGGTCCCTGTTTGGCGTGATATGGGGGCTTGCTTTAATCGGGCACTTGCAAGAACTTAGGCAACAGTCCGGTGCTCGGGTACTTTCGTTGATAATCTATAGTCTGATGGGCTGGCTGGCCTTGGTTGCTCTGATGCCAATGATCCATGAGCTAGGACTGAGTGGCTTCGCATGGGTTGCTGCCGGTGGTATTCTTTATACAATAGGGATAGTTTTCTACGTGCTCGATACACGTCTTAACCACGGACACGGAATTTGGCACATGTTTGTAATGGCTGGTAGTACAGCTCATTATGTCGCGATTTTGCGTTATGTGCTTTGAGGTAGTTTTAGCCTATCCCCGAACCTAATTGCATCCTAAATCGGTATGCTAAAGTTGCAGGCAAATAGAGATCGCCTAAAGTTACAGCAGATTGTTGCAGAATTTAAGAGGGAGTCATCTTTGATAAACGATCAAACAAAAATGTACATTCATAACTTATTGGCCCAAGTGATCAAGGCCGGTGGTTCAGATTTATTTATTGCAAATAATTTTCCTCCCAGCATGAAGGTTGATGGGGATGCAGCCATTGTCCGATAAAAAGCTCAACGGGGAAACGGCTCGAAATCTGGCTAATGCCATGATGAATGAGACTCAGCGTAATGATTTTTCCAAGGATATGGAGTGCAACTTCGCTGTATCTATTGGTAACGGTTTACGTTTTCGTGTGAATGTATTTATGCAGCAGCAACAAGTGAGTATGGTCTTGCGTGCAATTCCCGCCGCAATCCCGAGTGTCGAGGAGCTTGAGTTGCCGGAAATACTCAAGAAAATAGTGATGAACAAGCGAGGACTAGTCTTGGTTGCGGGGGCCACAGGGTATGGGAAATCGACTACGCTGGCGGCCATGATTGACCATCGCAACCGAACATCTAGAGGACATATTATCACTATCGAAGACCCAGTCGAATATGTTCATGAATCCCAACTTTCACTAGTTTCGCAGCGAGAAATTGGGGTGGATACACTTGGTTGGCATCACGCTCTGAAAAACGCACTTCGACAAGCGCCTGACGTAATTCTGTTAGGTGAGATACGCGATGCCGAAACTATGGAACATGCCATTGCTTACGCTGAAACCGGTCACTTATGCTTGGGTACACTGCATTCCAGTAACGCTAGCCAGACTATAGATCGCATCATAAATT
>Ga0316217_10007817_pt1 | contig 10066 bp, 7 predicted proteins | sample 1anoAmetaG_FD_203633 | JGI IMG/M metagenome (GOLD analysis project Ga0316217, IMG submission 203633) | Freshwater microbial communities from Trout Bog Lake, Wisconsin, USA - 1anoA | ecosystem: Environmental > Aquatic > Freshwater > Lake > Hypolimnion/Profundal zone | place: USA: Wisconsin... | reverse complement strand
TCTGCTTACACGAGACTTAGGATTGCGATAGTTTTGCGACATTTATGATGGCTAGGTAGTCAACCGGACCCGCAAACTACCTCCCTCATCTCAGTTTGAAGCAGCAGCACTCTTCGCAACTCTGCAGTAAGGCTATGGGTTATTTATTTGCGACCAAGCAAATCACGAGATCAGCCATCACAATTAATAAAAGAGATAGCACTGATGGTGCGCAATAGCAGCAAACTGCATTGATTTGTTAAATATGGTCAGTAAATTTGATGCATCATATATCGAATCACTATGGTCTGTGATATGCTGAATCAATACATATCGCTGTTGATATCGAATCCATCGATAAGTTCGAGCCACCTATCCTCCATTTAGCATATGCAGTCTGAGTGCATCTAATCTTAACTGTGTGTCTGACAATCTGACGGGTTAGATTGTTTATGTTTTTTCAAGACATCACCCAAGTGATTAGATAATAATCATAGGTAAGTTATGATTGTAGTAAAGGCATACGTGACAAATATGAAGAGGAGCATTGGTACGTAGTATAGCCAAACTTCAAACTTCAAACCGGAATTTTCGCTATGATAGCTGCTGATGTTTGCTGAGTAAAACACTACAAAAACAATAAAAAACCAATACTGAGACTCATCTCAAGCAATAGGCTGCCAAAGTTCAAGTCGCAATCCATTCAGATTTTGGGATCACCATTTTCAGTTCAGTTGTAAGTCCATTCGATTTTCTTCACTTTGAATAACCCTCTTTCGCCAGCAGCTGAGTTCGTCCAACTCAATCACAAACCCATTACTTTTGGGGAGAATTATCTTTTTCCCGTTATTGGTTGTATTCAACATTCACCACCTCCAAATTACTCATTTTGTTAAGCCGCGCTCCCAGCGACATCCACCGATAATCTTTGTTTAGGCCAAATCTCGATAGTAATGAAGATACTTGATCCTTAGGGTCAGCACACTGAGGCTGGTGAGGCTGGCGATTATTTCGGTAAATGCTGAGTTAGCTGCTGCTTACCCTACTTTACTCATTAGTCACCTCTGACTAAGGTCCCTCTTACCCTTGGTTATCGAAATGTTACAACTGCTTCGAAGCATATTTACTCTGCCTAGGTTATAGCTTACGGCTGCTTCTAAACATATTTACCCTGCGTAGGTTATAGCTTACCCCTGCTTCCAGACATATTTACACTGTGTAGATTATAGCTTACCTCTGCTTCCAAAGGTGTTTACACTGTGTAGGTTATAGCTTACCCCTGCTTCCAGACATATTTACACTGTGTAGATTATAGCTTACCTCTGCTTCCAAAGATGTTTACACTGTGTAGGTTATAGCTTACGGCTGCTTCCAAGCATATTTACTCTGCGTAGGTTATAGCTTACCCCTGCTTCCAAGCATATTTACCCTGCGTAGGTTATAGCTTACGTCTGCTTCCAAACATATTTACTCTGAGTATATTATAGCTTACGTCTGCTTCCAAACATATATACACTGCGTAGGTTATAGCTTACCCCTGCTTCCAGGCATATTTACCCTGCATAGGCTTTAGCTTACGGCTGCTTCCAAAGATGTTTACACTGCATAGGTTATAGTTTACCCCTGCTTCCAAACATATTTACTCTGCGTAGGTTATAGCTTACCTCTGCTTCCAAGGATGTTTACCCTGCGTAGGTTATAGCTCACGTCTGCTTCCAAACATATCTACCCTGAGTAGATTAAAGCTTACGTCTGCTTCCAAACATATTTACGCTGCGTAGGTTATAGCTTACGTCTGCTTCCAAACATATTTACACTGCGTAGGTTATAGCTTACCCCTGCTTCCAGACATATTTACGCTGCGTAGGTTATAGCTTACGTCTGCTTCCAAACATATTTACGCTGCATAGGTTATAGCTTACCACTGCTTCCAAACATATTTACGCTGCATAGGTTATAGCTTACCACTGCTTCCAAACATATTTACCCTGAGGTTGGTGAAGCTGGCGATTAGTTCAGTAAATTCTGAGTTACCTGCTGCTTACCCTACTTTACTCATTAGTTACCTCTGACTAAGATCTCTGTTACCCTTGGTTATCGAAATGTTACAACTGCTTCCAAACATATTTACTCTGCATAGGTTATAGCTTACCCCTGCTTCCAAGCACATTTACCCTGCGTAGGTTATAGTTTACCCCTGCTTCCAAACATATTTACGCTGCGTAGGTCATAGATTACGGCTGCTTCCAAACATATTTACACTGCGTAGGTTATAGCTTACATCTCGTTTAGATAGAAATTACCCTGCATCCAAGAGTTATTACTTGAAAGGTGATTTCGAGCTCAGTTATCGTCTTCTTTTACTCCTTCTGCATAGGTTTCAATAGTTCGTTAATTTGCTATAAGTGTAATCTGGTGAAGATTCGCTTATTATGTTTGAGTTACTGAGGCTAGCTTCCTAATACTGAAGAATGTCCCTTTATTGATAAAGAATTACCTTCTGTGACTAACTCAGCAGCAGTTGTAAGGTAGAGATCTCGTCGTTGACATTTATTATCCTGATGTCTGCTTCTCTGCATCTACATTAGTTTACCTCAACTGCTCTGTTAGCTATTTTCAAATAAAATTACTTCCTTTATTTAAAATATTTGTTGGGAGCTTTCTTTTTTGAGTTTGATGACTTCTTCCTCCAACTTCTTTGTGTAATTGTCAGGGTTTGACAATCTGAGGCTCTGTATCATATAATTGGTACATTCATCTGCGCTTTCAACACTTAAATCTCTTCTTTAAGCCTATATCTTTCTTCCTTCCATTCTTTACCTTCATGATTCTCAAGTTTGAAGAAGACCTTTTATAGTCCAAAGTTTTGCCTCCATTACTTGAGTTCTTCTATCATTTCCTGGCTGATCAAGGTGCAGATATTGATATTCTTCTGCTTTTCGTAGCCTTTGTGAATTCCTACTATTTCCAGTTTTTAACTAGCCAAAAACACTGGACTGCCACTTTGGCCAGACTCAGTGTCTATGTCGTACTCTCCTCCATTTTGGTCAACCATTAGTTTGTTGGAGTGGTAGTAGATTTGAGCTTGTCCTGCGTTTTTGTTGTAACCACAGACAGTCACTAGATCTATCGTGTTTGAAAAAGGCTTAAGATTGAAATAGTGCTATCTCTCCACCATTTTTTAGATTTTGAGTAAAGCGTAGTCGTATTTCTGGCTTTAATACCTAAGTTGTAAGCATTAAGTGTTGATTTGTTAGATTTAAAAATCTAATTTGTTGTCTGAGAGGTTACTGTTTTTAATTTTAATTTTTTTTTAAAGAAGTAGCTTTATTTTGTTTATAATTTCAGCATACTTTTTGCTGATTTTGACTTCTCCCTGGAAGTGGATGATCTACTGGTTTACTCCGTTGTCACTGAGCATGAAGTTGTTTGGCCTCATAGTTACAATTCTACTCTTGTCGAAAGAGTAGAATGTGTGAGCTGAAGTGAGTACTAAGCAGCTCGAGATGAGGAAGCCAGTTGCGATTGCTTATTTGCCATAATGCATGGCCGTTATCATTCCGATGCAGTTGTAAGGGAATTAGCTATAGTACTGAGGGCCGAGAGGCTTTCGTCGAGAAGGCCCATTGTTCAGGCACTTTTCGTCCTCATCAAAGAATTTTTAAGGATCCATTTCGGGTATAATAAATATAAAACTCCTCAAAAGATTATACTACTTATAACTCAATCTAACGAACTCTTAAATAATAATCACTGACAGCCACGAATAAATAAAAATATCAAAATTCAGAAACTACTGTGCTAGAAGCAGTTTGTTTGGAGCTTTTAAGCTGTCTGTCTAAAATTTCGTGAGCAGCCTAGTTTTAGCCGGAGAATGGAAGTAATCACAATAGATCCTGTCAGGCCGGAAGCTTCAAAATCTGCGTAGGAAAATTATTACTCATGAAGGCCATGACTCTTGTGGAAAAAATACAGGCCTCATCAGAGTTTTGAAGATCTTGCCATCGAGGATACTCTTTACCATACATGATCGGTGAGCTAGCGAAGAAGTTCTTCCTCATTGGTCTCTGTTTCCAAACGGCGACAACCAAAATTGCATTTTGTGCCTTCGATTGCTCGAGTAGTATTGCTTTAGTTTTCCGATAAAGACAAGCTACTTAGTGCCTGTATCGAAAAAGTGTGTTGGAGGTTATGAAAAGCACAAAGCATTCTGTTACCTGGCTTGTGATCATATTTTTACCTTGGATCGAATTTGTTCTTTGACATTTAAAATACTTCAGGATTTTTTGAAATGCCTATTAAGCAAAAAGTGAAACAACCCAAATATCAAATCAAAACCGTTGCTATTTGAGCTTTTTTTTCTTATTTTTGCTTTCTCTCGAAATATCTTTGGTGAAGTGACTGTAGTAATTTCCGAAAAAAAATAAACTAAAAGAGGTAAAACTTGTATAAAAGATGCGGGATAAGAAGAAAAGTCAAAGGTGAAAGTAACAAATATCGACGACTTTACAGATTTAACTCTAATACTCATTCATCGTTAATTATTCTTGAGTCCTAATATTATTGAATGTGTGTATGACTATCATTTCGCAATGGGCTTAGGCCATTCTATCTCCTCCAAAGTACAACCCGCTATATATTGATGCTGCCTTCTCAGTAGTATTATTAATTTTCTTTTTTATACTCAAAACGGCATTTATCTCACCACAGTCATCAGCAAAAAGTTTCACCAAGGGTTTAAGAGCTATTCACAGCTAGTATATGAGTTGCCTAGAGTTCCTGTGCTAGCACTCACGTCCCTAAACTAAGAATATAGTTTTGATTCCTACAGAGTATGCGTAACTGTTATCCCGAACCCAAGTAAACCCTCATGAAAACTAACGAAAAAGAAAAAGAGACCGTGAATCAATTGATCGCACTGAAGTAGTAATGGAGGTCGGTTTCAGAAACCCGTTCCTTATTGGTGAGTGAGAAACTACACGCATACTACTAAGTTTGGGTTTCTGAGGTAAGAATTCAACAATGAGCCATGATAAAAACATCGATACGTTTGGCCAGAAGATTGTGAGTGAGATTCTAAACATGTAGCTATAGGTTTTTGGTAAGCAATTTACTTATCAGGTTATATACTTAATAGACAAGTTGAGATCATAAAATATTAAAATCAAACATAACCAAATGGATTATGATTGTATCTCGGATCAGAACCAGCAGTTCCAATGAATCTTTCTCACGTCGAAGAGTCCCCTTTAGCCAGGTGATGAGTTTTTCCAACTATAAAAAGAAATATCTTACTTTATGGCATGATTGGTCATTTCCTTTTCCTCGTCATATCCAACAATGAGCGTTGGGAGCGTGGAAGAATGAAGGAATTCTCGCAGCTACATGCACTTAGCATCCAAGTAAAGTCCATGGCGAACTCTGATGGTCGGCTAATTTAGGTTTGGTAGAGCTTAGACCTGCTTTACGACATTTATAATTTGACCATGTTTTAATTATTATCAAATCTCCTATGAGTTACTTTACGCTGAAAAGAAAATCTCAGTTAAAATAATCTAATAAACCTAGACTGTTCATCAATTCCGTCTGTTTAGAATGCCGAATACAAGGAATAGCGGAACCAGTAAAAGTAGGTAAGAATACTTTCTAGTCCTCAAAGATGTCGATATTTTGCAGAAAATACAATCAAGCATATTGAATTTGGAACCCTGATTTTCAAACACGCTAGATCTAGATTTATATAATAAGTCTTGAAAATTAGTTAAAAAATTCTGGCACCCAGAAACAAATAAGACTAAACAGCAATTCACCAAAGAAAATTATTTAAGAACAAATACTCATCTGATTTTACAGTTGCTGGGCTGGTAAAAATATCTCTAAGTTCGATTGATCTGCCAACAAGTAGTAAGATTAAAGCATTTTGATTCAAGATATAGTCTTATTCATCAAAAGTAGTAGATTGGTAACATCTAAGCGATTTTTTAACCCACAATCAAGAATAAAAAGTAAATATGATGATTATTGTCCTCCAATAAAACTTGCTTACCAGGCCCTTTACCAATACGGGCGTACAGGTTAGAGCAGAAGAATCAGTAATACTTTATTCAAGCATAAGGAGAGAACTTTTTAATCGAAAATTTTTGCATGGATGTATTTTCCGATCGTGCAATAAGTGGAAAATATAGGTATTTTACATCTCCAGTAAGTTATCAAGATGACAGAGGATGGCATCTTTCATTAATTGTGCCTTTTTGCTCTAGATGGCAAGTAAATGAGCAACTTCATCTGTATGTGATATCCCATCAACTCGAGGAATATCTCTGAAGGGTTAGTAGATTAGCCAATTTTGTCAAAGATTATCAGAAAATATGTCTGTTCAACCAGTAAATTAACTCATGACCTTAAAGTTGTCCAGAAAATCTCTTAAGAAGGCAAAATAGAAAATAATAAGATTCCTTTAATATAAGATTTAGAATATTAGGGCTATATTCTATTTCTATTTCTGGATAAATTATTGAGGAATCTTAAATCACAATAACTGATCCTTGCTACCTCAAAAATCACATATTAAAACAATTATAGTTGATTATTGATTCTAAAATCTTTTAAAATCCTTTTTGGTCTATAAGTTTTCTCACAGAAATCTTGAATATTTCATCTTTTTTGGTAGACTATAAAAGGGAAATAGGCTCATTGATAACTCATCTGTTTCTTTTGCAAATTCTACGAAATGGTGATTTCTAACTCTTATTTCCAATATTTTTTCCTTCTTAAATTGAAATGTTGGAGACATGCGTACTTTGTTAGCGCAAAAGAAATATAAACAAAGACTATGAATCTTAAAGAAGCCATCTATGTCTAAAGAACATATCATTTTATATTTTACTTTATTTAAACCTGTCTGAATAGAGAATATTAACAATTGATTCAAGTGCAAAATCTGTGTCTTAAAAATATGGGTCAAGTAGGTAGTATCATAGTAAATAATCCTGAAATGGATTCGTTCTTTTCTTACCATCAAAATTTATTCATCAAGAGTCTGCCCTTTGTAAGTGCCACTATTAAATCAATTAATACTAATATAAGGAAGGTGCCATCTGCATCGCAAGAAAATAATCAGCTTTATTTGTGTTTGAGTATTTTTAATCTCAACTTCTACCAATCTAACTTTGCCAATCCGATTTCTTGATGCCTATAATACTCGTTTTTTGAAAATTGAAAAAAATGATTGAGATGAACTAAGAAGATAGCTCCTCTCTTCTCAATCATTAAACTAATATTGGCAAAATATATTTGTCCAGTTTTTCTATGCCGAAAAGAGTCAAGAAACCTGGTATCGTCAGAAGTATGAACCCACTAAGATTCAGCTCCACATAATAGCCAAGATTTTTGAATTCCAGCAGTTTGGGAAAATATCATCAGTTGCTCTAATCAAAAGAGTCAATTCCAGTATCTTAAACTGCATAAGCTACAGGGATTCTCATTATTCAAAAAATTTCTTAAGCTTTCTAGGTCCAAGCATATAATCAAAGATTTGCTTGAAGACAGTAAGCAAAATAGGCAAATTAGTTTTTAGAATCACAAGGCGGGGAAATCTTCGTGAGAGAATCGAGGACCTTGCTTATTATCTTCTCTCATATATTCTTCACGAATTAGCTGCTGTTTGGGCTCAGGCTTAACTCCAAAGCCCAACTTCTCGATATGCTACTCGATTTACAGCCCAGCTTTTCCTGAACTATGCTTTATTCTTTGCTCACCGTTTCTCTCTTGATGTTTGAGCTCCTCCTTAGTTTGAACCAGAGTGAGCTTTTCCTAAGAAATCCACTCAGCATTGACTTCATTCTTTTTGACTGGAGCTCTAATTTGGGTAGTATAGCTCAAGTCAACTCCCTTCGATTTGTAGTACTCTTCTAAGGTCACCTGTTCGTGCTCTGCGACTTCTTCAAGGGCAGAGATCTAGCCCCTTTCTTAGGCTGTTTCAGGTCTAGTTTCTTCTTATTCATCCTTCACATATTTTTAACGGTTTTGCTCATCCTTAACGTTTCCGATGTTATGGTAACCTCCACCAGCTTTTCTTGGTCTATCTCTAAATAAAGCAAGTTTTACACCCTCCCGGTGCCAGATTGCCTATCATGATAGTGGCCTTATGTAATATCTTTAGCCTTCCATTCTTTCTTATTTCTCTCCATATGTGGAAAAATGTGAGACTACTTGATTTTTGAATGGATTGGTTCGTTTAAGGGACCGGGCTGAAGGAATAGGTTATCATTTATCGTCTATTATTGCTGTTTCTTCTAAAGCCTTTTCTGATGGTGAGCTACGTAAGTTAAATATTACTTCTCCTTTGTTTTTCTTGGTTTGTGACGACGTTGAGCTCTTTATCTTCTTCATCGTCGCTGGCAGTGAAAAATTCAAATGGATTTGCCATCTATAATATAAATTATAATCAAATAATATAGAAAATTCTAGAAAAGCGATGGAAGATTGCTCTGTAGCATTTGAGGATTGGAAAGCAGTAATTAAAGATTTCTCTTTAGATAACTATTTTATGTTTAAGAAAAACATTTTTTAAATCACGCTACCTTGTAAAACTAGTTTATAAAATACCTTTAATTTAAGATTCTTTGTGCTAATCGATTCAGATAATCAAGATTATTTAGCCCTAGCAGGTTTCTTTTTGTGCTGCTAATTTAAGGGTTTCGAGAAAACACTTTAGAGTATGAATAGTCTAGGGATTAGTTTAAACCGCCTTTGATAGTTTTACTTTATCATAAAATAGGCTTTTGTTTTGGGTATTCCTGCCTCTAATTCTAGTTCAAGCATCTACATAGTTGATTTATCCACTTTATAATAAAGGATGACATAATCAGAATACTAATTCTAATCGAGATGGTGTTGGCATAAAGACTTTCATTCATAATATTTTCAATAAAACTAAAATCAAGAATCAAATCAAAAACTGAGATGATTCAATCTAAATCTAATGAGTAAGACTAGGATAATACCATTTCCGATTACACTTTTCATTTTTTATCGACAAAAAGGCACGCAGGATCAATACCCTTTCTCCTTTTACACACGGTCAGGCTCTTTTCGATTATCTACCTCATCATAGATGATTATGAGAAGGCTTATAAACACTAAAATTTCAACTTTTTCAATTCTAACTCACACCTAGGCTCCAATCGATCACGCCTTGATAACTCGAAAACAATCTTTACACTCTGCAACAGCAAGTTAAGTTCAACTGGGAGATAATCGACAAATATCTAAGTGATCTAAGCCAGCAGCTACTGCCTTCAAGTTTTAATCATTCATAAAAGAATTCTAGAAAAGCTTGAAAAGAATATATGTTAGCGAATAGCGAAAGGAGTAGAATTCATACCAGTCTAGTTAACGAGATGAATAAACGCAGCAGGCTGCCATCAGCTTAAAATCTAGCTTAAAAGATTTTTGTATATGAGAGCATTGAGTCATCTCGTCGAAGCCCCAAAACTTTATTCAGGAAATCAGCAGGAAGGAAAGTAGTTTCTCTTCAGTAACACCTTGCCCAGCCTATAAATGTAAACTTAAACGGTGAAAAGTTTAGAGCTTAATTATTTAGCTAAACTAAAACTTTAGGAACAAAAAAAACTGAGATTTATACCTGAGGGCTTAATCGGTTGCCTATGAAATAGCGTGTATTAAAGTAGCAGCAGCAGAAGAAATAGGGGAAAGGTAAGACTATCCAACTCAAAATGTAAATTTAATAAATTTGAACGCCGACGAAATCGACTAACAAAGAGCTAAACAAAATATAGAAATAGGCAAAGATACACCAACAAAAGAGAAAGCAAGAGACAGATAATAGGTCTAAAAAGCAAAATAGGGAAATCAATGATTAAGAAAGAATGATGAATCAAATATAGTCAATAAAAAATCAGATAATAAAAAAGAAGAATCGATAGCGTCGGGATGAGGAATTTAGATATTGAAAAATGATATCATTAACTGTTAGCGCGAAAAGAATTCTAAGTCATAATAGACTCGGTATGGCCCCAATCGGCTGAATCGTCGATTTAGCCCTATTTGGAGCATATTGTGCTCA
>Ga0316217_10007815_pt1 | contig 10069 bp, 11 predicted proteins | sample 1anoAmetaG_FD_203633 | JGI IMG/M metagenome (GOLD analysis project Ga0316217, IMG submission 203633) | Freshwater microbial communities from Trout Bog Lake, Wisconsin, USA - 1anoA | ecosystem: Environmental > Aquatic > Freshwater > Lake > Hypolimnion/Profundal zone | place: USA: Wisconsin... | reverse complement strand
TATAAATTGATAAAGCTTTTTTTCTATCAAAATTCCGATAGCTATTTTAGATATGATGCCAGATTTTACGCAGTTGATAACAGGTTCTACATAAATTCAATGAGTTACCTGCAGCAATGCCATGAGGTTTGTAAAAAGGCAGGTGTGGATATGAATGTTGTAATGTTGCCTTACCGATCGCAATTGGCTTATAAGGATGAAAGCCAACGTAAGCCTCAAAATCTGGTAAAAGAGTTTTGCCTTAACCAACAGATTCCTTTCTCAGACCCAATCGATTTTTGTTTAAAAGCACAAAATCCTAAACATTTATACCTTTTTGCTGATGAAATTCACTTTTCAGAGGCAGGGCATAAAATGATTGCAGACTACATTCTTTCGCATTAGCAATTATATTTGCTAAGCCGAAAACCGACAATATGAAAAATGAAATAAGAAACGACTGGACTCTTGAAGAAATAAAGGCCATATATAACCAACCTGTATTGGAGCTGATCTTTCAAGGTGCAACCATGCATAAGAAATACCAGGCTACCGGCGAGGTGCAGGTATGTACACTGCTATCGGTAAAAACCGGTGGTTGTTCTGAGGACTGCGCTTATTGCCCTCAGGCTGCCCGTTATAACACCGGCGTTGCTGCACATAAAATGATGACTTACGAGGAGGTGGTAGACAAAGCCCTGATTGCTAAAAATGGTGGTTCAACCCGCTTTTGCATGGGTGCCGCATGGCGGAACGTGCGCGATAATTCAGACTTTGATAAGGTAATTGATATGGTAAAAGGCGTTAATGCCCTGGGCCTTGAAGTTTGCTGCACCCTGGGTATGCTTACTGAGGATCAGGCGGCGCGCTTAAAAGATGCGGGCTTGTATGCCTATAACCATAATCTGGATACTTCGGATGAATATTATGAAGACGTGATTACAACCCGCACCTATAAAGACCGTCTGGAAACTCTGGATAACGTTGAAAAGGCCGGTATCAGCGTATGTTGTGGTGGTATTATAGGTATGGGTGAAACAGATGATGACCGAATTAAGTTGCTGCATACTTTAGCAACCCGCCCCATGCATCCTGAATCTGTTCCTGTAAATGCATTGGTATCAGTTAAGGGAACGCCGATGGAAGGCCGTGAGCGTGTAAAGGTGTGGGAGATGGTGCGCATGATCGCAACTGCCCGTATCATTATGCCTAAAGCCATGGTAAGGCTATCGGCAGGAAGAAACGAAATGAGTTTTGAGCAACAGGCCCTTTGCTTTTTGGCAGGCGCCAACTCGATATTTACTGGCGAAAAGCTTTTAACAACGCCTAATCCTGATTTTGATGCAGACCGCCAGATGTTCGAACTATTGGGCTTGAAACCACGGGAATCTTTTAAAGCTGAAAAGCACGAGGCTGTAGCTAATTAAAAAATAAAAAATGCGTCATTGCGAGGAGGTTGCGACGAAGAAATGCCACAACTATAAAGGCGGATGTATTCATGCGCGCTAGGTAAGCATGAGATTGTTTCGCAAAGCCTTGCAATAACGCTGATGGTATGAGCACCTCCATTCAACTGTACATAAAAAGCAAAATTGAGCAAAGGTACAACGAGAATAACTTCCGTTCTCTTAAAGTTATTAAAGGTCTTACTGACTTTTATTCTAACGATTATCTGGGTTTCGCCCGTGATGAGGAGCTGAAAAAGCTGGTAGAAGAGGAAGTAAGATCAGAAGCATATTTATTGGGCAGCACAGGCTCAAGGTTGCTATCGGGTAACAGCGAATATGCTGAATCGGTTGAGCATTTTCTGGCGGAGTTTTATAATGCAGAAGCGGCTCTGATCTTTAATTCGGGTTTTGATGCCAATTATGGGGTGCTGTCCAGCCTGCCCTACCGAGGCGATACCATCATTTATGATGAACTGGTGCACGCCTCCATTCACGATGGTATCCGTAACAGCCGCGCAAGCTCAGCGGGCTTTGCACACAATAATATAGCAGACCTTGAGCAAAAACTTGCTGCCGCCCAGGGACTAAAGTACGTTGTGGTTGAATCAGTTTACTCTATGGACGGTGACTATGCCCCATTACAGGCAATAGCGGCTTTATGCCGGAAATATGATGCCGGTTTAATTGTTGATGAAGCCCATGCTGTGGGTATTTCGGGCGATAAAGGCCGGGGAGTAGTGGCTGAGTTAAAACTGGAGGATCAGTGCCTTATACGCATTAACACGTTTGGTAAGGCCATTGGCGCTCATGGTGCTGTAATGCTTTGCAGTGAAGACCTGAAAGTATTTATGATCAATTACTGCCGTCCTTTTATTTTCTCTACCTCGCTTCCCTTTCATTCGTTGGCAACAATTAAATGTGCGCATCTATATTTACCAGGGGCTGATGATCGCCGGGCACATCTGTTCGCTTTGGTTGAATTGTTTCAGCAGCAGTTTAAAACTGGCACGCGATTTACTTTAACCGGTGGCAAAAGTTCTATACAATCGCTGATTGTGCAGGGTAATGAGCATGCCAAACAAATTGCCTTGCAAATACAACAGGCTGGCTTTGATGTAAGAGCCATTCTTTATCCAACGGTGGCTAAAGGCAAGGAGCGCATACGAATTTGCATACATAGTTTCAATACCCGGCAGGAAGTGACTAAACTTGCAGCAGTAATTAATTCGCTGTAATGCAAACACTACCCAAAACTATTTTTGTTACCGGCATAGGTACCGGTGTTGGCAAAACAATTGCATCTGCGGTTATAACCGAAGCCTTGATGGCCGACTACTGGAAACCCGTTCAATGCGGTAACCTGGATGAGAGCGATTCATTAACGGTTAGGTCATTACTTTCAAATTCTTTATCTGAAATTCATCCGGAATGTTACCGGTTAAAAACTGCCTCATCTCCCCATTATGCGGCAAAAACTGAAGGTGTTAAGATAGAATTATCAAAGTTCACACTACCGGTAACCACGCGAAATTTAGTTATTGAAGGCGCCGGAGGGCTACTGGTGCCATTGAACAATAACGATTGTATAGTTGACCTGATACAAGCTTTGAATGTGCCGGTAGTCCTTGTTTGCAGAAACTACTTAGGCAGCATCAATCACACGCTGCTAAGTATTGAACTACTTAAACAGAAAGGGGTTGTTCTGGCTGGCCTTATTTTCAGCGGCAACAACTTTCTGGATAACGAAGAAATAATCCAACATTTCGGTGCTGCAAAAATACTTGGGCGCGTAGACGAAGCAAGAATAATCAACAAAGAATTTATTAAGCAGCAAGCCGAAAAAATCAGAAGTTTTCTTCGGTAAAAGTGTATTCAATTTATGTCTTTAAGCCTTACATTTCCGGCGTTATCTACAATAAAAATGTATCCGGTATTTTGTATTTAATCTGAACGCTATTAACTTTTTTGCGGTAAAAATATTATTAAAATGTATTCTGAACTTCAAAATAAAGATAGAGACCTGATCTGGCACCCTTATACCCAAATGAAGGATGCCCTTCCCTTTGTGCCCATGGTGCGCGGTGAAGGGAGCTATTTGTTTGACGAAAACGCCGCACAATATCTCGACGCGGTTTCCAGCTGGTGGACCAACATTCATGGCCATGCTCATCCCCATATTGCGGCTGCCATATACGCTCAGGCTCAGCAATTAGAGCAGGTTATTTTTGCAGGATTCACGCACCCCACGGCTATTCAGCTGGCTGAAATGCTACTGCAACGCATCCCATTCCATCAAAAAGTATTTTATTCTGATAATGGTTCTACTGCAGTTGAGGTAGCCATTAAAATGGCCCTTCAGTTTTATTGGAATAAGGGACAGCAACGCAAGAAAATAATTGCTTTTAAAGATGCGTATCACGGCGATACTTTCGGGGCCATGAGCGTTAGTGCGCGTGGCATTTTTACTGCCCCTTTCCAGAGCCTGTTGTTTGACGTAGAATTTATACCTACACCTATAAACGGTAACGAGCGACTTGCTATAGACGAGTTGATAGTTTTGATACAGCGTTATGGAACTAATGAAATTGCGGGTTTTATTTTTGAACCACTGGTTTTGGGTTCGGGTGGTATGCTGATGTATTCTGAAGCTGTATTGGATGAAATGATAGGCTTGTGCAAAGCAAATCATATTATAACCATTGCTGATGAGGTAATGACCGGCTTTGGACGCACAGGTAAATTTATGGCTACTGACTATTGCCAAAATAAACCGGATATAATCTGCTTATCGAAGGGAATTACAGGTGGTTTTTTGCCTTTTGCAGCTACAACTTGTACCGCTGAAATTTATGACGCTTTTCTATCCAGCGACAGAGCTAAAATGTTTTTTCATGGCCATAGTTACACCGCCAATCCTTTAGGTTGTGCGGCGGGCATTGCAAGCCTTGAACTATTTGAAAAGGAGAATACCTTTGATAAAATTGCAGGAATAGAAAAGCAGCACACTGCTTTTGCTGCAGAGTTGCAGAAAAATGTCCTGGTTAAGGATGTGCGTTTTAAAGGAACAATTCTTGCCTTTGAATTAAATACTGATGATGCGGGTGGCTACCTGAGCAATATCCGCGACCGGGCCTATACTTTTTTTATGGACAGAAAGATAATACTCCGTCCACTGGGCAACATTATTTACATCCTTCCCCCGTATTGCACATCGGTGGAGGACATACAAAAAATTTATGCTTGCATCAGAGAATTTTTGGACACATTAATGTCTTAACAACAAACAACAGGTTTATATTGGGCTGTATATTTCCCCAATATAATAAAACTGCTTTATGGGCGTTTCAGTGGCATAAGGTGTTAAAGACCCCTAAAAGGTGCTGATTTGGCTTAAATTTTTCATTGATTTATGTGTGCACCCTAAAGCTTTGTTCACTTCAAATCTTAGTTATATTCGCGGCATGAGGTTCACCCGGCCTGTATTTTTGTTATTGTTGTCGTTATGCTTTCAGGCTACTTTTTCTCAAACGAACAAGGTGAAGCTCAGGCTTTCGATATTCGACGGCTATTCCAAAAGAGCTTTGTCCGGCGTTAATGTTATCGACCCGAAGATCAGTGAAACTTTTGCAACAGACGGAAGCGGCTATGCTGAGCATGATATCTATCAAAAAGACACCCTGTTCATTTTCTTTCCAGGTTATAAAACGATACAGATATCGGTTGCTGATTCAGTTGTAAAAAGCGAATACGCACTTTTTATTTTTCTGACCCCGTTTGCCATTGGTTTACATGATGTGGTTGTAAAAGCCCCTAAAACCCTCGACCAGATAGAAGAAGAACGAAAACGATTAGGCATTACGCCAAAAGAACTTGAGAGGCCCGAAATACAACCGTTTTCAAGCCCCATCAGTGCCCTGTATGAAGTATTCAGTGCAAGGGCTAAAGAGCGCGAAAAATTAAAGGGACAGATTCAGGAAGATGACCGACAGAAGGTATTCAAAGAACTGTTGAACTACTACAATGAAAAGAAGTTGATAGACCTGCCAGAGAAGAACTATGACGACTTTATTAAGTTCTGCAATCTTCCGCTCGATTATCTGAAAAATCATTCTGATTATGAGATCATGAAGACCATTACTACCAATTACAAAAAATATATCAGGTTAAGCGGTCTGGAGAAATAACCCTTTTACAAAAAGCTATCCAGCGCCAATACGTAACTTTCCAGCCCAAATCCAGCAATAATGCCTTTGCAAACTCCGCTTATCAGCGAATGTTGTCTGAATTCTTCTCTTGCATAGGGGTTGCTGATATGCACTTCTATCACCGGTGTTTTAATTGCGGCAACGGCATCTCTGATTGCCACACTGGTATGCGTATAACCGCCGGCATTGAGTATAATGCCGTGATAGCTAAAGCCCACCTCCTGTATTTTATTAATAAGTTCGCCTTCAACATTGCTCTGAAACTGGCTGAGTTGAATTTCGGCACTGTAGATCTCTCTGATTTCGGCGAAGAAATCTTCAAAGCTCAGGTTGCCATAAATATCCGGTTCGCGTTTGCCCAGCAGGTTAAGATTCGGGCCGTTGATGATGATTATTTTCTTCATGCTCATATTTTCAGCTTAGCTTTCAGTTTTGAAAACCGAAACTCGGAAATTTAAACTTCGTAACCTAATGTTAAGGATGGGGAGAAATTAACCGCTTATATAAGGTTTAACCAATAAAGGTGTGCTGGTTTATCTTCCTGCCTCAGTTATGAGTTCCTGTTATATAAGTTTCGGTTTCTTCTTTCTAAATCTTAGTGTTTCTTTGTGTTCTTAGTGCGTTAGTGGTAAATATATTTCGCATGTCATGGCAGTCGTACATCAAAGGCTTTAAAAGCTATCTGCAGTTAGAGAAATCCCTTTCTCAAAATTCTGTTGACGCCTATATGTGCGATATAGGCAAACTGGTAAGCTACCTGGATGCCGAAAAAATTTTACTCAACGTTGATGAAGTAAAGCTCGAGCATCTGGAAGGTTTTATTAAAACCATTCACGAACTTGGCTTTGACGCGCATTCACAGGCCCGTATTATTTCGGGTATCAGGGCTTTTTATAAGTATTTAATGATTGAAGACGTGCTGTCGGTGAATCCAGCCGAGTTGTTATCAGCCCCCAAGCTGGCCCGAAAACTGCCTGACACGCTCTCCGTTGAAGAAATTAATGCATTGCTGGCGGCTATCGACCTTAGTACACCCGAAGGCACCCGTAACCGCGCTATGCTTGAGGTTTTATACAGTTCGGGCCTGCGGGTAAGTGAGCTGATAAGCCTTAAAATATCGAGCCTTTTCCTGGATGTTGAGTTTATTAAAGTGATTGGAAAGGGCGATAAAGAAAGGCTGGTGCCTATTGGCTCGCAGGCCATTAAACAGATCAGGCTTTATGTAGATAATGTTCGTGTTCATGTGCCGGTACAGAAAGGAGAGGAGGATATGCTTTTTTTAAACCGTCGCGGCAGGCGTTTAACGCGCATGTATGTTTTTACCGTAATTAAAGCCTGTGCGGAAAAGATAGGTTTGCAAAAAGTAATATCGCCGCATACATTCCGCCATTCATTTGCCACGCATTTAATTGAAGGCGGCGCTGATCTACGCGCTGTTCAGGAAATGCTGGGGCACGCATCAATCACTACAACTGAGATATATACCCATTTAGACAGAGATTACCTGCGCAGTACCATTATGCAATTTCACCCCCGGTACAAGTAACAGGTATTTATTTCAGCAGCCTTTCCATTAAATGCACCACTACTTTTTCAAACTGAGTATGATTACCCGGTGTTTTAAGCAGATCGTCCAGGTCGCTTTTGGCTTTATTTTTACTTTCCTCGGTTGAAAGGTATTTGCACTTATAGCTATCTATCAATTCGATGCCCTCTGCGTCCGACATGCCGTCAACCTTTGCCTTTATTTTTTCAATATCCTGTATGCCCGTGCGTGTTTTAATAAAATCCAGTTCGCCATGGGTAAGTTGCTGGTTCATTTCGGCACCATAAACCATCAGGAAAGCCAGGAATTCGTTGTAACTCCAGTTACCGCTCGTAACACTTGTGCTTGATTCTTTTGACATAGGTATTTGGGTTTAGTTCATCTCTGCCTCTGTACTTCTGATTGCAAATTACTAATTCTGTTGCGTATACTTTAAGCTTATCAAAGATATTAAAAACAAAAACGGCCACCTTAAAAAAGTAGCCGTTTCTGTTTATAGAAGGTTATCAGATAGTTTATTTAGGAGCACCTGGCTGTGCAGGACCTGCAGGCTGTTGTTGAGCTGGAGGAGGAGTAAATGCACCACCTTTGCCGGCATTCATTTGTTCAATTTCAGACTTTGGAAGAGCATCTTTCTTAGACGCTGTTTTTTTACCAACAAAAAGGGTAGTTGACAGGCAAAGGAAAATTAATGCAAAAGCAAGACCCCATGTAAGTTTTTCAACTACATCAGTTGAGCGTTTTGCTCCAAGCAATTGCTGGCCTACACCACCAAACGAAGCGCTAAGGCCACCCCCTTTAGGATTTTGGATAAGAACCACTGCACCCAGCAGCACACAAACAACGATTATCAGGATAGTTACGAATACGTACATGTCAGAGAATATTTTTTAAATAATTGATTCGGGCGGCAAATAAACTACTTTTTTCCGGAAATTTCAAAGCAAGTGCCTCATAGGCGTTAATTGCCTTGTTATATTTCTTCTGCATTTCGTAAACTTTGGCCATAGTTTCTGTAACCAGTTCAGATTCAGTTATATATTCAGCCGATTTTTTCCTTGTTTCGGGCTGTTTATGCTTTTGTATCTGCTCATCAATAAATCTTTCCAGGCCTTTGGCGTAGTTAGTTTCCTCTTTTACTAAGCCATGCAGGTAGTCTACCGTAATATTTTCAGCAATTAATTGGGTCAGTTCCTCATCAATAAGGGCCGGTTCTTCTTCCTGTTCTACTTTCTTTTCCGTTTTTGAGGTAGCTGACTTGTTATTAAAGGCATCCAGCCATTCGTCAAAAGTGTGCGGCTCAATCCGAGAAAACATTTTAAGCTCAGGTTCAGAAGTTTCGAACGCTTCTTCGTCTATTTCCCGGGCGGTAGCTTCTATTTTTTCTACTTGGGGTATTTCAAGGGCGATGGGTAACTTTTCCTCAGCCGCTGTTTCTACAATAATCATTTCGTCCCTGGCTGATTCAACGGATGTTTCAGTTAATTGTACCAGCGGTGTTGCTTCTTCAGTTTTTACCTCATCTGCAATTTGTTGAATAGCATCCATGCTCTGTTTAATTTCAGCAAGTGCAATGGCTATATCATCAGGGGCCGATACTTCAACTATTTCAACCGGATTAACCTCTACCTGCTCTAATACTTCTTCCTGCATCAGGGCTGTTATAGCCGGCTCCACAATTTCAATCTTCTCCTCTTTTATTCCTATCTCTTTTTCTTGAACGGTTGGTGTAGTAAAGGTTGCCCGAGCGGAGCTCTTTTCATTGAAAAGCGTATATAGTAATTCCCGGTCTTGAATGTAAAGGGCGGCAAGTTGAAGTTGCTGGTCAAACTTCGGGCTGTTCTCCTGCTGATATTTTTTTGCCAGTAACAAATGCGCTTGCTGGAAATACGGAAATTTCTCAATCATGCCTTCCAATTCAGTAGTACTGAATTGCGATAGCATTTGCTGAAAATTTTCTGTATTTATTTGCTGTAGCATTTTTGTTTTAAGCCGTTAGGTTGTTTTCTGATTTGTCCTGCCCGTTATTAAAATTACCATTTCACCAAAGCTTTCTGAAAAATATCGTCCATTAATTGGTTTCCTATATCATTTACTAATTGGTCCTCAACCGAAGTAAGGTTGGTGCTGCTTGAAAACTGCGAAAACCTGGTAAAGGTTTCCGACCATTTATCCTTATCGTTTTTGGTGTTTACAAAATCAATCTGCAAACTGATGGTTAACTTGGTTAAACCGCTTGTAGCGCCTGAAACCGGCGCATCGCTGGTGATGGTATAGCTGGTAATGGCGCCTTTAAATTGCAGGTCTCCATCGTTCGCCACCTGTTTAAGGTTGGCTTCCGTCTGAAATTTCGCTTTTATTTTATCTGTTAAAACCTGCGCTAATGATGCTGGTCCGTTATTGGCTCTGTTTTGCAAAAGCTCTACTGAAAAATTATGAATATCGGCCGGAATATTAGCCCCGGTAAATGAATATACCTTGCATGATGATTCGCCGCAGATCAATGCTGTTAGTATAAGTGCTATTGAAATCATTTTCTTCATAACAAATCTTTCTGCAGTTTTAAAGATGCCATCAATACGCACTTTCCTTACCGGATTATGGTCTTGCCTCTTTCTTACAACTCAATGCCGTATTCTTTTATCTTCCTGTATAAAGTTCTTTCCGAAATACCCAGGTCGGTGGCCGCATCTTTCCGTTTGTTCCTGTGCTTTCTTAACGATTTAATGATCAATTCGCGCTCCTTATCGGCAATTGAAAGCGACTCTTCAATAGTTTCCGAATCATCATAGGCCTTCTTATCCTGCAATACCACCGGTTGGTTAGCGGGGTGCGCAATCATCAACGGTTTTTCTATGGTTGTATTGTTACTGGTGAGCGGCTCCCGGAAA
>Ga0316217_10007814_pt1 | contig 10070 bp, 7 predicted proteins | sample 1anoAmetaG_FD_203633 | JGI IMG/M metagenome (GOLD analysis project Ga0316217, IMG submission 203633) | Freshwater microbial communities from Trout Bog Lake, Wisconsin, USA - 1anoA | ecosystem: Environmental > Aquatic > Freshwater > Lake > Hypolimnion/Profundal zone | place: USA: Wisconsin... | reverse complement strand
GACTTTCGCGCGCTGGCTAACCAGCAAACTTTACCGTTCTTGTTGATATAATAATTTTTTGGCAGTTCCACGTCAAGCGCAAACAAACCGCCTTAATTCAGGGTTTTAATCAACTGACGCTCATCCCGAGCAAAAATTCGATGTTGCTCTTGTGCTTTTTGAGCTTGCCCAGCAGCAGTTCCATCGCCTCCACCGGCGGCACGCCGGTGAGCGCGCGGCGCAGCAGCACCACGCGGCTGTATTCGTCCGGGTGGTAAAGCAGCTCTTCCTTGCGCGTGCCGGAACGTTCGACGTTGATGGACGGGAAGATTCGGCGGTCCACCAGGCCACGGTCGAGGTGAACCTCCATGTTGCCGGTGCCTTTGAATTCTTCAAAGATGACCTCGTCCATGCGGCTGCCGGTGTCCACCAGCGCCGTCGCGATGATGGTGAGCGAGCCGCCTTCCTCGATGTTGCGCGCCGCCCCGAAAAAGCGTTTTGGCTTGTGCAGCGCATTGGCGTCCACGCCGCCGGACAGAATCTTGCCGGAGTGCGGCTGCACGGTGTTATAGGCGCGGGCCAGACGGGTGATCGAGTCGAGCAGGATGACCACGTCGCGCTTGTGCTCGATCATGCGCTTGGCTTTTTCGATGACCATTTCGGCGACCTGCACATGGCGTTCCGGCGGTTCGTCGAACGTGGACGAAATCACCTCCGCGCCTTTGCAGGAACGTTCCATGTCCGTGACTTCTTCGGGCCGTTCGTCAATCAGCAGGATGAACAAATACGTTTCCGGATTATTTTTCAAAATGGCATTGGCCATTTTCTGCATCAAAACCGTCTTGCCCGTGCGCGGCGGTGCGACGATCAGCCCGCGTGTGCCCTTGCCAATCGGACAAACCAAGTCCAAAACGCGCGTGTTCAATTCTTCCGGCGCGGTTTCGAGGATGAACCGCTTGTTCGGGAACAGCGGCGTGAGATTTTCAAAATGCGTCTTGTCCTTGGCCTTGTCCGGTTCCTCGCCGTCCACGGCCTCGACTTTCAGCAGCGCGAAAAATTTTTCCTTTTCCTTCGGCGGCCGGATTTGTCCTGCGATCAAATTTCCCGTCTGCAAATCGAACCGGCGGATCTGCGACGGCGAAATGTAAATGTCCTCGGGGCAGGGCAGGTAATTGAAACTCTGCGACCGCAAAAATCCAAAGCCTTCCGGCAGCACCTCCAGCACGCCCTCGGAAAACAGCACGCCCGCGCGCTCGGCGTTTTTTTGGAGGATGTGGAAGATGACCTCGTGCTTGCGCATCGTGCCGAAATTCTCCACGCCCAGTTCGCGCGCCATGTGGTTCAAATCCGTCATGCTCATCGCCTGAAGCTTGGCGATGTTGATGGACGCGGCGATTTTGTCGCGTTGATGGCCGCGCCGGTCCGCGCCGCGCGGTTCTTCGCGGTCATGGGTCGGTTCGACCGGCGTGGACGGCGGGCGCAGATCATCGGAGCCGGAAGCTTCCGGTGCGACGGCGGGTTCCGGCACTGCGGCGGGTTCCGGCATTGCAGGTGAAAATGCCGGCGATTCCGGTGCGGTCTCGACGGCTTGCTCCACCGGTTCCGCTGTTTTGGTGCCGGCTTTTAACTTGGGCTTTTTGGTTGGGACTCTGGCCATAAATTTTATGATTAAATTGGTTGATCGAACCGGCTGGGATTTCAACGGTCGTCCGGCGGCGATGGTCAAACGGCGTCACGCATTGGACGCCGGGCGACCGGATTGGTTCAAAATGGAATTATTACCGCCGTAGCTCGCCGAGATTTTCCTCAAATCAAACGGGGGAAATCTTGCAGTCAGTTCACGGACACCTTGACGCATTTGGCCCGCCGTGTCAAACCCGATTTTTTGTGCGGTTTTCAACTGGCCGGGTGCTATAACTTGAACATGACGCCCGATTCCGAACTGCTCCGCCAGTTTGCCCGGACCAATTCCGAGGCCGCCTTCGCCGAACTGGTCCGTCGGCACGTCAACCTCGTCTATTCCGCCGCGCTCCGGCAGGTCAACGGCGACGAACATTTGGCCAAGGACGTGGCGCAGACCGTTTTCACCGACCTCGCGCGGAAATCTGGTTCGCTCGCTCGCCGCGAAAACTTGACCGGCTGGCTTTACACCAGCGCGCATTTTGCCGCCGCCAAGATGGTGCGTGGAGAAAATCGCCGGCGCGACCGTGAGGAAAAATTTATGCGCGAACCAACCGAAACCGCGTCGGAAGCCGACTGGGAAAAACTGCGCCCGACGCTCGATAACGCCATGCACGAACTCAAGGAAACCGACCGCGAAGCCATTTTGCTGCGCTTTTTTGAAAACCAGCCGTTCATCCAAGTCGGCGCAAAGCTCGGCCTCAACGAAAACGCCGCGCGGATGCGCGTGGAGCGTGCCCTGGAAAAGTTGCGCGACATTTTTACCAAGCGCGGCATCACGACGGCGACGGCGCTGGCGTCCGTGATTTCCGCAAATGCGGTTCAAATGGCACCGGCAAATCTGGCGGCGACTTTGACGGCGGCTTCGCTTGCCGGTGTCGGATCCGGAACTTTCACACTCTTGAAAATTATGACTGCAACAAAACTGGAACTGGCCTTCAGCGCGCTCGTGGTGGCCGGCGCAGCGACGGCGCTGGTGGTTCAACATCAAGCGCAGGAAAAACTGCGCACGGACAACACGGCGCTGTCGCAGCAAATCGCGCAATTGCAAACGGACAATGAAAATTTTTCCAATCGCCTCGTCGGAATTGACGACGCCAAAAAATTGTCGGACGAAGAGTTTAATGAATTGCTGAAATTGCGCGGTGAAGTTGGTGTGCTGCGAAGTCAAAATGTTGATTTGATCCAAAATAACGCGGCATTGAAAGGACAGCTCGCTGATTTTTCCAAGCCGGAAACCAACATGGTGCCAGATCCCCCGCAGCTTCATTTTAAATCAAGATTTATATCTGTTCCGAGGGATGGTTATTCAACGCCGGCTGCCGCTGGCAACGGTTTGTCGGGCATTTTGAGCTATCAGACTTTTACCAATATGCTTGCCATGCTGGAAAAGCGTGAAGGTGTGGAAATTCTGGGTGAACCCGAAGTTGTCACCACCAGCGGCAGACAAACCAAAATGAGGACAACACAAACTATTTCAGTGATCACCAATTTCGCGCTGGTGGAGTCTGGCGTAACAAATGCGATTGAGGCACAGTCCGCTCAAATTGAAACCGGCCCAATCATTGATTTGGTTCCGAAAGTATTGTCGGATGGTCGCACGGTTGAATTGTCGGTTTCGGCTTCGGTGACCGATTTTCTTGGATACGGGCAGCCAACGAATAATCCGGTTTCTATTTTTACAAAAACAGGCGAAGAAGTCAATGTGCCGCAAGTCTCGCCGCAATTTCGGGTGCAGGAATCCATTGCCAAAGTGAATATGTGGGATGACCAAACTCTTGTATTGAAACTTAACGACAAACAAGTTCCGGGCGATGTCTTTCTGCAATCGTCGAATAATCCAAACGTAAAAAAATCTCTCACCGATACGCTGGTATTTGTCACGGTCACGATAGTGGATTCAGCCGGTAATAAAAAATATAAGTTGGAAGAAAACGATTCTGTCCCAAGTCAACCGCAAGTGGATTCAAATTAGACCATTGTCTCGTCTTCCTGAACATTTTCAATACGGCGGCGGAAATTTCGCCATCCGTTCGCACCCGCCTCGATGTCGCGTTGCCGGTTAATTTCCCTTTGCTTGGTTGGAATAATTTCGCCACAGCTTTCCCGCTACAATCGCCATCGTCAAAACCAGGCAACTCCACCCGAACCAGTCGCCGTGGCGGTTGTAAAAAGTCGGCGCGGGTTTTTCATACGGCAGCGGCAGTTCAAACGTCATCGCACCGACTCCATAAATGCCGCCGGCGGCGTCCTTGAACACTTGCCGCACCTGGCCGTGCGCGTCTATCCAGCAGGTGACGCCGTTGTTGCAGCCGCGCACGAGCGGCACGCCGTTTTCCACCGCGCGAAAAACGGCGGCGGCGGCCTGCTGCCATTGTTCCGCACCTTCGCCGAACCAGCCGTCGTTGGTCAGGTTTACCAGAAAATCCGTGTCACCGCGGACGGACTGGCGCGTGGTCTGCGGAAACATGTCTTCAAAACAGATCAGCGGCGCGATGTTCACCGTTTGGCGGGGTGTGGCTGCTGAAGAGCCGTTGCTCAATTCAATCACCGGCTCGCGCGGACGCTCGCCCCATCCACGAATGGTAAACGTCACCGGCTGGTCGCCCGCCGCGTAGCCGCCGGTGATCGGCGTGAACCATTTCACGAACGGCAGCCAGCGCACGAGCGGGATGTATTCGCCGAAGATGACGAGCTTCCGTTTATGGTAAATGCCCGCCAGCCTGCCGTCCGGGTCGAACAGGAATGCCGAATTGAAATCATCGTAGTCAGTCTGACTTTTGGCGTTTGCGCGCCACACGGTGTCGTCGGCGTTGAACAGCATCCAGACATGATGCGTGCGCACAAGGTTGGTGATGGCGACGTAGATCGCGTCGTCAAACTCCGGCAGCGCGGCTTCCGGCCAGATGAGCAGGTCGGTCTGGTTCGTGAGCGCGCGTTCCGTGAGCACGAGCAACTCCTGAAAGCGGTTGGAATTCGCGGTCGTGTCCCAGATCAGATTTTGCGGCACGCTCGGCTGAACCAACGTGATGCGCAGCGGTGGCAGGCTGGCGGCGGTGTTTGACGGCGTCCGCATTTGGAAGCAACCAACGGCGAAAAAAATGGCCACGACCAGCAGCGGCAGGAAAACTTCCGGCTGCCACGCGAAGCGCGACTCCGGCTTGGAGAAAATAGCGCGCACCGCCGAGAACATCGTGAGCGAAACCCACACGACCAGAAACGAAACGCCATAAACGCCGGTGACGGATGCGATTTGAATCAGCGGCGTGAGCTGATATTGCGACGTGCCGACCAGGTTCCACGGAAAGCCACCGAGGAAATACGAACGGAAGATTTCGAGCGCAACCCACGCCGCTGCACCAGCGAGCGACCAGAGATTTCGCTGCATCCAACCGCCGGCACCGATTTTTCCGGCGAGCAGCCAGGTCCAGATGCCAAAATAAACCGCCATGAACGCGCTCAACGCGGCCCAGCCGAGAACCGGAAAGCCCGCCACCGGAATCAGCAGCAGCCAATAAAGCGACGCGAGCCAGAACGAAGTTCCGGCGACGTAGCCGGCGCGAAAGGCGTCGCCGCCGGTTTTGCCGTGCGCGGCGAATAAGATCAGCGCCGGCGCGACCCACGCGAAACCGGCGATGCCGATTTTTGGAAACGCCGCCGCCAGCAGCAATCCGGCGGCGATGGCCAGCAGATAGCCGTTGCGGATGAAAAGTTCGTTCAGGACACTTTTGAGAATGGCAAAGGGCGAATAGCCGTCGGTAAAAACCAGACCGAGCTTTGTGCATTCGCCGGCGGCCTTCAAAACAGCTGGGCTCGCATTGACGACAATGGCTTCGCGTGCGCCGCGCCACACGGCGAAGTCGGCGGTGGAATTGCCGGCGTAATCAAATCCACGCGCGCCGAATTTTTCCGTGAGCGCGTGAAGTTTGTTTTCGCTGCGCAGATTCGTTTTGCCGTCGCTGCCCAGCACTTCGTCAAACAATCCAACGTGATCCGCTACGGGCAGTGCCATCTGCAAATCCGACGCGGTGGCGAGCACCAGTTTGCGCCCGGCGGCTTTTTGCTCGCGGAGATAAACTAGAAATTTTTCATGATAGGGCAGGGTGGCGGGATCAATTTTGACACGCCGGGCGAGCTGCTGTTTCAAGCGCGCGCGGCCGCGCGACCACCAGAACAGGACTTGAAAAATGGCAAACGGATTCCGGCGCAGCAGCCGCGCGAGCGATTCCCAGAGCAAATCCGTCCGGATGAGCGTGCCGTCCAAATCCACGACGAGGGGGATTGAGTTGGCGGTCGGTGAGTCAGGCGTCGGCATATTTTGATTTCAACGGCTTGTGGGGTCCTGGCAGATGGCTACCGTCCTCGCCCCACCGAAGCAAAATGTTTAGCCGTTGAGTGCGCGGTGGAGCAAGGCTTTTTCGCGCCCGCCGTAATTTAATTTCAAGGCCTCGGCGCGCGCGGCCTCGGTCATCTTGCCCCAGGATTTTTGCAGGGCGTTGATCATTTTGTCGTCGTCACTTTTGGCGGCGAGGGCGGCGAGTTGAAATTCCAGGAACACGAGGCAGAGCGCGTCCTCGAGTGTGCGGCTCTCGGCGTCGGCGGGGAAATGCTTCTTGAGATTCAAGTCCTGCACTCGGTGGATGGTTTGGTCGTCATAGCCGACTTCACGGAGAATTGCGCCGGATTTTTCGGCGTGGAATTTTTTCAGGTCGGCGCGCCATTTCAAATAACCGGCGCGAGTCATGGGATAATTTTCGCGCGGGCTTTTCCAGCGGCAAATGTGCTGGCAGCGCGCGGCGAGGCGCAAGGCTTCGGACGCGGACGGACAAAGTTTCAAAACCCAATCAGTCAGTCGTTGCGCGTAGAGCAGCTCGCGCGGCTGCGCAACGCCGCCGGCGGGCTCGCGGTTCGGGTCGCGGGAGTTTTCCTCGTCGAAGCGACGAATGGCGGCTTCAAATTTTTCATTCACGCGGCGAGTCTTTCCCAAGCGTTGAAAAATGCAAGCGCGTTCAGTCCGGAAACAAAAACGCGCCGCAAATTTTTTCGCGGCGCGTTAAAATGAAAATAAATTTCAGTGTTCGTGATGGCAGCCGCAGCCGCTGCCGCAGGAACCGCCTTCGGCCAGGTCTTCCGCCGCCGGGATGCGGCCAAGTTCAATCGTCTTGGCGACGGTTTTCTGGACGGAATGCTGCAGGTCGTGCATTTCCTCCTGCGCGTCGAGGAAGCCGGAGGCGACCGGGTTTTTCAGCAGCGCGTCGCGGTCTTTTTCAAACGCGGCGATTTCCGTCGGATCGAGCGGCTGGCCGTGGTGCTGCTTTTCCTGGAGCGCCTGGCCCTTGCTCATCAGGGTTTCATACGCGCCGCGCGCCGAGGTGTCGGCCAGGAAAGTGTCAATGCGCTTGCGGACGCCATTCGTCTGGAGCTGTTCGAGGATGGCTTCGCAAAGTTCGTTCGTTTTCGTTTCAATTTTGGTTGGCATAAATTGGCCGCAAAATAAAGCACATCCCGCCGCCGAAAGCAATTGCCAATGAGACGTCGGGGAAAAATATAAGGCACGAACTTTTAGTTATCAATTTGACACGGATTGCGGAAATCGCTAAATCATCGGCACACTTTTTATGGAACCCATCCATCTGCACAAAATAGACTACTCCATTCTCATCGCCTACGTCGGTTTTGTCATCGGCATCGGCTGGATGCTGGCGCGCTACATGAAGACGTCGTCGGACTTCCTCACTTCCGCGCGCTCCATCCCGACTTGGGTGACCGGCCTTGCGTTCATCTCGGCCAATCTCGGCGCGCTCGAACTCGTTGGCATGGCGGCCAGCGGTGCCAAATACGGCATCGCCACGGCGCACTTTTACTGGGTCGGCGCGATTCCCGCGATGATCTTCTTGGCGGTGTTTATGATGCCGTTTTACTACGGTTCCAAGGCGCGCTCCACGCCGGAGTATCTCAAGATGCGCTTTGACGAACGTGTCCGCGGGCTGAACGCCGTGGCCTTCGCGGTGATGACCATTTTTGCCTCCGGCATTTCGATGGACGCGCTCTCGAAATTGTTGAACCAGTTGCTCGGCTGGAATTACAACTTTGCCCTGCTGATCTGCTCCGGCGTGGTTTTGCTGTATGTTTTGAAAGGCGGGCTGACCTCGGCGATCTACACCGAAGTGCTGCAATTCTTCATGATTGTCCTTGGTTTTGCGCCGGTGGTTTACCTCGGCTTGAAGGATGTCGGCGGCTGGGGTGCGATGACGCATTCGCTGCAGGCAGTCGCGGTCAATCCGCCAGCGCTCGGCCTCAAAGATGCCGGCATCACTTACGCGCCCGACGCGTGGACCAGCGCCTGGACGCCGGTGCTGGCCGGCTCGGAACACAATCCGATGGGCGTGGACTGGTTTGCAATGATCTTCGGGCTCGGTTTCGTCCTTTCGTTCGGTTACTGGTGCACCAACTTCCTCGTCGTCCAGCGCGCGATGGCGGCGAAAAACATGACCGCCGCCCGCAACACGCCGCTGGTGGCCGCCGTGCCGAAAATGTTTTTCCCGTTCCTCGTCATTGTGCCCGGCATGATCGCCGTCGCCCTGACCTCGATGCCGGAAAAAAATTACCGCATCCCGCCGCCCATTGTCTCCGAGGAAAATTATACGAAGGCGATTGACGCGGTGAAAAGCGCCAGTCCGGCGGATTCTGTCGCCGCCGTGAAAGCCGTGGGCGACGCGCTCGGCACCAAGGTCGCCGCCGACAAGATTGCTTCCCTGGTCGCGGCCAATGCCACCAGCAAATTGTCCGACACGCAGATCAAGCAGGGACTTTACAACAGCATCGCCGAAAATTATTACAGCGGCGTCATCCTTTCGCTCATTAAAAAATACTGTCCGCCCGGGCTGTTCGGCCTCGCGCTGACCGCGTTGCTGGCCTCGTTCATGTCCGGCATGGCCGGCAACGTGACGGCGTTCAACACCGTCTTCACCTACGATCTGTATCAGGCCTATTTTGTGAAGGGCAAGAGCGACCGGCACTATTTCATCACCGGCAAGGTCATCACCGTGGTTGGCATTATTTTAAGCATGGGCGCAGCGTATTTCGCGAAGCAATATGACAACGCCATGGACATCATCCAACTGGTGTTCGGCTTTGTGAACGCGCCGATTTTCGCCACCTTCCTGCTGGGCATGTTCTGGAAACGCACCACCGGCACCGGCGCGTTCCTCGGTTTGTTTGGTGGCATCGCCAGCTCGGCCCTGTTCCATTCGCTGACCATTGCGCACGGCAACCTGCCCGGCGTCAAGGGCGGTTACCTGCATCTGGCGCGGGAATTCCCCAGCGAAATGGCGCAGAACTTCTGGCTGGCGGCGTTTTCGTTCGTTGTCTGCTTCACACTCACGCTGCTGATTTCGCTGGCCACCAGCCGCACGAAGTCCGATGCCGAATTGAAAGGCCTGGTCTATTCGCTGACGCCTAAAATCGTGGACAACAACATCCCGATCTATCAGAAGCCCGCCGTGGTCGGCGTCATACTGCTGATCGTCTGCGTCATCTTGAACTTTATTTTCTGGTGAACCACTGCAACCAACCTTAACTGAAAGCATATTTATGGGACTCGATATTCGCTGGCCGATTGGCCTCATGTTCACGCTCATCGGCGCCTTGATGATCGGCTACGGCGTGTTCAAAGCCGCCGCCTCAACCGTCCTCGTCGCCGGCCAAAGCATCAACATCAATCTCATCTGGGGCGTCGCGCTGCTGGCGTTCGGCGTGCTGATGCTCGCGGGCGCGGTTCGCGGCGGGAAAAAACCACCGTCCGCTTAACCCGAAAAACTTCACGTGCCGGGAAGCTGTCTTGCCGGCCATTTTTATTTCCATGACCAGTCTGCAAAAACTCGCCGCCGAAACCGCGCAACAATTCGTCAAAACCTACGGCCGTCCACCGCGCTGGATCGTCGCCGCGCCGGGCCGCGTCAACGTCATCGGCGAGCACATTGATTACAATGACGGCTTCGTGCTGCCGATGGCTATCGAATACTATGCCGTGATGGCCGCCGACCGTGCGACGGATGGGGGAAATGTTCTCCAGATTCGCGTCACCAACGACGGCTTCGAACCGTTGCGGGTGGACTTGTCTGCGCCCGTCACGCCCGGCGAGCCGAGGTGGGGTAATTATCCGCGCGGCGTGATCGCGGGTTTTCTGGCGCTGGGCATCAACCCCGGCGGCCTGGACGTGCTCTTGCATTCCACCGTGCCGATGGGCGGGGGATTGTCCAGCAGCGCCGCGCTTGAAGTGGCCACCGCCACCTTGGTCGAAACCGTCGCTGGAAAGAAAATTGATCCGGTCACCAAAGCCTTGCTCTGTCAGAAGGCGGAAAATGATTATGCCGGTGTTCCTTTCGGCATCATGGATCAGTTTGTTTCCG
>Ga0316217_10007813_pt1 | contig 10072 bp, 6 predicted proteins | sample 1anoAmetaG_FD_203633 | JGI IMG/M metagenome (GOLD analysis project Ga0316217, IMG submission 203633) | Freshwater microbial communities from Trout Bog Lake, Wisconsin, USA - 1anoA | ecosystem: Environmental > Aquatic > Freshwater > Lake > Hypolimnion/Profundal zone | place: USA: Wisconsin... | reverse complement strand
CTGCTCGGCGGCGTTGGGAACGGTTACTCGGACTCTGGAGAAACACCCCATTCCAGCCGCGGAACCCTGGTTGCCATCCAACATAAGCAGGGCCACCCGGTGCAGACGATGGCCCGCACCGTGGTCTTGCGCGACGGGTTGGGCGGCCGCCTGGGAACCGCGGCCATCTTCCATCCCGCCGAGAGCCTCGATGCGTTGCCCCACGGAGATTGCGGCGACGACGCGACCATCGATGGCAGCCTGGTGGACGTGGAAGACCGGCTTCATGCGGTCTACGAAGACTTCGCGAACGGCGGCCTGCCCTTCGGCGTGTTGTGGATCGCCGTCGATCAGGCCCGCGAGTTGCGCCTGAGCCACGGCGTGATGGCCTGCGAAGCGATGCTCGAAAAAGTCGAGCGGGCCATGGCCAACGGCCTGCGCCCCGGCGAAGAGCTGGGCCGCTGGGGCGAGGACGAGTTGCTGGTCATCTCGCACGAGCGCACCGCCGAGATGCTGGCCGCGCACGCGCAGACGCTGGCCGGCCTGGCCCGAACCGCCGACTTCCGCTGGTGGGGCGATCGCGTATCCCTCACCGTGAGCATTGGCGCGGCCCAGGCCGAGCCCAACGAAACGCTGGAGCAGTTGCTCGATCGAGCCCAGGAGGCCATGGTCTTGAGCATCGATGCGGGCGGAAACCACATCGCACGCGCGCCGGGGAGGAATGCATGTTTGCCATCGTAGGCATTGTTCTAGTCTTCGCAGCGGTCATCGGCGGCTTCCTGATGGAGAAGGGGCACATGATCGTGCTCCTTCAGCCGGCCGAGCTGCTGATCATCGCCGGTGCGGCCACCGGCACTCTGCTGGTGGCCAATCCGGTGCACATCATCAAAGGGGTAGGCGGCGGCCTCGTCGGCGTGCTGAAAGGCTCGTCGTTCGGCAAGAAGCGCTATCTCGACACCTTGAAGATGATGTACGAGTTCCTCAACAAGGTGCGCAAGGAGGGGCTGCTGAGCGTGGAGATGGACGTGGAGAAGCCCAAGGAAAGCTCCATCTTCAAGAATTACCCGGAGTTCGTCGCCGACCATCATGCCCTTAACTTTGTCTGCGACACGCTGCGCATGGCCATCACCGGCGGCGTCGAGCCCTTCGACATGGACCAGATGATGGAGCTGGACATGGAGGTGCACCACCACGAAGCCTCCGAGCCGGTGAACGCGCTGACCACGGTGGCCGACGCGCTGCCCGGCCTGGGCATTGTGGCCGCGGTGCTGGGTGTGGTCATCACCATGGGCTCCTTGGGCGGGCCGCCGGAGGAGATCGGCGAAAAGGTGGCGGCGGCGCTGGTGGGCACTTTTCTGGGCATCCTGCTGTGCTACGGCGTAGCCGGGCCGCTCAGCTCCAACATGGCCAAAACCGCGGCCAATCACAACGGCTATCTGCACGTGCTGCGCGTGCTGCTGCTCTCCTTTCTCAAGGGAGGTGCGCCCATGATCGCCATCGAGATGGCGCGCCGCGCCATTCCCGCGCACATACGGCCCAGCTTCGACGAGATGGAAAAGCACTGCAAGAACGCCGGAGGCGCAGCCTCCGAGACGGCCATCGCGGCTTAGGAGAACTATGGCAGGCAAGCCCCAACCGATCATCGTTGTCAAGAAAGTGAGCGGCCACGGCGGCCACCACGGCGGCGCCTGGAAAGTGGCCTACGCCGACTTTGTCACCGCCATGATGTCGCTGTTCATCGTGCTCTGGCTGATGGGCTCCAGCGAGAAGGTGAAGAAGGCCGTGGCCGGCTACTTCAACGATCCCAAGGGAACCGCCAACCTGATGGGCACCACCATGTCCGGCGACGGCATCGCCGTGACCACCAAGACCGCCGACAAGATGAAGAAGCTGAAAGAGAAGCTCGAAGAGGAGATCGCCCAGAAGAGCGAACTCCAGAAGCTCTCCAAGCAGATCGAGATCGGCATCACCGCCGAAGGGCTGCGCGTCGAGCTGATCGAAGACCGCGAGGGAACCTTCTACCAGAGCGGCAGCGCCAAATTGAGCGACAGCGGACAGCAGTTGATCTCCCTGCTGGCGGCGGAGCTGAAGACCCTGCCCAACTCGCTGCTCATCGAAGGACATACCGATTCGACGCGCTACTCGAACGACGCCAACTACAGCAATTGGGAGTTATCGGCCGATCGAGCCAACTCCGCGCGGCGGCTCTTGCAGCAGCATGGCGTGCGTTCCGACCAGGTGACCCAGGTGCGCGGCTACGCCGATCAGCTTCCGCGCGACAAGGTCAGCCCCTCGGACCCCTCCAACCGCAGAGTCTCGATCCTGGTCAAGAACGGCCTCGACGGCGCGCAGCCCACGCTTGCGGCCCCGAAGCTCCTGCAAGGCGCTTCGACGGCGGCGGCCTCCACAACAAAGTCCCCGCCCGCCTAGCTCCTCGCTTGCGGAACACCCATGTCGGAGGAAGCACCGTGCTCGGCACGCCAAGTTACGACAAGAATAAACGGTAGCCTGAGGCCCAGCCCATCGCACCATGCCGCTGACTCGCTGACCCGCTATCCCCGCTTATGCGGGGGCTGACTTGCTGCTTTTGTCCAGACCCTCCCGCCGTGCACCCCGAAATCCGCTGGAAGACCGCCCGCGCGTGTGCCGCCGCCGCTGCGGGAGACGTTTTCGCGCCCCTGAACAAAGATGCGTGACAGATTTCCAGACATCGATGCGAGGAATGGTGTACTCTGGGAGGCGAGTCAGAAAGCGTTTACCGGGAGGGTCTTCTTTCATGCCTATCGTTGCTGGGGTCGATTTCGGCACACTCAGTGTCCGCGTTACTTTGGTTGACAGCGTCAAGGGTCCCATCGGGACCGCGTCCGCCTCCTATCCGCTGCACCGCCGCCGCGAAGACCCAAACTTTGCTACCCAGTCCCACCAGGACCAGATGGCCGCCCTCGCCGCCGCCACCCGCGATGTGCTCAAGGCCACCGGCGTGGACGGCAGTGCCGTCGCCGCCATTGCGCTAGACACCACCGGCTCCAGCGTGATCCCCGTCGGCGAAGGCCTCGAGCCGCTCGACGAGTACTACCTGTGGTGCGACCATCGCGCCTTCGCCGAAGCCGCGGAGATCACCGCCAAAGCGCATGAGCTGGGCTTTGAAGGCATTGAGTGGTGCGGCGGCGTCTATTCGCACGAGTGGGGCTTCTCCAAGCTGCTCCATTGGCTGCGCAACAATCCGGAAAAGCGCGCGCAATTCGTCACCGCGCTGGAGCACTGCGACATGGTGGCCGCCACGCTCTGCGGCATCACCCAGGTCGCCGACCTCAAGCGCAGCGTCTGCGCCATGGGCCACAAGTGGATGTGGAACCCCAAATGGGGCGGCCTGCCGCCCGAGGAGTTCCTGGTGGCCGTGGACCCCATCTTTGCCGGCATCCGCGCCCAGCTGGGCGGCGAATTCCTGACCAGCGACCATCTCGCCGGGCATCTCTCGCCCAAGTGGGCCGAGGCGCTGGGACTCAAGGCCGGCATCCCCATCCCCGTCGGCGCATTCGACGCGCATTGGGACGCGCTCGGCTCCAACATCCGCGAGGGCGACGCGGTCAACGTCGTCGGCACGTCCACCTGCATCATCGCCATGGCCAAAGCCGCGGAGCTGGTCCCCGGCGTCTGCGGCGTGGTCCCCGGCAGCGTGCACCCCGGCTATACCGGCATTGAAGCCGGCCTCTCTGCCGTGGGAGACATCTTCGAAGCCGTCGCCAAGCGTGCGGGCACGACCGTCGGCGCACTCTCCGAGGGCCTGGACGCCTACAAGGCCGGGCAAACCGGCCTGCTGCGCCTGAGCTGGGACAACGGCGACCGCACCGTGCTGGTGAATCCCGAACTGGGCGGCGTCACGCTGGGCTGGAACCTGATCCACACCGCGCAAGACGAGCTCTTTGCGGCCATCGAGGGCACCGCCTTCCATACCCGCATCATCCTGGAGCGCATGGCCGAGCACGGTGTGCGCATCGATCGCGTCATCAATGCCGGCGGCATTCCGCAAAAGAGCGAGGTGCTCAACCAGATCTACGCCAACGTGCTGAACAAGCCGGTGCTGGTGCCCGCGGGCATCCCCACCAGCCTGGGCTCGGGGATCGTTGCTCTGTTGGCCGCGGGCGTCTACAAGACCATCGAAGAGGCACAGGCCGCGGTCTGCCTGCCGCTGCGCACCGTCGAGCCGGACCCCAAGTCGGCAGCGGTCTACGAAGAGCTGTACAAGCTCTATCGCGATGTGTACTTCGCCCTGGGCCTGCGCGACGCCGCGCCCATCGCTCTGGGCCGCGTCTTGCCCGAGCTGCGCAGGATCGCCGCCGAGGTGCAAAAGGCGGGCTAGGCGTTATGGGCGTCCCAGGTCTCAAAAGCGAGACCTGGGGCCAGGTCAAACGCATCATGCAATGGAAAGCTTGGGAAGATGATTTTTGAAAGGGCACGGCTTCAGCCGTGCCGCCCAAAGCCGCATCGAATGGCGGCCTTTAGGCCCTGAGGGACGGTTTTCTCCGTGATAATTCCTCCCTTGGGAGTTGAAGCCCATCCGATTGAAGCCATTTCCATTGGCACGGCTTCAGCCGTGCCCTTTCAAAGCCGTTCCTTTGAGATGGGGACGCGCAGCCTGGAAAGCGAATCCTCGACCCGACGAAGCTCATTCGGGCCGTTCATTTCTAAGTCCGCCAGCCGCATGGGTCGAGCACTGGCCAGCGATTCAAGGTAGCGACTTGCGATTGACGCACGCCGCCTGCAAACCACCATTGCAGGCTTTGTCGAACAGAATCTTGGCCCAGGATTTGTTACGCGCGATCCCCTTGCCAACTACCAGCATCTGGCCCAGATTGTTACACCCTTCCATGTCGTCGCCGTCGCAGGCTTTCTTATAGAAGTTGCTGGCCTGAGTGAAGTCCTGCGGCAAGATCCTTCCCACCTCGTACAAAGCGCCGATCCGGTCGCAAGCGCTCATCGAGCCCCCCTCGCAGGCCTTTTCGTAGAGAAAGCGGACCTTGCCATCGTCGCGAGGCACGCCCAGCCCGTTCATGTAGAGCACGCCCAGGCTGTCGCAAGCGCCCATGTTGCCGCCGTCGCAAGCCGTTTGATAAAAGACGCGCGCCTGTGCGAAGTCGGCATTGATACCGGAACCGTAGCGGTAGATGTCGCCGAGCCGCCAGCAACCATCCTGGTAGCCTCCGTCGCAGGCTTTTTGATAGAGAAAGCGAGCCTGGGTAAGGTCTTGTGGAATTCCGGAACCGGCGAAGAGAAGGTCTGCCTGGTAGGAGCACGCTTCAAACGTACCCGCATTGCAGGCCCTCTCGAAGAGCATGCGCGCCTGCACAGGGTCTTTGGGAATGCCCATGCCGCCCTTGTAGAGCATTCCGAGGTTCTTGCATCCCTCCATGTTTCCGCCATCGCAGGCCTTCTCGAAAAACGGCTTTGACTCGGCGTAGCGCAATTGGCGGAACGACTGATTCCCCTGCCGATTGAAGCTGGCCGCCTGCGCTTTTGCCGCATCGATGGGATCGATGGCTGGCTTGGGCGGCGGCTCCGAGGGCGGGACAACGGTCGCCGGCTTCTCCACCGGGGCCACGACAGGAGTGGCCAAGGCGGCTGCCTTGCGCTCTTTTTCGAGGCGGGCCGCGCGTATCGGTTTCAGCTCGATGTCCACCACGGTCTGTCCCGCCGTCCGCACTTCGGGATACACCTTTTCCTGGTCGGCGCCATCGGCGGTCACTACCGCCACCACATGCTGTCCAAGAGTCACCGGCGTCTTGGCCGAGTTATCCGCGTCGATATGGCCTTTGGCTTCGCCGTCCAGCTTCCAGTCGCAGGCCAGGTCGCAGAGAACAAGGAGCGTCGAATCCGACGCAGGCTTTGTGGGAGTGCTTCTGGGAGTCGTGCTTTTAGGGGAGACGATGACCTGCGCCCCCGCCGGAAAATTCGCTGCGACGATCGCAAGGATCAGCAAACGGTGGGCGATCGATCCATTCAACATGACGCTACTCCCCGATTCTTCTCTTTCCGCGGGCTAACCCCGGCGGCTAAGCCCTGCTTATTCCATGCCGCGCAAAAGGTCGCATGCCTGGGTTACTCCGCCTGCGCAGGCCTTCTGGTAGTATTTGCGGGCATCGATCTTGTTGCCGGAGTCCTGATCCAGCGAACCGACACTGGCGCAGCTATCCAGGTTCGCCTGCTCGCAGGCCTTTCTGAATATCTCTGCGGCCTGCTGCTCGTTCTTCGGTCCGCCCAGACCGTGGGTGACCAGATACCCCAGATAGTTGCAGGCCTTCATCTCGCCGCCATCGCATGCGGTGGCAAAAAGGCCGCGCGCCTGCACGTATTGCTTTCGGCCAAAGTTCGAGATGGCCTGATCGTAGACGGCCTCGGCCTGCGGGGTGGCCACAACACGCGCGGCCTCCTGCCAAAGATAAGTGCCCGCGACATCGGTGCTGGGCTTGTGCCCTTTCGCGATCGCCATTGCCCGAACGACCGCGCCGCTTGGCAACGATGCGATGGGCTGGGAATATACCGGCGATTCCTCGTTGGGAGGGCTGCCATCCACCGTGTAATGAATCACAGCTTTGGGTGTGGCGTCGGCGATGGCAATCGGCTGCGGGACAACATAGATTCCGGGCTTGAGTTGGAGAACCGGTGCCGCGGTTGGCTGCGCCGGGAGAAGAATCCAGACCAGAAGCCCGATGGCCGCGACGGCCGTCAACGAGCCGGCAATGGCCAGAACCTGCCATTTCGGGCGTCTGCCGGGTGCGGACTCCTCTTCTTCTCTATCATCGGCTGTTTCATCGGCCGGCAATTCTGGAGTGGCCTCTTCAAAAGCCGTTACAAAGCCAGCCGTGTCCGAGGGCGCTTGGGGAGCCTCCTCCGGCGCTTCGACAATGGGATCTGGCGTCTCGATCTCGGGAACATACGCAGGCGGTTCAAGCGCGTGCGCCAGAACTTCAAGAGCTGCCTTCGCCGAGGGAAAGCGCTGTTCCCGTTCCCGGGCCAGCAGCCTCATCACGATTGCGTCCAACCCCGGATACTGGCGCTCGACCTCGGGACGGAGTTTGGCAAGCGGCTCCGGCGTGCCCTGCAGATGCTGGAACATCCAGCCTTCCATCGTCGAGGAGTTGAAGGGCGTCCGGCCCGAAATCATCTCGTAGAGAACACCGCCCAGGGCATAAAGGTCGGTGCGGCCATCCAATTCGGCCGCCGGCGTGCCCCGCCACTGCTCGGGAGCAGCATACTGGGGGGTAAGAAGCAGGCCGCGCGTGTGGCTCAGGTTCGTGATGCCCTCAGTCATTGCGGCAATGCCAAAATCGAGGATCTTGGGGTATTCTCCGCCCTCGGAGTCCGTTGCCAGCAGAATGTTCTCTGGCTTGATGTCGCGGTGAATCGCACCGCGGCTGTGGGCCGCCACCAGCCCTCCGGCGATTCCCCAGGCGATGTGGACCGCCCGCTCCGGCGCCAAGCCCTTGCGCGTCTGATTCAGAACCGTGCGCAAGCTCGGGCCGACTACATATTCCATGGCGATAAAGAGACCGCCATCTTCGTCCTGATCTAGATCGGCGACCTCGACAATGCTGGAATGGCGAAGCTGGTAGGCGGCCCGCGCCTCTTGCCGGAAGCGCTTGATAAACTGTGGATTCTTGCTCAGTTCCGTGGCGAGAAACTTGAGGGCTACCTTGCCGCCCAGCATGAGGTGCTCGGCGAGGTAAACAATACCCATGCCGCCCGAGCCCAGCTTCTGCACAATCTTGTACTTACCGCGTACGATGTGGCCAGGTTCATGCTCTTGCGAAGCTAACAGAACAGCGCCATCTGTGGGACAATGATTATGTCCATCCCCATAGGGCGTGTCGCATACAGGACAGGTCTTCATGGCACACTCTCACCCGGTAAAAGGACCCGTATCTCTTGGTATTTCGTGGGACCCCAGAATAGCATATCTCTCGCAAGAGAAAGAACTCATCCTGCGGAAACACCCTTCTTCAAACTCGGGAATGTCGTTTCTCTCTTGTACTCCGGCGGGCACGCTGGGCGCGCCGTCGCGGAACGCACCGGCACTGCGGTAAGCTTCTTCATCGCTCCTGCTGCCCTCGCTTTCGCCCTCTGCCTCGCGGGCTGGGCATTTCTCCCCGCATGTTTGGGGGATAGAACATGGACTCGATTGAGCGATCCTGCTCCGAACCCCATGGAAGAGGCCAGAATCGACGGCCTCCGCCTTCCCCTCCGATAATTGAAGGTATTCTGCGCCAAGCATGACGATCAAAAGGAGCAACCCCATGGAACGTCGTAACTTCTTGAAAGCGGCGGCAGCCTCGACCGCCACGGCCCTCGTCCTTGGCAAGCGCGCGGCGCTCGCCCAGCAGGCTGGCAGCCACATCGAGATCCTGGTGGACGAGCCCATCGCCGTCATCGCGCCCGAAATCTACGGCCACTTCACCGAGCACATGGGCGCCGTGATCTACGACGGCGTGTGGGTCGGCGAGGATTCCAAGGTCCCCAACCAGCACGGCATTCGCAGCGTGCTGATCGACAAGATGCGCGCCATCAAGGCGCCCGTCATTCGCTGGCCGGGCGGCTGTTTTGCCGACACCTACAACTGGCGCGACGGCATCGGCGCCAAAGACAAGCGGCCCCGCGAAACCAACTTCTGGTACGGCTCGTTCTCCAAAGAGATGCAGAAGCAGAAGCGGCCGCAGATCTACGATCCCAATTCCTTCGGCACCGACGACTTTCTGCGCTTCTGCGAGTTGTCCGGCGCAGAGGGCTATCTGGCGGCCAATCTGCGCAGCCTGCCGGCCTTCGAATTCGCGCGCTGGGTGGAGTATGCCAACTCGCCCGCCGGCATGACCACGCTGGCCGAGACCCGCGCCGCGGCCGGTCACCCGCAGCCCTACAACGTCCGCTACTGGGGCGTGGGCAACGAGAGCTGGGGATGCGGCGGCAACTTCGATCCGGAAGACTATGCCTCGGAGTACAAGCGCTTCACCGCCTATGTTCCCGGATTCGACCTGGACCTGCGCTTTGTCGCCAGCGGCCCCAACGAGGACGACCTCGACTGGACCCACCGCTTCTTCAACAAGATCTATCGCGGCCAGCCTTCCGCCGACAATCGCGGCATCTGGGGCTGGAGCGTGCACAACTACGCGTGGAACCTGGGCCGCGGCAAAACCAACGACTGGACGCTGGCCAAGGGCGACGCGCTCCAGTTCGACCAGACCGATTGGTACGAGATTCTGCTGCAATCCGACCGCATGGAAGAAATCCTCAACCACCACTGGGTCGCGCTGGGCCAGTACGACCTTCCCCACCGCATCAAGCTGGTGGTGGACGAATACGGCCCCTGGTACAAGCCCAGCACCGAAATCTCCGAGGTGGCCGCCGTCAGCCAGCAGATCACCGTGCGCGACGCGCTGGCCACCGCGCTCACTCTCGACACCTTCAACCGCAACGCCGACAAGGTGAGCATGGCCGCCACCGCGCAGCTCATCAACGGCATCAACTCGCTGTTCCTGGCGCACGAGGACCGGTTCACCACCACGCCCAACTTCAACGTCTTCGAGATGTACGCGGCGCACCAGGGCGGCACGGCCGTGCGGGCGGAATTCTCGGCCCCCGAGGTGAGATACGACCGCGACGGCAAGCCGGCCGCTTTTTGGGGACTGAAGGGCTCGGCCTCGCTCAAGGGCAAAACACTCACCCTGACCGCGGTGAATCCCGATGTGAGCCAGCCGCGCGAGACGGAGATCGTCCTGCGCGGCGCCAAGGCATCCGGCGCCAAAGCCTGGGTGGTGGCGGAAAGCGACATCCACGCGCATAACACCCTGGAACAGCCCGACCAAGTGAAGACCCGCACGGCCGAGGTCCGCCTGCGCGCCGACTCGTTGAGCTTCACCTTCCCGCCCGCCTCGGTGGTCAAGATCGAGGTGCAATTAACCTAGCTCTCTATTCGACTCATGACGATAGCAACTCCGCTCAGAGCTGTCATCCTGTGCGGAGTTTGGCGCGTCCTTTGCGACAAAACGCAGGTAGCGCCGGCCTCCCGGCCGGCTGTAGCGTGGACCTCCCGGTCCACGCTCAC
>Ga0316217_10007812_pt1 | contig 10072 bp, 7 predicted proteins | sample 1anoAmetaG_FD_203633 | JGI IMG/M metagenome (GOLD analysis project Ga0316217, IMG submission 203633) | Freshwater microbial communities from Trout Bog Lake, Wisconsin, USA - 1anoA | ecosystem: Environmental > Aquatic > Freshwater > Lake > Hypolimnion/Profundal zone | place: USA: Wisconsin... | reverse complement strand
GCATGTAGTGCTGAGACTGTAGGATGTGTTTAAAAGCCAAGAAAAGTTCAGGTTTGCTAGCTCTTCCATCCCCATTCTTATCAATGGCCTGCATGGCGGCAACTGCCTGCTGAGGCTGAAGACGGTATGGACTGCCAGTCATCGCAAAGATATCGTTGAAGAAGAGGTAGAGCTCATTGACCTACAGGGCTCCAGAATAGTCTCTGTCATATTTTTGGAAGACCTGGTCGATGTAGGTGCGAAGTTGCTGATCAGTGATACTCATTAATTATATTTTGCGTATGGAGTATAATCCACATCATATAAAGTTGACTGAAACCGAAGCTCTGACCGATTCGGCCGAAATCAAAATTTGAAATATCTGGAATCTTTCTTATTCTAAGGAAACCAAAATGCAAACCATTTGAACTAATCCATGTTCTTCGAACTGTCGATTATTTGGGCCGAATAATGTTAATTGAGCTTAATGAAGCACATTTCTCAAAGGAAAAGAGTTGTTGTTGGTAGATTTCTTATGAGAGAACGGGTTTCTTTATGAGTTAAAAGCTAAATGGGTTAGGTTGGGTCATAAAAAATAACTTCGTTTTCATGGTTTTACATAACATTTGTGAAATTCCTGAAAAATGCTGATTGTTTCTATGTTTCAATTAGGACTATAGGTTCCACGATTCCGGAAAGTTCAATGCACTACTTAATCTAAGATAACCATTAAAAGTTATTCAAATGACTGTTTATTTAAATGATATTTGCTCTGTTTTTATCAAAACCCATTTTAAATGAACTTCTTAAATATACAAATCTATAGCTTTGATGAGTTTTGCTCAAATTCTCATGTTTTCTATTTTTCTGAGTAAAGCCTCGCCAGTTACTGAGCATATCTCATCAAAAAACTGCCTCTTATTGTAGTAAGTTTAGATAAACACAATCGATTAAAGGTTAATCTACCATAGTTTTACTTCTTTTCTCATCAAATCTCTACGTTTATGTTCTTTCTCTCAGCTATCTATGCTCTTCGCATTTGCGTAGAACATTGGAGATTGTTTTCTTCGATTTGACTGCAGAGAAAATCGATTAAACCGCCAACCAATCTTATGACTTAATAATTATTGAATTGTTGAAGATGAGAATTTACCATAACTTCGGCAACTAGTAAGCTGAAATCATCTCTGACTCCTACAAATTCGTCTACCCCGAAGAGTTCAAAGGCGCTGTTATCGAAGTTCAGAGCAAAATGATCATCCCCAAAGATGTGGAAGTCGACGTGGGATGCGGAAATGCTTTTGGGGGCAAGAACGAAGAAGAGGAGGAGGGTGGAAACAATGCCCAAAACCAAAATATCCAGAAAGTCAATGACTTGATTGATGGTTTTGGCTATGAGGTCTATAACATCTCTAAGGAAGACTACAAAAATTACTACATCAAGGACTACCTGAAAAAAGCTTTGGAAAAGGTGCCCAAGGACAGACATGTTGACTTCAAAGCTGGAGTGCAGGCTTTCGTGAAATTCCTACTGACCCAATTTGGGGAATTCACGATCTACACTCCTAAAGATAACTCAACTGAGGGAGCATTGATTTATTCAATCTATAAGAATGAGGAAGATTAAGCTCCTGTCTTTTATTACATCATCTAAGGGCTACCCAACTTTAAAGTTTGATAGTCGCATCATCCATTATCTCATTTAATCTTATATAGAAACACACAACTTACTAAAATCATCTTTTGTTGGTGATGAGCAAAGCAGACTCACAGACCCTCAAATCGATTAGAAACTAGTAGTAAAAGGGCTGAATGAATCTAGGTTGTAGTCTTAAGGCAGGACTGATTGATCCTACTACATGCCAGCCAAAGTAATTACTAATCAAATATTTCAAACCCTTACAGTCACAATAAGCTTACCTAATAAAACACAAATTTCGACTTTCTCTTTAATCTGACTTGTGGCCCATTTTTAGCTATACTAAAGCATTTGTTGTGAATTCTAATTTTAAACCTAGCTTCTAAATGAAGGGCAAAAGCGCCACCGTCAATCTGGGCAATTAGTTTGTGCTTGACAGAAGGGTTATGCTTGGGAGTGGAGCATCTGGAGACGTCTACTAAGGTAATTTTGACTTCATTCAGCCAAGCGGCTAAAAGATAACGCCAAGGTTGCAGTAAAGGTCATCGACTTAAAAATGGTCAAAGGAGAGGTCAATAAATATTTGCTCAGTATGGAAAAAATAGCTGTGTTGAGTTGCGACAATCCTCACGTACTTCGAGGAATCAAAGTTATACAAAACAATTTATTTTGCTACATAGTTACTGAACTGTGCAACGGAGGCTCACTCAAAAACCTGATTAAAGCTAACGGCCCATTACCTGAGACGAAAGCTCTCAAGCTTTTGGTGTAAATATTGAAGGGTTGCTGCAGCTTAATGAGCAAAAGGATTATACACAGGGATCTCAAACCTGCCAACATTCTGTTGCACAACGACCAAGCTAAAATAATTGACTTCGGGTATTGTGAAATCCAAGGGCATGAACGCCCTAGCTTTGAGTACAATGTGGGATCGCCATCATATATGTCTCCTGAGGCTTTTTTGAGTAATCATTATAGCGAAAAGTCAGAGATTTGGGCGATAGGAGTGATATTCTATGAATGTCTGAATGGTAAGACCTTTGACGATGGTAAGGAAATGAGCCATGTTTACGAACAAATCAAAGCTAAGGGCATACCCTATTATGTTTAGGTCTCTGATAAGTGTAAGATCATCATTGAGTGCTGTTTGCAGGGAAATCCCAAAAAAAGACCAACTGCTTTAGAATTGCTGAATTTCGTACTTTCTTTGGAAGCCAAGTAGCCTTTTCTAAAGCCTAATGCTCAAAATATTAGACCAATTCAATCAAATAACAAAATTTTCAAGAAGCTAACACCAAATTTTTAGTATTTCCACAGCAGCACATCAAACAAGAAGTAAATAGAGCCATCAATATTGGAGAATCGTAAGCACTTTAGAGTTTAGTCTAGCAGTAATGAGCCTCAAAAAATTGACTGCTTTGCTTTGAAAAAAGAACTAAAAGGATTGAACTCTAATTCCCTTGCATGTAATAACTCTTAAAAGAAAGTGATCGGGTTTGATTCAAGACGACCCTTTTTAAGATACAAGTCCCAGCTGCTCTAAACCTTTAGCATCGGAGTCAGTGACAGATCGAAATCAAAATAAAACATGATAACATTACAGCAGCCACAAAAAAAGCTACTTCAACAAAAAAGTTATCTAAAAAAGCATAGAATCAACACTGACTATCGCTGTTAGACTTTGAAGATTCTTTAATGATCGTTTGCAATCGTTTTTGAATGATAGGTCTACTGTTTATTGTTTACTTATCCTTATTATGCTTTTCTATGAATCATGTGGTGATTGCTAAAATATAAGTATTGATAATCATCCGCTTTATTGAGATATTTCTCCATTTTGTCTATCTTTTCTCACGATTACTTCCTCGAATACCATCTGGTCGTAAAGATCCTACTCCTTTTTTTCAGTGCTTGCCTAATCCTCAAATTTTTGGTTGCTCTCTTGATAAAAACTCTTTCTTAGCTTCTTTGGACTGTCACAGAGAGTTAGCTCATGGCTGACTTTATTCTCAGCACTCCGATGCCGTTTGGCTTTGCCGTTCTTCCTTCTCGGTTTGGCACCATTAATAGTGAGAGAGAACGATTCTTCCATTTCTTTTTTCTACGCACTAGTCTACTATATCGGAAAGGTATCAGACGTATCCTCGGGACGAGATCGATAAGTCGCCGTCCTGAGCTTCCTCCTCGTTATCCTCTCCTTCAGCCGTTCCTCATGATCATTGATGATGTTCTTGACTTTGCTCGTGAAATTCTGCTACTTGCGGACATGCTAGTTATAGATATTATTGAGATTCTCTCTACTGCTCTAGTGGGCCTAGTAGGCCAGCCGCATCTAGATCTCTCTCTTCTTTTACTGCAGAGCGAAAGTGTTGACCACGGGTTTGACTTGTGCTTCAGTCACTATGTCTACTTTTTTCTAGCTAGTAGTCTACTGCTTGACTTTGAGAGCCTTCTTGGGCTCGACTTTGGCTGATACTTCCAGTGGTTTTTATTTTTTGGCCATGGGGGGTTTGTTAAATGTGCGGACGACATTGTTCTTCATCATGAGGGATTGAACTTTGTTCTTGAAGTAGGCCTCTCTGATATCCATCAGGGAGTTCATTTTTTCGACGCCTCTCTGAATAGGACTGGGCTTACCATGTAGAGTTCTAGAAGTTTGGCGATGGCCTGGCCACTCAGAGACTCGTTCATTTCAATCGCTATTTCCCACTAAAGCAGTTCCCAGGCGAAGGTCGGCTCGTCGAAGATCTTCATACTGAGTGTAATCATGCTTACAGCTAGCTTTTGGGAGGGGAAATCATTTGTATTGAGATAAAATTACCAGCTTGATCGATTACAATAATTTAGGGTTTTAGAAAAAACCACAGTTTGGCAAAAGAAGGGTTTGAGGGGCATTATTATCTTGCAAGGGTTGGGGAGTATTTAATTTGTTTGGGTAAATTTAAGTAAAATAAATGCTCAATTCGCATCATTTGAAACGTTCGAGGTATGATTAGTGACTATTGATACCAAGTGCTGCTGGAAATCACTTTCCTCTTGTTTTCTTGGATGCCCAATTAAGCAATAGCCAGTATCTCCTTGTAAGGCCTAGCAGGTGCGAATTAACGAGGTTTTTACTGAGATCTTGGCTACTGATTTATTTGAATTTAAATTAGGCTCACTGGCCATCTTATCAGGATACATATGGAGCGTTAAATTGGTTTGCTAATACTCAATTAAACTTGCTTTTTAGGTGTTTTAATTCTCATCCAATGCGTAACTTTGTTCGCTTGGTTGTGTTTGGTCAGAGAAATTCATGTTTATCTACATTTAGTCGTCAGTTGTGACCTTTAAAAGATTAAATCGAAGCTTTCTATCAAATTGTGACTTGATTAATTGCCTCTAATGCTGTAAATAAAGAGAGAAGAGTCAACTCTCAGCTCTTTTCTTCCCATTTTGAAGGTCACCTCCAAAAAAACATCTTCACTAAGAATAAAGCAAGGCCTTACCAATAAATACCTTTGCCGAAGGTTATTGCTTAGTTTTATTTGCCAAAAAAGAGGCTAGTAGTTGAGTTCATCCAAAAACGTGATAGTGAGGTCTATAAACTACGGTTTCAGAAACAATCTAGATTCTACTAATTTTTCTCTTTTGAACTTTGAATATGAAATATCGCTTTTCTGAGCAACCGGAAGAACTATCCCCTCAACTTTAGCATTTCCCGCTCGCTTTTTTTTCCTAACAAATGTGTGATATTTTGAGCCCGAATTCTCGAAAAAAGTCAAAAAGATGTACAAACTCTCTAGAATAATAAAGCGACTAACCTTCGGTTCCAACTTCTGATAAATCATTATATTTTTATGTTTGGGCATTCCTTCTCAACAACGTTTATTTGAACATCCCCTTACTTCAAGCTCTTTGGAACTGTAAGAAAAATGGGTTGCCAACTCTAACTTAAGCTAATTAGAGAATATCTGATATTAAAACAGGCTGAAGTGAAAGCTTTTCAGGCCTACCGTTACACCCTCCGCGAATCCAAATAAAAAAATAGTGGCCCAAAAACGGGAGCACGTTCGACTAGCAGCATTTCCGAGTAGTTAACGTGCTCGAAACCGAAGTCCTAAAGATTTCGGTTAGGCTGAAATCATTTTTAAGTGCTAAATAAACTTAACTTGGTTATAATGATTTCAGACAAGATGTAGGAATTCAACCCTTACCTTTATTTTAGCTTTCTCACATATCCCTGCCCCTATTACCTCTCGACGCCTTAGCCTGGGCACCAGGTTGCCTTTTGCGGTCAGATGCCCACTGCCGAGGAACTGCCTATGCTTTCCTTGGAGTCGTTGCCTCTGATTACCCAAAACACAAAAGTCAAGCAAGAAGAACCTAGCCCTCAAGAGCTCCCCCCAAGGGACTAGATAATGCCGACCTAAATCAAACCCAGTGTGAGAGGGAGTGTGAAAAAATGCAAGAAGAGGAGGTACAGCATGTCAAAGAGAAAGTCATAATCCACGTACAATTAAAATTATTTAGGTGTTGTAGCTACGAATTAAAAAACGGCACATCCAATATCCTTCGAAACTTCTTCAGATCCCTCATTGAGCTCAACCACTACGACACCCTCATCCGCAAGACCTTCGCTCGCCTCAGAATACACAACTCTATCTAGGAGTTTTACCAATGGCTGCGCTCATACCGCATTAATACCCAGAAGTTCATAAGGAGGGCGTTGGTGTTCTAGATCCTTGAGGACACTCACCACTAAAGTTTCAGGGTGGCCTTGCGCATTATTTTCTATCGTTTCCTGCGGGAGTAGTCCATGAACCGGATACTGACTACCACTAGGTTTTGCTTTAAGAAGAGCCAGCTTCTGGGCAGAAGAGTGCTGCTTCGGACCATGGCCGAGTCTTTTTGAATGGATTTGAGAGTGATGCTTTATGATTTTAGTATGTGTACTTTTCAATTTAACTGCAGCTCTTACTTAGTTGATAGTAGGTTATAGGTTATAAAACATCACGGGCCGGAGCCACGTATTAGTTGATAGTATAATTTCTCAAGCGCAGATTGAGTCATTCACATCATTTGATTATGGCTTTTGAACTTTGCACTTTTTGAGGCCACAACTCAGCCATAGCAGCTTATAAACCATTGGAGTTCCGGTGGGGGACCACAAGGCATGCGTAAATCTTATTAGACGACATCTTTCCGTTCCCTGATCAAAGTCTTCAGGTCTGTTATTATGTATTCTCCGCCGGTTCAAGGGCTCGGTAGAGCAACAAACAGGCGGTATACTAGGAGAAGAGAGACTCGTCCCAAGGAAGAGTGGAATCAGAGAAGTGATTCAGATTAGATTAGATTAGATTAGATTATGTATCCTAGTTTAGCTCAAGCAAGATAGTTGAGTTACTTAGTCAATCATGAAATCAGAGTTTATCCTAGGGCACGGCTATACTGTTTAAGAAGGGTCAACAGCTTCAAACCAAAAATTAACCTCTTTAGAGTACTTGTTATCCTCAAAATGCTGATGATTGGACCTTACTACGACATGCTAGACTCAAATATTCAACAAGTAGTCCTGAAAACTATGAGGGTATAACTGAAAAAATTCTGCCTAATATCACAAAGAGTCGAGAATGAGCTAATAAAAAGTGTATTTCGACATTAAATCCTCAAAACATGGCAACCAAATCCGGAATAGATAGATAAGAGGAGTCCCACTTACAATAGTTAGCTAACCAGCAAATGCGACTCCTATTGCCACTATTGCCAAGCTCAAACAAAATCGAAGAACGCTTTTACACAAACTTATGGCAAAGAGAATGAGAGAAAACAGATTAAAATCTCAATCAATCCAATCATCAAAAACTTTGTTGCAACGCCAAGTGCACAAAAAATTATCATACCTTACCCTAGAATTCTTTCCAAGAACATAAACTCCAAATAACATGAGTGCAATAAACATTGACATAAATATAAGGAGAAAAAGCCTAAATTCATCGATAAAAAGTCAAAGTATGTGTAAAAAAGGTCTTCTACAAGTAGAAATAAACGGTCTCAAATATTAATAAATCCTATCCAGTCGATGAATTCTCAAAATAAAACAAAACCAGATGCATTCGTGCTATGGAGAAGTGCTTACATCAAGCTGCAAAACAAAGTCAAAGTGCTGCAACCCTGTAGGTGAAATAATAGATGGTAAAATAACCCTTAGAAACCTCGAGTTGACCTTGAAAAAACAGAGGTAAAAGTTTAATAATAGTACTATTTAGTAGTTTTTAGTGCTTTGTAGTAGTTTTTTAGTACTTTTACTACTTTTTACTACTTTTTAGTACTTTGTAGAATAACAGATGGATATCGAATCAACTGAGAGTTTGCTTAAAAACGTATAGGCCTCCAGCAAACTCGGGCCAAGCCAAGAGAAAGAGAAGAGATAGCTGCTGGTTCTCTTCGAGAGAGCCCTCTACTGTAGCGGCAAACCTCCTGACGTCATAGCTGATATCCCTCAGCACGTCGCAGCCTAGAACTTTTTTTCACAACAAACAAATTCGATTGTTTCATGTAATGTATGAAAATTGGATAAGATGAACATTGAAATACCATTCGAGTTTAAAGCTGCAGTAGCGCAGCTGCAAGCACTTGACGGGGGGATAATTCTGTAATAGTGAATCCGCTGGGCGGAGTCCGTAAATCTAAAAAAATCTAATTCTGTAATAAAAGGAATGACATACAAATGCATTTTTAGACGATATCCGAAGGATGAAGGTTTTTAATGTATTTTTTAGCATTTTTAGAAAGATTGTGAAGTGATACCAATATCTAAGATACGACCAGCTAGTAATCAGCTTAGCTGCAGCTATAAACTATGGTGAGTGATCCTGCTGAGGTCGACGCTATCTCAAACGGTTTAATGCATTAATTAATCGAGATTATATCATTATTATTGGCATTCTGCCCTCTCTATTAAAGAAATGATTTCCTGTCTCAGGCTATATTTGGCTTTCACTTTGCTACTTTTAGCTCAAGGAGGTTTATCTGATGTGTTGATTGCTATCTCTCAACTATTACAGCAGCAGCAGCAACAACAACAGCAAATGCCAGCAATGGTAGTGAGTTTTGACGAAGCGAAATCTGGAATCGCACCATGAAATACTAAAGTTTATATTGATATCCTATATCCATAAATTAGGATCCAACTCTCCTTGAAGAGAAGCATGAATAGCCCCAAATCAAACCTCAACATTTTTAGAGTGCTAACCGTCCAAACATGAGAATGTTCGCAGCTTACTTTGACCTCCAGCTGAAAATATTCAAAATTAAATCTAAAAGAGAATAATAATCTATATGAAAAAGTTCTGTATGCTCCCCTCAGAACATAAAGTGAAATATTAGAGTCAATTAATGGCAATATCAGAGGCCAGCTATAAGAAATAGCCAACAACTCAGAGATTAAACTCTACCCTAAAGCTAGATAATATAGATCAACAGTATAGGCTATACAGTAATTGCTCCAAATCAGCCACAAACCCTAAAAAACTGCCAAATAACCTACTCACACTTATTCGGGTCTGCTGCCGAAATAAATTGCAAAGACCACGAACACCTCCTGACAACATCCCAGCTCACACAACATCACCGTTAATATCCCTCATATCGTTAGCCAAATCAAATGGGAAACAAGATCATCAGCCCAATGGCTAGAGTTATTATACCTGAGCAAAGTTCCCTCAATCTAAGCCCTAACTGACCTGGACTAAGTTGGAAAGGCCATGGGCGAACCTGACCTCAAAAAAAAGAACAGGTGGAAAGATATCCTCAACTCTACGCTAAGCTTAGTTGAGTACGTGCCCCCGGGCTCGATAGAGCAACAGCATGTGCTTGATTCGTAAGACTCTGCCAACCTCATAGTGGAGTAGGATCTAAAATGATGATCTGATCTGATGATGATTATACCTGAGTAGTGTCAAAGTAGCGACCAGAGTAGGGCTATACCTCGGTATTATACCTGAGTAGCTGTCAATGTAGCGACCAGAGTAGGGCTCTATTTTCGCAGTATACCGAAGTAGGTACCCGACTAGGTACCTTAGTAGAGAACTTAATACCAAGGTAGCCTGTTAGGAAAATACAAAAACGATTACAAACGGCGGTAACAGGAACAAGAATGGAGTAAAAACTGTCCAGGAAGAACCTGGAACCTCTTCTGCATGATAATAAGTAAGTTTAAGTCTTCAGAGGACTATAAATATCAATGATAAGTGCCACCTTGCTACCAAATCGGAAAGCACCCTCTGAATGTGTCCATGGCTAGAAGTATAAATTTAGAGATCAGAAAGATAAAACAAATTATTTGATGAAACGATTGATAAGCTGCCATGATTTAGGTTATGCTATCCTATACCGAGGATTCAATAGGCCCAAGTTTTGAGTTGAGCCATGAAATACAACTAAACTTATCTCAACTCATGACTGGTTATCAAG
>Ga0316217_10007811_pt1 | contig 10073 bp, 4 predicted proteins | sample 1anoAmetaG_FD_203633 | JGI IMG/M metagenome (GOLD analysis project Ga0316217, IMG submission 203633) | Freshwater microbial communities from Trout Bog Lake, Wisconsin, USA - 1anoA | ecosystem: Environmental > Aquatic > Freshwater > Lake > Hypolimnion/Profundal zone | place: USA: Wisconsin... | reverse complement strand
AGCGTCATCTCTTTGCGAAAACCACGCTGGCGGGCAAAGAGCTTTGGCGCAAATGGGCGCCGGAGCAGTGTAATGGCTACACGACGCCGGACGAATTCAATCCCACGAACATCGCCGTCGCGCCCAATGGAAATTTTTATGTCGCCGACGGCTACGGGAAAAGTTTCATCCACGAATATGACCGCGAGGCGAAATACCTCCGCAGTTTTGGCGGCAAGGGCAAGGCGGCGGGCCAGACCGACTGTCCGCACGGCTTGATGGTGGATTTGCGCGGCGCCGCGCCGGTGCTCGTCGTAGCGGACCGCGCCAACCGCCGGCTGCAGAATTTCAGCCTCGATGGCCAGCATCTCAGCTTCGTGACCGACGCCATGCACGCCCCGTGCCATTTCCATACGCATGGCGACGTCATGGTCGTGCCAGACCTGGAATCCCGCGTGACGCTGCTCGACAAACATAACCAGCTCATCGCGCATCTTGGCCAAGGTCCTGGCTACCAAGGGGTGCGCGACCAGACCCGCGACCATTTCACGCCCGGCCAGTTCGTAGCGCCGCACAGTGCCTACTTTGATCCCGACGGAAACATCTTCGTCGTTGAATGGGTCGAGGTGGGCCGCGTGACGAAGCTGCGCAAGCTCGGCTAGGTCACTGAATTGAGCAGCTCATTAAATCCCTGATGAAAGCCTATCACTCCAGCCTGTGGTGGATCGTGTTTTTCCCTTTGCCGAAGCTCCGGCCGCCTATCGCCACCAGGCCAGCGGCGCGCATCTGGGTAAAGTGGTGATTACAGTTTAATCATCACCTCCCTTGGTGGCCTAAATCTTAATCTTAAATACGGGCACGTGTACGTTTTTTTGGACTATGAGATTTATTTGCTTGGTAGTCGCGCTACAGGCTTTGGCGCCTTTTGCGGTGCGTGCTGACAGCCATGAACCCGCGCCGCTCATCGTGCCCGATGCCGACCGACTGCCGCTGGACGAAATCGGGCTGTATGCGGCAGGTTACCAGTATCGCGGCCAGGAAGAGAAACGATTCCCCGACGGCTGGAGCGGGGGATTCGAGGACCGCACCGGAGTCGCTTTGCAGCCGGCGGGCGAGCAGAACGGACGCGCGGCATTCCTGCTCCATCCGCCGTGGCGCGGCGGCACTGGCGTGGCGTTCCAAGTGTTTCGTTTCCGTTTGCCGCCCAGCGCGGCGGTGCAGAAGATCGAACTGGCTGGCGCGACGGCAATGCGCAGCGATGCCATGGCTGGGCCGGGAGAGAAGCCTAAATCGGATGGCGCGACGTTTCGTATCCTGGCAAACGGGCGCACGTTGTTGGACGAAAATCGCGCCGACGCGCTGTGGAAACCGTTTTCCATTGACCTCACCGGTTTGGCCGGTGAAATCGTCACCCTGCGGTTTGAGACAGACCCGGGACCGCGCAACGATGCTTCGTTTGATTTCGCCTTGTGGGGCGGGCGCGAGTTGAGGCTGCAAGGTTTCGCGCCGAAGCCGGTGGTGCAGACCACCGTTCCGCCACCTTTGGATCTGCGACGCCTTGGTCCGGTGCAAAACGGAGAGGTTGCGCCGCCGTCTGGATTCGCGGGGCAGATCACTGCGGAGGTCAGCACCAAGCAGGCAGCGCTCACTTATACTGGTGCGGATGGGACCCTCCAATATCAATGGACCCCTCCCGCCACAGCCGACGATCCACCACTCGGTCGCTGGCGCTTGCGGGCGACGCCGCACGGTCAAACCGCTTTCGCGGAGGTTCCGTTGGCGGGGGACGCGCGTTTGGAATGGAGTCAGGCGGCGAACTTCAAAAGCAGCCGTTTGGAGCCGGTGCCGGGCGGGGCGGTCTGCCTTTCCAGCTACGAGGTGGCCGGGCACATGGCGACATTTCGCTGCACGGCTGGGTTGAGCGGTAAAAGTCTGGTGGTGGAGGTCGGCTGCGACGTGCCGCAAATTGCCGCGCTCGACGCGGGGCGCTGGGGACCGGTGCTGCACCGGCGGCCCGTGACGGTGCCTTACTATTCCGGTCAGGTGTTTTATCTCGAACCGGAAAACCTGTTCGTCAACGCGTTTCTCGATTGGACAAAATCATCGGCCTCCCAGTTCGAAAACGCCCGGGCCATCTATGGCGCCTGTACCGACGGCACCCGCGTGCCATTACACGAGCGGGTGGTGTATTGCGCCGCATGGCATGCCGCCGAAACTCTGCCAAACGTGCCCAATCCTCCCTCGCCGTTTCGCTCCCATTTGGCAGACAAAATCGTCCTGGATATTTGGGGCGGGCAGTTTGATGACATCGCGCGCCATCTCGAAACCCTGCACGACTACGGGCTGAACCACTGCATTGCCATCATTCATGACTGGCAGCGCAGCGGTTACGACAATGCGCTGCCCGCCCACGTGCCGGCCAATGCCAGACTCGGCGGAGACGCGGGCATGAAAAGCCTGGTGGCGACCGCCAAACGGCTGGGCTATGATATCGCGCTACATGAGAACTACGTGGATTATTATCCCAATTACGAAGGTTTCAACCCCGGCGATGTGGCCCTCGACTCAAATAGCAACCGCGTGCGTGCCTGGTTTAATCCGGGCACGAAGATTCAATCCTTTGCCGTGCAACCGCACGCGATTCTGGCCTTGGCACGCGAACAAAGTCCGCAGATTCTCGAGCGTTACCAGCCCAACGCCGATTATCTGGACGTGCATTCGGCAGTGCCGCCCTGGTTTCACGTGGACTTTCGCGCCGGCGCGGAAGGGGCCGCGACTTTTCAGCCCGTGCGGGACGCCCACCGGCAATTATGGGCCTACGAGCGGGCCACGTACGGCGGGCCGGTGCTGGGCGAAGGGGCCAATCACTGGTTCTGGAGCGGATTGCTCGATGGCGTCGAAGCTCAGTTTGGCGTTGGTTGGCCCGGGAACAACGGCCGCACCGCGCCGCTGATGGTGGACTTTGATCTCCTAAGAATTCACCCGCTACAGTTCAATCACGGCATGGGTTATTATGACCGCTGGTGGAGCAAGCCAACCTGGGGTTCGCGGCCGCCCATGGAGGTTCTCGACCAATACCGGATGCAGGAAGTCATCTACGGTCACGCTGGCTTTCTGAGCGGAGCCAGCTATGCGGACGTGCCATTGGCGTGGCTTGAGCATCACCTGTTATCGCCCGTTACCGCGCGCTATGCCACCGCCCTGGCCGGCAAAATTCAATATCAGGTTAATGGGCTTTGGGTGCATGGCACGCAGGCAGCGCAAAGCGGCACTTGGAACCGGGTCCGCGTCACTTACGACAATGGCCTGGCCGTGACCGCCAACGACGAGGCGGAGCTGCTGGATGAAGGAGGCGTCAGCTTGCCGCAATATGGCTGGCTGGCGACCGGCGCCGGCGTCACGGCCTGGACCGCATTGCTGCAAGGAGTCATTGCTGACTATGCGCACACCCCGGACAGCACCTTCGCCAACGCCCGCGCGGCGGCTGATTGGAATCAAAGCAGTGGGCATCACATCCACCCAGCGGTAACGGAGTTCCGGCAGACTGGCAACCGTTCCTTCGCGCTCCGCTATGCGTGGCAAATTGGAGAAACCTTGCCGCGCGACTACCGTTGCTTCGTCCATTTCGTCAGCGGTGAAGATATTTCCTTCCAGGACGATCATTCCTTGCCTCGGCCCAGTTCGACGTGGAAAGCGGGGGAGACGCTGCCGGATGGTCCCCATGAGATCCATCTGCCGAACACTCTGTCGGATGGCGATTATGGCGTGCGCATCGGATTGTATCTTCCGGAGATTGAGCGTCTGGCCTTGCAGGGACGCGATGACGGCCAGAATCGCATTCGGGCAGGAACGCTGCAGGTGCGCGCGGGCGGACGAAAGCTCACGTATGAAGCCGAGCTGCCGGTGGCCGATGAGAAGGACGACCTATATCAGCACCGGCTGAACCTAACCGGCAAGGTGCTCGATTTTGGCGACGTGCGCACCGGCGGCAGCGTGTTGGTGCGCCGCGAAAATGGCGAATGGGTGATGCGGGCGCTGCCGCGCGCGGGCGATTTCCTTATTGAATTAAGGGAGGATCGTTTTGGCCACCCAGCCAGTGTGCGCTGTGTGGACGGTTCCTCCCCCACCGCGACACCGCAGGCACATGGGGACTATTGGCAGCTAAAATTGAACGGTGCTCGTGAATACCATTGGAAATAAACTAAGGCAAGGGTGCCAATAACAGGTTGCGGAACTCCACCAATTTTCCTTCCGCTTGCAACCCAATCGCGTCCCGAGCCGCCGACGTTCCCGTGACTTCATCTTGGATAATGCGCAATCACCATGCCATCGTGCCGATTACCAAGTCCCCGACTCGGCGGTGGTTCAGCTTGCCACGTTCCTCCATCACCGGCAAACTGCTGCCATCGCTATGAACTTGCTTGCTTTGAACCGATCCCGATCAGTCTTTTCGCGCCGACCGTTGCTGCAATCCGCGCGGACCTTCCGCTACGTTCGCTTACTATTGCCGCTATTGGCCGCCACCATGGCCGTTTGCGGCGCGGAACCGGGCACGCTGGCGCCCAAGGCCGAGCCGGTGGCTCCGGGCATCTGGCGCCTGCATTTCGGCGACCCGGAACCGTACACACCAACGCATTTTCGCAGTGCGGCCATGGACTCGGCGGGCCTTGAGAAAATGTCTCCCAGCCCGGCGCTGCCATTGGACCCGGCCAAAATCTTGTTCCAAATCTCGCAGCGGGGCTGCTCGCTGCTGTTGCCGATGACGCGGGACGAAAGCATTTACGGCTTGGGCTTGAGCACAAAGCTCTTCGACCTGACGGAAGGCAAGAGTGGCCGCACCGGCCGGCGGGTGTTTCTCAAGCCAACCGACTCGCCGGAGAATGAGCTGGGCGAATCCCACGCGCCGGCGCCATTTTATGTCTCGTCAAGAGGCTACGGCGTCTTCGTGGACACCGCGCGAGCTGCTTCGTTTTACACGGGAAATGCCTCCCCCGTGCGGGACCCGGCGGAAACCTCCGGCGGCGAAGTGCAAACGAGCACGACGGAACTTTATCGTGCCCGCACGCAACGTGTAAAAACGATGCTCGTGGACGTGCCGGCGGCCAAGGGATTGGACGTCTATGTGTTGGCTGGCCCAGCGATGCTGGACGCGGTGGAACGCTACAATCTTTTCTCCGGTGGCGGCGCGCTCCCGCCGCTGTGGGGACTGGGGATTCAGTACCGCGGTTACGCAAAATACAGCGCGGACGAATCCCTCTCGCTGGCCGCCCACCTGCGCGCCGAACACATGCCCTGCGACGTTTGGGGTGTCGAGCCAGGCTGGCAGTCCAAGTCCTATTCCTGTTCGTTTACTTGGAACACCAACCAGTTTCCCGACCCGGATGGCTTTCTCCAGAAAATGCGCGCCTTGGGCTACCGCATGAATTTCTGGGAGCACGCCTTCACGCATCCAAGCTCGCCAATTTTCGAGGAACTCAAACCTTGGTCGGGGAATTATCGCGTGTGGAACGGCCTGGTCCCGGATTTCGCGGCCAGCCAAGGCCGGAAGATATTTCTGAAGCAAAACCGGGCCGCGTTATTCGACCGGCAGGTCGAGGGCGTGAAACTGGATGAATGCGATGATCAGCCCGAATCGGCCACGCCCTGGTCTTTTCCGGCCGCCTCCGCGTTTCCGTCTGGTTTGGATGGCGAACAGATGCATTCCTTGTTTGGTTTGCTGTATCAGCAGACCATGCTCGAGCCCTACCGCGAACAGGGCCTGCGCACGTGGGGTCTCGTGCGCAATTCGCACGCCTTGGCGGGTTCCCTGCCGTATGTCCTGTATAGCGATTCTTATGACCATCGGTGCTATGTGCGCGGCTTGGCGAACGAAGGCTTCAGTGGTCTGCTTTGGACTCCCGAGGTCCGGGATGCCAATTCGATTGAAGATCTTTATCGCCGCGTTGAAACCGTGATTTTTTCGCCCGAGGCGCTGATCAACTGCTGGTATATGAAAAATCCTCCCTGGCAGCAGATTGATCGAGCCAAAAATAATGGCAACGAATGGATGCCTGACCACCAGCAAGTTACGGATGGCATCCGCAAGCTGTTGCAGTTGAGAATGAGTTTGGTGCCCTACCTCTATTCCGCTTTTAATGAATATCGGCTTAAAGGCATCCCTCCGATCCGGGCACTGGTTTTGGATTGGCCGGGCGATCCCGCCGTGCGCGAAATTGATGATCAATACATGTTCGGTTCCGCCATCATGGTGGCGCCACTGTTCGCCGGCCAGAAAACCCGATCGGTTTACCTGCCGGCGGGCGACTGGTATGACTTTTGGACCCACCAGAAATATGCGGGCGGCCGGACGGTGGAAGCCACCAACACGCTGGAACAAATCCCGCTCTTTGTCAGAGGAGGAAGCCTGCTGCCGTTGGCCAAGCCGGTTGAACACATCAGTTCGGACACCGTCTTTGAGTTAACCGTCTGTAGCTTCGGCTCACCGTCTGCGGATTTCACGCTGTACGAAGATGATGGAGTTTCCCATGCCTTCGCGACCGGAAAACAAAACCAAATCCGTCTTCATTGGGATGCTCTGGGACATCTCGTTGAGCGGACGGGCAAGTATGAGGGACAGCCACGTTTCCGAGTGGTTGACTGGCTGAGTGAATAGGCGCGGGGGGCGCACGCTGCTGTAGCGCAAACATTGCCGTCTGCCCGTTCTCCGCAGTACTGCTACGGTGGACGGGCAGGCTGGAAAGCCTGCGCTTCGGGCGCAACGTAATTCCTCCGGTTATCGGGTTGGTATAATTTCTCCGCTTTTTCACAAAAAAAGTGTTGACATCTGCGACCAAGTGTACTATTTGTACTAGTACAGTGAAATTCGGTTTCGCCATCAGCACCGGCTCGAAGGTCGCGATCTACAAGCAGATCACCGACCAGGTTTGGATGGCGGTCGCGACCGGCAAGCTGACGGTGGGCGACCAACTCCCCAGCGTCCGCGCCCTGGCCGAAGAATTGGTGGTCAATCCCAACACCATTGCCCATGCCTACGCCGATCTGACACGGGACGGACTGATTGAATCCCGGGCCGGACGCGGCGTGTTCATCGTCCAGAAGCGCAAGGTGTTCACGCCGGAAGAGGCTTGGCGTCGCTTGGAGCCGCTGCTGGACGCCGCCATTGGCGAGGCCATGGCGCTGGATTTCACCCGCCAGGAATTGAAGACGGCATTCGACAAAAAACTCGACCTATGGACCAAAGCGAAGGGAGGCAGTCCTGACCATGAATGAACAACCCGTTATCTGCACGCGCGATCTCACCCGGTATTTCGGCGGCAAGCCGGCGGTGGAAGGCCTGTCGCTGGAGGTTCCGCGCGGCAGCGTGTTTGCCTTTCTGGGCCGCAACGGCTCCGGCAAAACCACCACGATACGCATGCTCCTGGGGCTGATGCAGCCAACGCGGGGTGGGGGAACCATCCTCGGCCACGACATCCGCGTCCTGCCGACGGCGGCGCGGGCGCGCATTGGCTATCTGACCGAAGAACATCAATTGTATGGCTGGATGAACGTCCGGGAGTGCGGCGATTTTCAGTCTCGCTTTTATTCCCGCTGGAACGAAAAAGTCTTTCGCGGCGTGGTCGGGCATTTCAATCTCGGACTGACCGCGCGGGTGAAGGATCTCTCGCGCGGAGAGCGGGCCGGCCTCTGTCTGGGCCTGACGTTGGCGCCCGAACCGGAACTGTTGATTCTGGACGATCCAACTTTGGGGTTGGATCCGGTGGCCAGCCGGTCGCTGGTCGAATCCATGGTCTATCTCACCCGCCGCTCGGATCGGACGATTTTCTTTTCTTCGCATCAACTGGCTGATGTCGAGCGGGTGGCCGACTACATTGCCATTTTGGACCGCAGTGTGCTGCGGGCCTGCTGTCCGCTGGAAACTTTCCGGAACAGCGTGCAGCAGGTGCGGCTCCGGTTCTCGGGCACGCCGCCACCACTGCCGGCCATCCCGGGGCTGTTGCAGGCCATCCGGGCGGAGGGGGAACTCCGGGTGACCTGTGTGCATTACAACGGCGCCACCGAAAAGACCTTGCGGGCACTGGTGCCGGCGCAATTGGAAATGGTCCCCATCAGTCTGGAAGACGCGTTCATCGCCTACCTCGGTGACCGGGGCGAGAAATCGTTCATCCTCTCGGAAACGGAGGCGCAATCATGAGCACATTGATACGAAAAGAACTGCGGGAAAATTTCAAACTGGCTGTGATCGGCTTTGGCCTGTTTGTGTTTATCCTGGTGCTAAACTACCGCAGTTGCACCAGTTTTTATGCCTTGCTGGCTTTGGGGCAGGAATCCTGGAATTACAACAACGCCCAACCGTTGCTGTCCGGGTCGCTCACCTCGCTCACCGGCGTCTTTTGCGCCCTTTTCGGGGCCGTGCTGGGCTGGCTACAGGTTCATAATGAAGGCCACAGGGATCTTTGGGCCTTTTTGATTCACCGTCCGCTGTCGCGCACCAATATTTTTGCGGCCAAGACGGTGGCCGGTCTCTGCCTTTACACGCTGGGCGCGGGCCTGCCGTTATTCGGCCTGATCATGATGTCGTGGATGCCGGGCCAAATCGCCGCACCCTTTGAATGGACGATGGTCCTGCCGGTCCTTGCTTTCTTTCTCGCCGGCATCGTCTGTTATTTTGCCGGCATGTTGACCGGCCTCCGGCAGGCGCGCTGGTATGCGAGCCGTGGTCTGGGTTTCGGCGCGGCCTGCATTGTCTGCATGGGCATGGCGAACGTCCCGGAATTCTCGCGGGCGCTCGTCTTTATCCTGGTGGGCGGCGCGGCCATGGCGACCGCTGCCTGGGGCAGCTTTATGAGCAATGGCTATTATGCAGGCCAGCCGGCGTTGGGGCGGCGGGCCCTGGTCGGTTCACTGTCGTTGGGATGCCTGGTCGTAGTCGGGTTGGCGTTGGTTCTGATTGGGTCCCTGCTGCCAGACGAAGTCTTCACTTGGTCGCGCTATCAAATTACCAAAGACGGCGCGGTTTACAAGTTGACCCAGGCGTCCGGCAAACCGCTGGAAATCACCGACCTCAAGGGCGTGCCGCTGAAAGATTTGAAGACCGGCCGCCCGATCACCCTGAACGACTTCAATCGTCAGGTGGCTCCGGAATCCGGTGTCCGTCCGAATTTCGACGCCCCGGCGAAAATTCAAGGCCGGTCTTATGGCGGCTACCAGCAAAGCGAACATTACTTCACCTTGTGGCACCAAACACCCGACACCTTATGGTATTGGACCTGGAATGGCCGGCTATTGGGCTATGATATTGCGTCGCGCCGCTTCATCGGCAGTCTGGGACCCGATGGTTTCGCTCCGGGGAAGCCCACGGGGGCGGCCCGTTTCAGCCGGCTGGAGGGGCAATATGGGAATGGTTATTACAATTCGTCTTATCCCGCGCGGACGCTCACGACCGACCGCGCCGTTTACCTGTTGGACCTGGAACACCGCGCCACCAGCCTTTTCTTTGAAGCCACCAACCACGACCGTATCGGCGGGGCGGTGGATGTTTCGCTGCAAGGTTCCGGCTGGGATTATACTATCGTGGTCACCACCAATTGTGTCAGCTTGCTGAAGCCGGACGGCAAAATGGTCTGGCAGACACCTTATGCGCCGGGCTATCCGGCCTACCCCGACGTCGAGATTTCTTTTCTTGAACCATCGAACCGGTTCGCGCTTTGTCTCAACCCGGCCAATCTGGCAAACCAAACGAATCACCTGCCGTCACATTATGTCTGGCTCGCCGCCGGCCAGGGTGCGGTTAGCCAGCAGGATCTGCCGTCAACGGCCCGCGCATGGACACTGCCTTGGACGGAACGATTACTTTGTTTGGCGATGCCACCGGTTTTCTGGCCCGTCACTAGCTGGCTCTACGGCAATTGGCCCCCGGCCAATTTTCTGCGGCAGGGACTGCCGTTGAGCCTGGCAGGGGCGGTGCTCTGTGCGGGCGCAGGCTGGTGGCTGGGGCGGCGCTATCATTTCCCGGCTGCTTCCCAGTTAAAGTGGGCTGTTTTCCACATGCTTACCGGCTTTCCCGGCATTTTGGCCTTCCTCTGTGTGCAGGAATG
>Ga0316217_10007810_pt1 | contig 10074 bp, 8 predicted proteins | sample 1anoAmetaG_FD_203633 | JGI IMG/M metagenome (GOLD analysis project Ga0316217, IMG submission 203633) | Freshwater microbial communities from Trout Bog Lake, Wisconsin, USA - 1anoA | ecosystem: Environmental > Aquatic > Freshwater > Lake > Hypolimnion/Profundal zone | place: USA: Wisconsin... | reverse complement strand
GTTTTTAGATAAACTGAAATACATCATTGAATCGCATTTCGATATACTCAGGGAAAACCCTAAATTGCCGTCACTTATTCTTAATGAACTGTCCCGTCAACCGGAACAAATCAACCTATTGCGGGAGAAAGTGCATGAATTGCCCGAGAAATTATTTGCCGAGCTGAATGAAGAATTGCAGGCAGAAATTGAGCAAGGGAATGTTCGTGACATTAACCTGATTGACTTAATGATGAGCATGCTTTCTTTGAATGTGGCTTTATTTATCATGTTGCCGGTTGTCGAAAAGGCTTTGCAATGGGATGAGACTCAGAAAACATTTATGATTGAGCACCGGAGAGCCGAAAATGTGGATTTTATATTAAAAAGTTTAAGGCCATAATGGCTCATAACAGAATAGACATACTTAAAGCATAGAAAAACGAACTATATTTAGGCAAACAGCAGAACAAACAAACTTAATTTACGTATATAATTTGGCTTTAAACAGAGTCTCCCGTACAATGAGATTCCATAGTTGAAGTAAGGATTTATTTTATAAAACTGAAAATTATGCAAGTAGTAGTAAATAGAAAGAAATTTATCTTTTCACCTGATCCTTCGAGAATCATTGCCCGTTTTTTATACCTGAGCGATGACCGATCTGCCGATATTATCAAAAAAGTACTGGCAATGCCGGAGAAAGAAGTGAAAATTGCCATGAGTCAATTATTGCGAGGGTATTCCCGACGTCACAGGAATATATCACAGGTCTTTGAGAAGTACCTGACCCGGTTGGCTCCTATTTTCGAAAGAATCGGTGTGGATAAGAATGACCTGAGTTTAGCACAAAAGACACTGATCGGTTCGTATTTCACGATGGAGTATTCCATAGAATCAGCTGCTTTCTTCAATCCATCCCTTATTGAGCATCCCGATCAGTCCGAGACAAATCAAGGTGAGAAGAGGGTCATTTTCAGTTTTAGGGCTACCGGTGAAGGGCATATCTCTTCCATTGTATTCCGGTCCGGGATTTTGGATAGAAACAACAACCTGAATTTAGAACCAGTTGGTAAAATGCTGGCTGAGGCAGATGTGATTAAACGCAGTATCTATTCTAAGAAAGCGTTTCAAAAGAAGATTGATGAAATGCACGAACATGCGACAGGTCCTTCTATCATTGAAAAACTGGATGAAATACAGGTTCCGGAGAACGTCATTATCCCGGCTGTTATTAATCAGGATGAAACAATAGAACAAAAGCATTCTATATCACTGGATTTCATTCTGGGAAAACTGGGGGAACATTTTACCTACAGTGAATTGATGTTGAATATTAAAAACGCATCAAAGGATCAGAACCTGACAGAGGACCAGATAAAAATCATCAACCAGTTGTTGTGGCTGGCATCTTCCCACTACGAGATTCATTTCTCGATCGATTCAGCCATTTCAGAAAGAGTGATCTTCCCCATTTCAGCCAGTGAACAGAAAGGGATTGAAGACGCACGTTTTGTTAAATTCACGGATGACAATGGTGAAATTACCTATTATGCTACCTACACAGCCTACGATGGGATAACCACCCTTCCAAAATTAATCAGCACCAAGGATTTCTATGATTTTAAAATACTACCTATCAATGGTGAGATTGCCCAAAACAAGGGAATGGCTCTTTTCCCCCGGAAGATAAATGGCAAGTATGCCATGTTGTGCCGGATCGATGGGGTGAATAATTACATTGCTTATTCTAAAAGAATCAATATCTGGCATGAAGCTAAAATCATCCAACAACCCAAATACCCCTGGGAAATAGTACAAATAGGCAATGCCGGATCCCCGATTGAAACGGAAGACGGGTGGCTGGTAATTACCCATGCTGTTGGATCCATGCGGGAATACTCGCTGGGAGCTTCCTTGTACGATCTTGAAAACCCGGAGATTGAGATCGGAAGGCTGAGTACTCCTTTGATGGTTCCTAATGAGACGGAAAGGGAAGGATATGTGCCAAACGTGATCTATTCGTGCGGATCACTCATTCATAACAATGACCTGATCATTCCGTATGCCATGTCCGATCATTCATCATCCTATGCTACCGTCGATCTCAGGGAATTGCTGGACGTCCTGAAATCACCAAAAAGCAAGTCATAAATACTGTCGACCAATTAATCCATTAAACTATTTATAACTTTCCATTTGTCAATTGAAACACAAACAACATGAAAAAACTGATTTTTATCGGCTTTATGGTACTTTTATGTCTATTGAGACTTAGTGCACAAAGCCTGACTGTAGAAGCCTGTCAGGACAAAGCCAAAGCCAACTATCCGCAAGTAAAACAATATGGATTGATAGAACAAACGGCCCAATACAACCTGAAGAATACGAATATGGGGTATTTGCCACAACTAACACTTTCGGCTCATGGCAGTTACCAATCTGCTGTAACGGAGATTCCATCTTCATTGGGTACTGTTTTATCCAATCTTACCCATCAGCCTTTCTCTTTTCCAGCACTACCAAAAGATCAATATCAGGCAGTTTTAGAAGCCGATCAGGTTATTTGGGATGGCGGAGTGATAAAATTTCAGAAGAAAATCAATGATGCCGGGACTGCGATTGACAAACAAAAGCTGGAGGTTGATTTATATGCTTTGAAAGACAGGGTAAACCAGTTGTTCTTTGGGATACTGCTTTTGAATGAACAACTCAGGCAAAATGATATTTTAAAAAATGATTTGCTGACCAACTATAACCTGTTGAAGTCTTACAAGCAAAATGGGATTGCCAATCAGGCGGATGTTGATGCCGTGAATGTTGAACAACTCAATGCTATCCAACGGGAAGAAGATCTGAAGAGTACCCGTAAAACCTATTGTGTTATGCTTAGTGCATTGACAGGTTCAGTAATTGGTGATCAGACCGAATTAACAAAACCTGTGGCTGATCTGTCTATTTTGAAAGATACTGTCAACCATCGTCCTGAACTTAGTTTATTTGATGCTCAAAATAGTTTGTATGAAAATCAGAAGTCACTCCTGACGGCGGGTAATCGTCCTAAAATAGGTGCATTTCTGCAAGGTGGATATGGACAACCGGGACTGAATATGTTTACCATTGGCTTTTCACCTTTTTATATTGGCGGGATTCGGTTATCCTGGAATATCAGCGGACTGTATACCCAGAAGAACAGCATCACCAAATTGGAGCTCAGTAAAAAGACAGTTGATGTTCAAAAAGAAACTTTCTTGTTCAACAACAAGTTAGTGTCACAACAGCAGCAAACTGAAATTGAGAACCTGCAATCCACACTTACCAATGATGTTGAAATTATCCGGTTACGCCAGAACATCAAGAAGGCAACCACTTCAAAAATGGAAAATGGTACGGCCTCAGAAAGTGATTTGATCCGTGACATTAATGCCGAAAATCAGGCACGGCAATTGGAATCATTGCATGAGATCCAGCTTTTAATGAATATTTATCAGCTTAAAAACAACATAAACAATTGACAATTCAAAACAAGTTACAATTTACAATTGAAAAAAGAAATTCTATGAAAACAAACAATGTCATCTTAAGTAAGTTTTTTTACACTGGTATAAAATATACGTTTTTAAGCCTGGCTGTTTCCGCAATGCTCATCTCGTGTAGATCGTCAAAAGATAATTATGATGCTTCAGGCACCTTTGAAACCACTGAAGTAATAGTCTCAGCCGAAGCTACCGGTAAGATTTTATCCTTTGACATTCAGGAAGGCCAAATTCTCAAGGCAAACGATGTGGTAGGATCCATCGACAGCGTGCAACTCTATTTACGTAAAATGCAATTACTGACGAATGAAAAGTCCATTCAGGTTCGACGTCCTGACATTCAGAAACAAATTGCTGCCATTGAACAACAAATCATAACGGCTAAGACCGAACGGACCAGGGTTGAGAATTTATTAAAGGACAATGCAGCCAATCAAAAACAACTGGATGATATCAATGCAGAGATTGCTGTCCTGAATAAACAGTTAGTTGCCCAAAAGTCAACATTAGTAACAACAAACCAAGGTATTACTGAAGACAATGACGGATTGAAACTACAGGTTGCACAAATTGCAGACCAGCTGAATAAATGCCGGATCGTTAGTCCTATAAACGGTACTGTCCTGGTAAAATATGCTGAAATGGGAGAAGTGGCAGCTCCCGGAAAAGCACTCTTTAAGATTGCCGATACAGAAAACATGATTCTCCGGGCTTATGTTACTGCCGACCAACTGACTCAACTGAAAGAAGGTCAAAAAGTAAAAGTATTCGCTGATTTCGGGGAAGATAAATCGCGGGAATATCCCGGAACATTGGCCTGGATTTCAAGTAATTCAGAATTTACCCCTAAGACCATTCAAACCCGTGACGAACGTGCGAACCTGGTATATGCGGTAAAAATCAATGTAAAGAATGACGGATACCTGAAAATAGGAATGTACGGGAATGTGAAGTTTTGAGAACCCCTGACCCCTAAAGGGGGATAAGAGATAACCTATCTAAATTTGAATAAGAATAATAAGAACCAACTAAGACATGCTGGCAATTGAAGTAAAAAATATAGCCAAAAACTATCACTCTGTAAAATCAGGCAAGTTTGTAGGATTGGGGAAACCCTATCCTGAAAATGATACCCGATCAGATTCCACATCAGGAGTAGAGGGAATCAGCTTTGATGTAAAAGCAGGTGAGATTTTCGGTATTATTGGCCCTGATGGAGCAGGTAAGACGACCATTTTTCGTTTGCTTACCACCCTGCTTCTGCCCGATCAGGGAAGTGCCCGGGTCAATGGATTTGATATTGTCGACGAATATAAATCCATCCGGAATTGCGTTGGATATATGCCTGGAAAGTTTTCTCTGTATCAGGATTTGACTGTCGAAGAGAACCTGAATTTCTTTGCAACAGTTTTTAATACCACCATCGAGGAGAATTATGATCTGATAAAAGACATCTACCAGCAGATAGAGCCTTTCAAGAAGCGACGTGCGGGAAAGCTCTCGGGTGGTATGAAACAAAAGCTTGCCTTGAGCTGTGCTTTGATTCATAAGCCGGATGTGCTGTTTCTGGATGAGCCCACTACCGGCGTTGATCCTGTGTCGCGAAAAGAATTCTGGGGAATGCTTAAAAGCCTCAAGAAACAGGGCATTACGATCCTGGTATCCACGCCTTACATGGACGAAGCCGGACTGTGTGACAGGATTGCATTGATACAAAATGGGTTGTTTCTGAAAATTGATACTCCAACCAATATTATCAGCCAGTACGAAAACAAACTCTGGGCAGTCAAAAGTGATACGATGCATAAACTGTTGTTGGATTTAAGGAACAATGAATTAACCAGCAATTGTTTTGCCTTTGGTGATAAGCACCATGTTTCGATGAATAATACTGAATTAACAATGGATCAGTTGAAAGAACAGTTGGAATTATTGGGTCATAAGAATCTTGAGATCAAGGTAATTGAACCATCCATTGAAGATTGTTTTATGCAATTGAGTCAAAAATAAGAAATTAAACAGATGGAACCTATCATCAAACAGAATCCCAATAAAGTCATTATTGCTGAGAATCTAACCAAGAAATTCGGTCGGTTTACTGCTGTTGACCACATTTCGTTTGAAGTGGAAAGAGGCGAGATCTTTGGTTTCCTGGGAGCTAATGGCGCCGGTAAAACTACTGCTATGCGAATGCTTTGCGGGTTAAGCATTCCCAGTTCAGGCACAGGAACCGTTGCCGGTTTTGATATTGGCTCCCAAACAGAGCTGGTCAAGAAAAACATCGGGTACATGAGCCAGAAGTTTTCACTGTATGACGATTTGAAGGTGTGGGAAAATATCGAACTCTTCGGGGGAATTTATGGCATGAAGGAGGCTGATATTAAACAGAAGACTGACGAGTTAATGCACATTCTGAATTTCGAAGAAGAACGGGACTTATTGGTTGGATCATTGCCTTTAGGATTCAAGCAAAAGCTTGCTTTTTCAGTCTCCATATTTCATAATCCCCAGGTAGTATTTCTAGATGAACCAACAGGAGGTGTTGATCCGATTACCCGCAGGCAATTTTGGGAGTTAATTTACGATGCCACTTCACGGGGTATAACCGTTTTCGTAACAACACATTATATGGATGAAGCTGAATATTGCGACCGGTTGTCCATCATGGTAGATGGTCGGATTGAGGCTCTTGATTCTCCCAAAAACCTGAAATCACAATTCAATGCAAGTAATATGGATGAAGTTTTCCAGCAACTTGCCCGTAAAGCAACCCGTAAAGCCGATTAAAGATGAAGCAGTTAATCTCATTTATCCGAAAAGAATTTTATCATATTCTGCGTGACAGAACTACGATGATGATTTTGCTTTTGATGCCGATCATTCAGATCATTTTGTTTGGTTTTGCACTCACTACTGAAGTAAAGGACACTCAGGTAGCCGTTCTTGCCCCGACCAACGACGAGGCAAGCACCCGCATTATTGAGAAGTTGAATGCCAGTGCTTATTTTCATGTAGTGGCTAAGATTCATAATACTGCTGAGATTCAACCTGTTTTCAGGGATGCAAAAGCAAAATTAGTGGTCGTTTTCGAAGATCATTTCTCAGAGAATCTTCATCACACGGGCAAGGCTCATATCCAACTCATTGCTGATGCCACTGATCCGAATGCCGCAACATCATTCACTTTTTATGCCAGCAATATCATTGCAGCTTATCAACAGGAATTAATGGCCGAGAGCAAGAACCCTTATCAGATAGTTCCGGAAGTAAAGATGCTTTACAATCCCGAAATGGTGGGTGCATTTAATTTTGTGCCCGGAGTCCTTGGGATGATTCTGATATTGATCTGTGCCATGATGACTTCAATTGCCATTGTCCGGGAGAAGGAAATGGGAACCATGGAAGTGCTCCTTGTCTCTCCCATGAAACCAATTTATATCATACTTTCAAAAATAACCCCTTATTTTGTTCTCTCGTGTGTTAATTTCACTACGACTATGCTTTTATCGGTCTTTGTCTTGAAAGTACCCATTGTCGGAAGTTTAATGAGTTTAATTGTAGTATCCTTACTCTATATATTTTTATCATTATCTGTTGGATTGTTAGTTTCCACTATCACCAACTCCCAGCAGGCTGCCATGTTAATTTCGGGCATGGCATTCATGATTCCGGTCATGATGCTCTCCGGCATGATGTTTCCGATCGAGAATATGCCATTGCCATTACAACTGCTTTCGAATATTGTTCCTGCAAAATGGTATATTTCTGCCGTAAAAGCAATTATGATTGAGGGACTTGGGATAACCTACGTGCTCAAGGAAGTGGCTGTCATGTGTTTGATGATTGTCGTATTATTAGCTATCAGTCTGAAGAAATTCAAGATAAGGCTTGAATAGAACAGTGTGCCACCCTTCAAGATTTTAGAACAAGAAAAAGATCCATCACTATGATAAAATTTCTGCTTAAAAAAGAGTTTAAACAACTTCTTCGGAATGGTTTTCTTCCAAAAATGATTTTCTTATTTCCGCTGAATGTGCTGCTTATTTTCCCCTGGGCAGCCAGTTATGAAATAAAGAGTCTGAATTTGAGCGTGATTGATAATGATCATAGCACTTATTCACAGCAACTAACCCAAAAGGTTATATCATCCAATTATTTTAAACTGACGGATGTTTCTCCCAATTACCATCAAGCCATCAAAAGCATTGAAAGGAACAAATCGGATATGATTCTGGAGATTCCTGCTGATTTTGAAAAGAACCTTGTCAATGGTCATGGAGGCAAATTAATGGTTTCGGCTAATGCCGTGAATGGGATGAAAGGTGGTATAGGAATGACCTATCTTTCGAGCATCATTGTTGATTTTAATACCCAGGTGGTGCAACAGTTGATGCCTGCTGTTGCCGGAACCAGTTCAATGCCCACTATACAGGTGGATACCCAGTACCGTTTCAATGAGAATCTGAACTACCGGGTTTTCATGGTTCCTGCATTGATGGTGATGCTGTTGACCATGATGTGCGGATTCTTACCCGCAATCTCTATTGTCTTTGAAAAAGAGCTCGGGACCATGGAACAAATCAATGTAAGTCCTGTGCCGAGATTAACATTTATATTAGCCAAGTTAATCCCATTCTGGATTATCGGTACTATTGTTATCAGCATCGGATTCCTGATTGCCTGGGCTGTTTACGGGTTAATTCCGGCCGGGTATTTCTCCTCACTGTACATGTTCGCAGCCATCTATATATTGGGAATTTCAGGATTAGGATTGGTGGTTTCAAATTATGCCTCCACCTTGCAACAGGCCATGTTTATTATCTTTTTCTTTATGATGCTTTTCATCATGTTGAGCGGCCTGTATACACCTATCGACAGTATGCCCAATTGGGCGAAATGGATTGCGGAATTTAATCCCCTCAAACATTTTATGTTCGTTATGCGGTCGATTTATCTAAAGGGAAGTAATCCGTTACAACTGATGAATGATTTACTGGCATTGATTGGATTTGCCGTTTTCTTTAACAGCTGGGCGGTATTAAGCTATCGTAAAAAGAATTAATCCGGATCTTTGGAAGAAAGACTGAAAGCCTTCAGTGCTTTTTTCACGGATCCATGAACCAGTAACAGATTCTTTGCATGGATATACACCATGCCGGTTTCTTCCATGATCATCCTGGTCCCACGGTCGATGAGCTTGGCATTGGTGAGTTGCATGTTGACCATTTTATTGCCTTTTACCCGGCCTAATTTTATCATGGTCACTGTTGAAATCATGTTCAGGACGAGTTTTTGCGCAGTTCCCGATTTCAGCCGTGTACTGCCGGTTATAAACTCAGGCCCTACAATCACTTCGATATTAATCTCAGCTTCATGGGCCATAGGTGAATCCGGATTGCAGGAAATGGAGGCTGTCAACATGCCTTTTGCACGGGCACTACGTAGGGCTCCCACCACATAAGGGGTTTTTCCGGAAGCTGCTATGCCAATCACCGTATCGGTTTCATTCATGTGATGCGACTGAAGTTCCACCCATCCATAATCAGCATCATCTTCTGCGTTTTCAACAGGATTACGCAACGCCTTTTCACCCCCTGCAATCAACCCAATCACTAAATGGGAAGGCATGCCGAAAGTGGGAGGTATTTCGGATGCATCCAGTACCCCCAATCGTCCGCTGGTCCCTGCACCCACGTAAAAGATTCTACCGCCACGCTTCATTCTTTCCACAATTCTTTCCACCAGCACTTCAATCTGCGGTATACATTTTTGAACTGCCAATGCCACTTTCTGATCCTCCTCGTTCATTTCAACAAGCAACTGTCCGACAGTTTTTTTATCCAGGTTATCGTGAAGAGAGTCCTGCTCGGTGATGAGACAAGAAGAACCCCCAACCCCTAAAGGGGAGTTGAAGTTACCTTCGATCTTTATATTTTTCTTCTCTTTTTCCATATAGATTTAATAATCAATACTAATCCATTCCCTCTTCCTCCCCTTTAGGAATCGGGGGTTCTTCTCTTCTCTTTCTTGTTCCCCTTTAGGGGCTAGGGGTTCTTATTTTGTATGAAATTTCACCAATCCTTCCATCGGACTTTGCACAATCTCGGATATTTCTATCCTGCGTTCCGAAGCAACTATTTCAAGCGTATCATGGAAATAATATGCCACCGATCCAACGAATCCTACAGCTATTTCCTCCAACGGGTATTGAAGTACATTGCGTACAAAGAAGGCGTCAAAACTATCAAATACAAGATTAAAGATGGAAGGTTCTTCGATATTTTCCAGCATAAAAGGAGTGAATTGAGCCAGAAACCGGTTTGGAAAAGGTTTTTTATAGACGTTTTCAAGAATTATCTCCGGAGTCATTTCATAACGGCTCAGGAACTTTTCCTTTAGTTCCTGCGGAAGTTGATTCTTCAGGCAGTCGGCTACCAGTAGTTTTCCCAGTACTGCCCCGCTGCCTTCATCCCCCAGGATATAGCCCAGGGGGGAAACATTTTCAACGATATCTTTCCCATCGTAAAAGCAGGAGTTGGAGCCGGTGCCCAGGATACAC
>Ga0316217_10007809_pt1 | contig 10075 bp, 11 predicted proteins | sample 1anoAmetaG_FD_203633 | JGI IMG/M metagenome (GOLD analysis project Ga0316217, IMG submission 203633) | Freshwater microbial communities from Trout Bog Lake, Wisconsin, USA - 1anoA | ecosystem: Environmental > Aquatic > Freshwater > Lake > Hypolimnion/Profundal zone | place: USA: Wisconsin... | reverse complement strand
GCTGTTCTTTGAAATTATGGTCTCCTGCCCGGGTCTTAAATTTTAGGTCCGGCCGCCGGTTTTCGGCCATCCAACCCCGGATTTAACATGGCCAAAAACACCTGCTTTTACCTGCATTTACCTGCTTTACTTAGCATTTCTTATCATGGATTTAGGAGGCTAAGAGGATTTGATGGTGGGTTTGCGGGGTATATTTGATACCTGTAAAGAGGCAGTATTTATAGATAACTGGCGGATTAAAGACAAACACCAGGATGTGGTGGCAAAAGAAATTTATAATACTTTGGTATTGAAAAAGTGGTTGAGCTGAGCAAGTAAGAGCATGAAAGATAGACTGAAATTAATTGCAGGTAATTTGATAATAACCCTTGTGCTGCTGTTGGCATTGGAGACTGTTTTCTATTTAATAAGGCCGAAGGAATACAGAAACGTGGGCTTTTTAATCAATATTAAACAGACTGCCAACCACCTTGAGTACCCCGGTTACGGTTTAACCGAAATAGACCCCTTGCTGGGCTATAACAAATCGGCCGGAGATTTGATGCAGCAGGGTTTTAAGGTGGACAATGGGTGCGTGGTGCTTTCAACTACCGATGATACCAGCGGTATAACAAAGATTTTAATAACCGGTGGATCGGCTGCTGATATTTCGTTACACACAGATAGCTGGCCGGTAGCCTTTGTAGCCTTGCTGAAAAGGCATGGCATTAAAGCGCGGGTGTATATTGGGGCCGTTGGCGGTCATAATTCGGGGCAGGAGTTGCTTAAGCTTATGAGGGACGGACTCGCAACAGGGCCCCTGGTGCATATATCGTATTCAGGCGGGTCAGAAATTGAAAATGCCTCGTACGTTTCGAAATACGAGCAGGCGTTTTATGAGAAAGAGTTTAGCCGGGCCAACACGTCCTGGTTATTGCCCAATACGGTTTTGTTTATGCGCAATTTGTTACGGATGAATCACCCCGATGTGGTGCTGCTGCCAAATAAACCTATGTCGCCCGTTAAATTCTGGGAAAGAAATATGAGTTTAATGCACAGTGTTGCCGTGGAGTATCAATATAATTTTATAGGTATACTGCAACCGGTTGACAGCATCGCAAAAAATACCAGCGCCGGGGACTTTAAAAAGTACTATCCGGAAATGAGCCATGCAGTTATGCGCCATCCCGATTACCTGGTGGATTTATCAAATACATTAAATAAAGTTGTTATAACTGAAACCGGCAATGAAGCCACACCGCAGCAGGCAGTGGCATACGACATTTACGATATACTGATGCAAAAAAAGTTGTTAGAGAAGTAGGGAACTACTTCCATTCGTTCTTTAAAATACTGTAGTAAACAGAGTTTCGCCGGTAGCCGTCGCTCATTACCATGTGGCTGCGCAGGCAGCCTTCGTAAATGGCACCCAGTTTTTCGAGCGCCCTGCGCGAAGTGGCGTTACGTTCGTCCGTTTTAAATTCAACGCGCTCAAACTGCAATTCATTGAAAGCATAATTGAGCAACAGGGATTTTACCCTTGCATTGAGGCCGGTGCCCTGAAAACTTTTACCCAGCCAGGTGTAGCCTATTTCCAGTCGCAGGTCTTTGTTCACAATGTTTAAATAACTGGTTGAGCCGGCAAATTGGTTTGTGAGTTTATCGTAAATAACGAAGGGATATCTGAAATTTCGTTTCCGGTCGTCGATGGCAGTGCTGATATAACTGCGCAACAATTCTTCGGAATAAATAGGCGTTGGAGAGAACCGAAGCATGTCTTTATCCTGCGTAGCCAGCGGCAACAGGTATTCGAAATGCTCCATGCCAAGGGGTTGAATTTGCGCCCGGTCGTTGGAAAGCTCAATGTTGGTTTCGAAATTGAAGTTCATGATTATAGTATAAGGTTGTAAAGCAAAATTAAATATTGACACGATTAAACCCTGCCTGTTGTCCGACATCTAAAAAACGTATAAAAACCAAATACATGAAAAAAACATTGCTTTTATCAGTCATCTGTTTCTGCTTTATGTCAGTAGCTTTTAGCCAGGAAATACCGCTTGAACAATGGGCCCACAAACACCCCGAAGCATCCACCGAGCTTGGCAACTGGGTTAAAAAACACCCCAGGGCAGCGCACCGGCTTTTTGAATGGGATGCCAAGCACCCGGAGCGTTCGCAGGAGTTGGTAAACTGGGCCCTGGTTCACCAACGCGAAAACCTGAGAGTATTTATGGCTGAACACCGCAGTTGGCCGGAAATTGAAGAATTTACCAGCCACCATGCCGATGCGATGGAAGAGTATTTATTTTGGTGCCGCAACCATGCTGCTGCTGCTAAATCACTGATGGCTCACAGCGGGGGCTTATCCTGGGCGGGTAACCATTTGTATAAGGAATACTGGAATATGGAAACGCCGGGAAAGAGATAAAAATTTAGTTCTTAAACCGGCCAATATCCAACACGCTATCGCAAAAGGCATATTCAGCGGAGATGTTGGAGGAGATAATAACGAGGCGCTCAGGATTGACCTGCTGCACAGTTTTAAGATACCAGTTATTCCAGTGTTCGTCGAGGGTGGCCGAAGGTTCGTCAAGCAGTAAGATGCGGCTTTCGGTAAAAAAGGCCAGGGCCAGTTTAAGACGCTGCTTCATACCGGATGAGTAGTTTCTTATTTCCTTGTCGCCCTCCAGTTGAACTTCATCCATAAACGCCTGGCGCGAAATGTTGAGCTTACGAATGTTTTCATGAAACCGAAAGAGTTCGTTTAGAGTAAGCTCTTCGGGCAGGTCCATATAAGGAGCGGAGAATGAGATGTGTTGGAAGACATCGCTGAAGCCAAACTGAACGGTGCCCTGGTTGGGGGTGATAATACCGGCCAATACCTTCAGTAAGGTTGATTTGCCGCTGCCGTTGGCGCCCACAACGGCATATTTTTTACCGGATTCGAATTGGGCGTTGACGTTCTTAAAAATCCAGTTGTTTCCAAATTTTTTGGAAACGCCGTTAAGGGTGATAAGGGTTTGCGATTGAACTGAGTTCACGGACGAAAAGTAAGTAAATGTGGAATGAGTGGGAAATTATTCTTCACTCGTGCTTTTAAAGCCCTTCATTATTCCGCGAACGCTCTCCCGTACGAAGTTCACAATTTCGTCTTTGTCGGCGCTGGAAGGAATATCAGCCTCAATGTATTTAAGGGCAGTGCTGGTGTTGAACCCACGGATGTAAAGGATGCGGTAAACATCCAGTATCTGGTTAATTTGCTCGGTGGTGTAGCCTCTTCTTCTTAAGCCGATAGAGTTTACCCCGGCATAAGTAGTAGGATGGCGCGCCGCACGAACAAAAGGAGGAATATCCTTATTCACCAAACAGCCACCTGAAACAATTACGTGCCTGCCCATTTTGGTAAACTGCTGAAAGTTAGTAGCACCGCCAAGAATAGCGTAGTCGCCAATTTCAACGTGGCCGGCCAGGTTGGCGTTGTTGGCAATAACGCAGTTTTTACCAATGATGCAATCGTGGGCAATGTGCACGTAAGCCATCAGTAATGAGTTATCGCCAATTACTGTTTTCATCGAAGCTTCGGTGCCCCGGTTAATGGTAACATACTCGCGGATGGTAACATTATTGCCCACCTCAACCAGCGATTTCTCACCCTTGTATTTCATATCCTGCGGAATAGCCGAAATAACAGCCCCGGGAAATATGCGGCAGTTTTTACCAATCCGCGCACCTTCCATAATGGTAACGTGGGGGCCAATCCAGGTGCCTTCGCCAATGGTTACATCTTTCGAAATGGTTACAAATGGCTCCACCACTACGTTGTCGGCTACCTCGGCCTGGGGATGAATGTATGAGTAGGGTTGGTTCATTTATTTGCCCTCTTTTCGTTGAATCTTCGCCATCAATTCGGCCTCGCTTACCAGTTTGTTCCCCACATATGCCGAGCCCCTCATTTCAATAATTCCCCTGCGCATAGGCCCCAGCAGTTCCATTTTAAAGAGCACTACATCGCCGGGTACTACGCGGTGTTTAAACCGCACATTATTTATTTTCAAAAAGTAGGTATCGTAATTGTGTGGGTCGGGAAGGCTGTGCAACACCAGTATACCACCCGTTTGAGCCATGGCTTCTATTTGCAAAACGCCCGGCATTACCGGGTTACCGGGAAAATGCCCCCTGAAAAACTCTTCGTTAAACGAAATGGCTTTGACCCCTACAACTTCAGTTTCAGAGAGCGATATAATTTTATCGAGCAGCAAAAAAGGATAACGGTGTGGCAGTATTTTTTCAATGCCCATGGCATCGTAAATCGGCTCCTTGTTAGGGTCGTATGCAGGAGCAGGGTCTTTCATTTTTTCCTGCTTGATATGCGCCTTCAGAATTTTTGCAAACTCAACATTGTGCTTGTGGCCCGGCTTGGTGGCAATAATATTGGCATGAATGGGTGTTCCTATAAGTCCCAGGTCTCCTACCACATCCAATAATTTATGGCGGGCAGGTTCGTTATGGTGATACAGGTCAACATTATTCAAAATGCCTTCTTCCACCACCTTAATATCGGGCTTGTTGAACATGATGGCCAGCTTGGCCTGCTCTTCCTTGCTTACCGGCTTATCAACTACAACAATCGCATTATTTAAATCGCCTCCACGAATAAGGCCTGCTTCGTACAACATTTCCAGCTCATGCAAAAAGGCGAAAGTTCTGGCGGGGGCAATTTCCTTTTTAAAATCAGTCACTTTATCCAGGGTGGCGTGTTGCTGGCCCAAAATCTCGCTCTTGTAATCAATCAGGGCGGTTACTTTATAGCGGTTGCTGGGCATGGCCAGGTATTCGGCGCCGCTTTCTTTGTCTATGTAATGTATGTTCTGGCGAATCTCAAAAATATCGCGCTCTTCACTTTGTTCCTGTATGCCTGCCGTTTCGAGCGCCTCAACAAAATATTTGGCGCTGCCATCCATAATCGGAATTTCAATTCCGTCTACCTGCACCAGGCAATTATCAATTTGCAATCCAATTAGTGCGCTCATTAAATGCTCCACCGTGGCTACCATGGCAGGTCCCTTCTCCAGCGTAGTACCTCTTTGCACCGTAGTAACCAGGTCGCAATCGGCCGGAATAACCGGCTCGCCGGGCAAATCCACCCGCTGAAATTTGATGCCATAATTAACGGCTGCCGGTAAAAACTTTACCGTTACATTTTTACCCGTATGCAATCCTACACCCGAGAGCGAGGCCTGTTGTTTGATGGTTTGCTGGTACGTATGAGTCATCAAATATTTCTTAAAAAGGGGCAAATCTAAAATTTTACTACTTATTACAACGATTTAATGCTGGCTTAACACTCTTTTTTACTTTAACTTCTTTTCCAACTCCTCTATCCGTTTCGCTAATTCCGGCAATTTCATCATGTAAGCAATAATGCGATAGTGCTCGCGGGCATCAATGGCAGGGGCTCCCGAAATACCCTTTCCCTTCTCCTTCACATCCTTTATCACCGCCGCCTGAGCCTGTATTTTGGTACCATCGGCAATGTTGAGGTGGCCCGTTATACCGGCCTGTCCGCCTATCATTACGTTCTTCCCCATTTTGGTGCTGCCCGAAATACCCGCCTGCGCCGCAATGCCGGTATTTTCACCCAGCTCTACATTATGTGCAATTTGAATCAGGTTGTCCAGCTTAACACCGTCTTTTATCACCGTCGAACCTATCACTGCCCGGTCGATACAGGTGTTGGCGCCAACCTCAACATTATTGCCAATCACCACATTGCCTGTTTGAGGAATTTTTTTGTACGTGCCATCGGGTTGCGGCGCAAAGCCAAAACCATCGGCCCCGATTACGGCCCCCGAGTGAATAATACAGTTGCTGCCTACTTTACATGCATTGTATATCGATACGTTGGCGTAAATAACGCTATCGTCACCAATTTCAACGTTGTCGCCTACGTAGCAGTTAGGATAGATATGAACGTTGTTGCCCACCTTTACATTTTCGCCCAAATAGCTAAACGAACCCAGGTAAAAATTGTGCCCGTACGTAGTGCCTTTGCCAATTTTCGTCATTTCGTCAATGCCCGAAGACCTGGGGGTGTTCTGCATCGCAGCATATAAATCCATCAGTTTCTGAAAGGCTCCATATGGGTCGGCCACACGTAATACTGCCGATATATTTTCGGGATTATACTCCAGCTTTTCATCGCAAAGCAAGATGCCTACGGTGGCAGTTTGGGCATACGAATAATATTTGGGATTGGCCAAAAAGCAAAACGAATCTTTATCTGCTTCTTCTATCCTGGCTAATTTTTTCACCTTGGTTTCAGGCTTGCCTTCCAGCCTGGCATTTAATACTATCGCTAGTTCTTTCGCTGTTATCTCCATCACTGCTTCTTGGATAATTGTGTTTAAACGTCGTGTTTAAGATTTATTGTGTTAGGCTTAACTTATTTTTAGAAAGTTGGCCAAATGCATTTTGCCACAAAGGCACAAAGAAAAGACAAAGAAAACAATAAGCTGCTGCTTTAACTTCGCATATTTCTTTGCCACTTAGTGACAATAATTTGCTTTACACCTCCAGGCCTTTGGGATAAAACACGTAGTATTTGGTAACTGCCACGCTCAGCACCGAAATATTCAGTTGGTCGCTGGCTTTGGCTATATCAGTTATCTGACCCTGGTTAGTTAAAATATTAATGCGGTTTTCAACCGGGTTATAAGCGTAATTGCTGGTCGAGTCCGAAAACACCACATAGCCGGCATCTTGCTCGCTCAGCTTAAATTTCTTCATGGCCTTTTGATGCAGGGCTTCAATTTTCGCTTTTGAAAAAGGCCCATTGGCAATTTCTATTTTGAAAAGCTTTCGGTCGAGTATGGCAGTGCAAAGCATGCGCAACACAGGGTCGGCGCTGTTTTTCCAGTATTTAAAGGCTGAAAAAATATCTACATCATCCAACTGCGAATAAAAATCGAGCGCCGTGTCGTCTTTCTCAAAATCCTTTAAGCGCACCTGTTTGTTCAAAAAATAAGCCAAAGCCGGCGAAGCATCTATTTTATCCCCCCTCAGTGCTAAAAACCGGGCCCGCTCAATGGCCTTTACCACCATCTGCTCTACACACAATACTGTTTTATGCAGGTACACCTGCCAGTACATCAGCCTGCGCGCCACAATAAAATTTTCGATAGAGTAAATGCCTTTCTGTTCAATTACCAGGTTACCCTGGTGCACGTTCATCATTTCAATAATGCGCTCATAACTAACTGAGCCCTCGGTAACACCCGAAAAAAATGAATCGCGGGTGAGGTAATCTAACCGGTCAACATCCAGTTGCGACGACACCAGTTGGTGCAGAAATTTTTTCTTGTATTTCCCCTCAAAAATTTCAATAGCCAGGCCCAGCTTGCCCTTAAAATGCACATTCAGCCGGCGCATATATATTTTCGAAATATCCTCGTGGTGAACCTTGCTCAGCAAACTGTTCTCCAGCGTATGCGAAAACGGCCCGTGGCCAATATCGTGCAACAGGATAGCAATACATGCGGCCAGTTCTTCTTCCTCAGTTATTTTATGCCCCTTTATTTTCAAAATGGAAAGCGCCCTGCGCATTAAAAAAAACGCCCCCAGGGCATGATGAAACCGCGTATGAATAGCGCCGGGATAAACGTAATCGCTCAGGCCCAGCTGTTTGATTCTCCGCAGGCGTTGAAAATACGGATGCTCGATAATATCAAATATCAGCGGGTGCGGAATGGTAATAAAGCCGTGGACCGGGTCGTTAAATATTTTGCGTTTATTCATTAGCTATTACTATTACTTTAATTTGCCACAAAGACACAAAGAAAAAACCAAAGAGTACAATTAGGCAAAATACATTATCTAATTACCGGCCAATACGAATAAAAACCTGGCTGTTTTAAGCGGAGAATAGTGGCATAACGAGAAGGAATGATAAGGTTTTTCGAAACTGCAAATCCACATTACCCCTACGCCCGCTAAGTATTTTCCCGCTCTTTCTGACCAGGCAAATCGACACCAATAGGTAGAAATATGGAGTTTCAGGTAGTTAACGGTGCCACGCCGTATGTCGGTGCGATTGTTTTTCAAAATCGGGCCGGTATCTCCTTTGCAATTCCGTCGATAACCACCAAACCAACGCCCCAAGGTTTTACATCCAAAGCAAATAACAACGCTCTACAGAACGGATAGAAAAATGGCTTTTTTATTACCACACCGAGGCTGAAATTGCGTTTACATTGCAATAATCCGGGGCATCCGTATTGCGGTAAAACAGTTTTACCGGTTTGGCCCTTTCAGCCAGTTTCCGGCAGCACAAATCAATAAATTTTATACCCCGTAAAATTATTATATGAATCTGATATGTATTCGCCGATTGACAGATTGGAGTTGTTAACGATTTCTACCCATAGCCGGTCGCCCGTTGCCACTTTTATATCCGCCCACGTTTGAAGGCTTACATAATTGCCATTTCCAGGTAAGTAGTCCGATTCAGCGACGTAAGAGTTATTTTTAACAATAACAATGGTAACGTACCCCGTGGGGGTTCCGATGGCAAAGCCAACATCTTCATTGGCGGCAAAGTGGTACAGACCGCTTGCTCCGACTGTATAAATGCCGGTAGTACTGTCATAAACCCCGGAGCCGTCGTTAAAATCCATATGTCCGTAAACTCTGTAAACCTCGCCTCCGGACGGCAGGGTTGTGTCTTTGGCACCGAAGGCTCTGAAACCTATCAGCGGAATATTACCCGCATATAAAGCATAAGGTACACTTTGCATTTGCGTGGTTCCCATATCGGTAAAACTTGTTCCGCCTGTGGGGTCCAGTTCTACCTGCAAAAATTTGGGGGCGCTGCCCCACAAAATTGAAGTGAAATTGCCCGACACTACGTAGCCCTGGCCAATAACTACGTTAAACAGACCAAAGGCATTGGTTGTTACAGGGTCGGTTTCCTGGTAAACAATAGTGCCGCCCGCGGTAGTGTCATGTATAGTCAGCCTTACATTAACAGACTGATTCTGTAATGCAACTCCATTGGCATTGCGCGCAACCGCTTGATAATTTAATCCCTGTGGTGCACCAGCCCAAAGAGCTGAAGTGATGACCATACATAGAATGACGACAGAAGTTCTTTTCATACATTTAATTTTTTATAACTATATTTTTACCCAACGTAAGTAATATTGGTTGTTATCCTGGCATGCACCTCAGGGTCTTCATCACCATATCCCAAAACAACCGCCAGGTCAACACCTTCGCCTTTGGGTACGTTTAAGCGGGAGTATTCTTTTGTAAACATTACGTATTTGGCCATACCCACCGGGCAGGTATCCAGACCCAGCGATTTTGCTGTCAGCATCATATTTTGGGCGCACATACCCACATCCAGCAAAGCCCATTCATTGTCCTTCGACGAAGTGATAAAGATAACCACCGGTGCGCCGTGAAAAATCATGTCTTCTTCCTTCGTAAAGTCCGCACCTTTCGGAAAATGCAGGGCGGCCACAGCGGTGTGCAGTAATTGTTTAATGCCTTCCCTAAACAATCCTTTTATAGCACCGGTCTTTATGGCTTTCGAAAAAACATTTATATCGTTTCGGTTGGTTAGCACGTAAAAATGCCATGGTTGCCTGTTCATAGCCGAAGGGGCCATACGACCAGCCGCAATTACCTGCTCAATCAAATCCTTGTCAACCGGTACATCCTTATACTTGCGTACGGCGCGCCGGTTATAAATGGTTTTTAATATCTCGTTCATAAACGGAATTTTACTGCCGTAAATTTCCTTTACAAACCTCTTTATTCCGCTGATAGCAATCACACCATGTGGTGATTGTTGTCAAACTACTTTTCGGCGGACTCAAAATCATTTTTATCCATGACTTTCCTCATCAATACCTGGCTATTTCTGTTTTAAGTTCGTTGCGTTATTCCTTACCAGAGGCAAGGCACATTATCATCCATTAAAGGTGTATTTAAAATACTCAGGCAAAAATCAGGCATTTATAAAATCATGAGGCGCAATGAGATCAGCAACCGGTCTTTTAATTTTTATTGTGCTGACTTATACAACCTGCTGCGG
>Ga0316217_10007808_pt1 | contig 10077 bp, 8 predicted proteins | sample 1anoAmetaG_FD_203633 | JGI IMG/M metagenome (GOLD analysis project Ga0316217, IMG submission 203633) | Freshwater microbial communities from Trout Bog Lake, Wisconsin, USA - 1anoA | ecosystem: Environmental > Aquatic > Freshwater > Lake > Hypolimnion/Profundal zone | place: USA: Wisconsin... | reverse complement strand
AAAGATTGTGGCTAACAAGCGGCACCACCACATCGTCAAGCTCGACGACCTCAAGCCAGCCTGGCACCTCCTCGACTGGGACGACTACCAGTACAAGGTCGCACCCGGCGGCAGGATGGCATCCATCCTGACGTCAAGGGGCTGCGACATGGGATGCGCCTTCTGCAGCCAGCGGATGTTCTGGCGCGAGGATTGGCGCTGCCGTACCCCGGAGAACGTCATCGAGGAGATTGAACATCTCATCGCCACCTATGACATCAAATTCATCACCATGATCGACCCGTACCCCACCAAGCACCGCGACCGGTGGGAGTTGCTGCTCGATGTCTTGATCGAACGCAACCTGGGAGTATACTTCCTGATCGAGACCCGTGTCGAGGATATCATCCGCGATGCCGATATCCTGCACAAGTATCGCGATGCCGGGATCATTCACGTCTATCTGGGGGCGGAGAGCGCAGACAAGGACACCCTGAACAGCCTGAACAAGGGGACCAGTTTCGAGCAGAACAAAACAGCACTGGACCTGCTGAGGGAGGCTGAAATCATCACGGAAGCATCGTTCATGGTGGGCTTCCCGAACGAAACCTGGGAAACCATAGAGAACACGATCGAATCCGCCAAGTATCTCAACCCGGACATTGCCGTGTTTCCGGTGGTCACTCCGTTTCCGTTCACGCCGATTTACAATGATATGAAGGATCGCATCAGGGTCTTCGACTATTCGAAATACAATCTGGTGACCCCCATTATCGAGCCGTATGAGATGACAATGGAAGAGGTTACCCAGGCGCTCGGCACCTGTTACATGAAATTTTACGGCAACAAGGTACAGGAGATCGTCGATCTTGAGGACGGTTTCAAGCGGAAGTACATGCTCAGCGCTTTTCGTGAAATGATGAAAGACCACGGCGAGCACTTCGATTTTGCCGGTTCGGATATGCCGATGCACTTCAATACCGGCAGTGTTGCGGCGAGCCCGGCTTGATCGGACACACTCCCCCATCTCTCCATAACTAGTGAATGCAACAATAAGGCCGGCTCCCGTCAAGGGGCCGGCCTTATTGCTATGATTCTTTGATCAAATCCATGCGCATGTGAACATTATCCCACCACGTTACAGCCTTGCCGAGTTCGCCAGGCGTGCACCGGTTACAACCGACGCAGGCAAGGGCATCGTTATTCTTCTGGTAGTTATTGCAGGCCTCCACCGTGATACGCGCCGCCATCCTTCGGCAGTCGATCATTAAATGTGTCTGCATGAAAATATCGGTATCGATTGATTTGGCCATGTCATCACCGTTGAAGTTGATATTTACTCACCACGACAGATATTATCCATATAACAGATGCAAATTTGTTTGCAACGGCGTAAGCCAATTATTTTTTTTAAATGAAACAAACTTGTCCGGTCAGCCTTGCTTAGCTTTGAAAAGGGCGCAGGCACGACCACCTGACTTCAGCAAATGACGTTTTGAACTGTGGTGTGTGCGATGAAGAGGGCCTACGTAGCATGCCCATTAGTCTGGATGGCGAAAAGGCGGTCGTCCAGGTCATAGAGTTCCGCCAAGGCATAAGGTGTGATCGTTTCGTGGGGGAGGCCGTCTCGTATGATGCCGCCACAGCGCATCATGATCACCCGGTCGGCTATGGCCAGAGCATGGTCGGGGTGATGCGTGGTCAAAATAAAGGTGAACGATTCCTCGCTGGAGAGGCTTTTAATCCGATCCATTAGTCGGAGTTGATTTCCGTAGTCAAGTCCGTTGGTCGGTTCGTCCATGACAAAGGTGCGAGCTCCTTGGGCCATTGCCCGGGCTATCAAGGTAAGTTGCCGTTCCCCGCCACTGATTTCCGTATACGTGCGCTCCGCCAGGTGGTCTATGGAGAGTCTTTCCAGGGCCTCGCGAGTTATGCGCATGTCAGTTGCGCCATAGCGGCTGAAAAACGAGGTATGGGGTATCCTCCCCATTTGAACCACGTCAAAGACGCGGTAACCAAAGGCCTCACGGTGCACCTGGGGCACATAGGCCAGATGCCTGGCAAGCTCTCTCGACGGTATGGAGCTGATATCGGCGTCCCGAAAATGGATGGTTCCTTCCTGCGGACGCAGAATGCCGAGCAGCAATTTGAGCAGCGTGGTCTTGCCGCTTCCGTTGGGACCCAAAAGCGCCACGACGCCACCCCCGGGGATCGTAAGCGACAGGTCGTCCAGCACCTTTATGCCGCGGTAGCCGAACGCTATGTGTTTTGCCTGGATAAGTGCCATCAGTTCCACCCTTTCCTGGTGTTCTTCAGTACCAGGGCAAAGAAGGGGATGCCAACAAGGGCGGTGAGGATGCCGATGGGGATTTCGGAGGAGAAGGCCAGCCGCGAGATGTCGTCCACCACTACCAGGTAGGCCGCCCCCAGCAAGGCGCTGGCCGGCAGCAGGGTTTCATTGTCAGGTCCGGTGATCATGCGTGCAATATGGGGGATGATCAGCCCAACCCAGCCGATGGCCCCGGCAACAACCACCGTCAGTGCGCTGACCAAAGTAGCGCAGACGATTACCACCAGCCGGACGCGATTTACGTTGACCCCCAGGGCACGCGCCTCTTCATCGCCCATGCTTAAGGCATTAAGGTGGCGGCCGGACATGACCAGCCCGGCAATGCCGATACAGATAGGAATGCCGGCCCTTGCGGTCGTCGTGCGGTCTACCAGCGACAGGTTCCCCATGAGCCAGTAGACGATGGCCGGCAACTGGTTGTAGGGGTCTGCGGCGAATTTGACGATGGATACGAGCGACGTGAAGAAGGCGCCGCTGATGACCCCGCCCAGCACCAGCATGATGGTCGTGTTGACGCGGTTGATGCTTGCCACCCCGACAGCCACGCCCATGGCTGCAAAACCGAAGATAAAGGTAAGGCTCTGGATGACGAACCAGGATTTGTCCAGCAGCATGCCGAGCACCGCACCAAAAGCCGCCCCTCCCAGTACTCCCAGTACGCCCGGCGATACCAGCGGATTGACGAACATGGCCTGATAGGCCGCTCCCGATGCCGACAGTGCCGCCCCGATCATCGCAGCGGCCAGTATGCGCGGCAACCTGATTTCCACCAGCAGATTGTGGAGAGTTGCCAGACGCGCTGGGTCAAGAGCTCCTCCCCCAAATAGTGCATGTGAAAAATAGGCAAGAATGTCGCCCAATTGCAGCGGGTATTTTCCCAGCCCCAGAGAGACCAGCACTATCAATGTCAGAAAGAGCGCTGCCATGAAGATCGGAAATCGTCTCATTGACCGCTCATCGAGCTGTCCCGCTCGGCGGTAGTGCTGCCCGGTTTTTCCGTACGGGAGTCCGGATATCTGTTCCGGCAGTAATCCCTGCCGCACTCACAGCGAACAGGACGAGCACAGGACGCATGATAATCTCCTTGGCAGGTTGTTGAAAAACTATTACGGAGAGCCGTCTGCTGCGTTGCGCGGTACTCGCAACCTCTGCTAACTGCTTGTTATGCCTCGGCTGCTCCGTTCCGTGCGACTGGCATCCGGTCTTCCTCATGACGTTTTTCAACAACCTGTTAGAATAACCTGATTACTCCAGGTTGTACCCAATCGGCAGCACGAGTTCGACCGACAATGGCGGCCGGGGGAAGGGTGCTGTTTTCCTGACTGTTTCAACTGCATTTCTGTCAAGCACCTCATAACCGGAACCGGTAAGCACCTTGACCTTTTCGACGCCACCATCGGTGGAGATGATAAAGGTTACCACCACTTTGCCGCTCCAGCCCATGTTGCGGGCAGCCTGGGGATAGACGAGATTTTTCAGGATCAGGTCGCGGATATAAGCGAAATGCTCTTTCAGGTAACCTTTTTTCATGCTACCCGCCGAAGGGCCCGGCGCTACTCCTGCTCCACCTGTCGTGTGACCGGTGGTTCCCGGCGATCGGCCGCCGCCTGACCCCATGGGGTTGGAGTCTGTACCTGCCGTAGCCTGCGCCGTGAAGATGGCCGGAGATGCTGCCATGCGGGCACCCGACTGGTGTTCGGTCGGTGCCGGTTGTGCCGGTGCGGCAAGCGGAGCGGCAGCAGTCACGGCCGGTGCCGGGGGCAGGGCTTGCGTCAATAGGGGCTTGTTCATGGCCCTCATTCCGCTCACAACCCGTTTCGGCTCTCCATAGGTCTGTTTCTGGGGCGATTTCGCCTTCCCGCCGGCAGCAGGAGAAGATGCCGGCTCAGTCATGGCAAGGTCGATTGCAATCGGTTTTTTCTCTTCCGGATGCGGAAGGACAGTCGCTGCCAGCAAAAGGTAGGCTACGCCGTGGAGCAGAAGCGATGCCGGCGCCGTACGCCATAACGAGCCCATTGTCCGGGATCTTGAGCCCACGGCAGCCACGCCGGTCTCAGTCAGTATTCCCATAAAAAACCCCTGCCCAGTGGCTTTTGGCAAAACCCTTGAGATCGGCCAAACGGTCTTTGCATCATGCAGGCAGTGGAGCAACTTGCCGTCCTGTCGGTCAATTTGCGGACCCAGAGTGCGTATTTTCAAGAAGGCCCTTGAGGCACAAGAAGCCATCCGCAAGCCAGCGGCGGTAGCGGCAGTTGAAGCAGGTTCTTGCACCCTCGCAGTAATCCTCGTCATCATCGTCGATTGAATAAACGGAGCAATCTCCTGCTATCGTTTCGGCGGCAAGAAGATCCTCCATGTCTTCGACAGTACCGCGAAAACGGAGATCATCGCTGTTTTCTATTATCTGCCGCATGATCAATAGTCCTTGAAAACCTTTCTTTCGCACGCCTTCCAGAGCGATCCTGAATTACCGGCGTCAGGGACAACAAGGAGAACGGTTTTTTCGTCCATCAACACCGGTTTTACCCATTCCCCTACATAGACGCTATCATTTTCGCACAGTACCTGTCCTTCCACGGTATGAACGACGTCGATCCCGGACATGCATATCTCCTTGACGGTTGCCATCTTATCCCGGGATGGAATGCGGAACTTGCCCTTAAACCTGCCGTCGTTGCCGCCAAGACGTAGACCGGCCCCGGCGAGAGCACCGACTACCCCCTGGCCGGTGCCGCCGTGTTCGGAAAGATGTATGCCATGAGCGGCCGCCGTTTCGTATGCCTCTTCTTTGGTGATGACGGTCGTCTTGGTCCTGTAACCGTAATTGATGAGGGCTTCCGGATGTTGCAGCCTCTCCGGGACCAGAACGCAAAGTCCCGGATCCGAATCGGGCGCGCTCTCAGCGGCAAGCGCCGAACCACAGTATTCAGTTATGGTATTGAGCATGTCCACCGTGATTTCGGCGGGAAAACACATGGAGCTGTTGTGGGACGTGTATGGGATATCGGGATGGATGAGAAGCTGATGTCTCGTCACCGGTCCGCACTTCCCCCAACCGTTCGTCACGATCCCCTCAGCCAGGAGTTCGGCTATTTCGCCGGTTCCCCGGCTCTCGATATTGTCCGTATCATCGATGGAAATAAGTATCTTCATAATGTCCCTTTATTTCAAACCTATAATCATGCTCTGCCCGAAAGAATCCGTTCTGGTTATCACCACAAGGTCCATGTTGTAGGACAGGGTTGCATGCTCATTATAGTAGCTAGTACTCATGGGTGTCAGTACTGACGTCAGGTTCCACCAGGTATAGACGGAAAAGTACGGCTGCCCGTTTGCACCATAATAACGTGAATATGCGTCCGCGGCTCCGGTGTCGGGTGATACGAAATTGGCGAACGATGTCCAGGAATGGGCATCGCTGCCAGTATCAGGGTAATATGCAAGAGTGAATGTGTCCGGAGTTGTTATCGTCCCGCTGAGATTGACGTATTCTGGGAATGTCGTGACCCCTGAGGACGTGATCTGCATTTTTCCTGAGGCACATGAGGCGATGGTGGTTCCGTTGGCGTCATTGGCAGCGCCGAGTTTGATAAACAGGTACGTTCCGGCAAGGTCGTCCAGGGTATAGGTCGGCAAGGTCTGGTCTGTGGGCTTGAAATTGAACTCCAGGATCTTGAGATAGTATTGATCCGGGGTGATGGTGATGCCGCCGCCGCTTTCTATCGCTTTTTCCGTGGCAACGCCAACGATGACGGTTTTATCAGCCGTCATCCTGCCGGTGAAAATCACGTTCTGCTCCGCGTCCAGCATGCTTGCGGGCGCGAAACTGTCGTATTCCGTGACCAGGCCGTCCGGTTGCACCCCGAAGCAGGTGACCTTCCACATCAGGTCGTACATCGGCGCCATTTTGTACGTGGGCGTGCTGTAGTCCCAGATTATGATGTCCTTGATGCTGCCGATCCCGTCTGGGAGGATATTGCCTGGTCCCGTAAGAGACGCAGCTGGATACCAGAATTGAGCCTGCTGTCCGACCCTGGCATTGGCATATTCCCATTGCAGGTTGGAGCCGCTGTTCAGCGCGTGAGAGGCGTAGCGCGTCGGCCCGTTGCCAGCCAGCTCCGGATAGTAGGGGTTCTGGTTGCCGGTGCCGCTGACATCCATGATAGTGTAGTCGTCGGTCGGCCGCTTTAACTGGAATATGGTAATGGCCTTCGAGCCGTCCACGGAAAATGTCCAGTTGGCAAGCAGCATATTCTTTCTCGACCCCATGCTGCCGTGGAAATTGGCCCAGGCGCCAGTGCCGGACAACAGCAGCGAGCCGTCCGTCTGCATCGTCATGGTAACGTCGGTTGGCGCGGTAGCGGGGGTCGTACTGTTGTTCCCGGGATTATAATGGATGCTGTCTTCGAAGTCGGTGAAGGTTACCACGCCATTGGCGTCGATATTGATGGTGCCGCGCTCCCATTTGGCGCTCGGACCGCTGACCAGGGTATTAAAATACCACGTGCCGGTGAGGTCGGCCTGGGATTTAGCCTTTGGGGTCTCGACGACCTGGCTGGATACAACACTTTCCCCATCCCGGTTCAGCGCGGTTACCATGAAATAATAGGTGACGCCGTTCGTCAACCCCTTAACGACATACTGGCTGCTTGTTACATTGATCACTGCGGAATTCGTTTTGGTTACCGCACTGGCGTTGGTCGCCGCAACGTAATAGATACTGTAAGAGGTTGCCGTGTAAGCGTTGTCGGGTGAATTCCATGACAACGAAACAAGCTGGTCGCCTTGAACTGCCGTCAAGCCAGTAACCTGCCCCGGTATCCCCGGATCATAGCGCCAGGCGCCGCTACAGCCGAACAGGCATAAACATGACAACGCGAATGTCAGCAGTCGTAGTTTCAAAAGAGTTCCTCCATTAATATCTGGACTCCACTACTAACAGGATGTTGAAAAACCAGTTAAAGGCTGAACCGGTACTCGAATCCACCATAAATATATCTGCCGGGGCGTGGAACCCCATAGGTGTCCTCGTAATCCACATTGAAGAGATTGTCGGCGCCGATATAAACGCTGGCTTTATCCTTGAACAGCTTCTGGCTGAGTTTGAGGTTGGTCACGGCATAATCGGCCATGTACGCTTTCCAGAAAACCTGATTCGTCAACTCGGTGTTGCCTGACGGTTTCGTATATACTGCCGAGTGGCCAACGTAAACGACAGAGACATAGGGTGTCAAACCGAAGTCGAAGTCATATTTGCCGCTGACGGCGAGCTTGTGCATCGGGACATACTGCACGTCATCGTGGCCCGGGAGCGAGAAGTCGCGCGAAATATTGAGCGTGTAATTAAATTTCATTTGAAGCTTTTTCATAAAGGCGGTTTCCAGCGAGGTTTCGACGCCGTAAAATCGATACAGGGAAAAGTTCACATTATACGGCACAAAGCCTTCATACTGGTTCAGGCCGGATTGTTTCAAGCCGATGAAATTGTAAATATTGCTATAGAATCCGTTGATCTTGAAGGCGCTCTGCCAAGGGAGCTTCTGCTCCACGCCAAGCTGATAATGTATTGCGATCTCGGGCAGCAGATCCGGGTTGTTGGTATTACGCAGATAAAGTTCGCTCAGCGATGGAAAGTGGATATTCCGCATGAAGGCGGCCTTTAGTCTGGTCCCCGGATACAGATCATAGTAAAGACTGGTGGAAACGCTATACTCATCAAGGTTCCTGTCGCTGCGCAGCTGCCAGTGATGGCCGTATCCCACGGCAAAACCCAGGTCTTTCAGAAGGGACAACTCATATTCTATCGATGTGGAACAGACGTAGACGTCATAATGGTCGGCAATGGAGTATAGGGTATAAGGGGGGCTGCCGGCGCCCTGGCCGGGGGTAACCTGATAGACAAAACCACCAGGTTTGGCCGCACCCTTGTCGGTCCAGGTATCCCACTCGCCGGAAAAGCCCAAGGTCACAGCCCCGGCACTGCCGAAATCGTATTTCGGTTGTACGGAAAGCCCGCTGTTTATGCCGGTGTTTCTCATGTGGTAGGAGCCCGGAACCAATGGGTTGTCAAAGCTGTTGTAATTTCCATCATCATAACGGTCATTGTCCTGCGCCATCCGGTTGTAATAGAGCCTTGAGTTGATGTGCAAGACCGTGGAGGGGGTGTAGTCCGCGGCGAGCTGCGCCATGAAGCCGAGATAGTTGGGGACCCGCGCGTACACGGGTATGGGTGCGTAGGGATCGAAGGTGTTGTTGATGGCGCTGGCCGGTTTGCCATAGCCCCCTTCCACCACATTACTCGTCAGTGCCAGATGCAGTTCACTGTTCGGCGTGTAGCCGACACTCAGAAAACCATTGTTTCTCGTGTTGTCGCTGTTCTTGCGGTAACCTGGGTATTCCAGAACCTCCGACGTTCCAGTTTGAGGGTTGATCTCCGTACCGCTGACAAACGGAACGGCGAGCGGGAACCGGTCACGATGATAGGCGCTGCCGCTCAGAAAATAATCGAACTTTCCGGAGGCGCCGGAAAGGCTGCTTTTGGCCAGATAGGGCGTTCCGTCGCCTGCCTCGTAACCGACCGATCCCCTTGCCCCCTGCCGCCCCTTCTTGGTGATGATGTTGATCACCCCGCCAAGCCCCCCCTGCCCGTAGAGTACAGAGCTGGCCCCGGCCGTGACTTTGATTTTCTCTATGCTGTCGACCGGGATCATGGACGGGTCAAACTGTTGGTCGAAAGCGGAATTGAGCGGAACGCCGTCCATCATCACAAGGATGTCCTTGGACTTGAATCCTCTAATCTGAATGCGGGGCACGCCGTCGGTGCCAACAGTGATATTTACGTCAGACAGAAGAACCAGGGCTTCATCCAGGGTTCTGGTATTGGAATTTTTGAGCTGCTCGGCAGTGATTTCATGCACCGTTTCACCGGATTCGATGGGAGACATTGATGATGCCGAGACGCTCACCTCGCCCAATTCGAAGATATCCTCACTCTGGTCTTCTGGCGAACCCATGGCAAACAGCGGCGGAGCGCAGAGGAATAGGATTATCCACAGAATTGCTGAAAAAATTGACGTTCGATGCATCTAAGCTCCGTTCGGTGTTTGTGCCGTTCAGCGTCATCAGCGCGCCGGTATCAAGGTGGTTTTGATTTCCGGAGCAAGCCTGTCGGTGTGTCGGAACAGATGTCCGACGTGAAGATTGTTACTTGTTCAGTATCGTCCGTATCTCCTGATCACTCGGGCTTACCCCGAAGAAGAACTGGTAAAACTTCCTGGTCTCGGAAGCGAAATCGATTTTCGCCGCCTGGGGGTAGATGACGCCGGCCAGCCACTTGGCGCCCATCAGTCGCAGGAATGAAGGGGGCCTGTCCATCCAGTCAAAGGGGGTGTCAGGTATCAGGTAGACCCTGTGGTTTCGGACCGCCCTGATCCCGGCCCAGCGGGGATCCTTGTAGATGCCGTTGAAGAATGATCTGTCCTGGGCGATGATTACCTCGGGATCGTAGGACAGTACCTGTTCGATTGAGATATGGTCCTTTGCGCGGTTGCTTGACGATCCCCCGTGATGTACGTTTCTGCCTCCAGCCAAGGCAACAGCCTCCCCATGGACAGAATTGTTAGAAACGGTAGTCAGTCCGTCCATTTCTTCCGCGAAATAGACCGAGACCCGCTTTTTCTCGGGAATCCGGGCGGAAGACGACTCAAGTTTCTTCAATTCGCTCCTGAAGTAGGCTGCCAGCGTTCTAC
>Ga0316217_10007806_pt1 | contig 10078 bp, 11 predicted proteins | sample 1anoAmetaG_FD_203633 | JGI IMG/M metagenome (GOLD analysis project Ga0316217, IMG submission 203633) | Freshwater microbial communities from Trout Bog Lake, Wisconsin, USA - 1anoA | ecosystem: Environmental > Aquatic > Freshwater > Lake > Hypolimnion/Profundal zone | place: USA: Wisconsin... | reverse complement strand
CAGGCTGCCGTGGGTCCAGAGCAGGCCCACCTGGACCGCCAGCAGGATGATGACGGCGCGGCCTGGCCATCGGGAAGGGGTGGGGGCTGGGGCGGAGTCTGGATTGGGATTCATGAGAAGTCTCGGGAAAGGATGAAGAGGGTCCGGTCATCCCGGTTCTGCGCCTCGTAGGCCGCCACGTCATGGAAAACCGCCTCGCACGCTGACTTGACGGAACCGGCGGGCCAGAGCCCCTGAAGCTTTCGGGTGAACCGGGACAGTCCGTAGAGCTCACCATCCTTGTTCATGGCCTCGGTGAGACCGTCACTGTACATCACCAGCCACTGGCGCGGGAGCAAATGCCCTTCGATGACCTGCCAATTTCCCGGGCCGGCCGGGCGCAGGCCCAGCCCCCGGCCCCGGGACGGCAGCTCCCGGGCCTGGTCCGGACCTCCGCCCGACACCAGCAGGATGGGTGGATGGCCGGCCCGGACGGCCCGGTAGCGGCCGTTGTCATCCCACTCGAGCAGGGAGAGGGTCAGGAAATCCTTCGGCCCCAGCAAGTTAACGAAAGTCTTGTCCAGCGAAGGCAGGATCTGGTCGAACTCCAGGTCCTCCTGCTGGGCAGCGAAGCTCAGCAGCGCCGTGGCCTGGCTCATGTAGAGGGCGGCCGGGAGCCCCTTGCCGCTCACGTCGCCCACCGCGGCCAGGTGACGGCCGGATGGACGGCGTCCCACCCAGAGCAGATCCCCCCCGGTTTCCAGGGCCGGGGACAGCCGGAGGGCCACCTGGAAACCGTGGAGGCTGGGCGGTTGGGAGGTGATGAGGCTCTGCTGGATCAGCCGGGCGGTGTGCAGTTCCTGCTCGATCCGGCCCTGGTCGAGCAGCCGGCCGTGCAGCAGGGCCGTCTCCAGCAGCAGGCCGGTGGCCAGGGCCACCTCCCGGAGCAGGTCCCGGTCCTCGCGGCCATAATTGAGTTCGGCGTACTTGCCGCCGAGGATCAGGGCCGCATAGGGGGCCTCGTTGACCATGATGAGGGCCAGCACCTGGGCCTCCAGGGTGTCCACCCGGGCCCGGAGCTCCGGCCCCTGCTCCCGGATCCAGTCGGCCTCGTCGCTCTGCAGTCCCAGCACCAGTTCCCGGTTCTCCCGGGCCCGGCGGGCCAGTCCCGGAGGCAGCTTCAGCAGGAGGTCCGGAGCGGACGCGCCGGGCGCCGGCGGCAGGCGGAACCCGCCGGCTTCCGCCGGCAGCAGCAGCAGGAGGTGGGGGCGGAACGCCGAGCGGAGCGACTCGGCCAGGTTGTCCAGGATGGCCTCGGCCGAAAAACGGTTCCGGGTTTCGCGCAGGTTGCCCAGGATCAGGTCCCTGGCGGTGTTCAAGTCCCGGCGGAAACTCCTGCGCAGGGCCAGCAGGAGGTAGCGCAGCAGCCAACCGAGCGGAAGCGCGGAGAGCCCGGCCGCCACGCCGGCCCAGCCGGCCGGGATCACCTGCATGCCTTCGCCGAACACGAAGGCCAGCCCCGCCAGGTAGGCCGCCAGGATCAGGCCCAGCACGACGAAATAGGAGGCCCAGCGCAGCAGGGCCCGGCGCACGTCGAAGAACCCGTGGCGGAACAGCGCCATGGCGAAGGAGAGCGGCAGCAGGGGCAGTGGCAGGTAGTAGACCCAGCTGCCCCGGGTGAACAGCAGGCTCTGGCCGGTGGCTCGCAGCAGGAAGAACCGGTAGAACAGCAACTCCGCCATGAGCCCAGTGGTGAACAGCAGCGCCGGGAGCAGCGCCTTGCGCTTGCGCGAACGCTGCCGGAGGGTGCCGGCCCAGAACAGGGCCAGGCCGGCCACTCCGGCCAGGGGCACGAAGGCGGAGCCCAGGGCGGTGACCGCCGTCGAGTCCATGACCCGGAGGAAGCCGTGGAACCGCCCGGCGGGGCCCAGGGTCCGCGCCAGCAGCTCGCCCATGATCAGCAGCGAGCCGCCCAGGGAGCATCCGTACAGGACCGCCAGGAACCGGCGCCGGGTGCGCAGCGGGAACGGGTGGGGAAAGCGCAGGAAGAAGTGCAGCCAGAGGGCCGGCGCCAGCCCTGCGCCGACCCCGGCGAAGCCCAGCAGGGGGACCAGCATCGGGGCGGGCAGGGCGTTCACCCCCAGCGGGAAGCACAGGCTCAGCAGCAGGCTTACCACGCCCATGTAGTAGAAATGGCGGGCGCTCTTCTGGCCCGGAGAGGAGACCACCACCAGCAGGCCGGTGGCCCAGGCCACCAGCCCGGTCAGCAGCACGATGATCGAGGTGAAATTGAACGGCTTGACCAGCCGCACCGGAAGCCTGAGGATCCGCCCTTCGCGCTTGACGGTGTAGATCAGGATCCGCCCTTCCGGCTGGCTGTTGATGAAGCGCTGGGCCTGGTCCAGTTCCGGGGCGCGCACCACCCGGCCGTGGATCAGCACCAGCTCGTCCCCCTCCAGCAGGCCGGCCTCCTCCGCCGCGCCGTTGGGCAGGATCTCCTGGATCAGCACGTGCCCGCTGCGCACGGCCCAGGTGCACTGATCGTCCGATGGGGCGTAGACCCACTGGTTTACATAGAACGCCCCCAGGGCCAGGACCAGGGCGACGACGCTGGTCAGGATCAATCGCCAGCGGATGGCACGGAGCGTGGGAGACAAGTTAACCTTGAGGCATGGTAGAGGTGGACGGAAGCGGAGGCAAGCCTTGGTGGATCCTGGTGGGCGGCCGGCGGCGCCTGGGGCGCGCGCTGGCGGAGCTGCTCGCCGGTGACCACAACCTGGTGCTGACGAGTTCGGTTCCCTGGGAAGGGGAAGACGCCTGGACCGCGGAACTTGCCAAACAGACGCAGGTACGGTGCCTATGCTGGTGCGCACAAGACCCGGACGTGGTTCCAACGATGATGGCAGATCTGGCGGCCCTGGGGGCGGCGGGGATCGCCCCGGCCTGCGCCGTGCTGGTGAGCGGCACTTTCCCGGAGAGCCCGCTGGGCCAGTGGGATCCGGCCAATCTCGAAGCGACCTGGCGGACCAACCTGAGCTTCCCGCTGCTGGCGCTCCAGGCCATGGCCCCCGCCCTCCGGGACGGCGGCTGCCTTCAGATCATCCTGGACATCGCCATCGAGCAGCCCTTCCTCAAGCGCCTGCCTTATTCCGCGGCCAAGGCCGGGCTGGCCGCCCTGGTGCCCGGCCTGGCCCGGCTGCTGGCCCCGCGGCTGCGGGTGGTGGGCCACGCCCTGGGCACCGTGCTGCCCGCGCCCGGCACCGACCCGGCGGACCTGGCCGAGCGCAGCCTGCTCAAGCGCGTGGGCGAACCCGCGGACCTGGCCCGAGCCCTGCGCTTCGCCGCGGACAGCCCCTACCTCACCGGCGCGATCCTGACCCTGGACGGCGGCACCCGGCTGGCCTGAGACCTTCGGCGACCGGATATGATGGTACCCAGAGGTTGTGTTGTGAATTTCAAAGTAAATGAAATCTTCTATTCCATCCAGGGCGAAGGCTCCCGGGCCGGGCGGCCGTGCCTGTTCATCCGGCTCGCCGGGTGCCCGCTGCGCTGCGTGTACTGCGACACCACCTACGCCTACACCGAAGGCCAGGTGATGGAAATGGAAGCGATCCTGGCAAAGGCCCGGACCCACCTGGGCGAGCCCCGCACCGGCCCCAACGCCCCCTTCGTGGAGCTCACCGGCGGCGAGCCCCTGGCCCACCCGGAAGCCCCGGCGCTGCTGGCCGCCCTGGGCGCCCTGGGCTGCGAAGTGGCCCTGGAGACCGCCGGCAGCCACGACCTGCGCCACGTGCCGGCCAGCGTGGTGAAGATCGTCGACCGCAAGACCCCCGGCAGCGGCGAGGCGGCGCACTGGCTGGAATCCAACCTGGACTACATGGTCTCCGGCCAGGACGAGCTGAAGTTCGTGCTCAGCGACCCGCAGGACTACGCCTGGGCCAAGGCCTGGTGCGAGCACCGGGATGTCCTGGGCCGGCTGGACGTGCTGTTCAGCCCGGTGTGGGGCAAGCTCGACCCGGCCTGGCTGGCCGAGCGGATCGTCCAGGACAGCCTGCCGGTCCGCTTCCAGCTCCAGCTCCACAAGCTCCTCTGGGGCCCCGAGCGCCGGGGGGTGTAGCCCCGGGGCGGAGTGTCCCGGACTTAGGCCCGTAGTCGCCGCAGTGTCGGCGCCGCTGGCGCGCGCCTCGCCTGCGGCGTTACGGGTGCTTTGGTGGGGCATGTTCCACTGGAATGGGTTGTCCTCTGACGGCTGACACGATGCATCCGGAAGTTCGCAGGGAGACCTGATCTTCAAGATCTCCTGCCGGCTCCGTTGACAGCCGGGATAGGGAGATTGAGGATTTGGGAGGAGAGGACGCGGGCCATGGCGACCCCGGGCGGGCAGGCACTTGAGGGAGGGCCCGGCGGGCTGGACCGGGCCCGGGAGCGGATGGTGCGGGAGCAGATCGCGGCCCGGGGGGTGCGGGATCCCCGGGTGCTGGAGGCCATGCTGGCGGTGCCCCGGCATCGGTTCGTGCCCGGCGGCCTGGTCGGGGAGGCCTACGCCGACTGCCCGATGCCCATCGGCCGGGGGCAGACGATCTCCCAGCCCTACATCGTCGCGGTCATGGCCGAGGCGCTGGAACTGGCCGGGCACGAGCGGGTGCTGGAGGTGGGCTCGGGATCGGGCTACATGGCAGCGGTGCTGGCGCGGCTGGCCGGGTCGGTGTGCGCCGTGGAGCTGGAGCCAGAACTGAATGACAGGGCGGCCCGGCTGCTGGCTCTGCTGGGCTGCGCCCAGGTCGAGCTGCGCTGCGGCGACGGCGCCCTGGGCTGGCCGGAGCGGGCGCCGTTCGACGCCGTGGTCCTGAGCTGCGCCGCGGCCGAACTGCCTCCGGCGCTGTGGGCCCAGCTGGTCATGGGCGGGCGGATGATCCTGCCCGTGGGACCCCCCTTCGGCACCCAGGAGCTGATGCTGCTGTGCAAGACCCCGGCCGGCGCCCAGGTGGCCCACCTGATGCCGGTGGGCTTCGTGCCGCTGCGCCGGGGACCGGAACCAGGCCGGGGTCCCTTGACGGAATAGATAAATATTTTATCTTGGTGCGGACGCATCACCCCAGCGAGGGAGGCCGCCGCCGGAGCCGGCGGGGCTGGGCGGCGCCGCGTCCAAGGGAGGCCACAATGAAACTGACCCACCAGGGGTGGGCCATCTTCCTGGCGGGAACCGTCCTGCCTGCCCTGGCCGATCCGGTGATCAAGGTCGCCGATTGAGGGACGTCCGGCGCGACTGGGGCTTCCTGGCCTGGGCCGGGCTGACGGAGACCCAGCTGGGCTATTCCAGCCTCACCCTTCACCAGGTGCTCCCGGTGCTGGAGCGCCCGGAGCAGCTCGGGGCCCTGCTGGACCAGTCCGCTCCGGTGGCGGTGCTGGTGGAGCCCGGCTGGTGATCAACCGGGAACCGGGGTAGTCTGGTATATCCAATTCCGAATGATCAATCCATCAACCGTGATCCGGTGCCAGATGATCCCTGCGGGGTACGTTCCATACCCTGGAACGGCGCAGGCCAGCACCTCCGAGGGGGAAGTCCATGGGCTGGGACAGCGTGCGCTACTGGTGGGATGGCCTGGCGACCCGGGACCGGTTCCTGCTGGCGGGCATCCTGGCTTCGGCCCTGGTGCTGCTGACCCCCTGGCGCAAGCAGCTCGCCACCGAGGCGGCCATGGTTCCGGCGGAAGGGGAAGCCTATCCGCTCAAGGCCCCGGGACAGGGCTCGGTCCGGCAGGCTCAGGCGGTCAGGGACAAGGTGCTGCTGCCTGGCGAAATGGCCTTCACCTATGCCCCGCAGGTGCTGCCGCCGGCCTACCCCGCAGTCCAGTACAACGGCGCGGCCTACAACGCCAGTCCCTACCAGGACCAGGAGCAGCGGATCCGGGACAGCTACAACCGGCAGATCAACGATGCGAACGCCTACATCGTCTCCGCCCAGCAGCAGCTGGCCAGGGCCTACAGCGAACCGAACCGCTCGCCCCGGGGCGGGTGGTCCAGCGACGTCCAGCTGGCCCAGAACGCCCTGGTCCGGGCCCAGCAGGCCCCGGGGGACCTGCGCAGGAAGATGGAGGAGGAGCTCGCCGCCGTGCGTCTGCAACGGGATGCCTACACGCGGTTCAACCAGTCGGTCCAGGCCCAGCTCAACCCGCGGGCGGCCTACAACGGCGGCGCCGGCGAACTGCCGGTCACGGTCGACCAGCGGGTCTGGGTGCAGTCGTCCACGCTCTGCCCGGGGCTGTCGGTCCAGCCGGGCCAGGACTGCGCGGTGCTGGTGCCGGAAGGGGCAGCCATGGAGATCCGCACCGCCATCCCCGCCGATTTCGCCCGGGAAGTCCACCCGGGCATGACCGCCGCCCTGGAAGTCAGCCGCTGGATGCGCGACGCTGAAACCTACCCCATCAGCCTGGCGAAGCTGGGCAACCGGGAACTGGCCCGGGACGAGGTGCAGGCCGTCCTGCCCGGGGCGCCCGCGGACACCGCGTTCGTGCTGGCCACATTCCGGCTTGGCCAGGCGGACGACCGGCTGTTCCCGCCGCCCGCGCGCTGCAAGGTCATGATGGCGGGGCCCCGGCGCAGCTTCCTGGAGCGGTTCATGCGCTAGGCAATTCCCGCGGCAGTGCCGCGAGTTTCAGGCAGGTTCAGTAGCCCACGCTCCGGTCCACCGCGTCCAGCACCGGCAGCCCCTCGGCGAACCGCCTCAGGTTCGGCAGGATGTCCGGAATGATCGACCGCGGGGTGGACGGCCCGGAGTGGTGGGGCGTCACCACGACCCGGGGATGTCCCCACAGGGGCGAGGCCGGATCCAGGGGCTCCTGGGGGAACACGTCCAGCACCGCCCGGCCCAGCAGGCCCCGGTCCAGGGCGTCCAGCAGATCCGGCACCACCACGGTCTCGCCCCGGCCCACGTTCACCAGGGTCAGGCCGGCATGGCCCCGGGCCAGCAGCCGGGCGTCCACCAGGCCCCGGGTTCCGGGGGTCAGGGGCGCGCACAGCACCAGCACCCGGGCCCCGGGCAGCCGGGAACCCAGCTCCTGGCCGGGGTGGAGGGGAAACTCCAGGTCTTCCCGCGGGGTGCGGACGAAGCCGTGCACCTCAAGGCCCAGTTCCCGCAGGGCCCGGCCGATCTGCCGGCCGATCCGGCCGAAGCCGAACACCAGGGCGATCCTGCCGGTGAGATCCTCGGGAACCAGCTTGGGCGACCAGGCGCGCGCCGCCTGGGCCGCCCGGGCCTCGTCCAGGCGCTGGGCCTCGGCCAGCAGGTGGGCGGCGGTGTAGCGGGCCATCCACAGGCCGAACTGGCCGTCGGCCCGGGTGATGGGGATCCCGGGCGGGATGGCGGGATCGCCCACCAGGTGGTCCAGCCCGGCCCCGGCATTCTGGATCCAGGCCAGCCGCGGCATGGCCTGGACCAGCCCCGCCGGCGGCTTCCAGACGAACAGCCCCTCGGCTTCGGCCAGCCAGGGATCGAAGGCCGAGGTCAGCTCCCGGGGGTGCCAGCCGCGGACCTCCAGCCTGGGCTCGGCCTCCGCCAGGGCCGCGACCCAGTCCTGGTGCCGGTGGTGGATGACGGCCAGTCTTTTCATGGAGCCAGCATATCAAACCGGCGCGCGGAAACGCTCCTGGTACAGGCGATCCGTGGATCCGGACGGTTTGGTAATACAATGGTCCCATGCCCGACTCCCTTCCCACCCCAGTCGCGGTTCCGCAGGTCGCCCCCGGGCCGGCGTTCGAGCCGCCCAAGGGGTTCGAGACCCGGTTCCGGGACCTGGAACTGCACCTGGCCGCTTTCGACGGGCCCCTGGACCTGCTGCTCTACCTGATCCGGGACCAGAAGCTGGACATCCTCGACCTGCCCATGGCGGACGTGACCCGGCAGTACATGGACTACCTGCACCTCATGGAGGAGCTCAACCTGGAGATCGCCGCGGAGTTCGTGGCCATGGCCGCCCAGCTGCTGCAGATCAAGTCCCGGCTCATGCTGCCCCGGCCCCCGGCCGGCGACGGCGAGGAGGATCCGCGCGAGGACCTGGTGCAGCGGCTGCTGGACTACGAGCAGGTGAAGGCCGCGGCCAAGGTCCTGTCGGGGCGCGAGGCGGACTGGCGCGCGGTGGTGTTCGCGCCGGGGCTGGACCTGCAGGAGCACGCCCGGGTCGAGGAGGAGCCCATCCGGGCCACCCTGTTCGATCTGCTGGGCGCCTACCGGGAGGCCCTGAAGCGCTTCCTGCCGCCGCCCCCGGTGGAGGTGCGCACCGCGCCCAAGAGCCTGGACCAGCGCATCCAGGAGCTCATGGCCAGCCTCACCGCCGGCCGCTGGATGCCCTTCAGCAGCCTGCTGGCGGTGGCGCTCAGCCGCGAGGAGCTGGTCCTGACCTTCCTGGCGCTGCTGGAACTGAACCGCACCGGGCGGGTGCGCCTGGTGCAGACCGAACACCTGGGGGAGATCCGTGTCCAGGCCGCCTGATCCCGCCCTGGCCCGGGGCTTCCGTTTCGCCTACCCGGCCGGGCTGGTGATCTGCGTCGCCTGGCCCCTTGCCCTGCAGCTGCTGCTGGGCGCCGCCATCCACCGGATCCCCGGCCCGGCGCCCTCCGGGGTGGTCCTGCAGCTGGGCTACACCTTCACCGGGCTGAGCTTCGCCTGCGCCTTCTTCATCACCTGGCGCTGGGGCAAGGTGCGGGCAGGCTTCCGCCGGATCCCCGCCCAGCGCCAGAGCCTGGTCATGGTGCGGGAGATCATTCTCTACTCGGCGCTGTGCGAACTGAGCGCCCTGTTCGGCGTGCTCTACTACGGCATGGGCGGCCTGGAGCGCTTCGCCCGGGGCTTCATCGCCCTCGCCAGCATCATGTTCTTTGTCTTCGTGCCCCGCCTGGCCTCCTGGCGGGAAGCCGCCCACGGGGAGTAGCCCGCCATGCCCAGTCCTGCCCCGAACGCATCGCACACGCCGTACCGCACCGCCGACACCCAGCCGCTGCCCATCGGCGACCCGTCCGCGCCCCAGGAGGCTCCGGCATCGCCCCGGCGCAAGGCCCTGACCTACTGGATCGGCGGCCTGGCCGCCGTCCTGATCCTGGCCGGAGTGGCGGTATCCTACTGGAAAGGCCCGTCCGTGGCCCCCGGCGACGGCGCCAGCCAGCCCCAGCCGGAAGTGCCTCCTTCCCTGCGGCCCTACTACGAGCGCGCCCAGGCCGGCGATGCCAGCGCCATGCGCATGCTGGGGACGATGTACTACAACGGGCTGAACGTGGCCCCCGACACCAAGGAAGGCATCCGCTGGTATCGCAAGGCCGCGGCCGCCGGCAGCGTCGCCGCCATGAAGGACCTGGAGCAGCTGGGGCTGGGGCAGGACGAGAGCAAGTAGCGGAATCCGGGGCTGACCGGTGGCCATTGACGAGGGCTGGACCGGCATCTCCGGATCCCAGCAACGGTGCTGGGCTTCCACCCCGGCTGGCAGGATTCCCGTCACTGGAACATCCAGCGCTCCTGAAGCCTCGCCTCAACCCGGCGGCACCGCAGCCTCCGCCCCCCGCCAGGCCAGGATCTTCCGGGCCAGCGCCGGCCCGAGCTTCGCCTCGAGGTCGGACGCGTCCGCCTGCCGCACCGCCTGGACGCTGCCGTAACCCTGCAGCAGCTTGCGCGCGGTGAGCGGGCCGACCCCGGGGATCTGGGTCAGCTCGGTCTGCAGGGTGCGCTTGGCCCGCAGGTTCCGGTGGTAGGTGATGGCGAACCGGTGGGCCTCGTCGCGGATCCGCTGGAGCAGCTGCAGCACCGGGCTGGTGCGGGGGATGCGCAGCGGCTCGGGGCTCCCGGGCCGGAACACCAGCTCCTCCTTCTTGGCCAGGGAGGCCCGCTCCAGCTGGTCCAGGCCCAGGGCAGCCAGGGCCGACTCGGCGGCGTGCAGCTGGCCCAGGCCGCCGTCGATCAGCACCAGGTCAGGGAAGTCCTGGCCCTCGTTGCGCAGCCGCTGGTAGCGCCGGGTCACCACCTCGGCCATGTTGGCGAAGTCGTCGTTCTCCTGGTGGGTCATCTTGAACCGGCGGTAGCGCTGCCGGTCGGGCAGGCCGTCGGAGAACACCA
>Ga0316217_10007805_pt1 | contig 10081 bp, 7 predicted proteins | sample 1anoAmetaG_FD_203633 | JGI IMG/M metagenome (GOLD analysis project Ga0316217, IMG submission 203633) | Freshwater microbial communities from Trout Bog Lake, Wisconsin, USA - 1anoA | ecosystem: Environmental > Aquatic > Freshwater > Lake > Hypolimnion/Profundal zone | place: USA: Wisconsin... | reverse complement strand
CTTCCAGTCCGGTATGGCCCACAGTTATCTGCCAGATAAAAAGTTTCTATTTCCCCCCTGCACTCCTGACAGGTCAGAGTAGTTTTGCTGGTTCCCGTAACGACTCTCGCGCCGACCAAGGCGGGGGAGCATTCGCGCTCGTCCTGTGCCTGCGGGTAGGCAAGGCGGGTAGCTTCTGCCGAAACGGTGAGGGTTTATGCGCCTTGCGCTGACTATTTTCCTGCTGCTGGTTGTGATTGCCGGCGCCGCTGCGGCTTGCCTTGCGCAAGCGCCGGCTCCGGGAGGCACGCTCGCAGCTCAAGGTTCCGACATTTCCGCTGAACGTCTGGCCAAGCTCGAACAACAGGTCGCCGACGCTCGCATGGCTGGTGACAATGCCTGGATGCTGGTCTGCTCCGCCCTCGTGCTGCTGATGACTGGTCCGGGCCTGGCTTTGTTTTATGGCGGCCTGGTGCGCAAGAAGAACGTGCTATCCACGATGATGCAGAGCTTCGCCATGATGGCGCTGATTTCCATACTCTGGGCGGTCATCGGCTACAGCCTGTGTTTCTCGGGCGGCAACAGCATTATTGGCGGTCTGCAACATGCTTTCCTGCGCGGGGTCGGTGGTTTTCCGGACGCTGATTATGCCGCAACGATACCGCAGCAGACGTTCATGATGTATCAGCTCATGTTTGCCATCATCACCCCGGCGCTGATCAGCGGGGCCTTTGCCGAGCGGATGAAATTCAGTGCCATGGTGGTATTTACGGTGCTCTGGGCGCTGGTCGTTTACTGCCCCATGGCGCACATGGTCTGGGGAAAGGGCGGACTGCTGAACGCCTCGCTGGGTGGCTATTTCCCCACGCTGGATTTTGCCGGGGGCACGGTGGTGCATATCACCTCGGGAGTCTCTGCCCTAGTCTGCGCGCGGGTGCTAGGGAAACGCATCGGCTATCCCCGTGAGCCGATGCCGCCGCATAGCGTCGTGCTCAGCTTTATCGGAGCCTGCCTGCTGTGGGTAGGCTGGTTCGGCTTCAACGCCGGCAGCGCCCTGAGCGCAGGAACGCTGGCCAGCAGCGCCTTTGCCGCGACGCATTTCGCCGCCGCCGCCGCAGCGCTCTCCTGGGCTGGTGCCGAGTGGATTCGCAACGGCAAACCGAGCGCGCTCGGTGCCATCTCCGGCGCTGTGGCCGGCTTAGTCGCGGTCACACCGGCTGCTGGATTTGTCGGACCCATGTCGGCTGTCGCCATTGGTCTGATTGCAGGCGCCGTTTGTTACATGATGGTGGCCCTGGTTAAGGCGCGCTTCGGCTACGACGACTCGCTGGACGCCTTTGGCGTGCACGGCGCGGGCGGTACGGTCGGTGCATTGCTGACAGGCGTCTTTGCCACCCGGGCAGTCAACCCAATGTTTCACGACGCGAAGGGCGTGGCGCTCGCGGTCGGAATGGTGGATGGCAACTTCGGGCAGATCTTCAATCAACTTGTGGGCGTCGCCATCGCCATCGTGCTGGGAGTGGTCGGCACCACGGTCATCCTCAAGCTGGTTGATAGGGTCATCGGCCTGCGCGTGCCGGTCGAAGACGAGGTCCAGGGTCTTGATGTTACGCAACATGGCGAGGAAGGTTACTATTGGGAGGTTTCCGCCATGTAGTTGCCTCAGCGGCAGCTGGTTGGAATAAAAAGCCTATGACTAAAGTTGAAGCGGTGATTCAACCTTCCAAGTTGGACGTCGTAAAGGACGCCCTGATCGAAGTTGGCGTGGACGGCATGACTATTTTCGATGTCCGTGGACATGGCCGCCAAAAGGGACACAGTGAGGTCTATCGTGGCCGCGAGTACACGGTCGATCTTCTGCCCAAGGTTAAACTGGAGATGGTGCTGCCGGATGAGATGGTCGAGAAGGCAGTGCAGGCCATTCTCTCTACCGCCCGCACCGGCAAGATCGGCGACGGCAAGATATTTCTTTCCAAAGTGGACGAAGCGATTCGCATCCGCAACGAAGAGCGGGGCGCGGCGGCGCTGTAGGCGCCGGTCCGCAGGCGGGCACTGACTTAAAGGACGGAGCCGGGCGAGGACTTCGCGTTCTCCGCGGCCCCCTAATCTCCGAATTTGAGGTGGGTGCAGTTTCGATGTCAGCAGCTTCGTTCGCCAGCGCCCTGCGCGAGCATCATGATGCCGAGCTGGCGCGAATTCGCGCCGCTTTTGAGATAAACGGGGATGGCCGCGCCGTGGTAGGCGATCGCGCCGCGCTGGTTGACAATATTGTCTGTCAGTTATGGCAGCATTTCTTTGCCGATTGCGCCGAGGGGCTATGTATAGCCGCGATGGGCGGCTTCGGCCGCTCCACGCTGTTTCCCGGCTCTGATATTGACTTGCTCTACCTGGTCGCCAGCCCGCAGGTTGAGGAAGCGGTTCGATCCGGCATTCGCTCCCTGAACCAGGAAATGTGGGACCTGCGGCTGCGCGTCAGTCCCGCCACTCGCCTCCTGCAGGAGTGCGAAAAGCTCCAGCAGGACAACGTCGAATTCACTATATCGCTGCTCGATTGCCGCTTCCTTGCCGGCGACGCTGCGCTATTTGCGCGCCTTCGCGACGGAGCGCTGCCGCGGCTGGTCGTGCGAGAACGGCAACCGCTGGTGCAGCGCCTGGCCGAACTCAGCCATGAGCGCCATCACAAATTCGGCGACACGATCTTTCACCTTGAACCCAACCTGAAAGAAGGACCGGGCGGGCTGCGCGACTACAATGTGGCCTGCTGGTTGCGCCAGATTGTCGCCTACGAAAAGCATCGTGCTACGCCAGGGCCGCCGAACGGCGAGATCGCGCGCGCTTTGAATTTTCTTTTCGCCACGCGCTGCTTCCTGCACTATCGCAGTGGACGCGACGATAATTCACTCACGTGGGAGGCGCAAGACGCAGCGGCGGAAACGGGCGTAGGCTTAAAGCCGGGCGAGGCCGTGTCTGCGGGCGTCTGGATGCGGAGCTTTTACCGCCATTGCCGCGCCATTACGCGCTACACGGCTCAGGCGCTGGATGAGATCCCTCCGGCGCACTCGACGCTCTTTCAGCAATATCAACAGTGGCGTTCGCGGGTTTCCACCGCTGACTTCAGCGTCGCCATGAGCCGCATTTACCTGCAGCAACCTGAAGACATTCGTCAGCCGGACGTCATGCTGCGGCTCTTCATCTTCATGGCCCGCCATGGTTTCCGCCTCAGCCCCGACACCGAGCGGCGCGTAGAGCGCGCTTTGCCAGCAATGACGGCGGCCTTGCCGCAGGACTCCGCTCTGTGGTCCTATTTGCGCCAAATCCTCGTGCTGCCCTCGGCCGCGCTCGCTTTGCGGGAAATGCACGAGTTGGGACTGCTCGCGCAAGTGCTGCCGGAATTTCGCGATATTGATGCTCTCGTCATACGCGATTTTTTCCACCGATACACCGTCGATGAGCACACGTTCCGCGCCATTGAGACGCTCCATGGTTTGGCGAAATCGCAGGATCCGCAGGAGCGGCGCTATGCCAGCCTGCTGGTCGAGCTCACCGAGCCGGAATTGCTCTACCTGACGCTGCTGCTGCATGACATTGGAAAAGGCGCCCCCCCGGGCGAGTCGCATGTCGAAGCCGGGCTTCGCCTGCTCGGTCCCATCGTGGAGCGGTTGCAGCTTGAACCGGATGGCGGCGAACTGGTTGAATTCCTGATCGGCAGCCATCTGGACATGTCGGCGCTGCTGCGCCGCGACATTTATGACCCGGCCACGGTTCGGGCTCTGGCCGAGCGCGCCGGCACCCCGGAGCGCTTGCGGATGCTCTGCCTGCTCACTTACGCGGACATCAAAGCGGTCAATCCCGAGGCCATGACGCCGTGGAAGGCTGAGGACCTATGGCAGCTCTTCATGGCTGCGTCAAATTACATTGACCACCGTGCTGACCAAGATCGCCTCGATCCTGAACGCGAAACCGAGCGCGTCATCGCCAAGGTGCGTGCGCTGCCGGCCGAGCGTCGCCCGCAGCTTACGGCTTTTCTGGCCGGGTTGCCGCGCCGTTATCTGCTGACCCATACTCCCCAAGCGATTGCGGAACACTGCGAAATGGCGGCGCGACTCGAAGCGCAACCCGTGCAGATCGGGCTGCGCCGCACCGGGCAACTTCATCAATTGACGGTCATCACCTCGGACCGCCCCATGCTCTTTGCCACGATTTGTGGCGTCCTTACCGGCTGGGGCATGAACATCATCAAGGCGGGCGCGTTTTCAAACCGTGCCGCCACCGTGGTGGATACCTTCCTGTTCGCCGATCCATTCCGCACTTTGGAGCTGAATCCGCAGGAGCGCGAGCGATTCCAAGCGAGCCTCGCCTCGGTTCTTACCGGAGAGACCAAACTGCAGCAAGTGCTCGAAGGGCGTCTCCGCGGTCCTCGCAACCCTGTTGCCAAAGCGGTAGGCGAGACGCGGCTGGTGTTTGATAACGAGTGCTCGACGCGCTGCACGGTGATGGAGCTGATCGCTGCCGACCGTCCCGGCCTGCTGCATCGTGCCGCCAACATTCTTTCAAATCACGGCTGCGACATTGAGATTGCGCTGATCGAAACCGAAGGCCATCGGGCCTATGACGTTTTCTACCTTACCGCTGCCGGCGCCAAACTGGACGAAGATGGCCAGAGGCAGCTGCGCGAGGCTCTGCTGGAAGAATTGAGCGCCGAGTAAGTTTTTCCAGGCGGAGGGAGCTTGGCCGCAAGAACTGGTGGTCGCGCTCGGCAAGGGGCCAGGGTTGCGCTGCGCAGGCAGCCGACGATGCGAAGGAAGAGAAGCAGTCCTAGAAGTTCCGCGCCAGGACAAATTCCGGCATGGTCAGCAGCACCTGCTTAACCTCGGAGTCGGGCAGTCCCTGCAGCGACTGATTAGCGGCACTGGCATATTCGGCGGCACGGGCCATCGCGGTGGTGACGGCGTCGTAGCGGTTCAAGGTTTCCAGTACTTCGGCTTGGGTTACGCTGCGGAAGCCGCGCTCACGCAGCACCGTCTCGATCTTCCTGCGCTCCTGCGGGGTACACTGATCCAGCGCGGCGATCACGGCCAGCGTCACCTTACCTTCACGAAGATCGCTCGCTACGGGCTTGCCCAGGACCTCTTCGGAAGCTGTCAAATCCAGCACGTCGTCCACGATCTGGAATGCCATGCCGAGGTTGAAGCCATAATTGGCCAACCCATCTTCCTGCTCCGGCGTAGCGTTGCTGATGATCGCGCCCAGGCGCATGCAGACGGAAAACAGGCAAGCAGTCTTGCGGAAGATAAGATCCAGGTACTCGTGCACGCCGACGCAGCGGCCGATTAATTCCATTTGCAGCAGTTCGCCTGCCACCATCTGCTGCGTCATATCTATCAGCACGTCCAGCACGCGGAAGTTGCGCTCCTGGACGGCCACCTTGAAGGCCTGCATATAGAGCCAGTCGCCGGCCAGCACGCACTTCGAGTTGCCCCAACGCACGTTGGCCGCAACGCGCCCGCGGCGCGTGTCGGCTTCGTCAATAATGTCGTCGTGGACCAGGGTGGCGGTGTGGATTATCTCGACCACCGATGCCAGGCGCACCGCGCTGCTCGATACCCCGGCGCCATTTGCCAGCGCCTTAGCCGCCAACAACAGCAGCCGCGGCCGAATGCGCTTGCCACCCCCGGCGCGCAGGTACTCCCCGATCTCGGTAATTACGCCCACGTCGGAGTGCGACTCGCGGCTGAACTCCAGTTCCATGGCCGCCAGGTCGTCGCTGACCAGGTCCAGTAATTCCTTGGCACCGACGGTGATTGGGATATCCAAGCTGGCTTAACCTCTGCGCTGCCGATTCTACTTTGAGTGTTGCTATCGCGAATAGCAGCCGGACAAGCCGCCACCCCGGCGGCCTCCAACCAAGGCCACTAGATGGTCCGGTAATTGGTGAACTGCATGTCGATTCCGAAATCTTCCTTGCGCAGCAGGGCAATGATGTCCTGCAGCGTGTCGCGATCCTTGCTACTCACGCGGACCAAGTCAGCTTGGATCGACGCCTGCACTTTCTTCTTCGAGTTCTTGATCACCTTAACGATCTCGCGGGCCTTCTCGATGGGGATGCCCTGCTGCATTGTGATCTTCTGCCGCACCGTGCTGCCGGCAGCGGATTCAATGGCTCCGTACTGCAGGCCCTTCAGCGGGACGCCCCGCTTCACCAGTTTTGCTTGAAAGACATCGTTGACCGCTTTGAGCTTGAAGTCATCCACTGAAGTCAGGACCAAAGTGTCCTTGCCCTCCAAGACAATGTTCGACTTGGAGTCCTTCAGGTCAAAGCGCTGATGGATTTCTTTCAGCGCAATGTTGATGGCGTTCTGCACTTCCTGCAGATCAATCTTGCTGACGATGTCGAAGGTGTTCTCCGGCATGGCTTAAGTGTAATGGCCGATGGCAGCATGGCGCAATGGAACATCCCCGAGAAACTGAAGATAAACGTTTTTAGGCGGTTTAGGCCCGGCCCGGATATCCGGCAGACCCACCCTGGAACCGGGGCAGGCCGCAGCAGGGGAGTTTGAAGAAATCATAGAAATTGGCGCTCGTTGCCGACCCGATCTCTTCGCTTGTCCGGCCACGCAGTTCCGCGATGTGGGCGCCCACGGCAGTTACCCAGGCCGGCTCGTTGCGCTTGCCCCGGTGCGGGAGCGGGGCCAGATAGGGCGAATCAGTCTCAAGCAACATCTGCTCGAGGGGCGCCTCGCGGGCGGCTGTCCGAATCGCCTCCGCCGAAGGGAAGGTAATATTGCCAGCGAAGGAGATCAGAAAGCCCATGTCGAGGCCCGCCTGCATATGTTCCAACGTGCCGCTGAAACAGTGCAGAATCCCCCCCAGCCCGGCGCTTGCCCAATGGAGTCGCAGCAAGTGCAGCGTGTCGCTCCAAGCGTCGTTGCCCGCCTTGGAGTCGCGGCAGTGAACAATGATTGGCTTGTGGGCGGCGCGCGCCAACTCCATTTGCCTGATGAAAACAGCGCGCTGCACCTCGCGCGGAGAGAAGTCGTACCAGTAATCGAGCCCGATCTCACCCCAGGCTACGACCTTAGGGTGGCTCGCCAGCCTCTCCAATTCCGCCAATGCGTCATCATCCGCGATCTTCGCTTCATGCGGATGAATGCCGACGCTAGTGTAGATGCAGGGAGCAGATGGACCATGGTTTGATTCAGCCACGCGTATGCCGCAGTCAAAGGTGCCCGGTCCGGTCGCATTGCCCACGGCCAGTACAGCCGAAACTCCGGCTTCCGCCGCCCGTTCCAGCACGGCTTGGCGGTCGCCGTTGTACTTGGCGCCTTCCAGATGGCAATGAGAATCTACGAACATGTTGGTTACTTCAACCGCGCTCCGACCGGTACTTCCTCCAGGAAACCCGCCAGCACCGGACGTCCGCCTTCAAGCGAAGCCGCCAGCAGCATGCCATTTGACTCCAGCCCGCGCAGTTTGCGCGGCTGCAAATTGGCGACGATGATGATCTTGCGCCCGATCAGCGATTCCGGGGAGTATGCCTCAGCGATTCCGGCCACGATCTGCCGCGTGTGATCGCCCAGATCAACCTCAAGGCGGAGCAACTTGTCGGCGCCCTTCACCTTTTCGGCTACCTTTACCAGCGCAACGCGCAACTCTACTTTTACGAAGTCGTCGATGCTGATCTTGGCGACGCCTTCGGGCAGGGGTTCCGCCACTCCTGCCGCTGATGTCACGGGTTGGCCCGGTTGGGTTCCAACTTCTGCCGGAGCAGCGCTTGCCGGCGGTGCCGCAGCTACGCTTGGCTGATCCGGCTTCTGCTCAGTGGACTGGGCATCTGTTGTGCTCGGCTGTTGTTCCATTTTCTGCATTCTCTCGATGGCGCCCTTGTCGGCGCGCGGAAAAACGGGCTCAACTTTCCCAATCCTGGAGTCCGCGGCCAATTCACCCCACTTCAATCCGGCCAGCTTAAACCTGGCGATTTCGCCCAGTCCGAGCAGGCTCCAGATGCGGGCGGTGGAATCCGGGATCACGGGGTGCGCCAAGGCGGTCACAATCCGCAGCGACTCGGCGCAGGTGTAAAGAACCGTCCCGAGCCGGGAGTGATTCGCTTCGCCTGGCAATTCCGCCAGCTTCCAGGGTTCGTGTTCGACGATGTACTTGTTAACGGCTCCGACCAGCGCCCAAGCCGTTTCAAGGGCTCGGCTGAACTGATAGTCGGCCCAGAGGGCGTTGAAGCCCGCGATTGTCTCGGCCGCCAATTTCTGGATTGCTTCATCCGCCGGTGTGACCGGCGCAGCAGCGGGAGGCACCTCGCCATTGAAATATTTGCCGATCATCGTCAACGTGCGGCTGGCCAGATTGCCGAGATCGTTTGCCAGATCGGCGTTGTAGCGCTGCACCAGCGCATCAAATGAGAACGAACCGTCATGTCCGAAGGGGACCTCCCGGAACAGGAAATAACGGAGTGCATCGGCGCCCAGCACCTCCAGGATGGTCTCGGAGCGCACGATATTGCCCTTCGACTTGGACATCTTGTCTTGCTCAAACAGCAGCCAACCGTGCGCTACGATCTTTGTGGGTAACTCCAGTCCGGCGGCCATCAAGAAGGCTGGCCAGTAAACGCAGTGAAAGCGCACAATCTCCTTGCCGATCATGTGCACATCAGCGGGCCAGTAGCGCTCAAACGTCTTCTGATCCCAGTGGTACCCGGCTCCGGTCAAGTAGGTGCACAGCGCGTCCAGCCAGACATACATTACCTGGTCGGGATCGTCCGGCACCGGAATGCCCCACTTGATGTTGCCCCGGCTGACGCTGAGGTCGCGCAGGCCGCCGCGAACGAAGGAGATTACTTCGTTGCGGCGCGTTTCCGGCCGGATGAAGTCCGGTTGTTCGCGATAGAGTCGCAGCAACTGGTCTTCAAAAGCGGAAAGCTTAAAGAAATAGTTCTGCTCGCTCACCGTCTCGGTCGGCCGACCGCACTCCGGACAAGGCGTACCCGGGGCGGCACCTTCACCCACATACAGTTCGTCGAAAACGCAGTATTGGCCGGTGTAGGAGCCCTTGTAGATATATCCCTTGTCGCGCAGCAGGCGGAATATCTGCTGCACCCCGGCCTCGTGCCGCGGGTCGGTGGTGCGCATGAAGCTGTCATAGGTAATGCCCATGCGATCCCACAGCGCTCGGAAGGTGGCGGACACTTCATCGGCTAACTGGCGGGGCTCTTTGCCCGCTGCTGCCGCCGAACGTTCGATTTTCTGCCCGTGCTCGTCGGTCCCGGTGACAAAGTAGGTGTCCACGCCCAGCATGCGCTGGCGCCGCGCTATGGCGTCACAGACCACGGTCGTGTAGGTGTGCCCGATGTGCGGACGCGCGTTGACGTAGTAAATCGGAGTAGTGATGTAAAACTTTGCTTGCTTGCTGCTCATGATCTCTTTCCGGGTGCTGCACCCGCCGGATTGTCCAGGTACAGGCGCAACGCCTCCTGCATGACGGTTTTCAACGGAGTCCCGCTGGATTCGGCAATCCGCCGACAATCTTCGTATTCCGGGGCGCAGTTGGTGACCTCGCCCTGCCAGCTTGCCAATTTCAGACGCACCTCGCCCCAAGGGGTATTCACCGCCACATGCCGGCGCGCCAGGCAATAACGGCGGTCTTCGCGCATGCGAACGCCTAGCGTAGTGGTCTCGGCAAACAGCAACTGCGCCATCTTCTCGCGGTTCGCCGGATGGCAGAGCACGGTCAAAAGCAAGCCGGGGCGACTCTTCTTCATCTGCACCGGCGCGGTGAAGACATCGAGTGCGCCTTCGGCCAAAGCCCGCTCCATGACGTAGCCGATGACCTGTGGTGAAAGATCGTCGAGGTTGGCTTCCAGCACCGCCACTGGCTCCATGCCCTGATCTCCCGTTCCGGGTTGGAGCGGCTGTTTCTCGCCTAGGGTGATGCGCAATACGTTTGCCTGCCCCGGCAGATCGCGATAGCCCGCACCGTAACCTGTCGCGCTTACCGCCAGCCCGGGGAAAGGCCCGAACCAGTTGGCCAGCACGGTCACAATCGCCGCTCCGGTCGGGGTGACCAGTTCTTTTTGAATGCCGGACGAAAACACAGG
>Ga0316217_10007803_pt1 | contig 10082 bp, 7 predicted proteins | sample 1anoAmetaG_FD_203633 | JGI IMG/M metagenome (GOLD analysis project Ga0316217, IMG submission 203633) | Freshwater microbial communities from Trout Bog Lake, Wisconsin, USA - 1anoA | ecosystem: Environmental > Aquatic > Freshwater > Lake > Hypolimnion/Profundal zone | place: USA: Wisconsin... | reverse complement strand
GCGGAGGACCAGGCCCTCACCGCCTTCGTGGCCCTGGGCAACCAGCTGGCGCTCGACCGCAACATCGGCATCGGCAGGCCCGATTCGCTGCTGCGCCCCACCGGCCAGGCCATGGAGATCCTGGACCTGACGCCGGAGTCCCTGGAAGGCCACCGGCTCCAGGTGGTGGAAGCCCTGGAATCCGACAAAGCTCTCATCAGGGATTTCTGACCATGATCACCCAGGATCTCGTCCGCAGCCGGGTGAGGAGCCTGCCCAGCCTGCCCACCTCGGTCATGGCCCTGGGCAAGGCGGTGGCCGACGACCGCTGCACCGTGGACCGGATCCTCGGCATCCTGGCCCAGGACATCGCGCTCTCGGCGGCCCTGCTGCGCCTGGCCAACTCGGTGATGTACGCCCGGGACGGCCGGATCATGGACCTGCGCAGCGCCGTGATGCGCCTGGGCTTCGACGCGATGTTCAAACTGGGCCAGTCCGCCGCCATCATCCGCTCCATCAAGGGCGGCAGCCACCTGGAGCCGCTGCGGCTGTGGCAGCATTCGGTGGCGGTGGGCCTGGTGGCCCGGGGCATCTGCGGGCTGGCCGGGCAGGGGGCCCAGCAGGAGTCCGCCTACCTGGCCGGGCTGCTGCACGATATCGGCAAGATCGCGCTGGACCAGTGCTTCGCCGATCAGTACGGCCCGGTGGTCGACGCCTGCGCCCGGGGGGCGGTGTGCCTGGAGGCGGAACGGGAGCTCCTGGGCATCACCCATGCCGAAGTGGGGGCCATGGTGGCCTTGCAGTGGAATTTCCCCGAGCCCTTGGTGGCCGCCATCCGCGACCACCACGCGCCCGCTGGCGGCGATTTCCTCACCTGCGCCATCCAGCTGGCCGATCTGCTGGTGCGGACCCGGATCCCCAACGGACCGGCCGACGAGGCGCTCGCCTTCGTGCTGGGCGACGAACCGGCCTTCCGCACGGTATTCTCGGGAACTCTGGGCGCCAGCCTGGATGAGGAGCGGCTGACCTTCGGCATCGACGACGAGCTGGAGCACGCCATCACGTTCGTAAAGCTCGTTTACCAGGATTGACCATGGATCCCATTCGCGTACTGGTGGTGGACGACAGCCCCTTCATGAGGAAGGCCCTGGAGCGCATGCTCCTGGCGCCGGACATCGAGGTGGTGGGCTCCGCCCGGGACGGCCTCGACGCCCTGGACAAGATCCGCGCGCTCAACCCCGACATCGTCACCCTTGACGTGGAGATGCCCCGGCTGGACGGCCTGGGCTGCCTGAAGCGGATCATGGCCGAGATGCCCCGGGCGGTGCTGATGGTGTCCAGTCTCACCCAGGAAGGGGCCCAGGCGACCCTGGAGGCCCTGGCCCTGGGCGCCCTGGACTTCATCTCCAAGGAGACCAGCCTGGCCAGCGCCAGCATCCTGCAGATCCAGCAGGACCTCCAGGACAAGGTCCGCAAGCTGGCCCGCAGCCCCCGGTTCCGCCTGTCCCGGCCGGCCCTGCCGCCGGCGCCGTCTCACACTCCGGCCGCTCCGGGCCAGCCGGCCGCCCCGGCCCCGCTGGTCCCGGCCTTCGCCCCGGCACCCCAGGCCGTGGCCCGGGTGGGCGCCCTGGCCGGCGCCAGGGCCGAACTGCTGGCCATCGGCACGTCCACCGGGGGGCCCAAGGCCCTCCAGGACCTGCTGCCGGCCCTGCCGGCCTCGCTCCCGGTGCCCTGCCTCATCGTCCAGCACATGCCCGGCACCTTCACCAAGGCCTTCGCCGAGCGGCTGAACGGTCTTTGCCAGGTGGAGGTGAAGGAGGCGGTGCACGGCGAGACCGCCCTGCCGGGCTGCGTCTACATCGCTCCGGGCGGCCTGCACATGCTCTACCGCCAGCGGGGCGGCGCCGGCATCATCGAACTGAGCGCCGAACCCGCCAGCAGCCTGCACCGCCCCAGCGTGGACGTGCTGTTCCAGAGCATCGCCGACACCTGCACCCGCCAGGTGCTGGCCATGATCCTCACCGGCATGGGCTCCGACGGGACCCGGGGCATGGTCGCGCTCAAGGCCAAGGGCGCCCACACCCTGGCCGAGGCCGAGGAGTCCTGCATCGTCTACGGCATGCCCCGGGCCGCCTTCGAGCGCGGCTGCGTCGACCAGGTGGCGCCGCTCCAGGACATGGCCGGGATCCTGCGCAGGCACTTCCAGATCTGAATTTCCGGGCGCCAGACACCTGCCCAGGACGGCCCCATGGATCCCATCAGCAACGCCCTCGCCACCCTGCTCAACGCCGTCCAGGCCGTGGACCGGCCGGCGCTGTCGACCGCCGCCCCGCTGCCGGCCCTGATGGCCCTGCTGGGCCAGGACGTGAGCCTGCAGTTCCTGGGCCTGACCGAAGGCGGTGCGCTGCTGCTGCAACTGCCCTCGGGGCAGACCGTGACCGCCCAGGGCCAGCTGCCCTACCCGGACGGCACCCAGCTGCTGGTGCGGATCCTGGCCGGCAGCGGCGCGGACGCCCCGCTCCGGCTGCAGACCCTGCAGGCCACGCCCCCCGCGGCGCCCGCCATCCTCGCCCCCCTGCTCCAGGGGGAGGCGGCGCCGCTCCTGGCCAGCCTGGGCCAGCCCGACCCGCCGGCGGGCCTGGCCCAGCTGGTGGAACTGTTCCAGTATCTGGGCGGCGGGAGCGGCCAGGGGCTGCCGGACGCCGCCCGGATCCAGACCGCGCTGGACAGCCTGCCGGCCCCGGTCCAGGCCAGCCTGAGGGCGGTGCTGGATCTGTCGCCCGGCGGCCAGCCCGGCTCGGCGTCCGGCCAGGCGGCCCCGGCCTCCGGCCAGGCCCCCTCCCAGGCCGCCGCCCTGGCCGCGGCCCTGGAAGTCTGGCTGGCCGCCGCTCCGGGCGCCGCCACGGCGTCCAGCCCGGCCGGGCATGCGCCGGACCTCCAGGGGGTGATCCAGGACCTGCTGCAGCGCTTCCAGAGCGCCCTGGACCGGCATCCCGAGGTGCCGCCGGCCCAGGCCGACACCCTGAACCAGTGGCTGAAGAACCTGGTGTCCGGCGCCGAGTCCGGCCCCGCCAAGGCCCCGCTCCAGGCCGACCGGTCCGGCAGTCCCGCCTCCCCGGCCCAGGCCCTGCAGGCCGCGCTGGGCGGCCGGAGCGGTGCTCCGCCCGCCGCGCCGGAAACCTGGGAGACCTGGATCCGCACCAGCGTCAAGGTCCTGTCCGACCCGGCCACCAGCCCCCAGGGGGCCGCCTTCCACGCCGCCCAGGCCAAGGAGGGCACGGCGTTCTACGAGATCCCGCTGCCCTGGGCCCCCCAGCACCCGCTGCAGATGTGGGTGGAGGACCGGGACCCGAGGGACCGGGGCCAGGGCCAGGCCGAGGACGACACCCGGCGCGTGCTGCTGGGCCTGTCGTTCAGCAACCTGGGCGAGACCCGGCTGGGCATCGCCAAGAGCGGCGGCAACCTGCAGGTGCGGGTCTGGGCTGAGCATCCGGACCGGCTGGAGGAGACCCGGGCGGCCGTGCAGGGCGAACTGGAGGAACTGGGTTCCAGCGTCGACCTGAAGATCATGGCCCTCAACCCGGGCCCCGGCGGCACCATCCCGTCGCTGCGCAGCCAGGTGACCGGGGCGACCCTGCAGGCGCTGGGCTGACCATGGCCGCCGGTCCCTTCGCCAGACTGCCATCGCCTCCGTACTTCGCGGTCATCTTCAGTTCGCTGCGGACTCCCGGTGACCAGGGCTACGGCGCCATGGCCGACCGGATGGTCGAGCTGGCCAGCCAACAGCCGGGGTTCCTGGGGATGGAGAGCGCCCGGGGGGAGGACGGATTCGGGATCACCGTGTCCTACTGGGAATCCGAGGCAGCCATCACGGGCTGGCGGGGGCAGCTGGAGCACCGGCAGGCCCAGGCCCTGGGGCTGGAAAAGTGGTATGAGCATTTCGAGATCAGGGTGGCCAGGGTGGAGCGGGGACATGGATTCCGGCGGGAATGAAGACGACCACCAGCATGCCTGTTTTCCGCCGATCCTCAGGCATTTAATATCCCCAGCCCTCGCAGATCCGCCAGATATTTGTGCAGGAAGTCCTCCGTGATCCCGGGGATATCCGGCTCTCTACCCGGCTGGCGCAGCCGCACCTGATGGCTGAACCGGCCGGCGTCCACCGCCTCGGCCGCGGCGTCCCGGGGCTGGGCCCACTGGCCGAGGATCGGCAGCGAGGAGCGGTGCCGCTGCTCGGCCGGCAGGGCCTTCAGCTTCTCGCCGAAGGCCTCGAACCAGGCGGCGTGGTCCTCCACCCGCCGGACCGGATACCCCGCCGATTGCACCCAGTCGACCAGGGTGTCCAGGGAGACGCCGTCGTCCCAGTGGGCGTTGCTCACCTGGTAGGTGGCGAATCCCTCCTGGCCGGCGCTGGACAGGGCCACCATGGCGGCGGCGACAAAATCCACCGGCAGGCCGTCGAAGTGCGCCCGGCTGCCCTGGCCGTCCGCGTAGAAGCTGGCTGGCGCCAGGCCGGTCCAGATGACGCTGGCCAGCAGCCGGCTGAGCAGGTCGGGCAGGTTGGCCTGGCCGCCGTAGCGGCGGTGCGGCAGGATCATGCCGGGCCGGAACACCCGCACCGGGGTGCCAAAACGGGCGTGCAGCTCGGTGAGCAGCACCTCGCCGGCCCACTTGCTGGTGGCGTAGCCATGGGCGTAGCCGCCGGCCGCGGGCCAGACATCTTTCAGGGCGGCCACGCCGGCGTCCTCGGCCGCCTGGCCGGGCACCCGGGCCCCTGCCAGGACGCCGATGGTGGAAACGTAGTCGAAGCGCTTGCGCCGGCGCTGCAGGGCAAGGCGGATCAACTGCGCGGTGCCCAGCACATTGGGGGCGAACAGCTGCTCGTAGCCGTACACGTGGTTCACCAGGGCCCCGGGATGGACGATGAGGTCCACCTCGTCCGCCAGACGGTCGCAGGTTCCGGGCGCGAGCCCCAGGCCGGGCGCCGCCAGGTCCCCGGCCAGCACCGTCAGGCGGCCCTCGGCCAGGGCCTGGAAGCGCTGTTCCAGGGCCGGGTCCCCAGTGCGGCAGGCCGCGGCCAGGCGGCCGGCCGCGGCCGCGTCGTCCGGGGCGCGGACCAGGGCGATGACCCGGCCGCCTGTCTTCGCCATCTCCTCCAGCCACTGGAGGCAGAGCACGTGGCCCAGGAAGCCGTTGGCCCCGGAGAGCAGCACGGTGCGGACCGGCTGGAGCGGCTGGGCCGCCGCGGCTTCGGCCCCGGCCAGATCCTCGGGGCCGAGGAAGCGGTCCAGCTTCAGGTCGCTGGCCCGGATCGGCCCGCCGTCCCGGCCGTGGACCGAGGCGAAGTCGGGCAGGCCGGTTCCGGCCCCCAGCCGCGCCTCGATGTAGTTCACCAGTCCGGCCAGGGACCTGCCGGGGTTCAGGACCTCCGGCACCGGCACCGGCACCCCGCAGACCTCCTCCAGCGCCAGGGACAGGGACAGGGCGCCCACCGAATCCCCGCCCAGGTTGCGGAAGCTGCCGGCGGCGAGATCCAGATCGGGCACGCCAAGCACGGCCGCCGCCGCCTGGCGCACCTTCCCGGCCAGGGGCAGCCCGCCGGCCTCCCGGCCCAGGGCTTCCAGCTCCTCCTGGCGGTCCTCCAGCCGGGCGTACAGCGCCTCCAGGCGTTCCCCGTATTTGCGCTTGAGCTGGGGCCGCGCGGGCTTGTTGATCCCGGTGAGCAGGCCGTTCTCCCGGGTCCACCGCTCGGCCTCCACCAGGAAGTCCCGGGGCACCTCGTACGGCCGCAGCTGGGCCTCCCGGGCCACCCGGTTCAGCTCCTGGCGCACCAGCTGCCTGACCGCCCCGGGCGTGGGCTCCCGGCCTTCCAGGCGCAGGCGCGCCTCCACCGCAGTCCGCTCCGGCACTACCACCGCCAGCAGGTAGGAGCGCCGGCTGTCGGCGAACAGGCAGACCTGGTCCAGCAGCGGGCTGCCGGCGCTGAAGATGCTTTCCAGGCGCCAGATGGTGACGAACTCGCCCTGGGCCAGCTTGACCACGTTGTTCTTGCGGTCCACCCAGCGGATCTGGTCGGGGCCCACCTCCTCGACGATATCGCCGGTCCTGAGGAAGCCCTCCGGATCGTACAGCGCCTCGGTGGCGGCGGGGTTCTTGAAGAAGCCGGGAATGCACTGGCGGGTCCGCACCAGCAGCTCGCCCCGGGGGAAGGGCCGGTCCTCCAGGCGGTAGCCCAGTTCGGGCACCGCGACCAGCTTGCAGGCGGACACCAGCGGCCGGCAGATCGTCCCGTCGATGCTGACCACGCCCCCTTCCGTGGAACCGTAGCCTTCGTAGACCGGGATCTCGAAGCATTCCGCCAGGAAGGCCGCCACCTCGGGCGCGGTGGGCGCCGAGCCGATGACGGCCGCCACCAGCCGGTCGCCCAGGAAGCTGGACCGCATGGCCGAGCGGGCGGCCTCCCGGGCCTCGGCCCGCGCCAGCCCGCCCCGGGTCCGGCGCTGCGCCTCGGTGCGGAACGCCTGATGGATCAGTTCCGAGATGCGCGGCACCAGGTTCAGGAAGGTGGGCCGCGCCAGGCGGATGTCCTCGAACAGGGTCGACAGGTCGCTCTTCAGGGTGAAGTGCATGACCCCGCCCAGGACCAGGTTGCGCAGCAGCGTGTTGCGGCCCAGGGCGTGGCTGAGCGGGTAGAAGCTCACTCCGACGGCGGGGAACCGCGCGAACTGCGCCAGCGACATCAGGCTCCAGTGGGAGCGCCAGACGCGCTGGGTCAGCATCGCGCCCTTGGGGGAGCCGGTGCTCCCTGAAGTGTACATGAGGGTCGCCAGGGGATCGGTCCCGGGCGCCGGCAGGAACGGGGCCGGAGGCGACTCCCGGCGGCCGGTCGCCTCGATCTCGGCCAGGGCGGGCAGCGGCAGGGCCGTGCGCGCCCGGGCCGGGCCCAGGCTGGCGGCCGCTCCGGCGGGGTCGGGGCCCGGGTCCATCACCACCACGGCGCGCACCGAAGGGCAGCCGGACAGGACCGGCAGGACCGCCGGCAGGTATTCCAGGGCGCAGATGACGATGGCGGGCCCGGCCTCGTCCACCACGTGGCGGAGGTCCTCGTCCGCCATGCCCGCCTGCAGCACCGCCGAGGCCACGCCGGCGTACAGGCAGCCCATGTCGGCCACCGCGTAGTCGATGCTGCCGAAACCATAGATCCCGGCGATCTCCCCCGGCCTGAGGCGGGTGCGCGGGTCCAGCAGCAGGCCGGCCGCCAGGTTCACGGTGCGTTCCCAGAGTTCGCGGTAGGTGATGGTGCGGAACGCCGGCAGGTAGCGCACGGCCCGGCCCGCGGGGGACGCATCCAGGCTGGCGTCCCGCTCCCCCAGCGCCGGGCGGTCGGCATAGGCCGCGCAGGCCTGGCCCAGCACTTCGATGGCGGCGAGGCGGTCGTTCTGCAGGGCCTCGATCACCGCGGGCAGGGGGGCCGAGCGGCGCAGGTCCGGGTCGGTCCTGAAGCGGGTTTCGTTGCGCTTCAGGGCGATATCCAGCAGGCGCTCGTTCTCTCTCGCGGCCGGGGAAACCGCCGGCATCGTCATTGTCATCACAACCTCACGGGAAGCCTGGAATACAGACCTCAAAAATGATCATTCGTCACTGGCGAACGGTGAAAATGTGAGTTGATTCGGGTCTATTGTCAACTGAATATGCTTGATATGCATTATAAGTAATAAAAATTGCTAATTTAATAAGGGAAGAAACGGTCGGCACCGTGGCCGGACATTGGCAAAACGTCAATGGTAGCTGTTCGAGTGAGTGATGACCTTTATTTTATTGGTTCTATCTCCTCCATCCCCGTTCATCCCCTTCATCCCCGGCGAAAAAGAGGCTGGGGGCTTCCTCGCGATCTGTTCAAGCGACACGACATCATCCTTGGCTTTCTTTCGACGGGGATGAAGGGGATGAACGGGGATGAAGGAGATAAGTGCTAATAAATCAATGTCACCCTCTCCAGAATGGCTACCTTCAAAGTTGAAAATCAGATATTGACTCATTCTCAAAAATGATTATTCATATATTGTTTCACGCCCAGGCCAGCCCGGAGCCGGCGCGCGCTCCAGTCCATTGAGAACCCATCGGAGGGATCACCATGACCCGGAAAATCATCGCCGTCATCGGAGCGACCGGAGCCCAGGGCGGCGGCCTGGTGCGCGCGGCCCTCGAGGATCCCCAGGGCGGCTTCTCGGTGCGCGCCATCACCCGCAGGCCGGCCGAGGCCAAGGGCGCCGAACTGCAGAAGGCCGGGGCCGAGGTGGTGGGCGCCGATCTCGACGACCGGGACAGCCTGTCGCGGGCGTTCGCCGGCGCCGACTGCGCCTACTGCGTCACCAACTTCTGGGAGCACTTCTCGCCGGAACGGGAGCTGGCCCAGGCGAAGAACCTGGCCCAGGCCGCCAAGGCGGCCGGGGTGGGCCACGTCATCTGGTCCACCCTGGAGGACACCCGCAGGCGGGTGCCCCTGGACGATCCCCGCATGCCGACCCTGAAAGGGGAATACAAGGTGCCGCATTTCGACGCCAAGGGGTTCGCCGACGCCTTCTTCCGGGAGGCCGCGGTGCCGACCACCTTCCTGCTCACGTCGTTCTACTGGGACAACCTGATCCACTTCGGCATGGGACCCGCCAAGGGCGCCGACGGCAGGCTCGCCTTCGTCCTGCCCATGGCCGACCAGAAGCTGCCGGGCATCGCCGTCGAGGACATCGGCCGGTGCGCCTACGGCATCTTCAAGCGGGGCGCGGAACTGGCGGGCCGGACCGTGGGCATCGCCGGCGAGCACCTCACCGGCGCCGAGATGGCCGCCGGCCTGTCCCGGGCGCTGGAGCGGGAGGTGGCCTACAGCTACGTCCCGCCCGAGGTCTACCGCACCTTCGACTTTCCCGGCGCCGACGACCTGGGCAACATGTTCCAGTACAACCGGGATTTCGCCACCGAGTTCTGCGCCGCCCGGGACCTGGGCTTCGCCCGGTCCGTGAACCCGCGGCTGCAGACCTTCGCCCAGTGGCTGGAACGGAACAAGTCGCGGATTCCAGTGGGCTGAGGCCGCCCGCCGCCGGCACTCCTGTCATGATCGCTGTGGGGAGCGTGCCATGGCCGGTTTGCTGGAATGGTGGGAGGAACGGCGTACGGAAGGCCTGGGGGCCGGGCTCTCCCTGGCGATGATCGCCGCCGGGCTGGCGGGGCTGCTCTGGTTCGGCTGGGGCCTGCTGCCGGGACACGGCTCCACGCCATACAAGGGCCGGAACCTCTCCGCGGTGCGCCTGGTGGACGCCGGCGGCGCCAGCCATATGGTGGCGGAACTGGGCGGCAAAGTGGTGGTGCTGGATTTCTGGGCCACCTGGTGCCCGCCGTGCCGCATGAGCCTGCCCGAGGTGGCCGCGCTCCAGGCGGCCCAGGGCGCGGACTACGCGGTGCTGCCGGTCTCCCTGGACCGGGGCGGTTTCCAGGACGTGCTGCCCTTCCTCCAGCAGAACCCGCAGCTGGGCATCTCGGCCGTGGTCCCGGCGGACCTGGCCGAACTGGCCCGCTGGCTGGGCCCGATCAGCGCCATCCCCACCACGGTCCTGCTGGGACGGGACGGCAAGGTGATCAAGGCCTGGGTCGGCTACACCCCGGGCCGCCTGGAGCAGGAACTGCGTTCGGCACTCAAATCCTGAAGGAGCAGACCATGGAACAGGATCGTCGACAGCTTTCGGAGTACCTGAACATCGGCAGGGAGATCTGGTACATGACCCAGGAGGAGGTCCGGGCTACCGGGCTGTCCGGGCAGGAGGTCCTGCGCCTCACCCGGGACGCCCTCACCGCCCACGGCCGCAAGGAGTACGAGATGCCCGCCAAGATCGGCGTGCACCCGTTCCCGGAAGTGTTCTTCCACGCCATGCCCGCCTATGTCCCCTCCAGCAAGGCCCTGGGCATGAAGTGGATCGAGTGCTACCCGGACAACCCCGCCAGGTTCAGCCTGCCCCAGACCACCGGGCTGCTGCTGCTCAACGACATCCTCTCCGGCTGCCCCATCGCCATCATGGACAGCGCCTGGATCACCTCCCAGCGCACCCCCGCCG